>Ga0111539_10012444_pt1 | contig 10667 bp, 7 predicted proteins | sample RhiMethybrSRZTD1_FD_79667 | JGI IMG/M metagenome (GOLD analysis project Ga0111539, IMG submission 79667) | Populus rhizosphere microbial communities from Tennessee, USA - Rhizosphere MetaG P. TD hybrid SRZTD1 (version 2) (version 2) | ecosystem: Host-associated > Plants > Roots > Rhizosphere >... | reverse complement strand
GAAATAGACTTGATCGTCCTGGTTGCGCGTGGCAGTTCAGACAATGCGGCCCTGTTCGGTCGCTACCTTCTGGAAATCAAGACTGGAATTCCGGTCTCGCTGTCTGCGCCATCTGTTCACACTCTTTATCAGGCGAAGCTTAATCTGAAACGCGCTCTGGTGATCGGCGTCTCGCAATCGGGCGAAGGCGAAGACATCAATCGGGTGCTGGAAAACGCTCGCGCATCCGGCGCCTTCACGATCGGCATTACCAACGAGCCGGCCTCGTCAATGGTTAGGCTCGTTGATGAAACGCTGCTCATGCACGGCGGCCGAGAGCGTTCCGTCGCCGCTACTAAAACGTTCACCGGACAGATGATGTTGTTCTACATGCTGGCGGCGGCTTTGGGCCGAGACAATCGCGCGCTGGACTATACGCGAGTTCCCGAGTTCGCAGCGCGGGCCCTCGAACAACAGCCGGCAATGGTCGAGTTGGTGCAGCGTTACGTCTTTATGGAGAACTGCGTTGTCGTTGGCCGTGGCCTCGCTTACGCCAATGCTTACGAACTGGCGCTAAAGCTAATGGAGACCTGTTACGTAGTTGCCGAGCGTTTCTCTTCGGCAGATTTTCTGCATGGTCCGGTGGCTATGATTGAGCGTCACTTTCCCGTGATTCTGTTTGCACCGCCTGGAGTAATGCTCGCGGGCACCAAAGATCTGATTCGTCGTTTGCAAGAGTTACGGGCAGACACGCTGGCGATCACTGCTGATCTCGACGCCGCGGCGATGTGTTCACGCTCCGTCATCCTGCCGCGCGAGATTGATGAATTCCTTGCGCCGATTCCTTACATCATCCCCGCCCAATTGTTCGCGGCGTTATTGGCCGAAGCCAAAGGCCTCGATCCGGACCAACCGAGGTCGCTTTCAAAAGTTACCAGGACTTTGTGAAAGCCGAGCGTCGAAAATAAAGGTTCTGCAAACTTGGGTTACCGCTCGCGGCTCAATCAGTTGAGAGGGCTCTGAAGTTTCTTACTTGAAAGCTATCTGATTCGTGCAATAATTGGAACGTTAATGAGCGAAGAGTCCACCAAAAAACTAGCGAATCGCGTTTCGTTTGAACAGCGGGTGTTTGCGCGTTTCGATTCGATTGATGCGCGACTGGAAAAACTCGAGTCGCGTAGCTACGACACCAAACCGATCTGGGAAAAAGCACTTGCGGTAATTGTGGAAACCGGTTTGGAAGTCGGCGAGCTCAAAACGAAGGTCGAAGCAATCGAAACGAAGGTCGACGTGATCGAAACGAAGGTCGAAGCAATCGAAACGAAGGTCGACGTGATCGAATCGAAGGTCGACGTGATCGAATCGAGGGTCGGCTCTCTTGAAAGGGACGTAGCGGCCTTAAAAAATGACTATAGCAATCTGCACAACGAACTGGTTGAGTCGCAACGTGATTTCAAAGTGAAACTCACGCGACGGATAGACCTTGTCCTTGAAGTTATGATCGATAACCGCGACGGCTGGCGCGCAGCGGACGAACGCCTCAATCGACTCGAATCAAAGCTGGCATAAGTCTGGTAAACTCACGCGCGTGAGTTCCCAGCCCACAAAAACCAAACCCGCCTCCGCATCACAAACAAACCAATCGTCAAAAAAGCCGGGCTCCCTTCTGCGCGTGCTCGGCGTGGGCTTCGGCCTCGCCGTAACGATCGGCGGCACCATCGGCATGGGCATCCTGCGCACTCCGGGCGAAGTCGCCGCAGCACTTCCAACTCCGAGACTCTTTCTCGGTGTCTGGCTCCTCGGCGGCATTTACGCACTGCTCGGCGCTGTCTCGGTTGCTGAACTGGGCGCCATGATTCCACGGTCGGGCGGTTGGTATGTCTTTGTACAGCGCGCGCTGGGAGACTATGCGGGCTTTGTCGTGGGTTGGAGTGACTGGCTCTCAACCTGCGGAACGCTGGCAGTGATCTCACTGGTGGTGGGTGAATACCTGCCGGCCTTGATTCCGCGTCTGGCCGGGCATGACAAGGGGATTGCACTCGTCACAGTCTTATTGTTTGCTGCCCTGCAGTGGCGAGGAATTCGCTGGGGCAGCTTTACTCAGAACGTCACCAGTGCGCTCAAGACTCTTGTCTTTATCGTAATTGCCATCGCGGCGTTCACATTCGTGGCAGACTCTGTTCCCGCCAAACCTACGGTCGCGCCGCAGGGCTTTGCTTTGTTCACCGCGACAATAATTGCGCTAAGGGGTGTCCTCTACACTTATGACGGCTGGTATGGAGTTATTTATTTCGGTGAAGAAGTCCGTAATCCGTCGCGCGACGTAGTTCGATCAATGTTCGGCGGTGTGCTTCTGGTAACCGCTATCTATCTGGTGGTCAACGCCGCCTACGTGTATGTCTTACCAATGTCGCGGCTCGCTGGGGAACCGTTTGCGGCCGGCGCGGTAGCCAATGCTCTGTTTGGTGATTATGCAGACAAGACCATCCGGGTGCTCGCAATTCTATCCTTGCTGAGCACCGTTAACGCCTACACGCTTACGTCTCCTCGAATCCTCTACGCGATGAGTTGTGACCGGCTGTTTCATCATGCCGGCGCCCGCGTGAATCGCGGTGGGACCCCGACTGTCACGCTGCTAATCAGTACGGTCGCGGCGGGTGTGTTCATCATTTGGGGGTTCAGCGCGGTACTGGCGGCTCTCGCCTTTTTCTTTGTCGCCAATTACACGATGGCCTATATCTCTGTGATTGTGTTGCGCTGGCGTGAGCCAGATCTTCCTCGTCCCTACCGGGCCTGGGGTTATCCATGGACGACGGCGATCGTTTTGATCGGCTCAGTTATCTTTTTGGCCGGAGCGGTGATTACCGACAGGATCGAACACAAGCCAGACAGTTTGTATGCGTTGGCGATCCTGGCGGCCAGTATTCCCATCTACTTCGTAATGCGACTTGCGTCCTCTCGGATGAGACAACCTGACTGAGTGTTCACCGCCGGATGCGCGGGTTTGAAGCCCTATGCTATGCTCGCCTCGCGCCTTTGTTCAGTTGCGAAAGTGGCGGAATTGGCAGACGCGCCAGACTTAGGATCTGGTACCGAAAGGTGTGGGGGTTCGAGTCCCCCCTTTCGCACCAAAGTCAGAGATCAGCGATCAGAGGTCAGACCGGGTTACGGAGAAATCCGACCTCTGACTTTTGATCTCTGACCTCTACGTTTATGAAAACCGAACTCAAAGAAATATCTCCAACTCGCAAGCAGATTGATATCGAGATTGAAGCCGACGCCGTACGCGCCGTCTACGATCGCATCACTGACAATTATGCAAAGGCCGCGTCGGTTCCCGGTTTTCGTCCGGGCCATGCTCCGCGCGCAGTCGTCCGCACTCGCTTCAAAGATCAAATCAGGACCGAAGTTCTCCGTGAACTGCTCCCAAACGCAGTCCAGGAGGCGATCAGCGAGCATAAAGTTGCGCCCCTCGGCGAACCCGAGCTCAATCTCGAAAACAGTGAAGGGCTCAATCAACTTGGGCAGCAACCAATTTCATTCAACGTCAACCTTGACGTGTTGCCCGACATCGAGCTGGGCGAATACAAAGGCCTCGCAGCGTCCCGGCGCACACGCCCGGTCAGCGACGAAGACGTCAACCACGTGATCGAGCGATTGCGGGAAAACTCGGCATCGCTTCAGCCGGTCGAAGATCGCGGGGCGCAACCGGGCGACACGGTCACCGCAAACTTTCACGGCAAGTTCGTCAATGAACCAGACGCGGAACCAATCAACGTGGAAGACGTCGATGTCATTCTCGGCGGTGAGGGCGTGGTGCAGGCAATAACCGACAATCTTATTGACACCAAAGCCGAGGACGAAAAGACATTTTCCGTTGATTATCCTGAAGATTTCAGCGCCAGGGGCCTGGCCGGAAAGATGCTCGAATACACCGTCAAAGTTAACGCCGTTCGCATCAAGGAACTGCCGGACATCGATGATGAGTGGGCGCAAAGTCTCGGCGATGACATTGAATCGGTCGATCAATTGCGCCAAAAAATTCGCGAGGACACGGAAGCGCAGGCTAAGAACGACGCTGAAGGAAGAGTACGCACCGATCTGCTCCGCCAGCTGGTCGCGGGGAACGAGTTTGAGTTACCTGAGCGACTGGTCGCCCATCAGACTGAACATCGATTCGAATCGGTAGTGCGCGACATGATCAATCAGGGCATCGATCCGCGTAATCCGGAACTTGATTGGGATAGGGCGCGCGCCTCTTTGAAGGAACAGGCGAGCTATGAGTTGCGCAGCTCACTGCTGCTCGAAGAGATCGCTGATGCCGAAAAGATCGAAGTGAGCGATCAGGAAATCGAAGACGAGATTAATGCGATCGCCGAGGCCTCGCGGCAGACGCCGCAGCAGGTGCGTGATGTCTTGACAAAGCAGGGAGGCGAACGTAGCATCGCTCCGAGGTTGCGCAATCGCAAAGCGCTCGACTTCTTAGTCGCGAATGCGAACGTGATCGACGAAGAATGGAAGGAAGAAAAACAGGAGTCAGAAGCCAGTAGTCAGGATTCAGATTGAACCGCTTGAACGTTTTTTCTGCTTACTGCCTGCCGCTTATTGCCTCCTGATTTTTTTGAGATCTCACAATCTGAGATTTGAAATCTAAAATATGGCACTGATACCAATGGTGGTCGAACAGACGTCGCGGGGCGAGCGCGCGTTTGATATTTATTCCCGGCTGCTGAAAGACAACATCATTTTCCTCGGTACGCCAATCGACGATCAAATTGCCAACTTGATCGTCGCCCAGCTTCTTTTCCTCGAAGCCGAAGATCCGGAAAAAGACATAAACCTCTACATCAACTCACCGGGCGGCTCTGTGACTGCGGGATTGGCGATTTACGATACGATGCAATTCATTCGTCCGGACGTCACCACGATTTGTGTGGGCATGTGTGCGTCCATGGGCGCTTTGTTATTAACGGCCGGCGCGAAAGGCAAACGATTCGCCCTGCCGAACTCACGCATACTCATTCATCAACCCTCAGGCGGTATGCAGGGACAAGCTACCGACGTGCGCATTCATGCTGAAGAATTGATTCGTATTCGCGAACTGACCTCGGAGATTCTCGCTAAGCACACTGGGCAAAGCATGGATCAAATCGAACGCGACGTTGAACGCGACCGATACTTGTCTGCAGTCCAGGCCAAGGAGTATGGTTTAATAGACGAAGTGATCGCGCACCGCGAGTAAAACCGTTTTGTAGCGCAACCCCGACCCGTCGGGGGTTGCAAAGTCGAAGAAGAAAAACCGCAACTTAATACGTTGCCGCTACAGTCTCAAACGGAGTTCCCCAGACTATGGTAAGAAGAACCGACGACACTCTACGCTGCTCGTTCTGTGGTAAATCGCAGAATGAAGTCAAGAAACTCATTGCCGGCCCGACGGTTTACATCTGCAATGAGTGCATCGACATCTGCAACGAGATCATCAGCGACGACCAGCAGGCGGAGTCTGTAGCCTCTCGCCCGCCGCTGCCAAAGCCAAACGAAATCAAAGCCTTCCTGGACGAATACGTAATCGGGCAGGACGAGACCAAGAAGCGTCTGGCAGTCGCCGTCTATCAGCACTACAAGCGAATTGAGCTGGCCCGCCGCCGTGCCGACGTCGAAATTCAAAAATCAAATATCTGCCTGATCGGACCAACCGGAACCGGCAAGACGCTGCTGGCACAGACTCTCGCACGCATGTTGAGCGTGCCCTTCACCATCGTAGATGCCACCACACTGACGGAAGCCGGTTACGTCGGCGAAGACGTTGAGAACATCATTCTCAAACTTTTGCAGGCTGCGAACGGTGACGTTGAACGCGCCCAGCAAGGCATCATCTACATTGACGAAATCGACAAGATTTGCCGCAAGGACGAAAACCCTTCGATTACCCGTGACGTCTCGGGCGAGGGTGTGCAGCAGGCACTGCTGAAGATTTTGGAAGGCACCGTCGCCAACGTTCCGCCGCAGGGCGGACGCAAACATCCGCACCAGGAATTCTTTCCGGTCGACACCACGAACATCCTGTTCATCTGCGGCGGCGCCTTTGTCGGTTTGGAAAAAGTTGTCGAGCGCCGCCTGCGTAACAAATCGCTGGGCTTCCATGCTGAAGTCAAATCCGGCTCGCAACGACAGGCCGATGCGCTGGCCCACGTGCAGCCTGAGGATTTGATTCGTTATGGATTGATTCCGGAATTCGTCGGGCGTTTGCCCGTGGTCGGTGTGCTGCACGAATTGGATGAATCAGCTTTGATCAAGATTCTGACAGAGCCGAAGAACGCGCTGGTCCGCCAGTATCAAAAGAAATTCGATTTCGACAGCGTCAAACTTCGCTTCACGGACGATTCGTTACGGGCCGTGGCCGGCCAGGCTCTGGAACGAAAAGTTGGCGCGCGCGGACTGATGATGATTCTTGAAGAACTTTTGTTGGAAGCGATGTACTCGCTGCCATCACAAAAGCGTATCAAGGAGTTTGTGATCACCAGCGAGATGGTCGAAAGGCGAAGAGCCATTCCGGGCGAAGGACTTGCCGGCGTGGACGACGCGGCGGCTTAGCGTTATCAATTCTGACAAACGACAACGGCAATCCCGATCGCTCGGGATTGCCGTTTTTCTTTGGAGCGACCTTATAACTTCTTTCGCTCCGTCGGGTGGGGGGTATTACCGGGCCGCGACCACGAGTTCGACAACTTCGTAAACCGGCTTCAGGTCACCATGGTATTTGGCAATCTTCTTGAGTTCGGTTTCAAGGGCGCGTTCTTGTTTGGACTTCGCGAACTCACGGCCGGTACTCCTGCCATCCAGCCAAACCTGTGACAGAAAATACGTGCTGCCATACCGATGAAACACCAGTTTGGCTTTCCTGTCCTGCCGACTGTTATCGATGACCGGCGAGGTTAGGCGCATCGTCTGGCTCTTGCCGGCGGCATTCCTGATTTCCAATACATCTCCCGCACTATTGGCTCTGTTCAACTGGTACTGGCCCGAGCGCAGCGTTTGGTCGGCCACGTTGAACTCAAAGGGGATCTGCGCGGTCACCTGTTGTCCCGATTGACCATTCACCACCGCCGCTGATGCCAGCGCCAATCCGATGACGAGCATCAACATCGTCAACCCTTTTGCAAACTGCCTTTTCATACTGTCCTCCTCCTGCTTGTACTGTTTTGGTCGATCTTGTTCGACCGTCAATTTGTGATTCGGGATAGTGCGAACAACGTGCCGGAGTATTTGATCAACTGAATCGGCTGCCGGTGAATTCCGTTAACGCCGCATACCAAAGAAGTTGGGTCAAACGGGCATGCTTTCAGCAGACCAAATATCCGGGGTGGCTGTCTTCGATTCTGCTATCCGATGAGATAGATTGCTTATCTATTCAGATAGGAGTGCACGGCCAAACTCGCATGGCAAGAATTGTTGCGATGGCGGGCTGAGGCGCGTAGACTTATCGAACCCCCGACTTCTCTGGCTCGCAAACGTCTCATGAAACCGCGAATCGCAGCGATCACTGGCAAGCTCGAAGACACCGTCATCTCTATGAACGACGGTCCCGTGGTCATCGGCCGGCAGGCCGGGGCTACACTCAAGATTGGCAATGCTTCCGTTTCCCGGCGCCACGCGGTAATTGAAAAAGAAGGCGATCGCTTTGTGATCGCGGACCTGGGCAGCCGCAACGGCACCTTCGTCAACGACATGCCGGTGCGAAGACGTGAACTGCAACACGGCGATCGTGTCCGCATCGGCGAATCACAGTTCTTTTTCCTTTACGAAGACACGGACGAGCCCCAACGCACCAGCGAGATTCGGTTTGATGATAGTGAAGTTGTCAGCGGCGCTACCGTGCGCATGACCTATGGCGACGTGATGGGTCTGATGGCCCGTGACTTGAGCGTGTTGATGAAAGTCAGCACCACCATCAATGCAATTCGGGGTCTCCAGGAATTACAGGAGCGTTTGCTCGAATTGATCTTCGAGGTGGTGCCGGCAAAACATGGGGCCATCCTGCTAAATGACGACTTTGGCGATTCGCAACATGAGTTCAGCTCTATGTTTGGACTCGATCGCCTCCTCGGCCCCACTCAGAAGATTACCGTCAGCAGTACCGTCGTGCGGCGCGTACTCAAAGACAACGCTGCGCTTTTGGTGAGCGATGCCGAAAATAACGACGCGCTGCACACCGATAGCCTGATCGCCGCCCATTCACGATCACTGCTTTGTGTGCCGCTGATCATGCTCGGGCACACCCTCGGCATAATTTACCTCGACACCGATGTCCCCGACGTTCGTTTTGATGAAGATCACCTGCAATTGTTGACCGCAATAGCCGCAATCGCGTCTGTGGCAATTCAGAATGCCCGTCATATTGAAACTCTGGAGACCGAGAATCGCCGTCTCATCGCCGACCTCAACCTGGAACACAACATGGTCGGCGAAAGCCCGGCTATGCAGCAGGTTTACCACCTGATTTCCAAAGTCGCCGGCAGCGAATCCACGGTCCTGATTTTAGGTGAAAGCGGCACCGGCAAAGAACTTGCCGCCCGCGCCATCCACAACAACAGCAAGCGTGCCAACAAACCCTTCGTGGCCGTGAACTGCGCAGCCCTCGCCGAGTCCCTACTCGAAAGCGAATTGTTTGGCCATGAACGAGGGGCATTCACCGGCGCGCTGAATCAACGAAAGGGCCGGCTGGAAGTAGCGGATGGAGGAACGATCTTTCTGGATGAGATCGCTGAACTTTCGGCAGCGCTGCAAACGAAATTGCTGCGCGTGCTACAGGAACGCGAGTTTGAGCGCGTCGGCGGAACGCGTACGATCAAAGCCGACATCCGTGTAATCGCCGCGACAAATCAGCTTTTGGATGTGGCTATCGCCAAAGGAACGTTTCGCCAGGATCTTTTCTTTCGGCTGAACGTGGTCGAATTGAGGATGCCGACGTTGCGCGAGCGTCCCGAAGATATCCCGATGCTCGCAAACTATTTCGCTGCCAAGTACAGCGAAAGATGTAATCGCAAAGTGTTGGGCATTTCACCTGAGACGCAGAAGCTTCTGCAAGCCTACGAATGGCCCGGCAACGTGCGGGAGCTCGAAAATGCAATAGAGCGCGCCATTGTGATGGGTACGACCCAGGACATCCTGCCGGAAGACCTGCCGGAAGCAATTTTGGAAGCAAAGGCCCTGGAAATCTCCGCATCCGGCACCGGCTATCACGAAAGCGTAACCGAGCGAAAGAAGCTGCTCATAATCGAGGCGGTGAAGAAATCGCAGGGCAGCTTTACCGCCGCGGCAAAGTTGTTAGGCCTCCATCCAAACTACCTCCACCGTCTGGTGCGAAATCTCAACCTGAAGGATCAATTGAAAGACTAGCCTGTGAAAGACGTCACAAACCTAAGCGATTATTCGAAATACCCTGAAAAAACTTAACAATCTTTGTCACATAACGCAGTAGCGGCTTCTCACCAAATAGTTTACAATCACCCCAGTTTCGGATAGGGGCGCACAGGATCCAGTCGCTTCTGTTCGTAAGCCCGCGACGACGGGTTGGCTAAATTGAGAAAGTGGCCTCATTCGTCGTTTATTTTCACAGTCCCGGCGCAGTTTTTTCAGGAGCTTCATTCTCAGTATTTCACGCCCGCAGTAAAAATCATGGAAGAATATTCAGACCGAACCCCAAGCGATATCGCTCGTTATCCGATGGTACCGATTCGCGATGTCGTGATCTTTCCATTCACCAAGGTTGCTTTCAAAATCGGCCGGCCCGGCTCAGTGCGTGCATTGGAAAAGGCGCTGGCTGCGGACCGCACAATTTTCCTTTCGACCCAGCATGACGCGACGGTAGACGAGCCGACCCCTGAGCAAATCTATCGAGTGGGGACAATTGCGCGCATATTGCAATCGCAACGACAGGACAACGGCCAAATCAAGGTGGTAGTGGAAGGACGCGAGCGGGCCACGACAATTCGCGTTGAGAATGATGCCGGCGCTTTCACGGCTACCGTGCGACGCGCCCCGGCAGTAAACGAGGAAGGCGTTCGCACTGATGCGCTCGTGCAAAAGATCGCCCAGTTGATCGAACAGCACTTGCGGCTGGCGCCGGATGTGCAGCCGGACGCGCTCCAGACTGCGATGCGAAATGCCGATCCTTCGCACATGGCCGACGCGCTGGCCTCGCAGTTGCGAATTTCAGTGGAAGACAAGCAGGGCCTTTTGGAGTTGTTTTCCGCCCAGGCTCGGCTCGCTCGCTTAATCGAAATCCTCGAAATTGAGCTCGAAAAACGGCAGCTCGACCGCACGATTCAAACGCGCGTTAAGCGCCAGATGGAAAAAGCGCAGAAAGAGTACTACCTCAACGAGCAGATCAAGGCCATTCATAAAGAGTTGGGCCGGAAGGATGAGCGCGCCGAGCTCGATGAGCTGAAAAAGAAAATCGAAGAGGCCGGGATGACCGAGGAAGCGAAGGAAAAGGCGCTTCAGGAACTGCACCGGCTGGAAGCGATGCCGCCGATGTCCGCGGAAGGAACAGTTTCGCGCACCTACATCGACTGGCTCGTCAGTGTACCGTGGAAGCAAAAGTCTAAAGAAATCAGAGACCTCACGAAGGCTGAGGAAGTTCTCAACGAAGACCACTACGGTCTCGAGAAGATCAAGGATCGCAT
>Ga0111539_10012441_pt1 | contig 10669 bp, 15 predicted proteins | sample RhiMethybrSRZTD1_FD_79667 | JGI IMG/M metagenome (GOLD analysis project Ga0111539, IMG submission 79667) | Populus rhizosphere microbial communities from Tennessee, USA - Rhizosphere MetaG P. TD hybrid SRZTD1 (version 2) (version 2) | ecosystem: Host-associated > Plants > Roots > Rhizosphere >... | reverse complement strand
GTGGGTTATTGACGAAGGGGCCAGTAGTCGCATGCCGGGTGACCCCCCTGAACCGTTCCTGGTGATTGACATTTCGCCTGACGGAATTAGGGCTGGCGCAAATCCTATATCGCTTCTCAAATACTCGTTTGATGGCAAAGAAATCGACATGGGAGCCGGGTGGACGCTCCGTTTCACTCTTGTCGGCAAGGCACTAGCGTTGACGCGTGCTCACACCCGCGGGATGTCGACGAACACCATCACGGACGCCATTTCGGTCTCTGGTGACGTGCTCACGGTCGACCGGCAGCAGTACGTCGTTGTGAAGCCAGTGAACACGACTGCGCCAGCCTATATCGTCACGCCTGCCGGTGGAAGTCTCGACGTTATGCGGCGAATATTTGTCTACCACCGGGCTACGCCTGCGCGGCTGCAGTAGCGCCGATTCTTCCAGTAGTGGGTCGGCAGGACTTGACCACAGGCTCAACATGGCATGCAGCCGACAGCGCGAGTGATCGCGATCACGCTGCGGCTGATGCCTGGCGTTGGGCGGACTCGAGAAACGCAGCCTACGTCGCCGTCGCCTTGAGCGGCGACGCGTGCTTCGGCTGGTAGATGCCGAGGTTCCCGCCGCCTGGCAGCGTCAGCCGGGTGATCGATCCCCAGCGCTGCTCGTCGATGGGTGAGCACTTCACGTCCTTCTTCTTCATCTCGGCGATGAGCGCTTGGACGTCATCGCACATGAGGAAGAGTTCGTGTACGTCGTTCTCGTCGGACGGATGCACGGCTACCTCGGCCGGCGGCAGCGCGAAGATCAGCCACCCGTGGCCAGCGTCGACCGACTCGTACTTCAGCGCGTCGCGGAAGAACGCTCGGTCAGCCTCGGCGTCCTTGCTGTAGATGATGACGTGAGCGCCGTGAATCATCCGCCAAGTGTAACCTCGTGCAGCGGCTCCGCCCAACCCGCCGTTGCACCGAACGCCCGAGCCGTCCGCTTGACGTTACGCCTGTGCCGCGACGCGCGGGCTGCGCCCGCACCTCCTCGCGGCCGTGCTACGCTGGCGACGACCGTTCGCCGTTCGCTGCTGAACGGCAAAACGTTAGAGCGCTGAGAAAGCCAACATGCTGACACGGCTGGTACTCATCGCCACCCTAGGTCTTTGTGCGAGAGGTTCGACACAGGACTTCGAAAAGGCGGATCTCGCGACCAAACGCCTGGCCCCTGCGATGTTCGCAAGTCTACCTCTGGGGATCCGCCGCGACTTGGAGAAGCGCGGATGCACAATCCCACAAGCGTTTACGGCAAATCGCCCCGGTAATGTCATCAGCGGTCGGTTCACTTCCGCGGCGAAGACGGATTGGGCTGCCTTGTGTTCAGTCAACCGCGTGTCCTCTATTCTGGTGTTTCGCGGTGGCTCGGTTTCAGACGTCGCGGAACTCGCACCCTTTCCCGATTCGACATTTCTGCAGGTTGTCGGCCCTAACGATACGATTGGATACTCTCGTGCGATTGTCGCCGCGACAGCCGGTTACATTCGGGAGCGCAACCGCAGCAATCCGAAATTACCTCGACTGGACCACGATGGCATCAACGATCTCTTTGTTGAAAAGGGATCGTCGGTTTGGTACTGGAACGGCGCTCGTTGGTTGGAATTGGACGGAGCCGACTGAGTGGCAGCGGTCCAACAGGCGCTGCACCCGACGGCCGCGAATGTTCGACGTTCGCCGCGGGTGAGCGCCGGCCGTTAGGCTGCTGGAGGTGATTCGAATGGACGTGACCATGTTTGGCCGCAGCTACGTCGTAGGTTGGGGCACCCTGGCGCTCATCAACGCGGGGCTGGCTCAATCGAAGGGCCGAAGCCGGATGGCGTGGTTCTTGGTCTCGCTGCTTCTCGGACCGATCGCAACACTCATCATCGTCGTCACGGACAAGCCGAAGGTCGCGGCGGCGCCGTGATCGGCAGGCACGTGATGATTGGCGGAACTTGGCGTCGTTCGGTCGGCAGTCGTCGGGCGTTCCACGAGGACGAGTGGGCGCCGCGCAGTCGGCTGCTCAGGCGGATTGCCGTTCTTCATGCGTCATGCTCTATTTGAGTTCGAGGATTTCGAATGGTTTCCGGGCGTCATCCGCGACGGAGGCCTGGATTACCTGCGATACGTACTGAAGGCCACACATTTCTATGACTGTGTCGCGCCAGTCATCAATCACGCCCTTGAGCAGACTGGTGATTCGTCCATCGTCGATCTGTGCTCAGGCGGCGGTGGTTCCATCGAACAGATCCGAGCGCAGGCATCGGTACGAGCCGGGAGAGAAATATCGGTTACGTTGACCGACAAGTTTCCGAACCTGGCCACGTATCGGTGGTTGGAGCAGGAGAGCTGTGTCGAGCGGACGTGGCATCGGCATTTTCGATGCCAGCGAAAAAGGTATTCGACCGCTGCTCGGCATCCCGGTCATCTGCGTGGTCCATCCAATCGTCTTTGTGCTGTGCACGCCATTCTTCAGACCATTTCGGTGGGCGCGGCTGTTGTTCACCTATCTGGTGCCGTTGATTCCGCTCTACACGATATGGGACGGTTGTGTTTCTGGGCTCCGCCTGTACGAACCAGAGGAGTTGTTGGCAATCGCTCGGTCGACGGACTCGCCGGGCTATGTATGGCAAGCCGGAAAGCTTCGCAATGGTCTCGGCGCAAACGTCGCGTACTTGGTGGGCCTTCCGAGTCGACAAGGCAGCTGAGGTACTGACAGCTACGGTAGACACGCATTCCAACGCGAGCTGGCTAACCTCGCGCTGGAGCCGACGCGACCTTTTCGTGTGGTAAGGTGTCGCCGAGCCGCGCGGCTCAGCGTGCGTTAGACCGCCAGTCAAAGGAGACGGTGTCGCGCTAGGAGAACTGATAGTGTACGTCGTCGCGACCGACTCCGCCTTTTTCGATCATTCACTCATCCAAGGAGACACATTTGCCCATCACCGCATTCAACAGTTTCAGCGACGGACTCGCTCCGAACCAAAGAAGCCGGGAGCATTTCATCGCCAACATTGATCTGGAAGACGGCCCACACTGGGTGCCTTATGCCGACGGTGTCTGGATCCAACTCTGCCACTTCAATGTCACGTCCGGCGGATTCAGCGTTGTCCTGAAAGGTCTCCCTGGCGCCGCGCTGGGTACTCACTACCACATCGGGACCGTTCGGGGCTTTACGATGCGTGGTCAGTGGCGTTACCTGGAACATGACTGGGTTGCGAAGCCCGGCACGTTCATCTACGAACCCGCGGGCGAGGCCCATACGCTGGTCATCACGGACGACTCCCCGGAGCCGGCGCTGATCTTCTTCGCCGTCGAGGGCGGCCTCATCTACCTGGACAAGGCGGTCGACGGCGGTTTTGCCGCTTATGAGGACGGCTTTACCGCTTTGGAACTGGCCCGAAAGTACTATCGTGAGGCCGGTCTCGATGTGCGCAAGCTGGATGCGCTCGTTCGCTAATTTCGGCTGCGGTCTAACAACCGGTTACAGCGGACGCGCCGTCGCGCCGCCGCTGAACCGGAGCGTTAGCCGGACTGGAGAGTAGGGCGTGGCGTGGATGTTCCGGATCTGGACGTTCATGTTTTGGGTCCCACTAATCGCATCGGCCGCGACCGGCTGGTTCGCTCTGGGTCGTGGCATCCTTGCGCGGCCGGTTCCGCTTGTGCTGTGGTTTCTCACGGCGCTGCTCCTTCAGTTCGCGTCAGGGCCGTTTTCCGTGGCTTGGACCGTCGGGTTGGTGACTCAGTCGGCATTGGCCATCTACTTGAGCATTCGGCTGAAGCTCGAAGCATGAGCCGTAGCTTTCGCCGACCGGTACCGGTCGCCCCGAAGCCGCCAACGTCCGAGGAGTTCGACCTCCTCCACGAGACGGCCGCGCATCCCTTCCACGCCGAACTCTGGCGGCGCGCGATGGGCCCGGACTATCCCGCCGACGTTGACCCCTCAAGCAGCTGTTCGCAGTCCCTGCTCGCTCACATCCACGAATCCCTTGCTCTGCGATCGGGCGACACGCTTGTCGATCTCGGATGTGGCCGCGGCGGCCCCGGGCTCTGGCTGGCCCGCGAATCCGGCGCCGGGCTGATCGGCATCGACTTCTCGCCGAGAGCCGTCAGTCTCGCCAGCACCCTCGCCGCTCAGTTCACCCTTCGAGTTCCCGCCGAGTTTCGCGTTGGATCGTTCGAGCACACCGAGCTTCCGGACGCCTCGGTGCAGGGACTCATGAGTGTGGATGCGTTGCCCATGGCCCCGGACCGGGACGCGGCGTTGCGCGAGGTTCGACGGATTCTCGAGCCGGGTGCGCGCGCTGTCTTCACGGCTTCGAAGCCGGGCGAGGGCCAGCCGTCAGGGATCCACAACCCTGGCACCTGGGAGGAGCGAATTGAGGGTGCCGGCCTTCATCTCGAGCACGAGGCGTCGCGTCCGGACGTCGCTCCGTTCTGGGATCGACTATACGGTCTCTGGCGCGAACACGAGACGTCGTTGCGTGACGCAGTCGGTGATGCGGCGACCGATTGCATGCTCGCAGAAGCACGTGAGCTTGGTCCATCGATCGCAACTCGACGCTTCGTGGTGTTCACGGTGCGTCGATCTGCGCGCTGACGTGGCCGGGTGCGGCGATCAGCCGCAGGCAATGGGAGAGTGAGAAGAGGAGCTCGAATGTCAGACATGAACGATAGGGCTGCACTGATTACCGGAGCGAGCAGCGGGATTGGACGGGCAACTGCCCACGCTTTCGCAGCGAACGGCGCAAAGGTCGTGTTGGCCGCGAGGCGGCAAGATGAGCTCGCGTCCCTCGTGTCCGAGATCGAAGCCGGGGGAGGGAAAGCGACCGCTATCACGACGGATGTGTCGGCAGCGAAGGACGTGGAGCGGATGGTCGCCCACGCGATTGAGGCATACGGACGTCTCGACTATGCTGTGAACAATGCTGGCATAGAGGGACGGTGGGCGGGAATCACCGAGTTGGCCGAGGACGAATGGGACACAGTCCTGAACATCAACCTGAAGGGCACATTTCTATGCCTGAAGTATGAGGCCAGAGCGATGCTCGATTGCGGACACGGTGGGGCCATCGTCAACATCGGCTCCGTCAATTCGTTCCTCGGCTTCCAGACCGGCTCCGCCTATGTCGCTTCAAAGCACGGCATGATCGGGCTGACGACGAGTGTTTCCGCCGAGTTGGCGCCGAAGGGCATCAGAGTGAACCTCCTGTGTCCGGGCTTCATTGATACGCCGATGCATCGCCGCGGCCGCGCGATCCTCGGCGACGAGTTGTACGACAAAGTGTTGCTCTCGAGCGTTCATCTTCGGCGCGCGGGTCGCCCCGAGGAGATCGCTCGATCCATTGTCTTTCTATGCTCGGATGAAGCCAGTTACATCACCGGCACAACGTTGACGCCAGATGGCGGATTCACGTTGACGATATAAGGGTGCGTGCAGCCCTGGGCCGACATGTGAGGTGAATCTGCCATGAAAAGAAGGTATTCCACAGTTGTCGCGATCCTAACCCTCGCCCTTGCCGCCAGCTTGTTCGCGCAGTCGGCTTCGAACAGGTCAGTCACAGTGAGCCATCACGCCAAAGGCGCTTTCGACATTACGATGACGCCGATGCCGGCCGACGACTACGCCGACGGGAAGGCGCTCGGCCGCGTGGCAGCCGACAAGCAGTATCACGGCGATCTCGAAGGCTCGGGCAAGGGGCAGATGCTCACGGCAACGGGCGAGGCGAAGGGCTCGGCCGTCTATGTCGCGACGGAGCGCGTCAGCGGGAAACTCGCGGGCCGTAGTGGAACGTTCCTGCTCGCGCATCGCGGCGTCATGAATCGCGGCGCGCAGCAGCTCGAAATCGACGTGGTTCCTGATTCGGGCACCGGTGAGTTGCAAGGCATAGCCGGCAAGTTGTCGATCAACATCACGCCAGACGGCAAGCATTTCTACGACTTCGAGTACACGCTCCCGTCGAAATGAACGCGGTTCCTGCGGATGGCGTACGCTCACGCACACGAGACAATTCGGATTCGTTTCCTGTGACCAAGAGAGAACCTGGATCTCGAATGCGGCCACCAACAACCGACGTTGAGAATGGCGCGCTAGCGGTGCTGCCTAACACGGCATGCAGCCGACGGCACGCGACCGATCACGAGTTCAGATCAATGCTTTAGCGGAGGAGCAACGACGTGGCTCGCATTGTCAATTCCCGATGCGTTCTGGCGGTCCGCGACTTGAAAGCATCGACACGGTACTACACGGACGTGCTCGGTTTCAGCCGAGATCCGATCGATGCCGAGGGCTGGAGTTTTCTGACGCGGGACAATTTCAGAGTGATGCTCGGCGAGTGCCCCAACGAAAGACCGGCGAGCGAATTAGGAGACCACTCGTACGTCGCGTACTGGAACGTCGATGGCGTCGATCAGTTCTACCGAGAAGTGGCCGCTCGCGGGGCACTAGTGACGTCCGAACCAGCAGACAAGCCGTGGGGACTTCGGGAATTCGGCCTTCGCACACCCGACGGCCATCGCATCACGTGTGGCGAATTGATAACGAGCCGCTAATGCAGCTCCAGAACGGGCCAGCTAACAGTGGTAAGACCCTGTGCGTACTTGAGAACCTCAAGCATCGTGAGGGAGTGGCTGGAAGCGCGCCTCGTTTAGGCCGCGAAGACAACCGAGTGGAGGCGAGATGAATCTGCGGCTTGTTGCGGTCGTCGCCGCAATGATGCTGAGCGTTGCCGGCTGCAGCGACACGCCGACTTCGCCGACGACATCGTCCGGGGTATCGCCGGCCGGGAGCTGGTCGGGCTCGATCAGCGACGCCATCTCAGGCGACGGCACCATGCAGTTGGCGCTCAGCGAACAGGCGCCGAACGTGCTGAGCGGCACATGGTCGGCGACGTTCAAGAACGGTGACAGCTTTTCGGGTCCATCAGGTGCCGGCCTGTTCGCTCCGACCGGTTACGGAATCATGCTGTACGTCGACCCGCCACCCCCCTGCACGGGATCCGGCGGGTCGGCTCCCCTCGGCTTTACTCTGATCAACGTCGCCATCACATCGAGCCGGCTGACCGCGGTGGCGGGGCGGACTTCGTGCAACGGCGCCAGCTTCGGCACAGTCAGTCTGTCAAAGCAGTAGGGCTTCACGCTCGGTCCCCTTGCACTCGATTTCAAAGAGCCCACTAGCCAAGACCAGCAAACATGGCGCGTCACGACAACCTTGTGAACCGAGTCAGAGTAGCATTCGCTGACGTTCCCCACGTCACCGAGAAGAAGATGTGAGGAAGAGCATGATCGAGGCGGAGCGTGTCCTGGCGACCAATCGCGCTGGCTGGAATCAGGTCGCGCCAAAATTCCACGGAGGTACGGCGCTGCCAGAGTATGGGCCGCTGGCGCCGACCGAGGACGAACTGCGGCTCCTGGACGAAAAGCCCGACCTGTGTGCTCTGGAACTGGGATGCGGGAGCGGGCACTCGCTTCGCTACCTCGCCGAGCGCGGCGCACGTGAACTCTGGGGCATCGACCTCTCGCCGGTACAGATTGCCTTCGCGGAAGAGACGCTCCGCCCGTTTGCGCCACGGGTTCGGCTCATCGAGTCTCCCATGGAGGTCGATCCGGGAGTCCCGTCGGATCACTTTGATCTCGTGTTCTCCATCTATGGGCTGGGATGGACGACGGACCTGCCGGAGACGCTGGCGCTCGTCGCCCGCTACTTGCGACCAGGCGGGTGTTTCGTCCTCAGCGGAGAGCACCCGGTGTATGGCTGCCTCGAGTGGAATGGAACACAGTACGTTGTCGCGGAACCGTACTTCACGGAAGGTCCTCGTGAACATGAATCCTGGAAGGGAGTGCCGATCGTCATCCAACGTCGAACCCTCGGCACCTTCGTCGGACAGATCATCCAGGCGGGCTTGCGGATCGAGGCATTGGTGGAGACGCCCCCCAATGCAGCCGCGGTCAAGGAAGCGCATGCCGATCCGGCGCGCTGGTATTCTGCGGCTCGGGCGCGCGTGATGCCGACGACGTTCATCATCAAGGCGCGGAAACCGTTGGGCGAGTGATGCGTCTGCACGAGCGGGTTCAGGAAGTTGTCGACGCCTATTTGGAAGCGGTCGATCACGAAGCTCCAGGCCTTGTCGAGGGGCTTTACCTGACGGGCTCCACCGCGCTTGGTGAGTTCCGTCCCTTCACCAGTGACGTCGACTTTCTCGCCGTGACGTCGAACCATCCCGATGCCACCGCTCTCGCGGCACTCAGCCGGGCGCACCGGCGCTTGCGAAATCGATGTTCACGGCCGTTCTTCGACGGCCGATATGTGACCTGGGACGATCTGACGCGGGACCCACAACAAGCCGGCCCTGGCCCGTGCTCGTATGAAGGTCGGTTCCGGGCGCGAGGTGGAGGGGACTGCGATCCGGTGGCGTGGCACACCATCGCCCGGCATGGCATTCGGTGTCGTGGTCCGGAGCCGGCGGACCTCCGTATTTGGACCGATCCCGCGGCGCTGGCCTCGTGGACGCTGAACAACTTCGATAGCTACTGGCGACCGTTGTTGCGCCGGGCGCGTCGATTTCCCGATCCTTGGAGCATCACAGCGTTCACCTCGTACGGCGCGGTCTGGGTCGTCCTGGGTGTGTGCCGACTGCACTACACGCTGGCCACCGGGAAGATCGGGTCCAAGGAAGAGGCGGGCGATTACGGCATGCGAACGTTTCCGGAGCGGTGGCATCTCGCGTTGCGCGAATCACTGCGCATTCGCCGGGCTGACCGGGCCCGCCCTGATGTCGCTAGCGCGTTCTCCGAAATGATCGACGATCTGCGCATCAGGGAAGCCGCGGACGGCGGTTCGCTGTACTCGACGCCGGTGGCGAGGCGCCGTGACGTTCTCGCGTTCGCCGACATGGTCATCACCGATGCCAAGAGTCAGCACAGCCATGCATAGACATCTACCTGCTCTTGCGCTGATGCACGATTTTCTCGGCTCTCTGGCCGAATGATGAAACGTCTGTCTGTACTCTGCTTCGTCCTGGTGAACTTCTGCGCTGCGCTGGCAGCGCCCGCCTGTGCTCAGCGGAGCACTTCACCGCCACCACAGGTCGATGCCGATCTCCAGAAGTTGGGCGCGATGATGCAGGCGCTGCGCGCTCGGAACGCGCAAGACTATGCCATCACCAGTCCAAACGGGATCGACCAAGCCAAGTACGTCCAGATCGGCGGGATAGAGCAGTGGATCACGATTCGCGGCGAAGACCGAAAGAATCCAGTCCTCCTGCTCTTGCACGGAGGACCTGGCGATGCGACGAATCCGTGGGGGTACGCCGGATTTCGCTCGTGGCTGAAGTACTTCACCGTCGTGCAATGGGATCAACGCGGCGCTGGCCGAACGCTGGGCAAGAACGGTTCTTCCTTGGCGCCGACCATCACGATCGATCGAATGGCTCAGGATGGAATCGAGCTGTCAGAGCTGCTGCGCAAGACCCTGCAGAAGGACAAGATCGTGCTCGTCGGTCACTCGTGGGGCTCGACCCTCGGAGTCTTCATGGTGAAGGCACGGCCCGAGCTTTTCTATGCCTTTGTGGGCACGGGTCAGGTCGCGGACCAAATACGAAATTACTCCGTCGCCTACGAGGCGCTTCTGAAGAAGGCCGAGCGAGTCGGAGAGGAGCGCGCCATCCGAGAGCTCAAGGAGATTGGCCCTCCGCCGTACGCAAATGGGAGGGGTTACGCGGTCCAGCGCAAATGGTCAAACCTGTTTGAAGGCGCGGACGTCTTCCTCTCATCCATGTTCGGCCTCGCACTCGCTGCGCCAGGCTACTCGGCGCGCGACATCAACGACTGGATCGAGGGACAAGACCTGAGTGGTCAGCGCCTGATCCCGCAGACGTCCAAACTGGAGGCTCGGACGCTCGGCGGCGACTTTGCCCTGCCGGTCTTTGTCATCCAGGGCGCCGAGGACTTCACCACGCCGACGAGCCTCGCGAGGAGTTTCTTGGATTCGCTCCGTGCGCCCCGCAAGGCGTTTGTGGCGGTCGAGGGAGGCGGTCACTTCGCCGTGTTCATGAAGTCGGATGTCTTTCTAAAGGAGCTGGTCGCGCGAGTGCTCCCGTTGACGACGATCCGTTGAGTGCGCCGTTTGGGCTACTGGAATCCTGCGAACCCCGGCGGACGCGCGAATCATAGCCACATGCTTGCACCGTTCACAGCCCGGCCGCTCTCAGCTCGCGCTGCATTCGTAGGTACCTGAACCAGAGGTAGCCGGCGGGAATCCAGAACAAGGCCGACCGTGGCTCGTCGCGCAACATGAAGAATCGAATCCCGTCGGCCCCGAAAGTGAACGACAGCGGCAGCAGCGTAAGAAAGATGGCAAACGCAAGGGTCCAGCTCTGGCGGCGGATGACGGCACGAGTGCGCCGGACCGCCTCGCGCTCGTGATCCGGTGGTATAGCCCGCTGGCCAACAAGCATGGGTTCGCTGGGCTCACGTCGAGCGTCTTGCACGATAGAGGCGAATTCGGGATCCCCCTTCAGAAACGTGTCGACAAGAGCCTTCGTGTCGGCGCTGGCCTCGCCCGACAAGTACGCCGGGAGCAAGTCTGTGATGATGTCGCGGGTGATGTTCATGGTTGCTGCTCCGTTGTGCGGCACCACGTGAGCAATCGTACGCGGGCCCGGTG
>Ga0111539_10012440_pt1 | contig 10669 bp, 9 predicted proteins | sample RhiMethybrSRZTD1_FD_79667 | JGI IMG/M metagenome (GOLD analysis project Ga0111539, IMG submission 79667) | Populus rhizosphere microbial communities from Tennessee, USA - Rhizosphere MetaG P. TD hybrid SRZTD1 (version 2) (version 2) | ecosystem: Host-associated > Plants > Roots > Rhizosphere >... | reverse complement strand
GGCGCCACCCTATGCAGGATCGCCGCGCACACGAGGGGCGAGGTGGGCACCCGCCACCAGTCGTCCGATGCACACGGGCGCGGCCCGATGCCGGGCCCGGGCGTCAACGCCAGCCGAGCTCGGGCGCGACGTACTTCAGGATGCTTTCGATGACGTGCGCGTTGTACTCCACCCCCAGCTGGTTCGGCACCGTCAGCAGGAGCGTGTCGGCGGCGGCTATCGCTTCGTCCTGTGCGAGTTGCGAGATGAGCATGTCGGGCTCCGCCGCGTAGGTGCGGCCGAAGACCGCCCGCGTGTTCTCGTCGATGTAACCGACGTGGTCACCGTCCTCGTCGCGTCGGCCGAAGTACGCCCGGTCCATGTCGCTCACGAGGGCAAAGATGCTCCTGCTGACGGAGACGCGTGACTCGCGCTCATGGCCAGCCTCTCGCCACGCCTCTCTGAACGCCTGGATGTGGCGCGCCTGCACGACGTGGAACGGGTCGCCGCTCGCATCATCGAAGACCAGCGTCGAGCTCATCAGATTCATGCCCATGGCGGCCGCCCACGCCGCGGTCGTCGGTGACGCTGCGCCCCACCAGATCCGCTCGCGCAGTCCCGGGGAATAGGGCTCGATCGGCAGCAGACCCGGCGGGTTCGGGAACATCGGCCGCGGATTCGGCTTCGCGAACCCCTCGCCCCCGAGGAGCTCGAGGAACACCTCGGCGTGGCGTCGTGCCATCTCGACGTCGGTCTCTCCCTCCGCCGGCTGGTGGCCGAAGTATCGCCAGCCGTCGATTACCTGCTCGGGCGACCCACGGCTGATGCCGAGCTGCAGCCGGCCACCGGCCAGAAGGTCTGCGGCCCCGGCGTCCTCCGCCATGTAGAACGGGTTCTCGTAGCGCATGTCGATGACCGCGGTGCCGATCTCGATCCTCGACGTCCGAGCGCCGACCGCGGCGAGCAGCGGGAACGGTGAGCCGAGCTGGCGAGCGAAGTGGTGGACGCGGTAGTACGCACCATCCGCGCCGGCTTCCTCGGCGGCAACGGCCAGCTCGAGCGACTGCATCAGCGCGTCGGACGCGGAACGCACATGCGACGACGGTGACTGCGACCAGTGGCCGAAGGACAGGAAACCGATCCTCTTCACGAGAACATCCTGCCCGCCGTCGCGGCTCGTCGGCTCCGATCGACTGTCCACGCACGGGTCGGCGACCGCCGCGAGGAACTGCGTGATGCGCAGGGTTGTCCGTAAGACGTACGCCCAGCCAGGGCACCGGCGTGCGCCAGCGAGCGCTTGCTCGTGACCGGTCGTGGTGCCGTGCTCGACGATGCTGGGCGCTAGAGGCGGGCCCGGCCGTTGTCTCGGTCCTCGTCGATGATCTTGCTGATCCTCGCAGCCATGTCGACCTGCTTCTCACATGCGTGTTGGACGCTGACGAGGAGCTTTTGCTCAGCGGTGCTGTAGGCCGGCCGCGGCGCCGCCCTGAAGCCGAAGAAGGCGCGGCCGCGGCCGAGATTCCTCACCTCGGGCTCGCCGACGGTGAAGCCGTGGCCGCGGATGCAGCGACCGAGCTCGGCGACGACGGCGGTCGCGCGCGCGAGCGCCTGCGGCGAGAGCGGCTTCAGGTTCAGCCCCTCCAGGTGGTGGAAACAGGCGTTCTCGGCCGCCTTCCGGGGTTTCCGCGGCACCCTCCGCAGTCGCTGCTCCTCGGCCGGCGTGAGGCTGAAGTTGCCTCTGGCGTCGGGAAGCGGATGCGGAACCCCATGCGCCCGCAGGCACTTCGCATAGGCGAGGGAGGCCGTATGAGGATCCGGGCTCGGCGCGCCGGCAGCGGTCGCGCACAGCGCCAGGAAGCCGACAACGACGACCAGCCGATGGATCTGCATCGCCACAGAACCGATACGTCCGAACTGGCGACTCGGTTCCACGATCCGTCAGAGCAGGTCGTCGAACCGCGACCAACGCCGACGAGCAAACAGCCCGCACCTGCACCGCATGGATGTGAAGCTGCCTCCGCCAGCTCTGGGCGGAAATGGGCGGTGCAGGCTGCATGCGTCGCTCGCCGGTCTAGAGCGAGACAGTCGTCCCGACGGCGCTCTGCACGAACGCGTCGGGGTAGCGACCGGCGAGGCGATGCACGGCCTTCCAGCCGGTGCAGTGCGCGGGCATCAGCAGCTCGGGCCGGAACTCGTCGAATGCGGCGACGGTCGGCTCGATCATCGGCTCGAACATCGGGCCGCTGAGGTGGAACCCGCCGATCACTGCGGCGACGCGCGTCTCACCGGTGAGCCGCTGCGCGTGTCGTACGACGTTGACGATTCCGGCGTGGCCGCACCCGGTGAGGATGACGAGCCCGCGATCGGCGAGCCGCATCACGAGCGCTTGGTCGTCGAGGATCAGCGGGTCGGGCTCCCAGCCGCCGTGAAGGTGCGCCTCGTGTCCCTGGAAGCCGGTCTCGAACGGCGTCGTGCGGTCGACCTCGCCCGTGACGAGCACCGATCCGTCGAGCAGGAACGACGGTTGCCGTTCCTCGACGATCTCGAAGCCAACGCCCTCGAGTGCTGAGCGGCTGGTCGCGGGCAGCTCTCCCGGTTCGAGCCCCGGTATCGCGATGCGGCGACGATGCCAAAAGTCTGGATGGATCAGTACGGGGAGGTTCCTGCGGCCGAGCTCCTTCGCGACTCCCTCCATCCCGGCGACGTGGTCCCAGTGACCGTGGCTGAGGACGATCGTCTCGATGTCTCTCGGCGACAGCTCGAGCCGGCGCATGTTCTCGACGACACCGCTCGGCGTGACGCCTGCGTCGAAGAGGATCACCCGCTCGCGGCCGCCGCTCGTGACGCGAACGAGCGCTGAGAAGCCAGGCTCGGCGATCAATGCGTCAGGGAGGCCGTCGTCCATGAGGGTCGACGCTGCGCGCGGCTTCGCAAGATGGTGAAGCCACGTCATCCGCTCGACCTGCTGCGTCGGGAAAAGCAGAGGGTCGGTCACGTTGTCCATGAGAACCGTGATTCGGACGGTGTCGACCGGGGAGAGGGGGATCGTGGTCATGGCCAGGGTACGGCTCGCTCCTAACCGGTAAGCGCCGGGGCAGAGCTCTCTGGCGGCGCCTTGAGGGGAATGGTCTCCGGGTCCGCGGCGGCGTGGCCTTCGACGTGGACGTCGGGGAGCCAGCCGAGCCAGGAGGGGAGGTACCAGTTCCGATCGCCAAGGAGCTTCATGCTCGCCGGGACGAGGACGGTGCGGACGATTGTGGCGTCGACGAGAAGGGCCACGGCGACGCCGAAGCCCATCTGCTGGAACATGACGAGGTCGCCGGCAGCGAATCCGCTGAAGACGGCGATGATGATCAGCGCTGCGCCGGTGATCAGCCGCGCCGTCGATCCGACCCCGAAGGAGATCGCACCCGTGGTGTCGCCGGTCTGGCTGTAGCGCTCCTTGATCCGGCTGAGCAGGAACACCTGATAGTCCATCGAGAGGCCGAACAACACGGAGAAGAGGAAGAGCGGCACCCACGCCTCGATGGTGTCGACCTGCTGGAAGCCGAAGAGGTCGTTTCCGACCCCCTTCTGGAAGACGAGCACGAGCAGGCCGTAGGCGGCGGCGACCGAAAGCAGGTTGAGCGCAATCGCAACCGCGGGGATCACTATCGAGCGGAACGCGATCGTGAGCAGGATGAAGCTGAGACCGAGAACGAACGCGAACACGATCGGGAGCCAGCCGCCGACGATCGCGAAGTAGTCGACGCTTTCCGCGGTCGCTCCGCCAACGAGCACCGTTGTCCCGAGCTCGGCGAACGCCTGCGGGATCAGGTCGGCCCGCAGGTGGCGGACCGCAGCGGTCGCCTCGGGAGAATCCGCATCGCCCGCGACTGGAACGGAGAGCAGTACAGTGTCGCCGCCCTCGGAGACGGCCTGCGTCGCCGGCCCGAACTCGTCCTGATCGGCAAGACTCGACGTCAGCTGCTCGATCGCCGAGCGCACGCCTGTCGAGGACACGTCGCCCTGGATGACGATCTGGGCGGGGTCGACGCCGGTGCCGGGGAAGTCACGGTTGAGGGCGTCGAAGCCCTGCTTGGACGGGAAACGGTCGGGGAGCGTGCTCAGTCCGGAGAAGCCCGTGTTGATCGAGAGCACGGGAACGGCCACCGCTAGAAGGAGCGCCGTCGCTGCCACGAGGCACAGGAGCGGCCGTCGCATCACTCCGCCGACGATCGCCGACCAGAAGCGGCCCTCCGAGCCGGCGCTGTTGATCGCTCTTCGGCCGATCACCGGGATCCGCAGCGCGTTCACGCGATCGCCGAGCAGGCTCAGCACGGCGGGCAGCAGCGTAAGCGCCGCGAACACGGAGACGATTCCGACGAGGATCGCGCCCAGCGCCAGGCTGCGCAGGATCGTGTCGGGCACCAGCAACATTCCGCACATCGCGAGCACGAACGCCATGCCGCTGAAGAGAACGGCGCGGCTTGCGGTCGCGCCGGAAGCCACGATCGCGTCGACCTTCTCCAGCCCGCGCCCGCGTTCTTCCCGGAAGCGGGAGAGGATGAAGAGCGCGTAGTCGATCCCGAGCGCGAGCCCCATCGCCGTGATCATGTTCACGACGAAGAACGAGACCTCGAACGCCTGCCCCACGAGAGCGGTCAACGCGACTGCAATCACGATCGAGAGCAGCGCGAGCAGCACCGGCACCAGGCCCGCCACGACCGCCCCGAACACGAGCACGAGGATGATCAGAGCCGCCGGCAACCCGATGAAAAGCTCACCCTTCTGCAGATCCTCCTCCGAGAGCTTCTCGAAGTCGGCGTCGGCCGTGAGCGAGCCGGTAATCGAGACCTGGAAGCCGTCCTTCCCATCCTCCGACGTCACGAGGTCGACGAGTGGCGCGACCTCGTTGCCCCGCGTCACCACAAGCACCATCGTTGCGTGGCGATCCTTCGAGACGAGCGACTGGTCGTCAGACGCGTAGTAGCTCTGCGCATCCGCGACGACTCCGAGAGCCGCTCCACGCTCGCCGAGCGTCCGTAGCTTCGCCTGGAACGCAGGCTCGTCGACCGTGTATCGGTCTGAGCGCACGACCACGATCTCGCTCGGAGTCGGCTCCGGCGGGAAGCTCTCGTGAATGAGCGACTCCGCCTGCTTCGACTCCGGATTGCTCGTCACATCCCCGTCGCTCGTCAGCGCGTCCCCCAGCAAGAGCGCAATCACGACGAAGGAGACGAGCACTGCAACCAGCCAGGCGGCAAGCGTCCGTTTCGGATGACCGGCGCAAGCACGAGCCAAACCCTCAGTGGAGATAGACACGCTCCAAGCTCCTAACGACCGCGGTGTACGCCGACGGTGCCGTCGATGCACTCGCTACACCGGCCGAGGGTCGGGGCCGGACCGAATTCACCGCATCGCCGTTTGAAGCGGGGAGAGCGACTGTATCAGGACACCCCGGAATCGACGATTGTCGACCTCCGCCGCCGACGTCAGAGAGAAGGCGCGTAGGTCGCGCACTGCAGTTCGAAGGAGAGATGGTTCCCCCTGCGTGACGGCACCGGCCCCCGCTTAGAATCGCGGCGATGCCGTTCACGCTCAGGAACCTCAGAGCGGATCTGGCGGACGTCGGGTCCAACTTCGACGGGGCGCCGGACCTGGAGTTCCGTCTCGCGAGCAAGGCGCTCGAGCTCGAGCAGTCGGGCCTGAGCTATCAGCGCATCCCGCCCGACTACCGGTTCCCGTACGGCCACACGCACAAGGAGCAGGAGGAGGTGTTCGTGGTCGTGGGCGGGAGCGGGCGGATGAAGCTCGACGACGAGATCGTCGACGTCAAGAAGTGGGACGTCGTGCGCATTCCGCCCGGTACATGGCGAGGGTACGAGGCCGGGCCGGAGGGCCTCGAGATCCTCGTCTTCGGCGCGCCCAACCTCGGCGAGAACCCGCGGGAAGACGTGGAAGGTCAGCGAGACTGGTGGGCCGGCTGAGCTCGCTCGGAGGATGCTCAGCGGTCCGCTCGCGGTACGCGTGTCCCACGCTCCCGGCCGGACAGAGGGGCGCCGCACCCGCGTCGAGACGTACGAACCCACGCACGCGGCCGTTCCCCGAGTTCGGCCCGGCATCTGCCTCGAGCTGGGCTGACTAGCGCTCGGGAAGCTCTCCGATGCTGCTGCGGAACTCCTCCGCCTCGTCGTCCAACAGCAGCCCCACGACGTATTCGAACGGCTCGGCCCCGTCGAGCGAGCCCGGCGCCGACTCCGCCGCCCGGAAGAACTCGAGCACCGCGCGCGCGTGCTCGTCGTCGAAGACCCCCGGGGCCCAGAGGTCCGTCGCGCGTGGGCGGTCGAGCGACCCGGTCGTCTGCGACTCGGCAGGACGCGGCTGTGCAGCCCCGTCGCCGACGGGGAAGCCGTCCGCGTCGAGCTGCTCGATCGGCACGTTGAGCATCTCGGTGTGGTTCCTCGCCGCACGGAACACGGAGATGACCGCCGAGGGAACGATGGGCGTGGGAGATGAGGTGAGCGTGAACCACCCCGTCGAGGAATTGGGAATCGTCATGTCGCGAACGAGAAAGGTCGTCTGCGCCGCCGCGGGGAGCGTGCGGGTGGCGAAGAACCGTGGGTCGAAGGCACCGCTGGCGTTGCGGAGCAAGAGCGCCAAGGCGACCGTACTCGGAAAGGGATTGGTGGCCGTGATTTCGGTCCAGGTGATCGAGAGGTCCGCCTGGCGCGTGACGGTCCAGGACGCGCCGACGTAGGTGCGGGTTCCGAACCAGGCCACGACGTGATCCTATCTCGTGGCAGCCGTCACTTTCTGGTGCTGGCGGGGTCGTGGGGCACGGAAAACGATTCGCCGTCGGCTGTCAGGGCCCGGCCGCCGAAGACCCTGGTGGACGTGGGCCGGCTGCTTCGCCCGGTTTGGCCAGCTCCAACTCGGGGCAGGATTTCTGATTCACCTTCGAAGGGAGGGGCTCATGCGACGATCAGTCGCCCTTGCGCTGCTCGCAACGGTGCTTGCCGCGCTCACGTTCGTTTCGGCTGCCTATGCGGATCCGAACAACAACAACTCCGAAAAGCTCCGCAATGCAGTCACGCTGGAAGGGGTTCGCGCACACCAGCAGGCCCTACAGCAAATCGCGAACGCCAACGGCGGCAACCGGTTCGCGGGTCTGCCGGGCCACGACAAGTCCGTCGCCTACGTGGTCGACACGCTCGAGGCGGCAGGCTACGACCCGGTCGTGCAGCCGTTCGATTACCTCGCGTTCGCGGAGGTTGGTCCCTCGGCCCTCCAGCAGACGGCGCCCGGCATGGTCACGTATGTCGAGGGGGTCGACTTCGGGGCGATCACCCAGACGGACCCGGGCGACGTCACTGCGAACGTCACGAATGTCGACCTCCAGCTCGGCCTCGGCAACACGTCCACGAGCGGCTGTGAGGCTGCCGACTTCGCCGGTTTCCCGGCGGGGAACATCGCCTTGCTCCAGCGAGGCACCTGCACCTTCGAGCTGAAGGCCGAGAACGCCGCCGCCGCCGGTGCAGTCGGGATCGTCATCTTCAACCAGGGCAACACAACCGCTCCCGACCGAAACGGCATCCCGGCCGTGACGCTCACGGCGAACAACACGAGCGGCATCCCGGTGCTCGGCACCACCTACGCGCTGGGCGCGACGCTGTCAGCGACCCCGGGCCTGCGGATGCGGGTCTTCGCCAACACCTTGCGCCAGGTCAAGACCACCGCCAACGTGCTGGCGGAGCTCCCGGGCAAGCACCCCGACAACGTCGTCATGGTCGGCGGCCATCTCGACTCGGTGATCGAAGGGCCAGGAATCAACGACAACGGCTCCGGCTCGGCCGCGATCCTCGAGATCGCGGAGCAGCTGGCGAAGGTGAAGCCGTGGAACACGGTGCGCTTTGCCTGGTGGAGCGCGGAAGAGTCAGGCCTAGTCGGCTCGACCAACTACGTCAACTCGCTCTCCGCTGCCGAACTCGACCGGATCGCCCTCTACCTCAACTTCGACATGGTCGGCTCCCCGAACTTCGTTCGCTTCGTCTACGACGGCAGCGGCGACATCGGCCCCACCGGGCCGGCCGGCTCCGCCGAGATCGAGGCGGTCTTCAACGGCTACTTCGCCGCGAACGGACTCGCAACCGAGCCGACGGCGTTCGACGGCCGGTCGGACTACCAGGCCTTCATCAACAACGGCATCCCCGCCGGCGGCCTGTTCACCGGCGCAGAAGGCATCAAGACGGCGGCGCAGGCGGCGATCTACGGCGGCACGGCCGGTGCTCCGTACGACCCCTGCTACCACCAGGCCTGCGACACGTTCGCCAACAACAGCAATGTCGTGCTCGACCAGATGTCGGACGCGATCGCCCACGCCACGATCACCTTCGCCCAGAACACGTCGCTCGTGAACGGCGTACCGGGCAAGGGCAACTTCAACTCGCCCGAGAAGATCAACGACAACGCAATCCGGTAGGTACCAACGGCCCGCGGGCGGGGCTCATCGCCCCGCCCGCCGCCGTCTCACCGACTCGAGGGTTCGGCTCTGCGATGACCCGGCTGGTTCACGCCGGTTAGTGTTGGCTTGAGGCTGCCGGGGCTGTCGTTGCCCCGCCAGGCGGCCGAAAGGAAAGCTGTGTGCCAGGTTGGTGCCAGACGGGTCTGAGACGGAGTGGCAATTCGACGCACTCGACCTGCGTGCGGTCGTGCGGTGGCTTGATCAGGAAGCGAATGGGGCGCGTGCCGGCTCGGTGGCGGCCGTTCCGGCTGCGAGTCTGAATCAGGTCGATCTGTACCTGGACACGGAGGATCGCCGCTTCCACCGGGCCGGGTATTCGTTGCGGGTTCGTCGAGCGGGCCGGCCGCGCGCAGCAGAAGCGACCTTGAAGAGCCTCGAATCGGTGTCGTCGGCTGCTGACGGGGGTTTGCGCAGGCGGCGCGAGGTGTCAGAGGGGCTGGAGCGGCCCGATCTCGTCTACTTGGGACGGGCAGAGGGTGCGGTCGGGGAGCGGGTTCGAGCGGTCGCGGGGCGCAAGCGGCTGGCACCGCTGTTCGAGGTGCGCACCCGCAGGCGTGTCTTCCTCTTGCAGCGAGGCGGGCGCGAGTGCGGTGAGATCGCGCTCGACGAGACGGCAATCCATCCCGTGTCCGGTGAAACCCCTGCCCGGCTTCGCCGCGTCGAGGTCGAGGTGCCCGAGGAGGCGGCTCCGACGCTTGAGCCGTTCGTCGAGCGGCTCCGCGTTGCCTGCGGACTGCAGGCGGCCGGGCTGAGCAAGTACGAGGCGGGGTTGCTGGTGGCGGGCCTGCAGCCGCCGCCGACAGAAGACCTGGGGCCGACCGAGATCGACCCGGACCAAACGATCGGGGAGGTCGCGCTCGCGGTCGTGAGACGGCACTTCGAAGCGTTGCTTGCCCGGGAGGCGGGGACGCGGCTGGGAGACGACGTCGAGGAGCTGCACGACATGCGCGTCGCCAATCGGCGCTTGCGGGCATCGCTGTCGTTGTTCGCGGATGTGCTGCCGGCGGGCGTCCTTGCGTTGCGAGATGATCTGCGCTGGCTCGGTGCGGCGCTGGGTGACGTGCGTGATCTCGATGTCCAGCTCGAGCGGCTCGAGCAGTGGAACGCGGGAGCCGACCGATCCGACGCAGACGCGCTCAGAGGGCTCCGCCTGCTCCTCGAGGATCAGCGCCGCTCCGCTCGCGCATCCATGCTCGAGGTCCTCGATTCCCGCCGCTTTGCGCTGTTCGTGAGTCGCTTTCGGCGGACGCTCCGCGCCCGACACGTGCGACGGTCGGGGCCGGCCTCGTTGCCGGCGCGTGGTGTCGCACCCGACCTGCTCGAGCGTCGCCTGCGGCGCTTCCGCAACCGCGCCGAGCGGATCGGGCCGGACTCGCCGGCGAGCGCGTACCACCGGCTGCGGATCGACGCGAAGAACCTCCGTTACGCGCTCGAGTTCCTCGCCGACGTGTATCCGGGCCGTAGAAGGCGCCTGATCGAGCGGCTCGGCGAGCTGCAGGACATCCTGGGCCTGCACCAGGACGCGGAAGTTGCACACGAACGATTGTCGCTGCTCGCCCGCGAGAACGGCGGCGAGCTTCGTGCAGAGACGATCTTCGCGATGGGTGAGATCGCCGAGCGATACTCCCACAGCATGGCCGCGTTGCGCGCCGAGTTCCCGGCGGCCTATGCGCGCACGAAAGGTAAGTCCTGGAGAGCGTTCCTCAAACGGATCGAGGCGGAGCGTCCCAGCGTCGATCGGCCTCCGGCGATCGTGGGACACGGAGACGTCGAGGATCACGCGGAGGAAGCGGCCTGATGGAGATCGACCTCGGCCGTCACGCGGTCGCGGAGAAGCGTGCGTCACCCCGTGCGGTCGACCAGACCCAGCGGGACGCGAGCGGCTACCCGACGACGGGTCCCACGACGTCTGACAGCGGCGCGTAGCCCGGAACATCTTGGCCGCCGTCCACCGGCGGGCGGGGGGTGGCATGAGCACCCCGTCGTCGAAGAAACGACGACGTCCGCGCGCGCCTCTTCGGTGCATCCGGCAGGCCGGGAAGTGGAGGAGGGCCGCGCGACAGGCTTCGCGAGCTACTGGCGGGGAACGGCGCTCGGGACACGGCGCGCGCGAGGGGCGTGTCAGCCGGTCGTACGCCTACAACCTGCTTGCCAGTTCGAAACGGAGGAACGATGAACGACGAGTCG
>Ga0111539_10012439_pt1 | contig 10669 bp, 6 predicted proteins | sample RhiMethybrSRZTD1_FD_79667 | JGI IMG/M metagenome (GOLD analysis project Ga0111539, IMG submission 79667) | Populus rhizosphere microbial communities from Tennessee, USA - Rhizosphere MetaG P. TD hybrid SRZTD1 (version 2) (version 2) | ecosystem: Host-associated > Plants > Roots > Rhizosphere >... | reverse complement strand
TGCCAGGATGGATCACTCTCTGGCAAGGCTGGCAACTTTTACAAAACTTGGTCGAGGGCGTTCTGATCGCCCGTAAATTGACCAATTCTGGCTAAAGACAAGGTTGAAACCCACGGTAGAGGGACGAGAACTCTCATCCGTGGGTTGAAATCTTGTCATTACCCAAACTTTTGCACGGAATGCGCATTTCGCGCAAAAGTTTGGGTAATGACAAGGGGTTGAAACCCACGGCTAAATTCAAAAGCCGCTACGCGGCCAAAGAAGACTGCAAATCGCCATCTAACCTGAACATTCATCTGCAAACTGCTTTAAATTTTGACTTCGGAAACGACACGGCTGATTGCGCCGTTCGGACTAGGCGTGTCGGGTTTCAAGCCCTGCCGCAACGACGCATACAATCCCGGCAATTGTCCGAACGGCGCATCCACGGGAGGCGACGCTCCTCCGCCATGCGAAGATCAAGACATGGCGAGAAAAATCGAGATTGCATTTACATTTTCTTTCATTTTCCAATATATTCGCGCCACAATTTATAGAAAAGCAAGAACAAAAATAAAAATCGAAAACCAATTGTAAAGACTGGCTTTGCCGGGATTTTTGTTCTGCCGCGCGGACGCGTAGCTGGCATTCGCCCCGTCACTGCAAGCCGCCGGTTTCCGCTTACCCACCTTTCGAAGAAGGAGCCTGTTATGAAGAACACGCATCGCACATTCCGCGCGATTTTTATCGCCCTCTGGCTTATCTGCGGCACGGGGCTGGCGCTCGCGCAGGGTACAAACCTGGGGACCATCCGCGGAACCGTGGCTGATCCGAATGGGTCGGTCATTGTCAACGCCAAGGTACAGGTGACGGATCTAGAGACGAATCTCTCACGTGATTTCACAACGGACAAAGAGGGAAATTACGAGGCCGTGGGGCTAAAGTCCGGTAACTACCGCGTCAGCGTCTCCGCCGCCGGCTTTAAGACATCAGTCACCGAAGTGGTGTTGAGGGGCGGCGATACTGAGCGCGGGGATATAAAAGTCACAGTCGGCGCCGCGTCCGAGACGGTGACAGTCACCGGCGCGGAAGGCCAACTGATTGAGAAAGAGACGCCAACGATCTCAGGCGCCCTCAATAATCAGCAACTGATCGAGCTACCGCGGGACAGCCGCGACATTTATGAGTTCCTTTACCTGAACCCGGACATCACACAGGGGGCGGGCGGCGACGGCAGCTTCAAGTTCATCGGCGGACAAACCTACGGGGCGGCCTTCTCGCTCGACGGACAACGCTCCAACGGCGGTATTTTCGGCGAGCCGACCCAGAGCCAGCCTTCGCTGGAGACGATCGGTGAATTGGTCGTCCTGTCGAAGAACTTCACAGCCGAGTATTCGGGCATCGCAAACATCCGCGTCGAGACCAAACGCGGAACGAAGGACGTGCATGGCTCGCTCTTCTATAACAATAAGAACTCCTCGCTCGCGGCGTGGAATGTGCAGGACAAGAACGCCCAGACCTCTTTCCTGCCCACCCTCGACACCCCCAATTTCCCGACCCCGTCTTTCAACTTTAACGAGGCTGGGGGATCAGTGGGCGGTCCCGCCCCCTTTTCACGCAAGAAAACCTTCTATCTGCTCTCCTACGAGCGCCGCTGGGATTTGGCGCCTCGACAGATTCGGGCCAGCAATATCCCATCGACGCCGCTTTTATCCGCAGACTTTCGTGGAATCTCCAATTCGAGCAAGCCCGCCGTCCCCGCGGCAGTCTTACCTTTGCTGACGCAACAGGAATTGGCTGCCAACACTATCCTTACGGGTACAACTCGTCGCTTCGTCGCCATTCCGCAGCGCCTGCTGAACCCCATCGCGCTCAATGTGATTGGCTTTTACCCCCGGACTAACCCAGCCACCCCCTTCAGCCCCACCAACGGGCGGTTGACCAACTACGTTCAGAATATCCCTAGCCTGCTAACCCGCGACCTCGCGACGCTCCGGCTCGACCACGATTTTTCAGACAAAGATAAATTTTCCGCTGTTTACAACTACCAGGTTCGGAATGGCAATCGGAGTCTCGTCCTTAACCCATTCCCGAACTTCGGTCTTGCCTCGCAGCACCAGAATAACCACACTCTCTCGCTCTCCTACACGCGCATTTTTTCGAATTCGGTGATCAATGAACTGCGCGGTGGTTTCAACTACCAACTCCTATTCCGGAGGGCCAATCAACGGACGAGCGAGTTCCTGGCGGGGATCGGCTTCAACCAGGACGAGATCGCGGCCTATGGCGCGGTCGTCGGCGATGTCCTAGACACGTATGGCCATGTGGCCTTCACTATGTCGCCATTCCTCAATATTGCCAACGGCGGTCGTAACACAGACCGTAACCTGGATCAGAAGTTGTACACCTTTGGTGACACGCTGACGTGGATCACCGGCAATCATTCATTTAAGTTCGGCGCGGACTTCGTCTCGAACCGAGCGACCGACGGATTCTCGGCCAACCGCGGCAATCCCCGCGGCCTCGTCAACTATGGAACAAATTTCGACGCCTATGCCCGGTTCCTCCTCGGACTTCCGCCGACTTCGGTCACTTATCTGGGCAGCACACGACGTGGGAATCTGAAAACCTCGAATTGGGAGAACGGGTTCTTTGTCCAGGACGACTGGAAGCTTCACCGGAAGGTAACGCTGAACCTCGGACTGCGCTACGAGTTGATCACGCCGTTCATCGACGAGGATGACTTGATGATCAACTTCGACCCGTCGACCTCGGTCAACCCCGGGTTCCAAGGGCGCTTCATTATTCCCGGCAAGAAGACGATTCCACTCCTTGATCCGAGGTTCATCGCCTATGGCGTGGTAACGGCTGATGAAGCGGGCGTCGGGCGCGGCCTGGTGAAGACCGATAAGAACAACTTTGCGCCGCGACTGGGCGTCGCGTGGCGGCTGACTGACCGTGATGTGCTGCGCGGCGGCTACGGCATGTTCTTCCCCACCTCGGCGGCGCAGGGTATGCGCGATGCGCTGGCGACGAACGGCTTCAACCAGGGGGTCACAAAGCGGGGGACCTCAGGCTTGCCCGGAGGCATTAACGCACGCGGCATCACGCCCTTCTCCGGCGGCGCCGTTAGTGTAGGCGACCCGAACGACTTCGGGAGTCTGGCGGCGAATGCCATCCCGTTTGATCTCCAAAGCCCCCGCATCGAACAGTTCAACGTCACCTACGAGCGCGAGCTCGGCCGGAGCATCGGCGTCCGTGTCTCGTACGTCGGTTCGCGCCTGCATGACTTGATCGTCGGTCGAGACCTCAACATGCTCCCGCCCAACAATACCCCCTTCGGGATCCTTAATGGAGATGGGGATCGCTGCGACCCGCTCGAAGGTGACTGCGAGCTTTCGCCCGCGGATGCAGCCCGCCGGCCTTTCCCGCGCCTCGGCAGCTTCCTTGGCAGCTATGGTAATGCCGGCAGCGCGCGCTCGCACGCTTTCCAGGTCGAGGTGAACCGCAGATTCACCAAGGGCCTGATGCTCAACGTCTCCTACACCCTGCTCGACCAGAAGTCAGACGGCATTGATAGTGGGAATTCGACTCTGGGCGGGACACTCTACAACCAGTTCACGGTCAACAAAGACTTCTCGCGCGACTCGTTCATCTCGCGCCATCGCCTGATCGCATATGGCATGTATGAACTCCCAATTGGGAGAAAAAGGGAGTACGGCAAAAATATTTCTCCATGGGCTGACGCCCTAATCGGAGGATGGGACTTGACCTGGAACATGTTCGCTAAGAGCGGTACCGGGTTTACTCCTTACTGGCAGTGTGACAATTGCAGCGATGTAGTGGGATTGGGGAACATCGGCAGCGATTTCCTCGACGCAATCGGAGATTTCAATACCGGGGCCACATACCGACCACTGGTCGTTGGCGATCCGTACGCCGGCCTATCGGGCAATCAATTCTTCAACGCCGAAGCCTTCGCGCTGCCGCCGACGGGAGCTGACCTGCTGGATAACCCGGCCGTCGCGCGGCGCAACTTCCTCACGGGGCCTGGCTCCTGGGGGGTCAATCTCGGCGTCCATAAAAACTTCGCCATGACTGAAAAGATCAGGCTGCAAGTGGGCGCCGATTTCAACAACGTCTTCAATCACCCACTGTGGTCGCCTCTGGGCTCGGATATCGGCAGACTCGGGAATTTTCTGGTCAGCTTAAACCAGAATGGAAATTCGGTCATTCTTCCGGATAACGTATTCCCGAACCCCGACTTCGGCCGTAATACTGTCAGTACTCCTCAGGAGGGCATTGATAGCCGCCGGTCTATTCGCATCAGGTTGCGACTGACCTTCTGAAGGAAGCGGGGAGTGGCGCGAGTTGGGAGACTATGCGTCACTCTCCTGTCGAGGTAAGTTGATGATCCTTTGCGTCAGCGCCACCCCGGCGATTGACCTGCGAATGCGGCTGGAGATGACGAACTGGCTCGGGAGTTTCAGCGCGCCTTACGTGACGGCGGCGTTAAGTTAACGCTGGTCTGATTGAAGCACGGAACAGGATCGTTAGACGACGACACGTTTGTGGCCGCACGCTGATGTCAGGACACTTTTACTTTTTGGAGAAACGCCATTCTTCGCCGCGTGAGCGACGGCTGACTTTAGCCCGGCCGTTTCAACGCCGGGAAGCGGCGCGCGAATTATTCCCGTCGCGTAGCGACGGTTGAAATTCGGGCCGTCAGCAGGCCTTTCAAGCGCCACTACGTGACGCAAAACGCTTTGGCCGGCTTACTCAGCGCTAAAGCGCTGGGCTAAAGTCAGCCGCCGCTCATGCGGCGAAAACCAAAGTCTTTTTTTTAAAAGTGTCCTGACATCAGGGCCGCACGGTACAAGCTCGACAAGGCGATTGCGGCGGCCGGGAAGTAAAAACGAATCAATGAGGACAAGACAGATGTACTACCTGCGACTCCGCTTCGCCATCTTGCTGCTCGCGCTTTGCGGCGGCGCCGCGCTCGCACAAGAGCAGCCGCTCACGGCCGCGCGCGTGTGGGAAGCGCCGCTCGCGCTGCCGACTTACGAACTCGGCCCACCCGATCCGAACCCGCCGCTGTTTGACCGCGCGCGGACAAGAGGCAGACCTTCTTACCCGTACCCGCTGCTTGATAACCTGACGAACAAGCGCGTAGACAAAACATATCGCGCCGTCTTTCTCGAAAATGAATACCTGCGCGTGACTGTGCTGCCCGAATTGGGCGGCAAGCTCTATGCGATCTACGACAAGACGGCGGGGCGCGACGCGCTCTACACCAACCACGTCGTCAAATACGCGATGGTCGGCATTCGCGGCGCGTGGACTAGCGGAGGAATTGAATGGAATTTTCCCGACGGGCACACGCTCACCACCGTTTCGCCGGTGGATTTTGTGACGAGGATGGAGGAGGACGGCGGCGCAGCGGTCATCGTCGGCGACACCGAGCGGGTGCAGCGCATGCAGTGGGCGGTGGCGATACGGCTTCGTCCGGGCCGGAAGGTGGTCGAGACCGAAGTCACGCTCAACAACCGGCGCGAAACGCCGGGGCGTTATTGGTTCTGGGCCACGGCGGCGGCTCGCGCGACGGACGATATGCGCTTCATCTACCCGATGCGCGAAGCCTATCCGCACGCCTTCTGGCCGGTCTTCAGTTTTCCGAAGCATAACGGCGTTGATCTCAGCGCCTACCGCGAAGTGACCAATTACTTGTCGCTCTTCGCGCGCGATTCGCGGCGGGATTTCTTCGGAGTCTATTACGAAAAATCCGACTGGGGCATAGCGCACATCGCCGACCGCCACGAACTGCCGGGCAAGAAGACCTGGACCTGGGGCACGGACGAAGCGGGCAAAATTTGGATTGATAAGCTGACGGACAACGATGGGCAGTACGTCGAATTCCAGGCCGGGCGCTTCGAGACGCAGATGGAACACGAATTCATCGCGCCGCACCGCGTCGAACGGTTCACCGAATACTGGTTTCCACTCGACAAACTCGGCGGCGGGTTTAACAAGGTGACGAAGGACGTGGCGCTGCGAGTAGAGTTGACCGGAGACCAGGCGCGCATCACGGCCAACGCCAGCGCGAAATTCGACGACGCCGAATTGTTCATCGCAGCCTCGGGCAAGCAAATTCACTCATCACGGATCACCCTTTCGCCGTCGACGCCCTTTGCGGCGACGGTGAAGCTGCCCGCCCCAATGGTCATTGTCGTGCGAATCAGGGCAAAGGACGGGCGGGAGTTAGTCCACTACTACACCGATTCCCCGCCCGACGGAAACCCTGATTTCAAACCGGCGACGCGTCCGACGCCCGACCCAGCGCCGGCGCCCGTCGAGCGGGTTTACCTGACCGGCCTGGCCGCGGACAAGAAGAGCAACGACCCGGCCGCGCGCGCCGCCTATAACGAAGCGTTGAAGCTCGATCCGGGATACGCGCCCGCGCACATTGCGATGGGCCTGTCATTCTACCGCAGCGGTGAATACGACCGCGCGGAGGAACATTTGGAAGCGGCGCTGCGTCGCGACCGCGACGCGGGAGACGCTCATTACTACCTCGCGCTCGTTCGGCGGGCGCAGAACCGTGTGGGAGAGGCCATTGAGCAATTGATGTGGTGCGTGCGAGCCGGATACCGCGAATCGGTGGCGCGCTACGTCCTCGGCGAGATAGACCTGGCCTCCGACACCATTAACGGCGCGTTGGAGCAACTGTCACAGTCGGTGCGTCTCGACCCGCGCGACTTGAAGGCGCGTACCGCGCTGGCCGTGGCCGAACGCCGCGCCGGGAGGCTCGATGCGGCGCAGGCTCGCATTGATGAAGTCGTGCGCGAGGCGCCGATCGATTACTTTGCCCTGCATGAACAGTACAACATTCTCAAAGCCCGAAAACTGGACGCCCAGGCTGAGCGCGTCTGGACCGAGTTATGGCGTTTGCTGACGCGTGAACCTGACTCGCTGCTCGAAATAATATTCGACTATGCCGCGATCGGACGCGCGGAGGCGCTGACAGTAGCAGAAAAGGGATTCTACGAAATAACCCAACGTCAAAAAAAGAGTCCCCATCCGATGTTACTGTATCTGCTCAACTCATCCTCCAATCGAATGGCGGCGGCGGCGGCCAAAGTCAATCCGGCTTATGTCTTTCCGAGCCGCGTCGAAGAAATCACGGTTCTGCAAGATACGCTCAAGACGAATCCGACAGACGGGCGCGCGGCCTACTACCTCGGCAACGCCCTCGCTTCGAAACTGCGTTTCAAAGAAGCGCTGGATGCCTGGCGCATCGCTGCGCAGTTCGATTCGAAGAACGCCGTTGCGCACCGCAACTACGCGAGAGCGCTTGCGCTGGTCGAAGACAGGAAAGAGGACGCGGCGTCGGCGATGGAACGCGCAATCGCGCTTGCGCCGGACGATTGGCGCCTCTATCTCGAACTCGATCAGTTACTCGCCGGAATGAAGCAGACGGAGCGCCGCGTCAAACTGCTCGAAGGCGCGCCGGAAAAGGCCCGCGCCCGCACGGCGCTGTTACAATCGCTGGCGGCGGCTTATGTGGACGCTGGGCGTTTCGCCGAAGCCGTCGGGCTGCTTGAGCGACACACCTTCACCTCGGGCGAGGGAGAAGGCGCGGCGCTCGGCCTTTACCGCCGCGCGCATCTGGCCCTGGCCAAACAGCATCAGCGGGCGGGCCGTCATGTCGAAGCCGCCGCCGCATTCATCAAAGCTACGGAGTATCCGGCCAACTTCGGCGTCGGCCGCCCGGCGCTGCAATCGCAGGCGCGCGAGTATGTCGCGGCGGCTCTCGAATTCGAAGCCGCGGGCAGGCGTGATGAAGCCGAGAAGTGGCTCCGCCGCGCGGCCGAGGATGCCCTTAATTCCCCGACCCAGCCGGAGGAACCCTGGTCTGAGCATTATTACTACAAAGCCGTCGCGCTCGATCGTCTCGGTCGCAGGGACGAAGCGCGCGCGCTTTACGAACGCCTGGCCCGGCTGAATGACGAACATCAGACGCAATCCGCTGAGCCGGCGCCGCCGCGAGGAGCGCTACGTTTTCTGTTGGCAGGATGGGGATTGAAAGCTCTGGGAAGTAATGAAGAGGCGCGCTTGGCCTTCCAACGCGCGCTACAGCTTGATCCGGCAAACGACCGCGCGCAGGCGGAGCTGGACCGGCTGTCTCGTTAATCCTGTGAGGGAACCACAAGAGGCGCCTTTTACTTGTTTACATTCTTTCAATATCAAAAAGGAAAAAAGCGATGTCCACAATGAAAAGTTTGCTGATTCTGTTATTGCTGGCGCTCATCGGCGTCGCGCTGGCGCAGGCTCCGGCGCAAACCACAGCGCCGGGTCTGTGGCCGGAAAAGCAGGCCGGCGATTGGTATCAAAAGCAGCCGTGGCTCGTCGGGGCGAACTACATCCCGGCCAATGCGATCAACGAGCTGGAGATGTGGCAGGCCGAGACTTTCGACCCGAAGACGATTGATAAAGAGCTGGGTTGGGCCGCGGGGCTGGGGATGAACACGATGCGCGTCTTCCTGCACGACCTGCTCTGGAAGCAGGACGCCGAGGGCTTCAAGAAACGCATCGATCAATTCCTGCGGATCGCCGAGAAGCACAAGATCAAACCGATGCTGGTCCTCTTCGACTCCTGCTGGGACCCGTTCCCGCAGTTGGGCAAGCAGCGCGACCCGAAACCCGGCGTGCATAATTCCGGCTGGTTGCAAAGTCCGGGCGCCGAAGCCTTGCAAGACCCGGCGCAATATCCCCGCCTCGAAGCATATGTCAAAGGCGTGGTCGCGGCTTTCGCGAATGACAAGCGCATCCTCGCCTGGGATGTGTGGAACGAGCCGGACAATCCAAACACGTCCAGTTACGGCAAGCTCGAACCGGCGAACAAGGTCGATCTCGTGCTGGCGCTGTTGCCCAAGGTCTTCGCGTGGGCGCGATCGGCGCGACCGCGGCAGCCGCTGACCTGCGGCGTGTGGAAGGGCGACTGGTCGTCGGAGGAGAAAATGACGGCGATGGAGCGGGCGCAGATCGCCCTTTCCGACATCGTCTCGTTCCACAACTACAACGAGGCGGAAGAGTTCGAGAAGCGTGTGAAGTGGCTGCAACGCTACAACCGCCCGATCCTCTGCACCGAGTACATGGCGCGAGGCAATAAGAGCACGTTTCAGGGAACGATGCCCGTCGCCAAGAAATACAAAGTGGCGGCTTACAACTGGGGCCTCGTCGTCGGCAAGACGCAGACCCACCTGCCCTGGGATTCGTGGCAGAAGCCTTACGTAGATCGTGAACCACCCATCTGGTTCCACGAGGTCTTCAAACAGGACGGCGCGCCCTACCGCGCCGAAGAGGTCGAACTGATTCGAGCGCTGACTGGTAAGGCGAAAACCGTCGGCGGCGCGCGATAAAAGAATTCATGAATACGCTTCAGGCGAGAATCTTCCTGACGACATCGCCGTGAACATCCGCCAGTCGGAAGTAATGCCCCTGGTATTTGTACGTCAGCCGTGTGGGATCGATTCCCAGGCAATGCAGGATCGCCGCGTTGAGGTCGAATACCGAAACCGGATCGCGCGCGATGTTGTGGCTGAAGTCATCTGTTTCGCCGACGGTCACGCCCGGCTTGACGCCTGTCCCTATCAAAAAGACCGTTGAATTGAATTTTGGCGAACGCGCCGAAGATATAGCCTTTATCACGTCGCCCGTAGTCGATCTCTTACCTGGCTCCCCCTCCTGTATATGCCTTGACACGCATATGCCCTGTGGAGCATATTAAGAGAATGGTATCTGTGTTCGAAATCATTGCGGAGCCGAACCGCCGCGCGATATTGAGCCTCCTGGTCTCGTCAGAACAGTCGGTTGGAGAGATCGGGCGTCAGCTTCGTATGCCGCAGCCAACCGTGTCAAAGCATCTGCGAGTGCTGCGCGAGGCCGGTTTCGTAGAATCCACGGCGGACGCACAGCGCCGTCTCTACCGACTGAAACCTGAACCACTTCTGGAGGTGGATGCCTGGCTGGCTCCGTTCCGTCGGTTCTGGTCCACTCACGTAGATGCGCTCGAACGCCACCTCGAACGCATGGATCAATCAGCGCCAACGAAAAGGAAGACAAGGAGAAAATAGATGGCCGATCGCGAGCAGTACTCGCCGGGCCCGGCCCGCGGGGCGGAGGTACGAAAGGACGGAGAGAAGTGGACGCTCATTCTCGTCAGAGAACTGCGCCACTCGCCGGAAAAAGTCTGGAAGGCGCTTACCGACCCGGCGCATCTGCGCGAGTGGGCGCCCTTTGACGCCGATGGGAGCCTGGGTACGGTTGGAACCACGGTGAAGCTCACCACGGTGGGAGCGCCCACGCCGCACGTTACCGAAACAACAGTGACGCGAGCCGAAGCTCCCAAGGCGCTTGAGTACAACTGGGGTGGCTTCGATATCCGGTGGGAACTCGAAGCCTTTGGTGGCGGCACGCGCCTGACGCTGTGGACAAACATCGATCGCCGCTACATCTCAATGGGCGCTGCCGGGTGGCACATTTGTTTCGATGTTCTGGATCGGCTTCTCACCGGTCAGCCCATTGGACGCATCGTCGGCCCCGAGGCCATGAAGTTCGGCGGCTGGCAGCGGCTGAACGCGGAGTACGCCAAGCAATTCAGTATCGAAAAGCCCAACTAGCCGCCTCAGGC
>Ga0111539_10012438_pt1 | contig 10669 bp, 7 predicted proteins | sample RhiMethybrSRZTD1_FD_79667 | JGI IMG/M metagenome (GOLD analysis project Ga0111539, IMG submission 79667) | Populus rhizosphere microbial communities from Tennessee, USA - Rhizosphere MetaG P. TD hybrid SRZTD1 (version 2) (version 2) | ecosystem: Host-associated > Plants > Roots > Rhizosphere >... | reverse complement strand
AGTCAGCGGCCGTGGAGCGAGAACGAGTCTTACTTCAAGAAATGGATCGGCTGGTGGGACGCGAACAAGGCCGCGTACCCGCGGCGCGACTCCCGATAGCGCCGGCGCGGGCCGAATGACGCGCGCCCTTCAAGACGCTCCCAGGACGAAAAAGGCGCCGTAGGCTGCGGCGGCCCAGGCGCCGAGCGCGCCCGCGACGACGGGCCGCACGAGCCATCGCGTCCGGGCGCGCCCGAGGCGTCGAACCGCGGGGCTCCGCGCGATCAGGTCGAAGCCGCCCGCAGCGAGGATCGCGAGGCAGGGAGTCGTGCCCGCCAGGTAGCTCGCTTTGCCGGTCGAATAGATGGGCAGCGCGGCGAAAAGCGCCGCGATCGCGGCGACGTGAATGCCCACCGCTGCCGTTGCGAGGGCCAAAGCTCCCGCGCGATCCTGTTCCGGTCGCACGAGCGGAGCGGCAGCGCCCGCGGCGATCGCGCCGAGTGGCAGGAGGGCGAGGGCGGCACCCGCAGCGAGGAGCGAGTAGTTCCAGGGCGGGCGGCTCGCGTAGTCGATCATGCCGCTCAGGTAGCCGTCCGCCCAGAGAGTGGAGTGAAGAGCATCCCAGAATCCGGCCGTCGTCGCATACACGGGGTGAACGATCGACGTCCCGAACCGGAGAAAGTCGCCGGGCGTCCGGAACCCGGGGTCCTGCCACCAGACGATCTCCCGCGCCCGGTCCCAGCCGCCAACGAAAGGCTGGCCGATCGCGATCCAGTTCCGGGCGTAGTACCAACCGCCGGTGAGCGACGCGACGCCGAAAAGGAGCGCGCAGCGAGTGGCTGCGGCGATCGCCGGCCGCCGCGCGCGGCGACACGCCCAGATGACGACCGCCGCCGAGATGGGCGCCCAAAGGAGCGCAGTGGCTTTCGCGAGCAGCCCGAGGCCGAGGAGGCCTCCGGCCAGGGAGACGTCGTGACGGGACGGCCCGGCTTCGCGGGCTGGAAAGAAGTCGAGGAGCTTCACGAAAAGGAGGCCGGCCAGGAGCGCGGCGAGCGGCTCGTTTCCGAGGCCTTGGGAGGCGTAGAGGTTCATGGGGAGCAGGCCGCCGACGAGAGTCGCCGCAGCCTGGAGGCCCGCGCGGCGCGGGAACACGCGCCGGGCCGCGCGGAAGCAGACTTCCACCTGCGCCGCGGCGCACGCGAGGGGCAGGATGCGGAGGAGCTTGAGTGCGGTCAGCGGCTCGAAAATCCACTCGAGCACGAGGAGGAGCGGCGCCGAGAGCAGGTAGTAGAGCGGCGACTGAAACATCTGCCACCCTTCGCTCGGTAACGGGATCGTCCCTCGGACGGCGACGTAGCGGACGTAGTCGAAGTGCTGCGCCGCGTCGAAACCGACGTGGGCTGGCACACGGAGGACATTGTTGGCTGCGAGGAGTGCCCAGGCCCAAAGCAGCGTCCAGCGGACGGCCGAGGCGGCGGGCGGAAAGCGACCAGCCAGCGATCGAGGGCGTCGCGTCGCGAAGACGGCCGCGCCCGCGGCGGCCGCGAAAGCGAGCGCGAGGATCGGCGACGTGGCCGCGAGCCCCTCGACCGACGAAGGGAAGCTCGCCGAGAGCTCGGGCAGCCGTTCCGCGGACGCGAGCGAGGCGGGCGCCCAGACGCCAGAGCTGCGGAGCGCGTTCCAGCCGGCTCCGGTCGCGAGGTTAAGCTCCGGACACTTGGCCAGGACGGCGGGCGGCGCGTTGTCATTCGCGACGCGGAGCTCAATTTCATGCTCGCCCGGCGCGAGGAACGGCGCCAGGTCGAATCTCAGCGCGGCCTTTCCCAACGGGTCCTTTCTCACAGTGACCTTCCAGGTGGCGGGCGCCTCCAGTGCGGCAGCGGGGCGCCCGTCGACGAAGACCTCACAGCGGCGGAACGCCTTGACCTCGAGCTCCGCCCGCGCTGGCGCCTGGGCCACGATGACGCTTTTCCGGAAGCTCGTCGTGAAGACGCCGAGGCGACGGCGGCGGAGCCGGAGAGGCTCGTCCGCGACGATCCAGGCGGCACTCGACTCGTCGGCGAGCCAGGCTCTGTCCGGGTCGGCGGCCCACCGGCGAGCCCCCACCCACGCCGCGACTGCTGCCAGGCCAACGACCGCAAATGCGATCGTGAGCCTCGCGAGCCCTCGCATCGCTCCCGGCCGGGGCAGCGGCCCGGCCTCCGCCGCGGGAAGCACCATGAGCGTCGATTCGGCAGCGGAGAGCGCTCAGCTTGAGCGCCGTCACGCAATTAGCGGATGCCGCGGAGCTCGTCCTCGTGCTCGAGCTCGGCGAAATACCGTGCGCGCGCCGCCGCGAGGTCCGGAGGTGGGCCCACGCCGTGCTCGGAGAGGAGCTGCTCGATCGCGTCGTACGCGGACCTTCCTCCGCCGGCCGAGTAGCGCAGCGTCGTGCGCCGCACGAGGAAGTCCTCCGGGTAGACGGCGAGCTCCGTCCGCGCCGCGTGCACAACTTCCGCGCGCGTTTCCGGAACGTCCGGCGCGAGCGGCTCCGCGAGCGTGGGGTCCTCGTCGATGAGCCGCAGTACCTCTCCCAGGCGGCAGCCGTAACGACGGAAGAGCCGTTCGACTTCACGGGGGTCGTGGCCGTTGAGCCCGGCAGGGAGCCGTCTCCGGTATTCCTCCCACGGACCCGCTTCCGCGCCGGGCAGCACTTTCTGATGCGTGATGCACGCCGTTCCGGGGAACACGCGGTCGAGCACGTCTTTCGCCACAGCGCGGTACGTCGTGTACTTGCCGCCGAAAACGCTGACCACGCCGTTGCCTTCGTCGACGACTTTATGGTTCCGCGAAACGGCGCCGGGAGACCGCCTCGCCAGGAATCCGTCCTGGCGAGCCAGCGGTCGAATCCCCGCGAACGTCCCAAGGATATCCCGGTTCGTGACGCCGAGGCCGGGCAGGACGCGGCGTAACTCGTCGAGGAGGTAGCTGACTTCCGAGGCCTCGACGCGGAGGTTGTCGGGCGGGCCCTCGTGGAGCGTCTCGGTGGTCCCCACGACCGTGCGCCCCTGCCAGGGGATCACGAAGAAGACACGGCCGTCTTTCGAGTGCGTGAGGAGGAGGCCGTCGGGCGTGGGCAGAGCAGGGATCACGACGTGGGCGCCTTTCGACGGCACGAGGCGGTCGGGCTCGCTCCAGGGGCCGAGCGCGCGCACGACACGGTGAGCAAGGATCGATGTTTCGGCGCCGGTCACGCCGTCGGCGAGCCGCAGAGAGCAGGGCGAACCCCCGCGGACCTCGCGGACCTCCATGTGGTTGCGTACGACGACGGAGCGCGATTCCTCGAGGGCGGCGAGGACGTTCGCGAGGACAAGCCGCGCATCGTTCATGACGCCGTCGTAGTAAAGCCCTCCCCCTTGGAGGCCCGAAGGCTCGAGGGTGGGCACGCGCTCGAGGATCTCCTTCACGCTGAGCGACTGGCACTTCCCCGGCCGCCGGCCCCAGGCGAGCTTGTCGTAAAGGAAGAGGCCGAGCTGCGTCATCCGGACGCCGTGCGGCGCGCCCGTGTAGACGGGAAGGACAAACGTCTGCGGCTGGACGAGGTGCGAGGCCAGGTGGAGCAGGTAGTGGCGCTCGCGCAGCGACTCGTAGACGAGCCCGAAGTGCAGGCCCTCGAGGTACCGGATGCCGCCGTGGATCATTTTGGACGATCGGCTCGAGGTGCCTTCGCCGAGGTCGTCTTTCTCGAGCAGCACGACGGACTTTCCACGCAACCCGGCGTCGCGAGCCAGGGCGGCGCCGTTGATTCCGCCGCCGACCACGGCCAGGTCGTAGGGTCCGGATAAAAGAGGGTCGCGCTTCGGCTTTCGGTCCTTCATAAGAGTGCGTTGCAGAATGAAATCCGTCGGCCCGAGGCCGAGCGAACGGCCGCGATGCAAGGAGCGAGGACGACGACGTATGCGGAGAATACGACGAGTCGGAGCGACGCAGCAGCGTAGCCGTGCAGCCGGCCGAAGCCAGGAGGTCAGTCTGCAACGTGCTCTATAGGCTTCGGGATTCTATCATCGCGGCCGCGGGTGACCCGCGCGTACTCCCGTCCCCGAAGGAGCCAGCTTGTTCGAATTTCTGGACCATACTGCCGACATTGCCGTCCGCATCCGCGCGGCGAGCGGCGCCGAGTTTTTTGAAGAAGCTGCCCGCGCATTCCTCGCGCTCCTGCTCGACCTGGACTCGAGCTCGGCCGAGCCGCGGCGGGAGCTTCCGCTTCACCTCGAGGCCGAAGACGCCGAGTCGCTCCTGGTCGACTTCCTGAACGAGCTGATTTTCCTCTTCGACACGCAGAGGATGGTCGTATCCGAGATCGTGGTGGAAGACGCGCGCCTGGAGTCTCCGGCGTCGCTGCGCGCGACGCTGCGGGGAGAGACTTTCGATGCATCACGGCACACCGCGAGAACCGCCGTGAAGGCTGCGACATTCCACGGGCTCGAGGTGCGCCGGACCTCGGAGGGCGTTGAGGCGGTCGTTGTGTTCGACCTTTGACGCGTCTACGCTGACTCGTGAGGTCGCAACGCCCGTGAAGCTCGAGAGACTGGACGAATCCCGATGGAGGATCCCGCGCGAGGGGGCCATGCTCGTCGACGGCATCGTCTTTGCGGATGACGTCCTCATGGCCCAAATCCGCGAGGACAAGTGCCTCGACCAGGTGGCGAACGTCGCCTGCCTCCCGGGCATCGTAGGACCTTCGATCGGCATGCCCGACATCCATTGGGGCTACGGCTTCCCGATCGGCGGAGTCGCCGCTTTCGACCTGGATGAGGGGGTCATTTCTCCCGGCGGAGTCGGCTATGACATCAACTGCGGCGTGCGGTTGCTCTCGACCAACCTTTCCATCGACGACGTCCGCGACCGCGTGCCGGACCTGGTCCGTGGGCTTTTCCGCAACATTCCGAGCGGCGTGGGGGAGGGGCGGAAGGACCTGAAGCTCGATCACGAAGGCGCGGTGCGGATGGCCGAACGAGGCGCGCGCTGGGCGATCGAGAAGGGTTTCGGGTCGAGCGAGGACATCGGACTGATCGAGGAGGGCGGTTGCCTCGAGGGAGGGGATTTCGACCTCGTGAGCGACCGCGCCTACGAGCGGTGCAGGTCGCAGGTCGGCACGATCGGCTCGGGCAATCACTTCGTCGAGGTGGGCTACGTCGATCAAGTGCTCGAGCCCCACCTCGCATCGCGGCTCGGACTCCTGCCGGGCGGTCTCACGGTGATCATCCACACGGGGTCGCGAGGCTTTGGCCATCAGATCTGCGAGGACTACCTCCGCGCGCTGCAGCGTGCGGCGACGAAATACCGCATTCACCTGCCCGACCGGCAGCTCTGCTGCGCGCCGTTCCGGAGCGAGGAAGGCCGCAGCTACTTGGCGGCCATGAAGTGCGGCGCGAATTTCGCGTTCGCCAATCGGCAGGTGATCACGCACTTCGTGCGGGAGACATTCGAGCACGTGCTCGGGCTCTCGCCCCGGGATCACGGCGTGAGCGTCGTGTACGACGTCTGCCACAACATCGCCAAAGTGGAGACGCACATCGTCGACGGTCAACCGCGGAAAGTGTGCATCCACAGGAAAGGGGCCACGCGTGCGTTTCCGGCCGGGCACCCCGAGGTGCCCGAGGCCTACAGGGACGTGGGGCAACCGGTCCTCGTGCCCGGAGACATGGGCCGTTACTCGTACGTCCTCGTCGGGAGCCCGAACTCGCCCGACTTCGCTTTCGCTAGCTGCTGCCACGGTGCGGGGAGGCGTCTCGGCCGCAAAGCGGCGACGAAGGCCACCCGGGACCGCAATATTCTCCAGGAGCTCAAGGATCGGGGCATCACGATCGCGGCGGCGAGCCGTGCCACGGTCGACGAGGAGTTCCCGGAGGCCTACAAGGACGTCGCGGAGGTGGTGGAAGTGGTTCGGAAAGCGGGGCTCGCGATCCCCGTGGCGCGGCTCCGGCCGGTGGGGGGCATCAAAGGCTGATCGCGCTCACGCGCCGCTGCGGGCCAACGCATTCGGCAACCCACGGAAGCACCGCGCGGTCTCTTTTTTTCCTTTTCGAGAGCGCATTCCGGCGTACTCTTCCTGCGCTCGGCTGGCAGGGCGGGCAGCTGCAGCGAGCGGGTGGATCGGGTCGCAAAATCGGCCGGAGGCAACGAAGGAGTGAGGCTGGCATGGCGACGACGCGACGAAGGTTCCCGCCAAGGGAGGTGGACTTCACCGGAGCGCCGATGGACTACGGGTCGAACGCGCGCGGCGTCGGCATGGGTCCCATGGCGTTCCGGTTGGCGGGGCTCGCCGAGAAGCTCGAAGAGCAGGGCATCCGGCTCCACGATCGCGGCGACTTGATCATCCCCGAGGCTCGGAGGAAAGTGCCGCAGGACCGTACCGCGCGCGACATCCTGAAAGTATGCGCCGAGGTTGCCGCCCGGGTTTTCGCCTCGATGCGGAGCGGACGTCTCCCGCTCGTGGTCGGCGGAGATCACTCGATCGCCATAAGCACCGTGGCTGGTGCAAGCCGCTGGTTCCGGGAGCGCGGACAGCGCATGGGGCTGCTCTGGATCGACGCGCACGGCGACATGAACAACCCGGAAACGTCGCCGTCCGGGAACGTCCACGGAATGCCGCTCGCGATCAGCCTCGGCGACGGGATCTCATCGCTCGTGCGCCTCGGTGGTTTCCGTCCGAAAGTCGAAGCGGGTCGAACGGCGCTCGTCGGCATCCGGAACCTCGATGACGAGGAGCGCAAGAACATCGCCCGTTTCGGGATCCATGTCTTCACGATGAAGGACATCGACCGGCGCGGCATGGCGAGCGTCATGGACGACGCGATCGGGGTCGTGTCGAAAGGCTCGGAAGGCGTCCACGTGAGCTTCGACATGGACAGCGTCGATCCGCAGACCGCTCCGGGCGTCGGGACGCCGGTGCCGGGCGGCTTGAGCTACCGCGAGGCGCACCTCGCCATGGAGCTCATCCACGACGCCGGGGTCATGACTTCGCTCGAGGTCGTCGAGACGAATCCCATCCTCGACGTGCGGAACGCCACGGCGCGGCTCGGCGTCGAGTTGATCCTCTCCGCGTTCGGGAAGTCGATCTACTGAGCTTTCGCCGCGGGGTCTTTCGGCGGTGGGGCGGCCCGGAGCAGCGCGCCCGAGGCTTTCAGCTCCTCGATCCGCTTCTCGGCCCATTTGCGGTCGAGTTTGCCGGAGACTTTGAGGTTGTCGATCGTGAACGTGAGCTTCGAGAAGCGGAAAGAGACTCGACCTCCCTTGTCGAAGGCTTTCGCCAGCGAGGCCGTCTCCTTCGAGTTGATCTGGCTCACGCACTTGCCATTCCTGAAGCCGAAGCCGACGCGCAGGACCGAAGCTCGATTCTTCCGCGGAAACCAGTCGGACGCCGGGCCCTTGTACTCGGGAAGGGTCGTCGGCTGGCTCGCTTTCACCGTGCCGCTCGACAGATATGCGACGCTCTTGAAGAAGTTCGTCTCGTAGCCGGAGTCCTTGTCCCAATTGACGCGGACTTTGATATTCGAAGTGGCGGCGATCAGGTTCGGCACGCGCATCCCGAACTCGACCCAGGTTTCCCCGGCGAGCGGAAACTTGCTCGTCCAGGTCCCATCGCCAAGCCCCAGAGCGCATAACCCCGGGACGAGGACCTCGGGGCCGTCTTTTGGCTTGTCGATGATGATGAAATCGCGGTTCTTTCCTTTCATCGTCTCGTTTTTCGAGTCGATGATGCCTTTTCCTTCGAAGCCCGCGACCATGTCGCCGTCGGCGTCGAAAGTGACCACGACTTGTTCGCCGGTGACTTTCGCCTTGCCGCCGAAGAGCGCAGACGAGTTGAACTCGAGGAGCCGTTCGAAGGGCGGCTCCGCGGAGGCTGTGGCCGCGCTGCCGCTCTTGGCGTCGCGAGCCGGTCCAGCTTCCGCTTTTCCCGCAGCTTTCGGGCCCGGGGCGGCTTTGGCGTCGTCCTCGGTGCCGCTGTCGTCTTCTTCCTCGGGTTCCGCCTCCTCCTCGTCATCCGCGTCATCCGGATCATCCGCAGCCTCCGACTCGTCGCCGGAGTCCTCGTCCGCCTCGGCATTCACGCGCTGCGCCGCTGATGCGGCGCCGTTGACTGCAAAGAGCAGAAGGGCGTCGGAGACCCGTCCGGCGTGCGCCGATCCGCCGCACGTCCCTGCGAGGAAAAAGAGGGAAAAGAGCAGTTCCCGGATGAGCCTGCCGCTGAGGGCCGAGCCTCGCGGAAGGCAGACGAGCGTGGAAACGCAGTCAGGCATGGAAGGGACCTCCGGAAGCGCTGGTCAGGGGCCAGTGAGGCAGGTCGGCGGCCGTCCCGGCCGTCAGGACTTCGGGAGCCGCGCCGCTTCGGGCGTCGCAGGACTCGCCGGCGCACCCCCGCGCAGCCACCCTCGAAAAAAGATGAACCGATGCACGGCCCTACGTCAAGCTGGGCGGCACCCTGGCAGCGGGGACAGCGAGGGCGAACAAGCCCCTGGGCTACTCGCCGGAGCGATTCTCGCGGCGCCGGGCCTTCTCGTTGAGTACTTTCTTCCGGAGCCGGTACGTGACCGGGGTCACCTCGAGGAGCTCATCCTCCTCGATGTACTCGAGGGCTTCTTCGATCGACATGCGCCGGGGCGGCTTCAGGACGATATTTTCGTCGGAGCCGGCTGCACGCATGTTCGTGAGCTTTTTCTCCCGACAGACGTTGACGGAGATGTCGTCGTTCTTGCAGTGCTCTCCGACGATCATTCCTTCGTAGACTTTGGTCCCCGGTTCGACGAACGTAGGTCCGCGGTCCTTGAGGCCGAAAAGGGCATACCCGGAGGCCGCGCCCTGCTCGATAGAGACCATCACGCCGACGCCTCGCTCCGGGACGGCGCCTTTGAACGCTTCGTACCCTTCGAAGCTGTGGTAGATGAGCGCTTCGCCCGCGGTGAGCGTCATGAGGCGAGAGCCGATCCCGATCAGGCCGCGCGAAGGCACCTTGAACTCCATCAGGATGCGCTCGCCTTGCGGCTCATACTTGAGCATCTCGCCGCGGCGCGAGCCAAGTACCTCGATCACGCGACCGGCAGTCTCCTGAGGCGCTTGGACGAGCATGCGCTCGATGGGCTCCATCCGGACGCCGTCTTCCTCCATGTAGATTACGCGCGGCTTGCCGACCTGGAACTCGTAGCCCTGGCGCCGCATGTTCTCGATCAGAACGCCCAGATGGAGGGTCCCGCGTCCGGACACTTCGAACGCCGCCGCCTCGGCTGTCTCTTCGACACGCAGGGCGACGTTCGACTCGAGCTCTTTGTACAGACGGTCGCGGAGGTGGCGCGACGTGACGAACTTGCCGTCCAGCCCCGCGAAGGGGCTATCGTTAACGCAGAACACCATCGAGATGGTGGGCCGATCGACTTCCGTTATGGGCAGCGGGTCCGGGGTCTCGATGTCGGTCAGCGTGTCGCCGATAGTGACGTCGGCAATGCCCGCGATCGCGCAGATGTCGCCCACGTCGACCTGGACCGCCGGGACGCGCCGGAGCTTGTCGAAGAGGAAGAGCTCTTTGACGACCCACTGGCGTTGCCCGGGTTTGCCACAGACGAGCACGCGGTCTCCGACGCGGATCGAGCCGCGGTGAACGCGGCCGATCCCGATCCGGCCGATGTAGTCGCTGTAGTCGAGGCTAGCGATCTGGAGCTGGAGAGAGCCTTCGAGCGAGCCTTTGGGCTCGGGGATGTGCTCGAGGATGGCGTCGAGCAGGGGCACGACGCTCTCGGAGGGATCGTCAAGTTTCCTTTTCGCGAAGCCCTGCTTGCCCGAGGCGTAGAGGACGGGGAAGTCGAGGATGTGGTCCGCCGCATCTTCGAGACCGAGCTCCATGGCGAGCTCGAGGAAGAGCTCGCCGATCTCGTCCAGGACCTCGGCAATCCGGGCGTCGGGCCGGTCGATCTTGTTCACGACGACGATCGGGCGCAGGCCCCGGTCGAAAGCTTTGCGGAGGACGAAGCGAGTCTGGGGCATGGGCCCCTCGGCGGCGTCGACGAGCAGGAGGACGCCATCCGACATGCGAAGGACGCGCTCGACTTCACCGCCGAAGTCGGCGTGGCCTGGGGTGTCGATCAGGTTGATCTTGGTCCCCTTGAAGTAAATCGAGATGTTCTTCGCGAGGATCGTGATGCCGCGTTCGCGCTCGAGGTCGTTCGAGTCGAGAATGCACTCGCCGAGCTGCTCCTGCTGGTAGAGGGGGATGGCGCCGGTCGCGCTGAGGAGCTTGTCGACCATGGTGGTCTTGCCATGGTCAACATGGGCAATGATCGCGACGTTGCGTAGGCTCTGGGTCGACACCGCGGGTGGGGATGGGGGCATGGGGTGGAGGACTTTCGAAAGCCGGATAGCTGGTCCGAAAGGGACCAGTGACGTGTCTTCGGTAGCTTGTGAATCGTCCCGGACCGCTAAGCTCCTCGAGCAAGATCCTCCGGGCGTCGAATCGTTCCGGGGAGACCCCCGGAAAAGCCCAGTATTATACGCACACCGCCGCCCGGCAGTTAGCGTTTCTCCAACATGAGGCGCGGCCGAGCATTTACGGCCGTTTGGCCGGGGCGGAAGCGTCGATCGGCCCCAGCGCGCGCGCACGGGTGGGTTGCGCTGCTGTGGAGGGGACTGTGGTTTTTTCCCCACCCTTCGATTGGGGCGT
>Ga0111539_10012435_pt1 | contig 10670 bp, 8 predicted proteins | sample RhiMethybrSRZTD1_FD_79667 | JGI IMG/M metagenome (GOLD analysis project Ga0111539, IMG submission 79667) | Populus rhizosphere microbial communities from Tennessee, USA - Rhizosphere MetaG P. TD hybrid SRZTD1 (version 2) (version 2) | ecosystem: Host-associated > Plants > Roots > Rhizosphere >... | reverse complement strand
CCGCAAACGGCGCCGCATCGGTGAGCGGGGTGCGCTCGACCGCGTCCACGGCATACGCGCGTCGCGAGTAGGCATTGCGGATCTCTCGATAGGATTGCTCCTGGGCGTCCGGTTCCGGTGACGTCACGAAGCGGTCGCCGATGGCTGGAACCACCTGGAGTTCAACAAGCCAGGCCAGGATCATCACCGTCATGGCCACAAACGCCACCCTGACCTGTCCCACCCACGCCTTCCAGGCCACGAGTACGGCGAGCACGATGAACAGCATCGCCATCGTAAGGTTTGCCGGAATCCCCACCCGGTGGTCCACGGCCGTGAGGGCCCCGAGTGGTCCCGTGCCCTCGCGGAGAAGCTCAAATGCATCCAGTCGGTAGCCCCACGCCATCCACACCAGCAGGAGGCCGACCAGGACGGCCATGTGGCGTCGCACGTGGCCGCTCACGTGGAATTGTCCGTCCTCCCAGCGCAGGCTTGGCGTCAGGGCGTAGAGGAACACCACGAGCAACGTCATCGAGAGCAGCACGATCATCGCCCACGTGTGGATGCTGGCCTCGAGCGGGAGCTGGTACAGCCACACGGCGAGGTCGAACCGGAAATACGGATCCGTCTCGCCAAATGGCAGGCCGTTCCTGGTGAGCTCGACCGACATCCAGTCGTTATGCGGCAACGCGAACAGCACGCCGATCACGATCGACAGCGTGATCACCGAGCGGTTCAGTATGCGCGAGGAGACTTCCTCGCTGAACTCCAGGTTCGCGACACGACGCGGGAGCCGCAGCGAGCGCACGGACCTTCGCACCGCAAACAGGTTGGCGAACGCGAACGCGGTCACCACGGCAAACGCGACGCCGCGCAGGAGCGCCAGGTCCCGGGCGCGCACCCACCACAGCCGCGACGCCCCCTGCACCGCATACCACTGGTAGTCCACATACCACGCCGAGAGGACGCGACCGGCCAGGAGCAGGATCGCGATCGCGACGATGCCCGGGACCAGCCAGCGGCGCGTGGTCATGTCAGGGGGTGATGCCTTGCGAACGCAGCCAGTCTTCCATCTCGCGCTGGATCTGATCCAGCCGCTCGTGCGTCAGCGCTTCGTAGCGCGTGACCAGGACAGGCTGCGTGTTCGACGCCCGGATGAGTCCCCAGCCATCGCCGAAGAGCACCCGCACGCCGTCAACGTCGATCACGTCATGCCGGGCCTTGAAGTACGCGACGGCACGCGCGACCACGTCGAACTTGATCTCATCAGGACAGTCGACGCGGATCTCCGGCGTCGAGACGAACTTCGGCACGTCGGAGAGCATTTCCTCTACGCTCCTGCCTGACGCGGCCACAATCCGCAACAGCCGGGCGGCGCCATACATGGCGTCGTCGTGCCCATAAAAGCCTTCAGCGAAGAACATGTGGCCCGACATTTCGCCGGCCAGCGGCGCCTTCAGCTCCTTCATCTTCTCCTTGATGAGCGAGTGGCCGGTCTTCCACATCACGGGCTTGCCGCCGGCCTGCTCGATCGCGTGTGGCAGGGCCTGCGAACACTTCACATCGAAAATGATGGATTGCCCAGGGCCGGTCCGCGCGAGGACGTCACGCGCATACAGGATGAGGATATGATCGCCCCACACGATCTCGCCGCGCGCATCGACCATGCCAATGCGGTCCGCGTCGCCATCGAACGCGATACCGAGGTCGGCGCGGCGCGCCTTTACCTCGCGGATGATGTCGTGGAGGTTCTCGACCACCGTGGGATCCGGATGGTGGTTCGGAAATGTCCCGTCGCTCTCGCAGAACAGGTATGACGCATCCACGCCGAGGCGGTCGAAGAGCTGCCGTGAGAGAACCGCGCCCACGCCGTTGCCGCAATCGATCACGACCTTGAGCCGGCGCTTGAGCGGGCCAGTCCTCGCGATGACGTCATCCACATAACGATCGATGACCCTCTCGCTCCGCACCGAGCCGGAACCCTTCGCGAATTGACCGCTGTCGATGATCTGGCGCACGGTCTGGATTCCGTCGCCGTGCAGCGACTCATGACCGATGCAGAGCTTGAAGCCGTTGTATTCGGGAGGATTATGCGAGCCCGTGATCTGGATGCCGCCGACGACGGGCAGGTGATGCAGGCTCCAGTACAGCAGTGGCGTCGGGACCACGCCAATGTCGACCACGTTGGCGCCGGCACTCGTCAGGCCTTCAACGAGCGCATCGTGCAATGCCCCACCGCTTGGCCGGTTGTCTCGGCCGACGGAGATCGTTCCCGTGATCCCGTTGTTCTTCAGGTGCGTCGCGAACGCGCGACCGATCGCCGTGGCCGCCTCGATCGTGAGGTCGCGGTCGACGATGCCGCGAATGTCGTACTGGCGGAAAATGCCTGGATGGATGGCCATGTCGTGACTCGTGACTCGTGACTCGTGATTCATGACTCGTTGCTCATTCGTGCCTGGCGACTTCGGCCACTCGCTCGCGTTGCGCCGCCGAGTCACAAGTCACCAGTCACGAGTCACGATATCAGCACGATACTCGCCGCCTCCCCGATCCGGAACGCGGACGGGCGAAGTCAGGGTGTTACTTGCCGCCGGCCCTCGTCGGCAAGGCGGCGGCTGGTGCCATGGAAGGCAGCAGTTCCGTGCCCCCACGGGCCCATCTCACGACGGGATCCGGGAACACACCAAAGACCAGCAGCAGGACGACGGAGCCGAAGATGACCACGCGGGACATTGCGCCGATCACTGGTAAGGCCGGCGCCATTTCGGGCCGCGGCTTCATGAACATCACCATCACCACGTAGAGGTAGTATCCCGCGGAGATGGTTGTCGCGATCACCAGCAACACGGCGAGCCGGACCTGCGGCGACGCCGCGTCGATCGCCGCCTGCAGCACATACCACTTGGCGAAGAAGCCCATGCCGCCGAAGACGGGGAACCCGAGCATGGCCAGCATGAACACCGCCATCGCCACGGCGAGTCCTGGGCGCTCCTGCCAGAGGCCGTTCAGGTCCTCGATGTTTTCACGCGCGTTGGTACCGGTGCCGAGCGAAATGATGACGGCAAACGCTCCCATGGTCGCGAGCGTGTAGGCGAACAGATAGAAGAGCATCGCGCTCGCGGCCTGCGAGGTCGCGGCCGTGACGGCGACGAGCAGGAACCCGGTGTGCCCGATGCTGGAGTAGGCCAGCATGCGCTTGAGGTTGCGCTGCTGGAGCGCCACCAGGTTCCCGACGAACATCGTCACCGCGGCCAGCCACCAGAGCGCATCATGCCAGGCGACGTAGAGATGCCCGAACGCCTCGATCCAGACGCGAAGGAACGCGGCGAACGCGGCTGCCTTGACCGCGGCAGCCATGTACGCCGTGATCGGCGTTGGCGCACCTTCATAGACGTCAGGCGCCCACATGTGGAACGGCGCCGCGGCAACCTTGAACGCGAAGCCGACGAGGAGCAATGCCACGCCCACGAGCAGCATCGGACTGTCGCCCAGTGACAGCGCGGCGATGCGGCCGCCAATTGCGGACAGGTTGGTCGAGCCGGTGGCGCCGTACACGAGCGCAATGCCGTACAGCAGGAACGCGGTCGAGAATGCGCCCAGCAGGAAGTACTTGAGGGCGCCTTCCGCGGAGCGCGCCGAACGACGGTTCATGCCCACCAGCACATAGATGGACACCGACATCGTCTCGAGGCCCAGGAACAGGACCATGAGGTCGCGCGCAGCGACCATGATCATCATGCCCACCGTCGCGAACAGCACCAGCACATGCGCCTCGGGTGCGGTGATGCCCTCGCGTGCGTTGTAGTCCATCGACAGGCCGATGGCGATGACCGTCGCGAGCAGGAGCACGACGTCAGCGGCCCAGCGGTATCCGTCTACGGCGACAGGACCAGCGGTTGACTTCCACCCGGAAAGTCCGACCACGATGACTGCGACCAGCGCGAGCAGCGCTACCGTCATTGCACCAAGCGCCACGCGTCGCTGGTGCGCTTCACTTTCGGGACGCCACGCCGCGTACAACAGGAGGATCATCGCACCGACGCACAGCACCAGGTCCGGCGCGATAGCCATCGTCAGGTCCGCGGGCCGCGACAGGTCGAGCGTCATGCCGGCCCCGAACTGGGCGAAGATGGTGTGGATCACGTCAGCGCCCTCCGAGCATCATGGAGGCCCGCTGGCGGTCGGCGTTCCGGGTGACTTCCTGCACGAGCTTCTGCGCTGACGCTTCCATGCGATCGAGCACGGGCTTGGGATACACGCCCATCCAGATGATGCCGGCGAGGATCGGGACCAGCAGCCCCAGCTCGCGCCAGTTGAGGTCCTTGAGTTGTGCGTTCGCTGGCCGGTCGAGCGCGTTGTAGATCATGCGCTGGAGCGCCCACAGCAGGTACGCCGCCGCGAGGATGACGCCGGTGGCCGAGACCACCGTCAGCATCGGGTAGGTCTTGAACGACCCGAGCATAACGAGAAACTCCGCCACGAAACCGTTGGTGCCGGGGAGTCCGATGCTGCTCAGGGCGACAATGGTCAGGATGGTGGCGAACAGCGGCACGACCTTCGCGATCCCGCCGTAGTCGTCGATGAGTCGCGTGTGCGTGCGCTCGTAGATGATGCCGACCAGGAGGAACAGCGCTCCCGTCGAGAGACCGTGGCCGATCATCACCATCAGCGCGCCCTGCACACTCTCCACGGTCAGCGCGAAGATGCCGAGCATAACGAAGCCGAGGTGCGCTACCGACGAATAGGCGACGAGCTTCTTGATGTCCGGCTGCACCAGCGCCACGAGTGAGCCATAGATCACGCCGATCACCGCCAGCACGATGATCGTGGTGCGCACCCACGGGTACATCGCGACGCCCGGAAAGAACGGCAATGCGACGCGAAGGAACCCATAGGTCCCGAGCTTCAGCAGGATGCCCGCCAGGATGACGGAACCGGCGGTCGGCGCCTCCACGTGGGCGTCGGGCAGCCACGTGTGGAACGGGAACATCGGCACTTTCACCGCGAACGCGAGGAAGAACGCGCCGAAGAGCCAGAAGGACGCCGTGGGGGTGAGGTTCAGCGCGAGGATCGCGTCGTAGTCGAACGTGGGACGGCCTAACGGTTCACCGGCCTCCACCCCGAGGTAGACGATCGCCACCAGCATGAGCAGCGATCCCACCATCGTATAGATGAAGAACTTCAGGCTGGCGTAGATGCGCCGTTCCCCGCCCCAGATGCCGATGATGAAGTACATCGGGATCAGCATCACTTCCCACATCATGTAGAACAGGAACAGGTCTTTCGCGACGAACACGCCCAGCATGCCCGTCGTCAGGATGAGCATCAGCGTGTGATAGGCGTGCACCTTCGTCTTGACGCTCGTCCATCCGCCGAGGATCGCGAGCGGCATGAGGAACGTCGTGAGCAGGACCATCATGACGGAGAGTCCGTCCACGCCGACGGTGAAGCGCGTGCCCCACGCCTCAATCCATGGCTTGTCGAACACGGCCTGCCAGTCGGCGGACGCGATGTCGAGCGACCACCAGAGCCCGATCGAAAGGACGAACTCGATCACGAGCACGGCCAGCGTGAGGCGGCGCGCGGTCATGGCCGCGGCCTCGCCCTGTCCGGCAACCGCTCCGTGCGCCCAGACGAGCAATGCGCCCAGCGTGGGAACAATCAGGAGCGCCGGCAGGATCCAGGCGTTGTAGTTCAGCGAAGCAAGGAAAGCGGCCATGGTCACCGGATTGAGAACGCGCCTAACACAGCCAGCACACCAATGACCAGCACCCATGCGTACGTGCCGACCTGTCCCGATTGCAATCGGGCCCCGACCCACCCGAGGCCGCGCATGAGGAAACCGCTGCCGTTGACGAGCAGGCCGTCAATCAGCCCGGCATCCATGCCGCGCCACAACACGCGTCGCGAGATCCCGACCACGGGCTTGACGATCGCGCGGTCGTAGGCCTCGTCGACGTAATACTTGTGCTCGAGCACACGCTCGATGCCGTGCGATTCCGGTGCCTGCGCAGCGGGAACGAGCGCCGCCGGTTTCAGTCGCGTGACCGCATAGAGAATACCCGCGACGGCAATCGCCACCGCGATTCCGATCAGCATCAGTTCCGTGCCGAGCGCGAGGTGCGCTTCTTCACCATGTGTGATGTTCAACGAGGCGCGGCCAGTCACCGGCTCGAGCCAGTGATGGAACTTCTGTCCCATCGAACCGAAAAACGCCGGGAAGTTGAGCGCACCGCCAACGGCGCTCAACACGCCTAACACCACCAGCGGTGCCGTCATGACCCACGGCGCCTCGGCCAGGTGATTCCGCTCCGCTTCCCCTGACCGGTTCGGGCCATGGAAGGTGTACAGCATCATCCGCGTCATGTAGATCGCGGTCAGCAGCGCGGCGGCGAGTCCCAGTACATAGATCAGCATCAACAGCACCGAGCCGGGGATGCCTAACCATGTCGCCTCGGCCAGGGTCGAGTGCGAGGTGCGCGCGAAGACCGAGGCGAGGATTTCATCCTTGGAGAAGAAGCCCGACAGCGGCGGAATGCCCGCAATCGCGAGCGTGGCGATCCACATGAGGCCGAACGTCCACGGCATGTACTTCCGCAGGCCGCCCATGTTGCGCATGTCCTGCGCGTCAGCGTGCGAACCGGTGTGGTGCAGCGCGCGGTGCATCGCGAAGATCACCGAGCCGGAACCGAGGAACAGCAGCGCCTTGAAGAACGCGTGCGTCACCAGGTGGAACACGCCGGCCGCATACGCGCCCACGCCCACACCAATGAACATGTAGCCAAGCTGTGAGACCGTGGAGTACGCGAGGACTTTCTTGATGTCCCACTGCTTGAGGCCAATCGTGGCGGCGAACAGCGCCGTCACAGCGCCCACGAGCGCCACCGTGAGGCTGGCCACGGGAGCGAGTGAGAACAGGAATGAACTGCGGGCCACGAGGTACACACCCGCGGTCACCATCGTGGCCGCATGGATCAGCGCCGATACCGGCGTCGGGCCGGCCATCGCGTCGGGCAGCCAGGTGTAGAGGGGGATCTGCGCGCTCTTGCCTGCGCATCCCAGGAAGAAGAACAGGCCGATCGCGGTGATGACGGCGCCGCCCTCACTCAACTCCGACACCTGCCCCGCAACACCAACGAAGTCGAGCGTGCCGAGGTTGGCGAAGAGCAGGAACATCGCGACCAGGAAGCCGAAGTCACCGATGCGGTTCATGACGAACGCCTTCTTTCCGGCGTCGGCATTGGCCTTCTCGGAATACCAGTACCCGATCAGCAGGTACGAGCACAGTCCGACGCCCTCCCAGCCCACGAACATCACCGGATAGCTCGCGCCGAGCACCAGCACGAGCATGAAGAACACGAACAGGTTGAGGTACGCGAAGTAGCGCGGGTACCCGGGGTCGTCCTGCATGTATCCCACGCTGAACACGTGGATCAGGAAGCCGACGCCGGTGACGACCATCGTCATCGCCATCGAGAGCTGGTCCACCTGGAGTGCCGCGTCGACGTGCAGGCCGCCGGTCACGAGCCACGGAAACAGCGTGCGCACGAACGGTTCCTCGGCGTGCGCGCCCGCCAGCGCGAGGAAGATTCCCGCCGTCAGGAGAAACGCGATGCCTAACACCGCCGGACCGACGAGGCTCACGATCCGCGCGTATTGGTGCCGCACCACGTGATGGTGATCGTCGTGTCCGCCGTGATCATGCGCGTTCGCGGCATGCGCATCATGCCCGTGGTCGTGCCCGGCCGCCGATGGATCAGCCGGACCCAGGTGCGTCGCGGGCAGCAGCGACAGCAACCCGTTCACGATGAATCCGAGGAACGGCAGTACTGGAACGAGCCAGATCCACTCGGCGATCGTGCCCGCGAGCGGGTGTGCGGCGCCGGCAGCTTCCTGGAGCAGCATCACCCTTTGAGGAGATTGATGTTCTTGAGGTTCACGGACTGGCCGTGGCGGAAGATGGCGATGATGATCGCGAGTCCGACCGCGGCTTCCGCGGCGGCGACCGTCATCACGAACACGACGAAGACCTGGCCGGTGGTGCCGTAGAGCCTCGACAGCGCCACAAAAGAAAGGTTCACCGCATTGAGCATCAGCTCGACGCACATGAAGATCACGATCGCATTGCGGCGCGTGAGCACGCCGACCGTGCCGATCGTGAACAATACCGCTGACAGCGCGAGGGCTTCCGGAATCACGTGGACGCAGCCCTCCGCTTTCCCACCGCCACGGCGCCGACAATCGCCGCCAGGAGCAGGATGCTGGTGAGCTCGAACGCGAGCAGGTGTTCCGTGAAGAGCGGCTGCGCGATGGTGCCTATCGCGCCGCGATCAGGTGCTCCCCCGAACACGGGATTGGTCGCTGGCTGCAGCGCCGGAAAGAACCGCGACCGCGCCAGCACCATGACCTGTGCCAGCATGGCCAGGCCGATGCCTCCGGCCGCCAGTCGGCCCCACTTGCCGCGAATATCCGATAACTCGGAGGGATGGCCGAGGTTGAGGAGCATAACGACGAACAGGAAAACGACCATGATGGCGCCGGCGTACACGAGGACCTGGATGGCGCCGACGAAATGCGCGCCCATCATCACGTACAACGCCGACAGGTTGAACATCACGGACACAAGCCACAGTGCGGCGGAGACAGGACTCTTGCGCGTCACGAACGCGAGTGCTGACGCGATCGCGAACAGTCCGAAGATGTAGAACTGAACCTGGTAGAACAGGCCGGGTGACGAAGGCATTCGATTATTCGCCGCGCGGGTCAGCAGGATCCCACATCTCGCAAACGGGGTGCGTCTGCGCGGTCAGCCGTTCGAGGTCGTAAACGAATCCCTCGCGGCTGTACTCCGAGTTCTCGTAATGCCGGCCGAGGTGGATGGCCTCCTCGGGGCACACCTCCTGGCAATAGCCGCAGAAGATGCAGCGGAACTCGTCGATCTCGAATACGAGCGGATAGCGGTTCCCCTGCTCGTCCTCGCCCGGCACGAGCTTGATGCAATTGGCGGGACAGACCGTCGGGCAGAGACCACACGCGACGCACTTCGCCTTGCCGTCTTCCGTCGTGAGCATGCGATGCGTGCCACGCCAGCGCCGTGAAAGCGGCTCGCGCTCTTCCGGATACTGTGTGGTGACCTTGTGAGGCCGCACGAGGTGACGGAGCGTGTTGCTCATGCCCGACAACGTCGCGCGTACGTAACTGGTCTGCTCGATCGGGCGTTCGAGCACCTTCACGCCAATAGCCATCAGCGGGGTCCCATGGCTGAAAGTCTGGCCCGCTCGGCGGCGAGCTGTCGGAGGTGCGCCAGGCGCGAACCGGCCGCCGGCGGAGAAGCGGGACTCAGGATGCGGCCGCGATCGAGCACCACAAACATGCCGACCAGCATCACGGCGTTCGCACCGAAGAGTATGAGGCCGTATACCAAGCCGCGCTCGATGCCTGCGGCGTCGAGCGCCAGCACCAGCGCCGCGATGATGACGATGTACGCCAGCGCCGTCGGGAGGAGCACCTTCCACCCGAGCGACATGAGCTGGTCGTAGCGGAAGCGCGGCAGCGTCCAGCGCACCCAGATGAAGAGGAAGAGGAAGAACGCGCACTTGAGGCCGAAGATCGCCATCGACAGCAGGACCATGAGTCCGGAAACAGCGGCGGTGTTGTCGGCCTGCGTGAACGGAATGTCCCAGCCACCGAAGAACAGCGTCGCGATCATCGCGCTCGCCGTCATCATGTTCGCATACTCGGCGATGAAGAAGAGCGAGAACTTCATCGCGCTGTATTCGGTGTGATACCCGGTGATGAGTTCCGATTCGGCTTCGGGAAGGTCGAACGGGAGCCGGTTGGTCTCCGCAAACGCCGCGGTGATGAAGATGAAACAGGCCACGCCCAGCGAGAGCGCGTTCCAGATATGGAGCGTGGCCTGTGTGTTCACGACCTGGGACAGGGTCACGTTTCCGGTAATGAGAAGCACCGGGATCAGCGACAGCCCCATCGAGATCTCGTACGACACCATCTGCGCGCTCGACCGCAGGCCGCCTAACAACGCGTACTTGTTGTTCGAGGCCCAGCCGGCCAGCACGATGCCGTAGACTCCTAACGAGGTAATCGCCAGGACGAACAGGAAGCCGATCGGCAGGTCGGCGAAGACCATGTCGATGCGCCCCCACTTCGACGCCCATGACGCGCCGAACGGGATGACCGCCCAGGCCATCATGGCCGGCGCGAACGACATGATGGGCGCGAGGAAGAAGAGCGCCTTGTTCGCGTACGGCGGCAGCGTCTCTTCCTTCATGATGTTCTTGACGCCGTCCGCGAGTGGCTGCAGCAGCCCATGGGGCCCGACGCGATTCGGGCCGCGGCGGTCCTGGATCCAGGCCGAAACGCGCCGTTCGGCATACGTCATGTAAGCGACGCCGACCATCCAGATCGTGAACAGCCCGATCATCTTGATGACGGTGGCGATGAAAAACACGCCGAAGGTCGTTTCGCCCTGCGGCTGCGGGACCTGGACCAGCGAAAGGAAGGCGGGGATCACGCCACTGCTCCGCTCGTGGCGCCACTCACCACGGCGCCGCGCAATCCAATGGATTCGTGGCTGAGGCCTGCGAACGCCGGTTGCGCCGACGCGAGCTCGGCGAACGCCTGCCCAGCGGACAGGACGTCCATCCGGTCGCCTAACGCGTTGGAGAGATCGG
>Ga0111539_10012434_pt1 | contig 10672 bp, 11 predicted proteins | sample RhiMethybrSRZTD1_FD_79667 | JGI IMG/M metagenome (GOLD analysis project Ga0111539, IMG submission 79667) | Populus rhizosphere microbial communities from Tennessee, USA - Rhizosphere MetaG P. TD hybrid SRZTD1 (version 2) (version 2) | ecosystem: Host-associated > Plants > Roots > Rhizosphere >... | reverse complement strand
TCGAAGTGGCACCCATGGACGGTCCACTCACGCTGCAGGTGGATGGACAGGATGTGGCATTGGGGCTGCAGCTGGCCGACTTTGTTATTGTTGAAGTGATTTGAATTGCTGTTGGTTTCAATACTTCCCAATAAGCACAGGCTTACGCAACCAAAAAATACCGATCAAAAAGGAACTCTATGTCTGAACCTACATTGCTTCATCACCTGCATCCCGGACAGCGTGCGACCATCACACGTATCAATGGTATCAGCGCGCTGCGCAGGAGATTCATCGAAATGGGAATCGTCAAAGGTGAGACAATCCTGATCGAACGCCACGCTCCTCTCGGCGATCCGATCGAATACTTCGTCAAAGGCTACCACCTTGCCCTGCGCAAGGAGGAGGCTGCCCAGATCGAAGTTGTTCCGTATGGAGAAGCACATGGCGGCTAACCTGAAGATCGCGCTGGCCGGTAATCCCAATGCAGGCAAGACAACGATCTTCAACTACCTGACCGGTCTGCATCAGCACACGGGGAACTGGCCCGGCAAGACGGTGGAGAAAAAGGAAGGGGAGATCGAGCACAGCGGTCTGTCCATCAGTATTGTGGACCTGCCCGGCACGTATAGTCTCACGGCCTATTCCCCGGAGGAAATCATCGCACGTGACTACATCATTGGCGAAAAGCCGGACGTGGTCATTAACGTGGTGGATGCCACCAACCTGGAGCGCAACCTGTACCTTACGGTACAACTGCTCGAGCTGGATGTCCCCGTGGTGTTGGCATTGAATATGAGTGATGCCCTGCAAAAGGATGGCACCAGGATCGACGTTGACAACCTCTCGCACATGCTTGGCAACATCCCGATTGTGTACACTTCGGCCAACCACGGTAAGGGAGTGGCGGAGTTGATTACAAAAGCAGTGGGAACTTCCAGAAGAAACTAGTCACAGAGACAACAGGACGGAAAGATTAATAATGTATTCTCAGACTTTGTATGTCTCAGTGGTTAAAGAATCCATATGACCATGACGACCACCTCTGTTTTTCAGCTGGATTATGGCGGCAAGATCGAACGCGAGATTGCGCGTCTGATCGCAACCTTCGAAGAATTGAATTTCAATACCGGACTGTATTCCCGGCGCTGGCTGGCGATCAAGCTGCTTGAAAAGGATGCCGATATCCTGGAACGCGTCAAAAGCATGGACGGCGGCGAAAGCATCATCGCCATCGCAAAGGAACGCGCCGGTCACGTCGAGTCTATGCTCGGGGAAGACTTTGACCTGTTGACCGCTGACCGCCGCTACGGTTATATCAATGGTGTCGTCCGGCAGTCGCTGCAGCGGCCATCGATCGATCGGATCACCCTGACCGACCGGATAGATGACATTGTCACCCACAAGTGGCTGGGGCTGCCGGTATTCCTGGCGGTGATGTATTTGGTTTTTCGCCTGGTGATCGATGTCTCAGCTCCCTACCTGGACTGGATCGACGCCGTGATCAACGGACCGGTCTCCAACTGGCTCTCATCGATCCTGAGCTTCCTCTCTGCGCCTGCCTGGCTGAACTCCCTGGTCGTCAACGGGATCGTAGCAGGCGTGGGCGGTGTGCTCGTTTTCGTACCGGGACTGCTGATTCTTTACTTCTTCCTGGCCCTGCTCGAGGATTCGGGCTATATGTCCCGTGCTGCCTTTGTGATGGATCGCTTTATGCGCATCGTGGGCTTGCATGGCAAATCCTTCATCCCGATGATCCTGGGATTCGGCTGTGCCGTCCCAGCTGTGTACGCGACACGGACCATTGCCAGCCGCCGCGACCGCGTCCTGACAGCCTTATTGGTCCCGTTAATGTCCTGCTCGGCACGTCTGCCTGTTTATGTCGTGTTTGGACTGGCCTTCTTTGGCTCGCGGGCCGGAACCGTCATTTGGGCGATGTACGCTCTTGGCATCACCGTTGCCATGCTGGTCGGAATGGTTTTTACCCGCACCATCCTCAAGCCAGACGTCTCGTCGGCGTTTGTGCTCGAGCTGCCACCTTACCGCCAGCCAGCATTGAAGAGCGTCCTGATCCATATGTGGGAAAACACGCGCTCATTCATCCGCAAAGCGGGGACGACCATCATGATGATTTCCGTTGTCATGTGGTTTCTGTTGAACCTGCCGTGGGGTGTTACGAACAAGCAGGATTCTTATTTTGGAAAATTCAGCACGGCAATCGCTCCGATCTTTGCCCCGCTTGGTTTTGGCAACTGGGAGACGGGAGGCGCTTTGGTCTCCGGCTTCATGGCCAAGGAAATCGTCGTCAGCTCCATGAGCCAGATCTATCTGGGGAACGAGGATGCGGTAACTGCAGAACCAACCACGCTGCGGGAGGATATTGTCTTCATCACCAGTGGATTTGTGGATGCGACCATCAGCTCGGTCAAAATCCTGCTGAGCATCCTGCCCGGCGTGGACCTGGTAGGGGACCAGCCGCAGGCAGAAGATACCGCGTTGAGCTCGGCCCTGCAGCAGCGTTTTACCATACTGAGTGCAGTATCCCTGCTGGTCTTTGTGCTGTTATACGTTCCCTGTGTTGCCACGCTCGGAGCGATCAAGCATGAGTTTGGTACTTCCTGGGCGGTGACCTCCGCCATCTACCAGACTGCCGTGGCATGGATCATTGCCTTTATGGTCTATCAAGGCGGGCTGATGCTGGGGTTTGGGTAGGACGATGTTTGCACAGCTGATCAACCTGTTAGAAAGCAAGGAAAACGGCTTGAGCCTTTCCGAGATCAGCCGCGCAATGAACGCGCAGCCTTCGGCGGTTATGTCCATGATCTGCCTGCTTGTCCAAAAGGGGAAACTGATCGAGATTGGTCCGGATGGGAAGTGCTGTTCCACTTGCGGGTACGAATCAGAGTGCAATCTACTGGCAGCACGCGGCAAGAGATATATCGTTACCTATTAGCCAGGGGCTTTACTTCGTTTTTTTGTCTTTCCTGGGCTGCTGTTTCTCCTTGCGCTGAACGACACTGAACTGCCCATCACTTTCCATATATGCCTCTTTGACCTTTGCCGGGTTGTCGAGTCCCTGTTGGCGAAGCTGGCCCATCAATTCCTCCTCTGTGATTAATTCCTTACGCATGTTCCTGCGCAGTAATTTACCATCCCTAATTAGGAGAAGTGGAGCCGGATCGATCAGGCGGCCGAACCAGTCGAATTTGAAGCTGAGCCAGTCAAAAGCATAATTCCAAAAGATAATGGTACTTACCAGTACGATGCCATCAATGATGGATGTGTATTCTCCGGCCATGGCATTTTGGGATGCGTCTGCTAACAGAGTGATGAGCAACAAATCTGTCATCCCGAGGCTGCCTGTCTGCCGCTTCAAAATCACCCGCAGCAGGACAAACAGTGAGATGTACATGACCGAGGCGCGCAGAATAATTTCCAGCAGGGAAACATCAGGCAGGAAGATCGATTTCCAATCCATACAATACCTTGATTATGTCATCCTGGATGACCGGAGAGAGCGAAGGATCACAAACGAGGATAATCCATGGCAGCATATAACTTTTGTGTTTTATATTCCTGATCTTCAATGAAGCCGTATACGGCCCGAATTGTGGATTCCTCCTTACTATCAGTTGAAACAAAGCCATCCAAAAAAAGTCTACTTGTCTGGCTTCCTGAGACGATCGTTGAAAAGCTGATAGCCCACCAGAGCGGACGTATTCGCCAGCACCTATTGCTGCTCTTCCTGCAGCCGATTCACAAGATCCGATTTCGTCAAGTTCATGAACACCTTTTTACCAAGCCTGCAGCGTGAGAATGGGGCCACCGGTGGAATAAACCGAAGAGATGCCCAAGACGGGAAATTATTTACGGAATTTACCCTTCGGAATGTTTATCATGCATCTGATAGCGACCTGTTGCGCAGGATCATTCTTTCCAGGCAATCTTGAGAAAGACCCTACATTGCGTAGGGTCTTTGTTTGTAGATGTCAGATGGCATCCTTGAGCGCCTTGAGCGGACGAGGCTTGATCACTGTCCGCGCCGGCTTGGCCTTGAAGGTGGTTTTCTCTTTTGTAAAGGGATTGATCCCTTCCCGTTCTGGGGTGGCCGGTTTGGTCACTGCGGTCAGCTTTACCAGACCCGGGATCACCACTTCATTCTGGTTCTTAAGTTCCTTGTAAATCACACCGTTCAGTCCATCAAGAACGGCATTGACTTGTTTCTTGTCCAGTCCGCTCTCGGTTGCGACTGCCTCGATAAATTCCGTCTTGCTCATACGTTTTGCTTTTGACGCCATGGCGGCCTCCTTTGGTGGATACCCTCTTTTCGGGGATCCAGTGAATTAAAAGCCTACTTTTCAGTATGTTTTATACTCAAACGAAGCAGCGGGCTTTCAGTTATGGGAAATTCGGCAAAAAACGCTGGATTTAAAGGGTTAAATGCCAGAAAAGACCCTGGAACGATTAAATTATTACAAATCTGGAGCAGGTTGTGCTTAACGATGCGTGTCGATCCTAAAACATAGATATTCCGCAAATCTCCCAAGATTCTCCGCCCGCGCTTGTCGAATTGAGTGGACGGGGCAGAATTACCCTACCCCGCCACTCGACGCACGAGTAACTTAAGCGAATGCATTATCAAACTGCATGTTATACAGACGCGCGTACGTACCATTTAAGGCGATCAACTCTATGTGCGTTCCCTGTTCCTCGATGCCCTGGTCGGTCAGGACCAGGATCCGCTTTGCATTGCGGATGGTGGACAGGCGGTGGGCAATGACCAGGGTGGTGCGGTCCTTCGCCAGTCTCTCCAGAGACTCCTGGACAACCTTTTCACTTTCATTGTCCAATGAACTGGTGGCTTCATCGAAGATCAGCACGGGCGGGTCTTTTAAGAAGACACGGGCAATGCTCACCCGCTGCTTCTGCCCACCCGACAGCTTGACCCCGCGCTGGCCGATATCTGTCTGATAGCCATCCGGCAGGGACAGAATGAAATCATGCGCATTGGCTTTTTTGGCGGCTGCGATGACTTCCGCTTCCGAGGCTTCCGGTCTCCCATAGCGGATGTTCTCGAAGACCGTCCCGGCAAATAGATACACATCCTGCTGCACAACACCGATACTGCGCCGCAGAGAGCTCAAGGTAACATCCTTGATGTTGATGCCATCCAGGCAGACCTGCCCTTCGCTGACTTCATAAAACCTGGGGAGCAGGGAGCACAAGGTTGTTTTGCCAACTCCTGACGATCCCACCAGGGCAACGTAATCCCCTGACTTTACATGCAGTGAGATGTTTTTCAAGACATGCGGGTGGCTGTCACGATATCGAAAACCGACGCTTTTGAATTCGACTGTTCCCCGGATGTCCTTCAATTCAATGGCATTGGGCGCGTCCTGGATCTCAGGCTTGATCTCAATGATTTCCATGAAGCGGTTGAAACTGGCGATGCCCTCCTGGAACTGCTCGGTCATATGCGTCAGCTTTTGAATGGGTTCGATGAAGTTGCCAATATAGAGCAGGAAGGTGATCAGGTCTGCCAGATCCATAGTAGCCCTGGTGATACTGATGCCGCCGAAGACGACCACACTCACTGTGATCAGCTGTGTGATCAGTCCAACTCCTTGATAGAAGTAGGCGTCATTCCGGTACACACTTTTGCGGCTCTCCAAAAAGCGATCGTTTTCGACGACAAATTTTCTCCTTTCCGTTTCCTCATTGACGAAGGATTTCACGACGCGAATACCGGATAGAGTGTCCTCAACCTGCGCGTTGACATCGCCAATCCGCTCCCTGCTCCTTTTGAAGGCGACATACAACCGTTTGTTGAAGTAAAGAGAGAAGACTGCCAGGATGGGGAGAAATAAAAACACAGCCAGGGTCAGCTTTGCATTGATATTCAGCAAAATGATGAATGCACCGATGAACTTCACCGTGTAGATGGCGTAATCTTCCGGCCCGTGGTGATATAGCTCGGCCAGGGACAGCAGGTCGTTGGTGAGGCGGGACATCAACTGCCCGGTGCGCTGTTCATCGTAAAAGCGGAAGGATAATTTTTGATAGTGATCGAACAACTCGCTGCGCATATCGCCTTCCATCATGGTGCCCATGGCGTGCCCGCGATAATCCACATAGAAGTTGGACACCGTGTGGAGCAGGACGAGTCCCAGCATCAAAGCGCCAACCTGAAGGATTTGCCTAGCTGCATCCGGTGCATTGGTTTCCAGTATGTTTTTCGTAATATAGCGAACGCACAGGGGGAGCAGCAGCGTGATGCCGGCGACGAGGAAAGCGCAGATCATCACCGAGACGAAAAGTCCCAGATAAGGTTTGTAATACGAGAAAAACTTTTTCGTACGGGAATTCATAAGACTTGGATCTCCAATCGGCAAACAAAAAGCCGCGGTGGATACCGCGGCAGGGGCTGGGTTCCCATTCAGGGAACAAAAAACCACGGATGAGCACACCCGTGGCGGGATTCAGATCAACTGGAAATCGAAAAAAAAAGGCAGTCTACAGGTGCACTCACAGAACAGATATACTTCTGTTGAAACGGGCTGTCATGTGAGCGTACCTCCTTTCTGCTTTGGAAGAGATTCGATGGACTTAATCCATCATGATGCTAATTTTACCGAAACGGTAAGGTTTGTCAAGGATGATATACATTCTTCCAGACGAACACTTCTCCATTATCGTTGCCGGTGGCGAGATAGCCGCCGTCGGGGGAGACGGCCATGGCGTTGATCCCACCCGGTGATTGGTATTGGATGGGGGAGGCGTAATTGGTGGTGGGATAAAAGCGCAATGTCCCATCCCGGGAGCCGGCGATCAGGTTCGAGCCGTCGGTTGTAAAGGCCACGGTCTCGACCATACTGGGAAAGCCTCCCAGCTTCTGGAGCAACTTTCCGGAGGGCAGGTTCCAGAGCCATACACCGCCTTCCGTGCAGTCTTCGTTCATTACGGTGATGCAGGTCGCAGTAGCCACCGTAGAACCATCTGGAGAAACGGATGCCTTCGTTACCTGGTGAGCATGGCTGAACGTAAAGACGGGTGTGCCGTCACTTGCCTGCCAGACCTGTACGTTCCGTGAGGATCCGCCGCCGACCAGGGTGCCGCCGCCCGGGGAATATGCCAGGGCTGTTACATTGATATACTCGGGGAATTTCACCAACGGCTGCCAGGAGCCGACCGAATAGGTCCAGACGGCCGCATGTGCGATTTGATTCCTCACCCCATCCACGCCGCCCACGGCCAGGCTTTGACCATCCGGCGAGAAGGCGACGCTGATGACCTGACCCGGATAATTTTGAGTAAAGACAACTGTCTTGTTACGCCAGTCCCAAACCTTCAGCGTCGCATCACTTGAGACCGAGGCGAGATACTGGCCGTTCGGTGAGAACGCCACATCCCAGACGATGCCGGTATGCCCGTCCAGCGTGCCCAGGGATTGGTTGTTGACCACGTCCCAGAGGTATATGGCATAGTCGCTGGTATTGCCGCCAGCGGAAGCGACGATGGAGCCATCCGGTGTGAAAGAGATGCCGCGTGTCACTTCCCCAGGCGCCTGCTGGAACGTGTCGAAGATCTCGAGCATGGAAACCAGACCTTCCCGCAGCGTGATGAGAGTGGGGGTCGGCGAGGCAAACTGAGCAGGGTCAGGTGTAACAGTCGGGAACGGGGTAGGGTCGAATGGCAGTTCAAAGGTAGGAGTGGGCAGCTCTGATGGGGTAGGGACACCGTCGCTATAGTTGGTCGTATTGTTATTCATGACTTCCACGGAGAAGCTGCAGGCGTCGAGCAGCAATGAGCCCAGTACAAGCACTAAAATAAAAGAAATCCATTTATAACGTTTCATTGCTTTCTCCCTTTCCAATGGAGTTTAACATGGGGATTGTAAATTGGAATGGGTATAAAACGCTTCCCCCTTTCTGCTTGTTCCCGGATGAACAGCGCAGACGATCACTGCCTTGCAAGCAGTCCCATCTGTGCGGCGATGGCGATGGCCGCCGCCCGGGAGTCCACACCCAATTTATTATAAATACTGGCGAGATGGGCCTTGACCGTACGCTCCGAGATCCCCAACTGGACGGCAATCTCCTTGCTGCGCTCTCCGTGCGCCACGGATTGAAGGACTTCAAGCTCCCGGTCGGTCAGGCTGATGCTTTCCTCTGACCTTGTCATCGTTCCCGGTTTACCGCTGCGGGCCAGGACGCGGGCCATGATCTCGGGCTTGAGCAGTGTCTCCCCTCGGGCAGCCGCCCGGATGGTATCGAATAATGTCGAACGGTCGGTGTCCTTTAAGAGATAGCCGCGAGCACCAGCCTGGAGTCCGCGGAACATCAGCTCATCTTCGTTGAAGGTTGTCAGAATGACGACGGCAACCCCAGGTTGTTCGGCCCTCAAACGTTCGATGGCGGTTAGGCCGTCCATGTTGGGCATGCGCAGGTCCATCAGGACAACGTCGGGATTGAGATTTTTACACAGGTTCAAGGCCTCGGCGCCATCCGTTGCTTCGGCAACAAGCTCGAAGTCTTCTTCGGTTTCGAGGATCAGGCGCAATCCCTGGCGGATGATGAGATGGTCATCGGCGATGAGGACCCTGATCATGGCAGCGCTTCGACTTCATTATCGTTCCGATCAGTGGGGAGAGGAAATTCGAGCTTCAAGGTTGTGCCATTGCCGGCGGTACTCTGGATCTCGAAACTGCCGTTCACCAGGCGCACGCGTTCCTGGACGCCCAGCAGCCCATAGTGGCCGGATGGAATGGAAGACGGATCAAAGCCTGCGCCGTCATCTCGCACGCTGATCGACAGGCATTCTGCCATCGCCCCGACGTCAACTTCCACATGCTGGGCGCGGGCGTGATGGGCAATATTTGTGAGCGCCTCCGCCACAGCGCGGACAGCGGTCTCCTTAACAGGTTTGGACAGCGGCGGGGTTGGATCCAGGTGAAGCTCGACCGGGATGCCAGTGGCGCCTGTAAAACGGGAAGTTTCCAGTCGCAGCGCCGAGTCCAGGTCATCGAGAGATGGCTGGCGAAGGTCGTCGATGGCGCGGCGCGCATCTGCCAGTGTGGCGCGGGCCTGCACCATTGTGTTGGCGATAATCGCCTGGGCTTTCTGCTGACGGTCGTTCGCCAGATGCGCATCTGCTGCTTCGAGCTGGAGGATCAGGCCGGCGAGACCCTGGGAAAGGGTATCGTGCAGCTCACGAGCCATGCGCTGGCGCTCGTTGGCGATGGTGAGATCCTCCACCTGGGCGGCATATTCGGTCAACTGCCGGTTGGCGGCTTCCAGTTCCGAGGCCAGGGTTTGCGCCTTTTGACGGGCATCCGCCTGGCGCACATACAGTGTGACATACATGCCAACGAAGATCACAACCGGGATCACAGTAAGCAGCCAGAACACGGCCTGGTCCATGTCACTGAACAGGAGAAAACTGATCAGGGAAAGAGATAAGTAGTAGAGAGTCGCCAGGGCTCCCCAGCGGGTGAGGCCAAGGAACCCGAGAGTCTCGCCGATCAAAGCCATGTACAGGGCAAGAGTCATACCCGTATTTTGTGACAGGTAGGCAAGGATGAAGGCCAGCAGCCCCTGGCCGATCACATAGGGCGCCTGGTGTGATGGGTCCTGAATGATGCGGCTCACCATCCAGTGCAGGATGATATGGACAGCCATCAGGATCGTGAACGGGAGTACCACCCAGGATTGGCGCAGGGACGGATTTGTCACAAGCGTCATCCCATACATACCCGTCAGGACCAGGGTCATGAAGGCAAAGAAAATACGGTAATCCTGTTCAACCTGGAAAGGGGATTTCTTTTGGGAGTCCATGGCGATTGGATTGTATCGCGGAACGGATTTTGCACCATTGGCCGAGTGGACAATGTACGAAAGGACAATGTGCGCTTTCCCGAAGGCGCAATGGTGAGGAATAGGGGGAATTCATATACTGATATCAGATCCGCGGGCTATCCGTTCGGATAGGAAAGACCTGAACCAATGACAGAAGCCCGTTTGGCGTGAACCCTCTATACTAAAACTAAATCATCAGGAGGACGACATGAACAAGAACCTGCTCAAAACCATCTTCTACGGTATCGCTGTGGCAATGGGGATCGCTGTTGTTGTACTGAATATAGTCAACCCGCTTACGCTGACGGGCGCGACCTCCCTGCTGGGGATCGGCGTTGCGGCGCTCGGAATTGCCGGTCTACAGAAGGAGCAGGCATGAACGCAATTGAAGTGGAGAACCTCAAGAAATCATTCGGTGATTTTCAGGCCGTACAGGGAGCATCTTTCCATGCGGATTCAGGGGAAGTGCTAAGTTTGCTGGGCCCCAACGGAGCCGGGAAAAGCACAACCATCTCGATGCTGTCAGGTCTGCTTGCCCCTACCAGCGGCGATGCATGCATCATGGGACATTCGGTGATCCGCGAGCCCGAAGCTGCCAAGAGAAGCCTGGGCGTGGTACCGCAGGATATTGCACTGTATCCCGATCTTTCGGCGCGTGAAAACCTGATCTTCTGGGGAAAGATGTACGGTTTGCGCGGTGCGGAGCTGAGGTTACGTGTGGATGAAGTGCTCGAAATTATTGGGTTAGCCGACCGGCAGAAGGATCATGTTGGCAAGTTCTCGGGCGGCATGAAGCGGCGGGTCAACATCGGTGCGGCGCTTTTACACAAGCCGGCTGT
>Ga0111539_10012433_pt1 | contig 10672 bp, 10 predicted proteins | sample RhiMethybrSRZTD1_FD_79667 | JGI IMG/M metagenome (GOLD analysis project Ga0111539, IMG submission 79667) | Populus rhizosphere microbial communities from Tennessee, USA - Rhizosphere MetaG P. TD hybrid SRZTD1 (version 2) (version 2) | ecosystem: Host-associated > Plants > Roots > Rhizosphere >... | reverse complement strand
ATATTCAACAGAGTTGAATTCTATATCCGGAACACTAGCTACCTCGGGATTTAGAAACAACTCCCTGATCTCTTTATAAGGGACATCCGATAGTTTTTCATCGATGTCTTTAATTTCTTCGAGTCTTGAATACTTGAGAATTAATTTAAGAGCAGTTTTTGGTCCTATCCCATGGATCCCTCCAGGATTGAAATCAGTACCTATTAAAATGCCAACATCAATAAGCTGAGCTCTACTAAGCTTAGTTTGAGACAGGATCTCCTGAAAAGAGAACATTTCAGGAATGACATCAATATATGTATTCTTATTGGGCACTTTTCTCTTCCCACTTATAGTAAGATTTCGAACAAGTCTTTTTGCCCCAAAGAGAATTGAATCGTAATCTTGACTAGCACATGTATGAGCCTGATTTGTATTGGTTAAATATGCAGCTGTAGCCTCGCCCTCGGAAAGCGCTTGAATTACAGGAATCCCAAGATAAGATAGTAGTAGTTTACATTCCTCGATCATATCATTAGTAAGTATTGATGTAGCTTGACCAAATTTCTTTGCATCATCAAATCGTCGCTCTCTTAATGCCACTTCAAATTTTTCCAGTGCCACCTCTTTCATTTGCTTCCTTCTCTCAATCTCTTGGAATTTTAGATAACTTGGTTTCCCATCGAAGACATATACAAGCCTCACATTATCGGCCAAGAGATTTACATTTCGATAAAACAAACCGCTCAGATGACTAGTTATTTCACCTTTGAAATTAGTTAGCGGTTCTCCTGTCGGTCCTCTGATTGTTGCAAGAAATTGGTATATAGTATTAAAGGCATCTACCGCAATTATTTTACCTGATAAATCATGCAATTTAACATGAGTTGGGACCAAAAGTGGCTTAAGATCAAGGCCCATGCCAGTTGTTAGACATGATAGCTTTTTACTTTTTTCTGTCAGATATCTATTGAAAAACTATCTTTTTAGAAATCTTCTAATTTGTCGTAATACTTTAGAAGCAGCAGCATTCGCTTTTACTTATCTGCAGTGATTCAAATATAGTTCCTTCTGTCACGTTCAAATCATGTGATAGAAGATAGCAGAAAGGATAGTTTCGCATCAGATCAGAGTATTCCATCATGTCACAGATTACAAGTCTTTATGCAAATCACATCAGCTGAACTCTATTGATATGATTATTACTTTAATATTACGCAATTTGTACATTATTCTTATAAAGCTCTGAATAAAAGAATATTTTTTGTTAATTAATGTGTTAATTATTTTAGGGTCTACATCATTTGCAATTTCGGCGGTGCCTTTTATCCAATCAGCCTTTATCTTACCTAATAAATCACAGGCTGCAATACTTACATTCTGATTATTCATTATTCGCTTAACCTTTCCTGAATTTGAGTCGGTTCTAAGATAGATCTTCTCGTTATATATGACAAACCAGACAGGAGTACGCACGGGTTGGCCATTCTTCTTATATGTTTCAAGGTTAAGGTACTTCATTCCATCTAGCTGCGAAATGAAATTATTTGAAGATGCCATTAAAAACAATAGAAGATTAGCACATTATAACTTAACGGAATTTATCATAAAATCATGCAAGTCGTTATATACTAAAAGATACAAAACCTTGATATTGTCCTAATTAAAACTTCACGAATAGATGATCAACATTTGATTTTATTCAATAGTTACTGTTCTAGCTAGCTTCTTATAACTATTGTTGTACCTAGAATAGAGGAATTGGGTGCAATTATTGTATCACCTGCTTCAGTTTTCAGTCTGCTGTTTAACAAGCCAATATCAAATACAGTTCCAGTATTACCAAATACAGTGATTTTGTCGCCTATTCTAAACGGTCGAGTAATGGCAAGATACAAACCTGCAATTATATTTCCTAGGACATTTTGGCTTGCGAAACCAATAATAAGAGCAGTAACAGTTCCTATGGATGCAGCGATGAGAGGATCATGACTCAAATAAGAAATAATAATTGCTATAATAATTACTGTGCCCAAGATTCTTATTAGGATTTTTACTGCTTCGGCATTTTTGTCAAGCGATTCATAAGTATATTTATAAAAGATGTTACTAATGAGATTGATTGTGAAATATCCAATTACAGCAACTTCAGCTATTCTTAAAAAAGTCTTATACCGATCTTGAAGTTGATATCCTACTAGTATCTCGATAATAATGACAATTGCTATAGCAACTATAAAAGTAACTAGTAACTTAGATATAGAAATCTTTCTTATTGATTCCTTTTGAATAATAGCATCTCTACCTTCGTCTCGATCAGTTTTATTATTCACCCTATCTTCAGAACTGCCCATTAATGTCTAGTGTACTGTTAGCTATTTTAAGATAGTTAAATCAAAGAATCTACTGAAATGATTGCGCTCTGATTGGGCAGTAGAAACGTAAAGTATGTATTTTTGATCTAATATCAAGTGATACAAATAGACTAGCAAGAAATTCTCTATTGTAGTAACGTAACGCCGGTTACTTAAAGGTATCATTCATCCATTCATCCCTGCCATATAAAATCTCGCATACAATTAAGAAAGTGAATGACAGGATCAGTTTATGAGTAGTAACTACTTCTGAGGTAGTAGAGAGAATACAAAGGAATAGCCGACTATCAAGAATAATTCACATGTCAGGGCGTGTGACACACAGGAGAAAAACACACATGCACATTTTGGGGAGTCCTTACACTTTTTATTATTTTCTCTAAATTTCAGAGAATCATGTAGTAAGACAAAGGCGCTAAACTATCATACATTAGATACATATGTTCTACACAACTAGTACTTTGCTTCTGCTACAGGAACGCACACTACGAATACCACAAATATACACTTTACCTTCATAGCGGAAGTTTCAGTGTTAAATCCTGTATAATTAACAAAGTTAAGCAACATATTATATTATCTGGTTTATATTAAGTTGCTATGCCATTGTAGACTTGGGACTTAAAGAGAGTTATTTATCAATACTCAGTTATAAGTCATAATAAGGTGAGTAATATTGTTACTTGTGAGAGTAATTGAGTTTGGCATATCTAAGCTAAGGTTACGAATTTGCTCACTAAACTTTGTTAATCGATACTTATAAGCTTCCATAAACTAGTAAACTCATGATACTTATGACAATTGGTAAGCTTTACGACCGTGAAATGCTATTTGTTGACAAGAAAGGATTTAACAATATGTACTCGTATAATAGAGATAGTGAAAAAAGTTGGCATCAAAATTCATTTGTAATATGTAACTCATGTCTTTGGTGCGCTTCTTGTCTGAGAAGTTTTCAAATAATCAATATTTGTCCTTCGTGTAATAAATCAAGTGTAAGCCATTTGAAAATAACTAGTAATGATCTTCCATCTGAAGAATTGAGAATGTCGAGTTCAGTGATGGATTTTAGGCAATGAATATCACTGAGACAGAAGTACCACTAGACGTAGTTGCGAAAACGTGCAGTTGCAGTGGCAAAAATCGGAAAGTCACATACTTAATTCTTGATTCTTATCATAGTCTTTGTAGAGAAAAAAAAGATATAATGATCGGTGAGATGATGGCATGTGAAAAATTATTGAAATATACTGTTGATACGATTGATAAAAACATAATAGAAAAGGAGATAAATGAATTGAAGTTAATTCTGGATCTAATTCAGTGAGGGATAACATAATAGTAATTGGTACTGGCACATCTTTTATCAAAAGTAATTAGTAGATTCATAAATAATAAGTTATGATTCGCTAATGAGATGAATTTAGGCAAGAGCCCTTGACAAAACTGGAGCCTGAAACGAGAAAAGCTATTATAAAAAGCAACGTTAAAAAGATCTACCATGAGCCGATCCGCAAAAGAATGGTCTAATGCTCAGAATGCATTGGCATATCTAAATGTCGCTGATAAGCTTCCACATCGCTCAGAAGGTGAATCAGTTCTAATAGATCACATTCCACAAAATGCAAGTCGAATTTTGGATCTAGGAACAGGAGATGGACGATTAATTAAGTTGATAAAGTCAAGTTATCCCAGGATAGAAGCAGTAGCTTTAGATATATCTCCTACAATGCTTAAATCTGCACGAGAATATTTTGCAAATGATTCAACTGTTAAAATTATAGAACACGATCTAAGTCAACCTCTACCAGATTTAGACTATTTTGATGCTGTTGTATCAAGCTTTGCTATTCATCATCTTAAGCACGAGCGTAAGCGTTCTCTCTATGAAGAGGTCTATGATATCCTCAATCCGACAGGAATTTTTTGTAATCTGGAACATGTCGCTTCACCATCTGTTGAATTGCATATTCGTTTTCTAAATGCGATTGGATACACCCCAGGTAAGGAGGACAAAGCAAACAGACTATTGCCAATGGAGACGCAACTAGGCTGGTTTAGAGATCTAGGATTTGTAGAAGTGGATTGTTATTGGAAATGGCTCGAAATGGCATTACTAATAGGATATAAAGCATGAAAAAAGTAAAAACCTCAAGGTTGGTAACACTATCTATGTACTGTGCGAAGTCCTAAAGGTTAGGAAAGATGGATGTTTTGAACACTTTGGTAGTGCGCCTGGATTAGTTTCAAGGCCTTACAATCATAGAAGACATATTCATTATGATCTTTTCTCATTATTCTCGCTAAAAATATTCTTTGAAGGAGGGAAACTAAACCTGCATATTGAAAATAGTTCTATCATTGTACATTAATATATTACAAGGACCTAAGGGTTGATACAGATAATTTCCGTGTTAAGACGAATCCCTCTAATCCTGATATTATATATTATATTGAGCATATCGCTTTTTAGTAATACGGATATTATTTATAATGTAAAAACTTATGCTCATCTTTTTACTCCGGATGAAACTGCAAACTTTGTAGGGATTATAGACCAAATACAAGCAGAATTGGAGCTCGTTTCAACAAATCTAGCTGATAGTAACGTGTCATTTACTCAAAATCATGCAAATAAAGCAGCTTCCCTTCTGACTCCAAAGATACTGGCAGAAATTGCAGAAGACAATCCACGATTAGCTGATGATCTTAGAAGCGCAATGAATCAGATGCAAAACATATCATCATCTTCAGAAAGCCAAGTAGAAAGTGTAAGTCACCTTGTAAGCGATCTTAATGAAAGGTTGGGTGAAGATGCAATGGTTAGAATGGCACAGGTCCAACCATCCTCTTCAAACTTTTTGGAGGGAGTTACAAAGTTTCTGGGAAACATATTTGGTGGTGATGGTGGTACGGAAGGAAAGGATCAGAACACAAAGCTTGAGGCGTTAGCATTAGCCAATGTGATAGATGGTGTCCTAATAAACTATGGTAACGCATATCGTGTTGGGTTTGATATGACCAATATGTCAAATATGGTTATGATTGGGAATAGCAGTAGCGACATGAATATGCAATCAATGAATACCTCGTCGTCCAATACAATGATGCAACACGGCGGCGAAATGAACATGGGTTACTCATTGGCTAATATGTCAGACTACCAGAGTGCTCAAGCGCTGGCGACCAAGGCATTCGAAATCTTTAACACTAAAATTAAGAACACGATAATGGATAACAATAAAAACGTAACAGCCTTTATTACTAATCTGGAAAATGGCCTCACTCAACTCAATAACTCTATTTCAAAAAAAACTTCGCCTCTAGATGTAATGATGATAGTTCACACACAAATTCATCCGAACCTATTGCAAGCCTACAACTTGCAGTTGCGAAAATAATAAACTAATTCAAAATTGCCTTTGATCGAATTTATTCCATCTATCAAGAATGGTATGTATTGCAGTAACGAATTTGGCATGGATAGGCAGATTGTATTCTCAACTTTGTTAATCTGTTTGTATCTGCACCAATTCCTTAAATTTCTTTGATGCTAACTGAATTCGCTCTCCGCACTGTCTTGATGTCACCTTATTCTTCTCATGTTGAGTAGGTTTGTTACCATATGCTTCAAGTATACTTTCTGAATGAACTTTCTTTTCGCAAATAATGTAAATATTTGAGTTTTTAATATCCTTTCTTCATACGTCATAATATAAAGTGCCGGGAACCATATCGCGTATAATCTACAATAATCCGACAAGATTTCAAACTTATAAAATACGGATAACTCTAGCTCTACTTTTTAGTCCATTTAGCGCTGATCAAGTTATGAAGCACATAAGTCACAATATTTTTGTAGCGTATATACTAGCATGAATAAAGCTATAGGTTCATTGACACTTTTGAGACTTTCAATTCCTCCAAAAACAGTTGCGTCCCAATAATAGGTCATGACATGAGAAATTAGCCAAAATATAGCCGCATATGACCATATCTTTCTTCGCTATTTATATTGAAGTAACAATGCTTAATCTTCATGGCAAAGTGTCCCTACTGTAATATCGATATTTCTGTTACCGGCTGGACAATTGAAGAGGTTGATATTGGTTACAAAACTATTAAAGGAATTATAATATCGTGTAAGCAATGTAATAAGATACTTACCATTTTTCAGGAATAATTTTGGCAGATTCCCCAAATTGGTTAGTTGATATCGCTCAGGAATCTATTGAATTGAAGTGGCGTTTGAGACACAACGAGATGGGATAGATAAGAACAATTACCAGAGGGACTCATGTTAATCATAGATCAAGAAAATAATTGTAGACATTGGGCATGTGATGCATCCACTAAAAGATGCGTAGGGTGCGGCATCATAATCTGTCCGACATGTCTTCTAGAACCCGTTGATTGCATTTGTGAAAATAAGGAAACATGTTGTGAAATTAACAATTGATAACTTGGCAACAATTACGAGAATAAATTATCTGTCGTATTCCACTACTCACTTCACAACTAGGACAGGGCAAGTAGAGTATCTTACGACTCCTGTGACCGCACTTCCAAGCAACATTTTCCTGAAATTAGACATCCCGCTGGTGCCAATGACAATCAAGTCCACATTCTGTTCTTCAGCATAATTTACTATGGCGCCATCAACAGACATATGGGTTTCAATAATATTTTCTTTACAAGTGATGTTCAGGTTTTGAGCCTCTTCCTTAAACTTCTGAAAAAGTTCCTGAGCCTTCATTCTTTCATTTTTATGCCATTCTTCTGGCTTACCAGCATGACCTAACCCCAATGCAGTATGTATAACTGTCAACAGGGTTAATTCAGCATTATCCCTTTTAGCCAATGATATCGCAAAATTTGCTGCGTTTAATGATGATTTAGAGCCGTCTATAGCCACCATTATCTTAGAAAACTTCACATTTTCTGAATTCAAATTACATCTCGATTTGGGGGTTTAACTTAAAAACGTATACGTTCAGAAAAACGGCTTATTTTAATTGCCCTCTCCTATAATTGCTGTTAAGAAAATGTATTTTTCTAGAAATTAACTTATCATAATATGGATGTTCTACAAACCAGAAATATATCACATGGAAGCTAACGGTTTTACTAATTTAAGCAAATCTGTTCTATAGTAATCAAGCCTATCGGGGTCGTATTTTTGTACTATTTCGACGGGTTCACCTTTATTCATCCTACCTTTTATTACATCTCTGTGAACATAACTACTGACAAATTCATAACCTCTATTTCTTGCTTCGTTGATGAAACCATAGCGAAGGAGATGGCCACCGGTTTCTCCCCAGTATTCAGGCTTAATTCGTATCCACTCCATATATACAGTATTTCTTTTCCCGAAATTCACATCCACTGTACCTTTTCGAAGCTTGTATTTCTCTAGAGGTCCTCCCTTCACATAACCAACTATAGTACCGCCTTGCTCATTGGTTCTTAAGGTAATTAAAATGGTCTTATTCGTAAGGAATGATCTATTGAAATCCTTTTCATTAGGTGATATTGGAGCAGGAATTTCAGTATACAATTTGGTAACAGATGTGATTAAATCAGGATCCATAAGGTCACCAGTTCCTTCCACTTCGATTACTAAATTCATTTCCTTCCGACGTAGCATAGCTCTAATTTGAACTTCGTTTTCCCATGCCTGTCTAAAACCAGCAACATTGTCATAAAAATTCTTCTTGAAATTTTCAGGTATTGCAGTAAGAACCCGATCCAACATATTCCTTTCCGCCTTTAGCTCTGTGAAATACGTAACAGACCTCTGATTTATGACTGATGGATGCCATCCCATTGCATGAGCATTGAGCCTAGCCAGCTCTTGTGAATATTCAAAATTTCCCAAACAATAACCCGCAAGTCTATCACACATAGATAAAAACCATCCCAACTCTATATAATGCGACCTCGTATTACTATCACTCTCAGAGATACCAGCTTTGGTCAACAAGTCATTCATCCTCTTCAATGCATCTTCTGCGATACTTCCCTTGAATGGATATGCTGTACGATAGATAAGTGCAATTGCAACATCCAGATCAATTTGGAATGGTCGTATAAGTCCTTTAATCCTGTTATCATTCCTAATGAACGATTCAACATCGGTTTCATGAGGCTTATCAAAGCGTTTTAGTGGATCATAATCATGAAAGAGCGCAGCAGCAAACAGAGTCCGAATATCTTTTTGGCTGAATTTATTTTGATCCTGCTGGCCACGCGCAGCAAGCAGTGTAAAATAAGTAACTTCTAGTTCGTGATTAATGTTGTGATATCCATAGTAGTCAGAGCCTAAACCATTCTTTGAAAATTCTGAAACAGCATGTCGGATGAGTCTGTGTGCATCCGCTCTATTGAGTCCCATACCCTTGCCAAGTTCAATAATCTTGTCTTTGAGAATTGATTCTCTTGTAATCCCAAAATTATATCGAAGCCACCACGGGATCAACTTGACTCTCTTGTAGAATTCATACCAACGTGGGAAAGGTTCAACAAGGGGATTGAATACTGTGTCAGATTCTATTGTAGTGCTTGCGTCAAAACTACTGCCTCTAACCTTAAAAGGAAACGACCATCCCCCCTCTTTTAAAAGAACTTTTTGGTATAAATGGTTTATTTTTGATTCAATTAATAGTGTTTTCTAAATATTGTAAATATTTGCAGATTCTAGTAAGAATTATATAAATATTGCCAAATCAAAAATTAACTATGAAACAGATGGTTTCACAAGTTAGGCAAGCTCATTTAACTAGTCCAACGTCCAAAGCAAGCTATCAAAAGTATTCCGAACCTGGCAGAGAAATACACAGTAACATGATCTATGTTTCGAACCAATTCTAGAATTCCTTATAGAATTCCCCAATGTAATATCGAGATCTAGTGCCCAACGTTCAATATCAATTCACAAACCATGTAACTCTACATACGTAATTCCCCGATATTATGTGAATGTTTATGACGGAAGCAGTATTATTGCTTATATCTTTAATTGAGCAATAGCAATAGTGCTTTAGTAATTCTAATGATAGTCATACCGCTCTCAATGTTGAGCGGTATTTTATTCCCAAATATTGGCCAAATATTTTCACCATATCTTTTGGTCTTTCTAGGGGCTCTCTTATTTTTGAACCTTCTCAAATTGGAGATTAAAGATCTGGCCATTACTTTTGCCAAACCAAAAATGTTACTAATACTGTCGATTGCAAAATTACTCATACTTCCTTCATTAATGTATTCCCTTTCACATGTCATTTTTCCGGCCATGGCATTGCCTGTGCTATTGTTGTCAGGGATATCTACAGGATTAGGAGCTCCCTTTGTTGTTAATTTTGTTGGCGGTAGACTACCAATAGTAGTGGGATTAATAATTTCAACATCAATTGTTGTGCCTTTCATTTTACCCACTCTAGTATATCTTCTCTTTAGGACTAATTTCTCTATCCCAATATTAGATATGATGTTGTTACTCACCCTCGCTCTCTTCGTTCCACTCGCACTAGGAATCATCGTGAAAAAGTATAGCCCTGGATTAGCAAGAATTGCAGAAGAGAATTCTTTAGCTGCTTCTATTGGATTGATGGTCTTGATTAATTTTGCTATGTTCGCAAGTTATTCAAGTTATTTTTTTACAGAAAAGATTTTTGTTATTCAAACAACGTTCGCGTCATTTCTCCTCTATGGTGCATACGGATTGATTGGCTACCTATTTGTTATTTTTGCTCAAAAGAACTCAACAATTAATGAGAGGATTTCTGGATTTATTGCAATGACATATATTAACAATGTACTTGTTGTAGTTTTCGCTCAGCACTTCTTTAGTCCACAAGTTGCAGCATTAGCAGCATTTTATAATATTCCTTATTACATTGGGATATTGGTATTGAAGAAATGGTTCTCTACTATATGAATATCAGATTGACAAAAATAAATAATGTACGTACACAGCTATCAAAATCTGCGTGGAATGAAGCACGGAAGGATAGAAGGCTTAGTCACTGCCGTCAGCTCCTCCAGCAGCAGAACCAGCTGCGCCTTCGCTTGTTCCACCAGCTCCATCAGCTCCACCAATTCCACCATTACAATTCGCTGATGCGATAGCATTTATACAATTTATTCCATCTGCACCATCTGCACCATCTGCACCATCTGCACCATCTGCACCATCTGTTCCGTTAGCATTGCTAATGCCATCGGCCCCAGCTATCCCAATTGTTAAGTTAGTGCTCACGTTACCACCAAAGATATTTGCAAAGCTACTTTCAGTAGTTGCAGCTTCTCCTTGCGCT
>Ga0111539_10012432_pt1 | contig 10672 bp, 9 predicted proteins | sample RhiMethybrSRZTD1_FD_79667 | JGI IMG/M metagenome (GOLD analysis project Ga0111539, IMG submission 79667) | Populus rhizosphere microbial communities from Tennessee, USA - Rhizosphere MetaG P. TD hybrid SRZTD1 (version 2) (version 2) | ecosystem: Host-associated > Plants > Roots > Rhizosphere >... | reverse complement strand
TCGAGCCGCTCGAGCCCGTCGCCCGCCATCGCCTCGAGCAGCCGCACGTCGACGTGCCCGGGGACGATCGCGACCGCCTCGAGCACCTCGCGAGCCGGAGCCGACAGCCGCGCGGCGCGGGCGAGCACGGCGTCGCGGACCGTGTCCGGGATCCGGTCGCCGCCCGCGGCGAGCGCCTCCACGACGAAGAACGGGTTGCCGCCGGTGCGCAGGTACAGCTCGGCGCCGTCGACGCCGTACGGCCCGGCCAGCTCGCCGACCGCGGCGGCGGACAGCGGCGCCACGGGCATTCGCTCCGGCCGCCGCGTCACCTCGCCGAGCACGATCCGCAGCTGCTCGGCGCGCTCGAGCTCGTCGTCGCGGTAGCTGGCGAGCACGAGCGCGGGCGCGGACCCGACGCGCGCGGCGAGCAGCGTCAGGACGTCGAGCGTCGCCTCGTCGGCCCAGTGCAGGTCCTCGAGCACGAGCACGGTCGGCGAGCGGCGTCGCAGCTCGCCGAGCAGGGCGGCGGTCACCTCGTGCGGCCGGGACGACCGCGCGACGACCTCCGCGAGCTCGCCGCCGGTCTCCTCGGCCACGTCGAGCAGCGGCCCGAGCGGCGGCGGCGTGCGCAGCGGCTCGCAGGCGCCCCACAGCACGCGGGCGGCGGCCGCCTCGCCGAACGCGCGCAGCAGCGCGGTCTTGCCGACGCCCGCCTCGCCGCCGACCAGCACGAGCCGGCCCTCGGACGTCGCCTCGACCGCGTCGAACGCCGCGCCGAGGCCGGCCAGGTTGTCGCCGCGCTCGAGGAGCATGTCGTGCTGAGTCTCGCTGCTCACGGCGTGGGCGTGTGGTTGACTGGCCCGATGCGGCCGCTCGCGCCCGAGGAGCTCACGCGCGGCGCGCTCATCAGCGACGCGGCGGACGAGGGCGGCGACTTCGCCAACCTGGCGGCACCCGAGATCTCGCTGGCCCGGGTCGCGTTCACGCGTACGCGGCTGACCGGCGTGCGGTGGACGCGGGCGCGGATCGCCGACGCCACGTTCCGCGACTGCCGCATCGATCTCGCCTCGTTCGCCGCGACCACGTTCGAGCGAGCCACGTTCGTGGGCTGCATCCTCACGCAGGCGGACTTCGGCAACGCCCTGTTCCGCAAGGTCCGGTTCGAGCACTGCGACCTCACGGAGGCCGAGCTCGACGGCCTGCGGATCGACGGCTGCGACCTGCACGCCTGCACGCTCGACGGCGTCAGCGGGCTCGACCGCCTGCGCGGGGCGACGATGCCCTGGCCGGACATCGTCGCCAATGCGGCGGCGCTCGCGCACGCGCTCGGGATCCGCGTGCTCACCGACGACGACCGCTGACCAGGAACGAGCGCGTCTTGACGGCGCGGTTGCCCGCGGCGTCGAACGCGACGACCCGCACCCGCGCCCGGATCGCGTGCCGGCTCCGCAGCCTGCGCGCCGGCTTGAGGCGGACCGTCCGGATGCCGTCGACGTGGGACAGCGATGCGCCGGCGACGACACGCCGTCGGATCCGCAGCGCGACCTCGGCGGCGACCGGCTCGTCGGCGCCGACGCGCAGCTTCACGCCGTGGTTGAACGCCCGCCGCGTCATCCGCGGCCGGATGCCCTTCAGCACCACACGGGGCGGGCGGGAATCGGCGCCGCCGAGCGGCGTGCCGGTGATGCTCTCGCAGCCGAAGGCGACGTCCGCGCGGTCGGGCTGGGAGCCGGGCAGGTCGGCTTGCAGCCGGTCGGCGCCGTGCCCGCAGTCGATGCGATCGGTCGCGCCGTCGAGAGCGATCACGACGTCGGCTCCGTCATCCGCCGCCACGAGGTCGGCGCCACCGCCCGGCACGATGCGGTCGTTCCCGCCCTCGCTCGCGAGCGTGTCCGGCCCCGGCGAACCGACGAGGACATCGGCGCCGTCCCACGTGAAGACCTCCTCGACGTCGGTGTGGACGTTGTCGTGCTCGTCGGTGCCGCGCTGGCCGTCGTTGGCGCGATCGTCGAGTGAGATCGCGAACGGCGCGGGGAGCGACGGCGACGGCGCGGTCGGCGCGCGCGGGATCACGCGGATGAACTGGCCGTAGTCGTAGCCAGGGCCGCCGTGCAGGTCGTCCGCGCCGCGATCGCTCATGAGTTGGTCGCTGCCCGCGCCGCCGTCCAGACGGTCGCTGCCGGCCGATGGCTGTTGCGGGTCCTGCACCTGGGGCGTCTCGTCGCCGTCGAGCAGCCCGTCGTCGCCGCCGCCCCCGAGGATGACGTCGTTGCCGAGCTGGCCGTCGAGCCAGTCGTCGCCGGGGCCGCCCACGAGCCGATCCGCGCCGGGGCCTCCGTAGAGCTCGGCGGAGATCGCACCGGCGCTGAGGCGGTCGCCGGCGCCGCCGCCGTAGACCTTCTCGATGTCGGCCTTCACGTTGTCGTGTTCGCCGGCCCGGCCGTCGTTGGCCACGCCGTCGAGCGAGACGATCTGGGGCTCGACAGTCTCGCCATAGCTCATCGAGTCCTCGATGCGCTCGGGGGCGCTGCCGCCCATGTACGTGTCCGCTCCCGGGTCGACGACGAAGGCATCGGGTTCCACCGGCGAGCCGAGGTACATGTCGTCACCCTCGCCGCCGTGGTCGGCCGCGCCGAGCGACCCGGTCGCGCCCGCGTCCAGCGTGTCCTTTCCGGGGCCGCCGTCCAGGATGAGGTAGTACGACTGCAGGGCGTTGCGGACGAGGCGGTCGTCGCCGACGCCGCCGTTCAGGCTCATCGCGAACGGCGCGGCGTGGGGCGGCGCGGTGAGGACGTCGTCGCCCTCGTCGCCGTTGAGGGTCTCGCCGTCCTGCGTCGACCCACGCTCGTCGGTCATCGTGTCGACGCCGGCGCCGCCGTTGACGACCACGGTGTTGACGAGGTTGTCGGCGCAGCGGATCTGCCGCCCGAAGTCGATCGAGGTGCACGTGGTTCCGGCCCCGTCGGGGTCGGGCATGCTGTACGGGCCATGGACCCGGACCTCGGGTCCTTCCTGTCTGATCGTGAAGGTCTCGTCCGCCGCGTCGCCGGTGACCGTGAGCTTTCCATCGAGGTACTCGGCGGTCGGAGCGGCGAGCGCGGCGGTGGGGAGCGAGACGGCGAGGAGGAGGGAGATGGGGAGGAGTGCAGCCTTCATGGCTCGACGCTACGAGCCTCCCGGGCCGCCCAACATCGGGAGAACTCCCGAGATTGCCGGCCCGGGGTACCACGATTCAGCGGCTCAGCTCGCGACGGGCGCCGGGTCCGGGCGCACGATCACGGTGTCGGCGACGGCGACGATCTCGTCGGCCGGCAGGTCGGCGCGCCGGGCGTGCTCGCGGATCGCCTCGGGGCTCGTCGCCTGGTAGATGCAGACGGTTCCCACGGAACCGTCGGTCTCACCCGTGACGTAGCTGCGGATCCAGCGGATGTCGTCCGCCATCTGATCGCCCTCGGCGGTCGAGCGGGCGGCGGCCTCGGCGAGGTCCGCGGGCGTGGCCCAGCCGCCGCGGCGCAGGATGACGTAGGTCTGCATGTGCACTCCTTGGTCGATGACAGTGCGTCGACCGTACGGGTGCATCCCGATCACGGCATCGGAGAGATTGCCTATCTTCGGCTACCGGGTTACCGATCTTGGAACAGGCCGAGATCGCTCGCCGCGGCCGCCGCCTCCACGCGCGTGCGTACGCCGAGCTTGCCCAGGATGGCCGAGACGTGGTGGTCGGCGGTCTTGCGCGAGATCACGAGGTTGTCGGCGATCTCGGCGTTGCGCAGCCCCTGTGCGAGCAGCCGCAGGACCTCCAGCTCGCGCGCCGTCAAGCCGGCGGGGTTCTCGCGGGTGGCGCGGCGCGGGCCGCGCGGGACCGGGGCGCCGAGCGCTCGCAGCCGCTCGCGCGTGAGCTTCTCGGCCGGCGACGCGCCGAGCCGCTCGAACTCGGCGAGCGCGGCGGCGACGTCGTCGGGGTTCTCCGATTCGGCGAGCGCGCGTGCCGCCTCGCACGGGCAGCCATGGTCGCGCCAGCGCGCGGCGGCCGCCGCCGCGTCGCCCGCGATCTGGAGGCGGAACGGCTCGGCGATCCAGTCCGGCGCCTCGCTCTCCAGCCCGCCGCCCTTGAACTGCCAGTACGCGAGCTCGCCCGCGAACCACGGGTGCCGCTTCTCCAGCGCCAGCGCGTACACCGCGCCGGCCTCGGCGACCATGTCCTCCTGCCGCCCGGCGAGCCAGGCCGCCTCGGCGCGCGCCGCGTGGACCTGGCCCAGTCGTTGCAGGTGGCCGCCCGCCTCGGCGAGCGCGAGCGCCTCGTCGAGCACCTCGGTCACGCCGGGGTCGCCGCGGCGCGCGCGCAGCCGTCCGAGGGCGACGGCGGCGCCGATGTGGGAGACCGCCGGCGGCGCGGCGGCCAGCACGCGGCCCGCGATGACGGCGGCGTCCGCCCAGCGGCCCTGGTACATCAGCACCGCGGCGAGCCACGCGCTGGTGTACGAGGCATCGATGTCGTGGTCCTCCTGGAACGCGATGCCCTCCCGCAGCACGGGCTCCGCGCGTGTGAGCTCGTACATCTCGCCGAGCGCGGACCCGAGGTTCACGTAGGCATGTGAGATCCGCTGCTCGAGGTTGTGCGCGGTCGCGACCGCCAGGCTCTCCTCGAGCACCGGGACACCGCGGTCGATGTCGCCGGCGACGATCAGCGCCGATCCGATCGCGTTCAGCGCGAACGCCAGCGTCTCGGGAGTCTCGAACTCACGGGCGAGCGCGACCGCCCTCTCGCCCGAGCTGACCGCCAGGGCGGTGTCGCGCCGGATCATCTGGACCAGCGCCTGCGAGGCGTACGCCATCGCCAGCTCCTGGCTGGGCGGCAGCGTCTCGAGCACTTCGACGGCCGCGCGGCTCGCCGCCTCGGCCTCGGCATTGCGGCCGGTGACGATGCCCGGTCCCGTGAGCCGCGCGAGCGCCGCGCCGGTGCGCAGCCGGTCGCCGGCGGCGCGATGCAGCTCGATCGCCTCCGTCAGCGCCGCGATCGCGGACTCGTAGCTGCCGCTCGTCTGCGCCTCGAAGGCGTACGCGGTGAGCAGCTCGGCGCGCTCGTCCGGCGGCATGTCGCCGGCGTGGCGCAGCACCCGCTCGTACTGCGCGGCCGCCTCGCGGTGCGACCCGGTCTGCGCGCCGCGCTCGGCGGCGGCGCGGCCGTGCCGTAGCACCGCGTCCGCGTCGCCGGCGCCGTCGGCGTAGTGGGCGAGGCGCGAGCTGTCCACAGGCCGGCCCTCGAGCGCGCGCAGGATCGCGGCGTGCAGCTCCTGCCGCCGCCGCGGCGGGACCGTGCTCTCGACGGCCAGGCGCGCCAGCTCGTGCCGGAACGCGACCGTGCCGGACGCGGCCTCCAGCACGCCGGCCGCCACGCACTCGTCGACCGCGTCGGCGACCTGCGGGAACGCCGCGTCGAGCAGCCACAGCTCCGCCCGCGCCGGTTCGAGTGCGATGCCTTCGAGCAGTTCGCGGGCGCGCGGCGAGAGCGTCGCGGTACGGGCCAGCACCGCGTCGCGCACGGTCGCGGGCAGCGCCTCGCCGCCGGACGCGAGCAGCTCGGAGATGAAGAACGGGTTGCCGCCCGTGAGCGCGTAGACGGCGTCGCCGTCGGCGCCGTGCGTCGTCGCGAGCGCGCGCACCGCGTCGAGCGTGAGCGGGGGGACATGGACCCGCTCGACGGCGGCGACCGACGCGAGCTCGCCGAGCACGCGCCGCAGCGGGTGGGCGTCGACGGGCTCGTCGTCGCGGTAGGTCACGATCACGAGCGAGGGCGTCGCGCCGACGCGCCGGCCGAGGATCCGCACCACGTCGAGCGTCGCCTCGTCGGCCCAGTGGACGTCCTCGATCACGCAGACGGTGCCGTCGCGCAACTCGTCGAGCAGCGCGAGCGCGACGTCGCGGGGATGCCGTCGCTCGTCGATCGTCGCGGCGAGCGCGCCGTCCACCGCGGCGGCGATGTCGACGAGCGGGCCGAGCGGCGCCGGCGTGATCAGCCGGTCGCAGGCGCCGAGGAGGACGCGGCCCTCGACGTCCGCGATGAACGCGCGCACGAGCGCGGTCTTCCCGACGCCCGCCTCACCGGCGATGAACAGCAGGCGCCCGCCCTCGCGCCAGGCGTCGCCCAGCTGGGCCACGAGCGAGTCGCGCTCGATCAGCCCCATGGCCGCATCAGACCCCGCACCAGCGGCGTGCGACCTCGAAGAAGTGGTCGGCTGCCGCGTCGATCTTCGCGGCCTCGGCCCACTCGTCGGTCTGGTGCGCCTGCGCGGCCTCGCCGGGGCCCCAGATCACCGTCGGCGGGTCGCCGTAGGCGGGCACGAGCGCGGCCGCGTCGGTGAAGTAGGTCAGCCCGCGCGGCTCGTCAGGGCCGCCGGCGAGCTCGACGAGCGAGCGCACCCACGGGTCGTCCGGGTCGGTGACGACGGGCGCGAGGTCGATCCACGGCTCGAGCGTGACGTCCGGGCCCGTCGCGGCGTGCAGGCGCTCCAGCACGGCGTCGCCGGTGAGGCCGGGGACCGTGCGGACGTCGATCTGCGCCTCGGCCCGGTCGGGCACGACGTTGATGCTCGTGCCGCCGCCGAACGTGCCGACGTTGATCGTCGGGTCGCCCAGCACCGCATGGGTCGGAACGTCGAACGTGAGCTCCGCGAGAGCCGTGACGGCGCGCGCGAGCGGGTAGATCGCGTTGCGGCCGAGGTGGGGCGCCGAGCCATGGGCGGAGACGCCCTCGGTCGTCGCCTTGACGAAGACGACGCCCTTGTGCGCGACGTGCGGCAGGCCGCCGGTCGGCTCGGCCACGAGCACGGCGCCGGCCCGCCCGAGCACGCCGGCGCCGGCGAGCTGGATCGCGCCCGCGCAGCCGGTCTCCTCGGCGGCGGTGAGCACGAGCTCGAGGCCGGCCCCGCCGCGGCCCAGCCCCGCCACGCGCTCGGCGGCGACGACGATCGCCGCTACGCCGCTCTTCATGTCGCTCGACCCGCGGCCGTGCAGGCGCCCGTCACGCAGCTCCCCGAACGGCTCGGCGGTCCAGGGCGCGCCGCCGAGCGGGACCGTGTCGAGGTGACCGGTCATGCACAGGACCGGGCGCTCAGGGTCGCTGCCCGCCAGACGGGCGATGACGTTGGGGCGGCCCGGGGCGAGCTCGTGCCGGGTGATCTCGAAGCCCGCCGCCTCGAGCCGGGAGCCGAGCAGGTCGGCGGCGATCTCCTCGTTGCCGGGCGGGTTGACGGTCTCGAGCCGGACGAGCTCGAGCGCAAGGTCGACGGCGGACATTGCGCCTAGTCTGCCTGGTGATGCGAGTGTCCGTGACGACGACGGTGCCGGGGCGCGTGGCCGAGGCCGAGGAGCTGTGGTACGACCCGCACCGGTGGGCGGCGTGGGTCGACGGGTTCGGCCATGTCGCCAAGCTCGAGGGCGAGTGGCCGCAGGTGGGCGCGCGGCTGCTCTGGGACTCGCGCCCGCAGGGCCGCGGCCGGGTGCTCGAGCTCGTGGTCGCCTACGAGCCGCGGAGCGGCCAGACGGTCGAGGTGGAGGACGAGAAGCTCGCCGGGGTCCAGACGGTGGTGTTCGAGCCCGATGGCGACGAGGTACGAGTGAATCTAACCCTTGAGTACAGCTTGAAGGAAGGAAACCGGCTACTCGACCTCCTGTTCGTCCGCCGCGCGCTGCGGGAGTCGCTGAACCGCACTGTGACGCGCTTTGCGCACGAGCGCCGCGCCGAGGTCACGAGATCTTGACCGGCGCGCGGCGCTCCTCGGGCGACTTCATCGTCGTAGACGTGCCCGGCGTCGGTTGACAACCACGTCCACGGCCGCGCCGGCCGCGAGCACGGATCCCGCCTTCGGCTTGGAGGCCCGGATCCGGCCCGGCCGGCCGCGGCCGCGGCGTGTGACCTTCCCGAGCGTGCAGTGGGCGCGGACGAGCGCGCGGCGGGCCGCCTTGCGCGTCTTGCCCTTGAGCCGCGGGACGACACACGGCGCCAGCCCGGTCCCCCGGAGCGCGAACGAGCGTCCGCCGATCCGCAGGACGCCGCTGCGTGTGCCGGCGCGGCTCGGCGCGAACGCGATCGTGACGGCGCAGGTCCGGGCGCGGGTGAGCTCGGCGGGGCAGGTCTCTGCGGCGAGCCGGAAGTCCGGCCCGCCGGTGATGGAGATCGGCAGCGCGTAGGCGGCCGGGCCGGGGTTGCGGACCGTGACGGCGAGGGTGGCGCTGCGCAGCCCGGCGGTGAGCGCGGTGAATCCGAACGCCGTGCGGCTGAATGTCAGCGCGCCGGCCCGCGCTTCGATCGCGCCGATGTCGCACCGCACGCCCTGCGGCCGTGCGGTGCCGAGCAGGTCGGTGGCGGGGCAGCCGGCGGTGGGCGCGCCGTCGATCGCCGCGCTGCCCGCCGGCGGCGTGCCGTCGCCGGGGAGTTGCGGTGCCGCCCTCGCGCCAGGGCACCCGCCCGAGCCGAGGTTCTGCCCGCCGTCGACGAGCGCGCCGATGCACGTTCCAGCGGCGATGGTGCGCGCCAGTGTCGTCTGCGTGCCGCCCGCGATTGCACTGCCTTCGCCGAGCGCGCCCTCGAGTCCCGGGACCCCGCCGCTCCCGTGCGCGCCCCCGATGCCGATCCCGTTGTCGGCGAACGTCGAGAAGCTGATCGCGACGGTGGTGGTGCTGGCGCTCAGGCCGCCCCCGCTCCCGCCGGTCCCACCGCTACCGCTGACGCCGCTGGTGGTGTCGCCGCCGCGGCCGCCGCCACCGGCATTGTTGCCGCGCAGCAGCACGTTCGTGAGGGTGGCGGAGCCGCCGCCGGCGACGAACAGCCCGCCGCCCGCGCCGCCGTTCCCGCCGTCCTCGTCGTCGTCGCCCCGGCTGCCGTCGCCGGCCATGTTGCGCAGCAGCCGCGAGCGCACGATCGTCGTCGGCCCGGCAGCGTAGATCCCGCCGCCGCGGCCGCCGTCGAAGCCCGGCCCGGCCAGTCCCGGGCCGGCGTCGCCCGCGCGGTTGTCGCTCACGGTCGAGTCGGTCAGCGACAGCGCGCCGGTGCTGAAGATGCCGCCGCCGAGCCCGCCGTCGAAGCCCGGCGCCGACGGGTCGATGTGATTGCCGGTCACGGTGGCGCGGACCAGCGCCAGCGTGCCGGCGCTGAGGATCCCGCCGCCCACCTCGTGTGGCGCGGCGACGCCGTGCGTGACCGTGACGTTCCGCAGCGTCAGCGACGCGCCGGCGTTCACGACGTCGAGCACGCGGTCGGCGGCGGTCGTCGAGATCGTCCCGCCGTTGCCCTCGATCACCAGCGGGCCGCCGTCGCGGACGTCGAGGTCGCCGCCCGCGTTGTCGTCCTCGCCGCTGCCGCCGAGGCTCAGCGTGGGGTCGACCTGGTCGAGGACGATCGTGTCGGTCGCGGCCGCCTCGCCGCCCGCGCAGCCGCTCCCGGCCGTGTTGGCGTTGGCGTTGATGACCGCCTCGCGCAGCGAGCACAGCCCGTCGAGCGGATCGAGCAGGTCGGCGTTGGTGTTCACGACGATCTGGGCCCCGTTCGCGGGGGCGGCGACGGCGAGGAACACGATGGCGGCGAGGAGCAGGCGGATAGCTCATGATCCCGTCGCGGCTGGGCGCGAGACATCCGCCAAAGTGGCGGATTCGACCTGGCCTAGCGTCGCGGCAGCGCGTCGCGCAGGCGCGCCTGTGCGTGCTGCATCCGCTCACCCTCGATCGCGAGCTCGGGATCCAGCAGCGTCTGGAAGAGCAGGCCGTCGAACTGCGCGAGCACCAGCCCGGCGGCGTCGACGCCCGCCGGGTCGTCGCCGAATCCGAGCAGCGCCGCGACCGCCGGGCGCGTGCGGCGGAAGCCGGCCGCCAGCCGGGCACGCACGCGGTCGTCGTGCTGCGCGCGCGCGAGCGCGGCGACGAACGTGCGCGCCAGGGCCTCGTGCTCGCGCCGCGTCGCGTCGATCGCCTCGCCGGCGTGCCGCAGGCGGGCCTCCGGGTCTGGTGCATCGAGCGCTTCGAGCCGGCGGGCGACCTCGTCGAGCCAGCGATCCAGCCCCGCGATCACGGCCTCGGTCACGAGCTCGTCCTTGGAGCCGAAGTGGTACGCGATCGACGCGAGGTTGGCGCCGGACGCGTCCGCGATCGCGCGGGCGGTGACGCGCTCGGGCGGCAGCGTCTCGACGCACCGCAGGGCGCCCTCGAGAAGCGCGTCACGGTTGCTGCGCTGCGGGCTCATCGCTCGACACTGAATCTATACATATGTTTATATTCCTGCTCTCATGGCTGCCGCGATCGTCTCGTGCCTGCTCGCCGCACTGGCCGCCTTCGCGGCGCTGCGCAAGCTCTCACACCGGCCGGAGGTCGTCGCCACCTACACGGCGGTCGGCGTGCCGGAGGAGCGGCTCGACGCGCTCGCGGCGCTCCTGCTCGCCGGCGCGGCGGGCCTCCTCGCCGGCCTGCTATGGGCGCCGATCGGCGTCGCGTCGGCGGCCGCGTTCGCCGTCTACTTCCTCGTCGCGATCACTGCCCACATCCGGGCCGGCGACACGGGCAACCTGCCGACGCCCATCCTCATGGAGCTGCTCGCGGTCGCCGCGCTGCTCCTGCGGCTCGCCTAGCGGTTGACGACGACGTCGACCGCGGTGCCGACCGGGCGGACCGCCTTCGCCTTCGGGCGCGAACGACGGACGCG
>Ga0111539_10012429_pt1 | contig 10675 bp, 7 predicted proteins | sample RhiMethybrSRZTD1_FD_79667 | JGI IMG/M metagenome (GOLD analysis project Ga0111539, IMG submission 79667) | Populus rhizosphere microbial communities from Tennessee, USA - Rhizosphere MetaG P. TD hybrid SRZTD1 (version 2) (version 2) | ecosystem: Host-associated > Plants > Roots > Rhizosphere >... | reverse complement strand
TACATGGGCGACCTGCTCATCGATTTTTCACCACCACACCAGGCACATGACAATCTCTTTCGAATGGCGCTCGCATGTTTCGAAGCGGCATCAGAAACACCGGACGACCTGGATGCCGTGCTTCGTTACTTTGAAATCTGGTTGTTGAAGCTGGAAGGTTTTCTGCCGGACCTGCGCACATGTGCAAACTGTCATAAAGTTTTAGGTGATGATGCGGCTTATCTCGGTTCGGATTTGTCGTTGCGGTGCTCGGAGTGCAGTAGTGGTAGAGGTGGTGTCGTGTCGAAACGTCTTCACGCACAGTTGCGAACTGCAGAAAAGCTTTCGCCGGCGAAGTTTGCTGAAGGTGCTAGGGAGATGTCGAAGGGAACGAAGCGCGAGATGGCGGAGCTGACGTTTCAGATTATTGGGCGCGTGCTTGAACGCCTGCCGCGCATTCGCCCCGCGAGCTGATGGACAGGATTAACAGGATGTCACAGGATTTACAGAATGAATCCTGTCAATCCTGAAACATCCTGTCCATCCTGTCTAAAGTTATACTTTAACAAAACCGGAATTGCTGACAAAAATCTTTAACTTCAAGAACTTCCTTATCCCTCGATACATCATCGGGGCGATGGCACCCTACATTCTCATCTCTTTGTTACTGCTCACAGCCGTCCTGTTAGCACAACAAGCTACGCGTCTCGCTGAAGTCGTAATCTACGCTGATCTTCCCTTCGCATTGCTCGGATCAATCGGAGCCGCGCTGTTACCGGGCGTACTCGTCTTTTCGATTCCACTCGCAACACTCGCCGGAATAATCATTGGCTTCTCGCGCATGGGTAGTGATAGTGAGATCGTCGCGATGCGTGCTGCAGGCATTGGCTCCTGGACCATGATCTGGCCCGCACTGCTCATCGGGCTCTTATTCACCGGAGCCACAACTTACCTGCACCTGAAAGAAGTACCTGAAGCTGCGAGAGATCTTGAACGCATTGCAGTTGAAGGAATGCTCGCGAAACTCGAATCACCTGTCGAGCCACGAACTTTCAGCACCTTGCCTCGATACGTGATCTACGTTCGCGACGGTAACAAAGAACAGGGCACGTGGGGACGAGTCTTCATCTTCGAACAACGCACTGATAGCACTACAAAAGTCTACACCGCGCGTTCCGGACGCATCGACTCAGCCGGCGATCAGTCAGAACTCGTTCTCAGTGATGTGCTATCGACTGAGTTTCCCGGCGCTGCTGCTGAAGGAGAGACTAAACAACCTGCAACAACCAGTATTCTCGGCGGCGGCAACAACGGGCAGAAATCTTACGTCGTCGATCGCCTGGACCAGTTGCGATTCTCGATCAATACCGGGCGTGCCGAGCTCGTCGACCGTATAAATCAGCGAGACACAAATGCTGATGCGATGGAGTGGAGCGAACTACGTGAAAGAGTTAACTCCGGATCGCCGGATGAAAAAAAAGAAGCATTAAGGATTCTCAACCGCAGGGCCGCCTTGTCGTTGGCGCCGCTGGTTTTCTCCCTCCTGGGTGCAACGCTGGGATTGCGAATACGACGTGGCGGGCGAGGCGTTGGTGTATTGCTCACGCTGATCGTCGTCATTGTTTACTACCTTCTATCGCTTATGGGTGAATCCCTGGCGCGTGCGGGAACAGTCGCGCCGAATCTTGGACCATGGCTGGCAACGATCTTTGTTCTCGGTTTGACCATTCTGTTCTTATTCGTCAATCGAGTGCCATTTGTATCTTCGCTGCCGATCTTGTCGCGCCGCACCAAAAAGACTACGGCCGTAGCCCGAACAAGTCAGACCAAACATCGCGGCCTTTCGGGTTTCGGCTTTCCGAGTCTGATGGACGCCACTCTTTTTCGTTCTCTCGTTGTGAGCTTTGTCGTGTGCTTTGCGGCACTGGCGGCAATCTTCAACATCTTCACGTTGTTTGAACTCTGGCGATTCATTGCCGTCACTCATGCGGGTACAGGTCTGGTCGCGAGGTACCTGTTGTTCCTGATGCCGCTGATCACTGTCGAACTTTTTCCCGCGACGATGCTGATCTCGGTGTTGGTGACTTACGCATTGCTCGCGAGGAGACATGAAGCGATCGCGTGGTGGGCGTCGGGTCAGAGTGTTTACCGATTGATGTTGCCGGGCTTCTGCTTTGCGATCGTGATGGCATTCGGCGCCTGGCTGGTCCAGGAATATGTGATGCCGGGCGCGAATCTAAGACAGGATGCATTGCGCGCACGCATTCGTGGAGACAAAGCACGCGCCACGACGCCCGCTGGTCGTCAGTGGCTTGCGTCGACGGAGAAACGGCGTTTCTACTCATACGAATTTAGTGAAGACGGTCGTTTGATCGAACCAACTGTTTACGAGCTTGATGAAGACGCAGTGCATCTGGCGCAGGTGATCAGCGGGAAAAGCGGGGTGTGGACAGATCCGACGCACGTGAAGTTCAGCGAAGTCGAAACGCTTCAATTGAAAGGGATGGGTGTTGAGCGCAGGTCTGACGCGGAAATAACGTTCGCGGGAGTTGAGTCCCCATCGGTCTTCAAACCCACATTTGACAGACCTTCACAACTCAGCGCGAAAGACTTGCGTGGGTATCTGGAAGCCGCGAAGCAGCGTGGCGTCGACGTTTCGTCACTTGCAGTCGCGTTACAGAGAAAGTATGCAGGTCCATTCGGTATCGTGATTATGGCCCTGATAGGAATGCCGCTCGCGGTTTCGTTCGGCCGAAAGGGAACTGTAATCGCTCTCTGCGCTGCTGTAGTAATCGGAGTTGCCTATTGGGCCCTCGGTGGTGGTTTTCAGCAACTGGGAAATCACGGCCTCCTTCGCCCCTCGGTCGCCGGCTGGTCTCCCCTCGTGATCTTCACCGCCACAGGAACCTATTTCCTCTCAAGAGTGAGAACCTGAAAGGTGCAGGAAACAGCAGCAGGGGCAGGATCAACGCGTAGCGCTCTCCTGCCCCTGCAAAATTGCCGTCTGCGCCTGATTAAGTTAGGTGCCTGTTTCCCAGCTCGAGATGTATTCGAGTTGTTCGGCGGTCAACGTGTCAATTGAAATGCCGAGAGCGCGAAGCTTAAGACTGGCAATCTCGGTATCAACTTCCGCCGGCAACAGGTGAACGCCCGGAGCCAGCGTGCCTTTCTTCTTCACGAGATACTCGACCGACAGCGCCTGGTTCGCAAAGCTCATGTCCATCACGCTCGCGGGATGGCCTTCCGCCGCAGCGAGATTGATCAAACGTCCTTCACCCAGCACGATGATCCTGCGACCGCTGGACTGGACCTTATACTCCTCTACGAAAGGACGAATCGTCGCCGGGTCGCCCGCCATCTCTCGCAATGCAACCAGATTCAACTCCAGATCGAAGTGACCACTGTTGCAGACGATCGCGCCATCTTTCATTCGTGAAAAATGCTCGCCATCGATCACGTGACGATTGCCGGTGACAGTCACGAAGATGTCGCCAATCGACGACGCTTCACCCATCGGCATCACGCGGAACCCGTCCATCACTGCTTCGACGGCTTTGATAGGATCTACTTCCGTCACCACGACATTCGCACCCATGCCACGCGCACGCGAAGCGACGCCCTTGCCGCACCAGCCATAGCCGACAACTACGAAGGTGCGTCCGGCAAGCAGGATGTTTGTCGCGCGAATGATACCGTCGAGCGTCGATTGGCCCGTGCCGTAACGATTGTCGAAGAAGTGTTTCGTCTGCGCGTTATTAACGGCGATCGAAGGAAAGGGCAGCACGCCTGCAGTTTCCATCGCGTGGAGGCGCTGAATGCCCGTGGTTGTTTCTTCAGTCGAGCCGATGATTTCTTTGATCTGGCCAGCGCGTTCTTTCAGCAGAGTCGCAACCACGTCGGAGCCATCGTCAATGATGATGTCAGGATGCGAGTCGAGTGCTGTCCTTACGTGACGATTGTACGTATCGGTCGATTCGCCTTTGATTGCGTACACCGGGATGCCCCAATCAGCGACAAGCGATGCCGCGACGTCGTCCTGCGTGGAAAGTGGATTGGACGCGATCAAAACGGCTTCTGCACCGCCCGCCTGAAGAGCGCGAGCGAGGTTTGCAGTTTCGGTGGTGATATGAGCACAAGCGACGAGCTTGACGCCGCTCAGTGGTTTCTCTTCGGCAAATCTTTCGCGGATGAGACGAAGAACAGGCATTTCACGTTCAGCCCATTCAATTCGCTGCTTGCCATGACCCGACAAGCTGATGTCTTTCACGTCGTATTCGACGGACGGTGCAGAACTCATGTTGGTTATTTAATCCTTTACTTGAATTATGAATGCCCCGGTCACTCTTAAACTCCGGCGCCTGCTCGCAACGCTTCGGCTTTGTCGGTCTTTTCCCAAGTGAAGCCGTCTTCGTTGCGTCCGAAATGGCCGTAGGCAGCGGTCGCCTTGTAAATCGGCCGGCGCAGGTTAAGTGATTCGATAATGCCACGCGGAGTCAGTTCGAAGTTGCTTCGAACCAGCTTGGATATGGCAGCGTCGCTGATGCGGCCCGTACCGAAGGAATCGATCGAGACTGAAACCGGCTCGGCGACTCCGATGGCATAAGCCAGTTGGACCTGACAGCGATCTGCGAGCCCGGCAGCGACGATGTTCTTAGCAACGTAACGCGCCATGTAAGCAGCAGAACGATCGACCTTCGTCGGATCTTTTCCTGAGAATGCGCCGCCACCGTGTGGTGCGTAGCCGCCGTAGGTGTCGACGATGATCTTGCGGCCGGTAACACCTGCATCGCCCTGCGGACCGCCGGTAACAAATCGGCCGGTAGGGTTAATGTGATACTTCGTGTCGTTATCGAGCAGTTCAGGTGAAACCGTGTGCTTGATTACTTTCTCCTGGATTTCAGCACGCAATTGTTCGTTACTGACATTCGGATCGTGCTGCGAAGAGATGACTACGGCTTCGAGGCGGAACGGACGGCCGTCACGGTATTCAACGGTAACCTGCGACTTGCCATCGGGACGAAGGTAAGGCAACTCACCTGATTTGCGAACTTCCGAAAGTCGGCGTGCGAGAAGGTGAGCCAACTGGATTGGCAGCGGCATCAACTCCGGAGTTTCATTACAGGCAAAACCAAACATCAACCCCTGATCGCCGGCGCCCCCGGTGTCTACACCCATCGCGATATCAGGCGACTGTCTGTCGAGTGCGGACAGGACGGCGCAGGTATCGCAGTCGAAGCCATACTTGGCTCTGGTGTAACCGATCTCACGAATGGCCTCGCGCGCGACTCTGGAGTAGTCGATCACGGCGTTGGTGGTGATCTCACCGGCGACAACCACCAGTCCGGTGGTGACGAGAGTTTCACAAGCTACTCGTGCGGTTGGATCGACACTCAGTGCGGCGTCAAGTATTGCATCAGAGATTTGATCGGAGATTTTGTCTGGATGGCCTTCAGTGACAGACTCAGAGGTGAACAGGTAACCGGATTCGCTAATCAAAACAGCTCCTTTATTTGTACAGACTCGAATTCAGTGCAGAAAAAGACCGCGTAGATTAGCAGTCTGCGTTTCCCAGTGTCAAGGCGACCCGCCTTGCGGAACCTATGAAAACACTACAAATTCAACGCGTTTTCCACAAATTACTGGCAATCCTGCCAACGGCATTGGGCGGGATGGGGAACGGGTTTTTTGGATAATCACCGTCTTTATCGGCCCCCTATTAGAACTATCTCCACCCAAAGACTAAAATTTTCTGTTACAAATTAGCCGCTCCCGCATCTAACACTAAAACTAAGTAGCGCCGCACACAGAGGGAACCACAGCCTCTCTCCCACAGGTTCGAGGACACTCTGCAGCTTTCCAGGCTTTCAATTGATGAGATCTGTCTGGCGGTAGGCGTCAATAATTTATGTCGCACTCACACTCATCTCCTCTTGAAGTAACTCAAGCACTGCTGAACTGTGCCCGTGCCGCAGGTTTTCAGTTTGGAGAAGATACGGCGCTGGTCGCTGTCCAGCACATGCTTCAACAAACCGTCGATCTATTTCAGACGGCGGCCGGGATGGGACTCAATCTGGAAAACATCTTCGCGCTCGGCAAGGTCTATTCAAACAGCGCGGTGGTCATTGAGAAACTGCGCGGGATGGGAGTTACTGTGCTCGATTCGGTGTCGCCGCCACCGGGCGAATTCCATCCTTATTTTGACGAGGATACGAATAGATTATGGCAAGTGGCGACCGATCAACTCGCCCGGCGCCGGATAAAGCGCGTGCTTGTTCTAGATGACGGAGGCGTCTGTATCACGAGCGTTCCCACCGAAGTCTTGCAGCGTTATTCATTATGCGGTGTCGAACAGACTTCTCGAGGAATCTTCCTGTTTGAAGAAAAATCACCACCATTTGCTGTGATGTCATGGGCCAGAGCTGCCGTTAAGTTGCAAATCGGTGGTCCAGTCTTCTCGCAATGTTTCATTGACAGATTGAATAGGGAATTCCTGCGTGGCCGGCGCCTGCGAGGAGAACAACTTGGCGTAATCGGTATGGGAAGTATTGGCCGAGCGGTCGCAAATCTCACCGCGAGACAAGGGAACGAAGTGTTTTACTGCGATCCTGATACAAAGCTGCCTGCTGCTCTCCGCAACCGTGTCACTCGGGTAGATTCCGTCGAAGAGCTGATGCTGCGTTGTAATTACGTGATGGGATGTTCCGGGCGCGATCCGTTCAAATACAAATGGCCGCTCAAGCACCGACCCGGCATAAATCTTATCAGTGCTTCCAGTGGTGACCAGGAGTTTGGTCCAATCATTAAAGATCTAAAACAGAAACCACATTTCAACGTAGCGCCCGATAGCTGGGACATCGTTTCCGAAGATGGGCCATGCGGGCCAATCAGCATTGCCTACCTGGGATATCCCTATACCTTTGTCTCTCGAGGCATCGAAGCGGCTCCGACTGAGATAGTGCAATTCGACACCGGTGGCTTGCTGGCAGCACTGGTCCAGGCACGGCTCTTCCTCGAAGAATGTGAAGCAGGCCGCGAGCAAAATAGTGGCATTCATCGTTTAGCGCCCCAGGCACAACGCTTTATTTTGAAAAGATGGGTTTGGGCGATGAACGATCGAATGATCGATCTGGAGGAACTTCTGGGAAACGATCCGGGCATGCTAGGCGCCGCCCAGCATGATGATTGGTTTATTGAAAACACCGAGCCTCGTCCGAGTAAGTTCTACAGACCCGTAAAGGCGATTGAGGAAATGATGGACCAGTTTGTTGGCCCGGGCCGTGTCGTCAAGGCTCGAGGTCAAGCCTGAAGCGGACCTCAGTGCCTCTGGAGACTGCCGAATCGATTTCAATTGTGGCGCCCGCGGCATGTGCTCGTTCCTGCATACTGATGAGACCAAGAGTGGCGTGGCGGGGCGCCCGTTTTCGCAGACTCTCCGGATCGAAGCCCACACCGTCATCCCTAATCGATAGCAACAATTTTTCGTCATCTTTCACGAGCTGCAATGATACCTGAGAGGCTTGCGCGTGGCGGATGACGTTGGTCAGCGCTTCCTGCGCGATGCGGAAGCACGCCGTTTCGACATCGCGCGAGAAACGTTCATTGTGATTGGGCATTTCGATAAATACGTCCACTTCCAAACCGGTGCGCTTGGTATAACGATCGACATACCAGTATAGAGCGGTAACCAGTCCAAAATCGTCGAGTACCGGCGGACGCAGATCCACGGAAAGATCCCGCACCAAACGCAGCGCTTCATCAACCGCCTCGAGATTGTCTTTGACGTAGGGACTGATTTCCGAGACCTGTCGAACCTGCGGTACCGTGTGCAGATTCATCTTGATGGCAGTCAGAATCTGTCCGATTTGATCGTGCAATTCGCGGGAGATGCGGCGCCGTTCGTCTTCCTGCGCCTGGATTAGCTGGCGCGAAAACATTTGCAGTGCGTCCTGCGCTAGTTTACGTTCAGTGATGTCGCGGGCTATCCCTTGAACCCCGACCATTACGCCGTTCTCATAAATCGCCCGGCTACGAACTTCGACTGGTACCCGGCGGCCGTCCTTTGCTATTACATCGACTTCGAAGGAAGTTTCACCCTGTTCAGCCAGCTTTGCATAGAAAGTCTTACGCCCGAATCGCAGGTCATCTGCTGAGACGAATTCAAAAAAATTATGGCCGACGATTTCGTCCCGCTTGTATCCCGACAGTGTTTCGGCAGCGTGGTTTACTCTGATGTAAGTTCCTTCAAGGTCGTGAACGTAAATGGCATCTCTCGCGTTCTCAAACAACTCACGATAACGCTCTTCACTCTCGCGCAGGGCCACTTCGGCGCGCTTGCGTTCGGCAATTCGCTCCTCGAGTTCAGCCACATAATGCTGGCTCTGTTCGAACAACCGCGCGTTTTGAATCGCGCTTGATGCTCGTGGGGCCAGCTTCTCCGCCAGGCGCACATGTTCAGCCTGAAAAAAAGATGGCTCCGCCTTATCAACTGAATAGAGACCAATGACTTTGCCTGCTGCTACCAGCGGCACGCCAATCCAATTCCGAACGTGTCCGGCACCGCTAACCCATTGCCATCCGGGATCCTTGTGCGTATCCGACACGACTACACTCTGTTTAGTCGAACAGATACGCTGCAGAATCGGATTGGTATTGAGGTCCAACGCAATGAATCGAGACGCCTCTCCACCCTCAAATGTTTCATAACGTCTGAATGCGGTGACGATGAATTGCGAGTTTCCCTCCAGCAACATCACATTCGCGCTGTCGTAGGGAATTAGTTGACCCAGGAAGTCGAGCAGCGTCTCGGCAACTCTTTCGAGACTGAGATCCTCAGTCAACGCGATATTGGCATCGCGCAGGATCTCGGTCTCGCCGACCAGTTCCGGTGTCTCAGCTTTCATGATTTGAGTGACTACGGGAGGTGAGAGAGATTTTAGCACGTTCTTATCCACAGATTGGCAATGTCTAGTTCTTCTCTGTGCAACCGGCGATTACATACATTGACAAGGCTAGTATCGAGGTGTATATGCTTGGCTCGCTTTACCAAACTTCAGAATCAAACTCCTCAGTCTCACCCTGAAGACTGGAGTCGACCCGAACAAGGAGGTTCTGACCCAAAATGAAACTCAGAACAAATGTTAGAACAATGGTTTGGGCGGTGGTGGCTGCAATCGCGCTTTTTGGATTGACTGCAGGGGCCGGTGCCGTTCAAGGTGACAAAAAGATCAGGATGTACGATGACTGCGAGCCCAATAGTTTCAACGCAGTGCTCGGCGATGGGGCTTGCGTTGGTAATGGCCATACCACGTTTGATGAATTCATCGCGGAATTGGCAGCAACTCAGGACGCACACGCCTGGAGAAATCAACCAACCGCAATGCTCCTCAACGTTGGACGCCCGACGTTCATCGAGAACCGTGGTGGTGAAACACACACCTTCACGCCAGTGGCAAACTTCGGTGGTGGGTTTGTCAACGAGCTCAATGGGATTTCCGGCAATCCGGTTCCAGCTCCCGAATGCCTTAATTTCGGGGCGATAAGTTTCATTCCGGCCGGTGGATCGGAAGAAGGACCGACTGCTGGAAGTTCGGATCTTCCCGTTGGCTCACACAAATTCCAGTGCTGTATTCATCCCTGGATGCGCACCGTCATCCAAGTCGCTGATCCCGGATCAAATGCGCCGGCAGCACCGTCTGCTGCAAAGCACAATCATTGATTCCGCGACTCAGCCCCTTTTCCTTTCGCGACAGGCGTGCAGCCATATGCTGTGTGTCTGTCGCGAAAACGCCTTAACGCACATCCCCACATGACCCCAATCTCCGCCACGCCACAACCTGAACCGACCCCACCGGCACAGGGTGGTCAATCTCCGTCACTGTGGCTTTATTTTGTGCTGCTGATGGTCTCAGCCGGCTTTGTCGTCGCTGCGTTCAGAATGCATGAGGGAGCGGACTGGGCCGGGCTCCTGCTAAATCTCGCCTCGGACCTGATCGTCACCGTCATCATACTGGTTGTAATCGATCGACGTTTGCGCTCGCAGGAATTGGCAACGCTGAAACGTTTGCCATTCATTACGTCGCAAAGATTCGTTTGGCTGCTGTCACCAACGCGACGTCTGGGACAACGCTACGCTTGTAATCTGCTGGTTGCGCTCGAGCCGCTTATTGCCGGCAAGATCGAACTGCAGGGATTCCCGGCGCTTGAAGATAAGGTGCGCAAGGGATTTGTGCTTCGTGCGGGACAAGGTGAAGGCAAAACAACCTGGACGCAGTTTGCCGCTGCGAACCTCAGTCGAAAGTACATCAGTTACAGCTCGGAAGGACGCGTTCCCATTCTCTTTTCTCTCGTGCGTTGGTTACCTGATCGTTCGCTTCATGATGCACTTCACGAGTCTTTCGGATCTTACGCTCCGTGCGGGCGTTGGCTCTTTAATCGACTACTTAAATCTGGAAACGTCGTGGTGCTGCTTGATGGTTACGACAAACTCTGGAAGCGCGATGTAGATTTTATTGATCAGCTCAAGCAGTTGCGGACAGAGTTTCCGGGAGTGGCGTGGACAGTAATCTCGCGCGCCGACAAACCGATACCCGCCGACCTCGGCGAAACGGAACGCCTCGCGCCACCAACTGCCGAGGAACTGCAAATCATTCGCCGTAGATTGAAAACGCCAACATAAGGACGATTACATGAATGTCTC
>Ga0111539_10012428_pt1 | contig 10676 bp, 10 predicted proteins | sample RhiMethybrSRZTD1_FD_79667 | JGI IMG/M metagenome (GOLD analysis project Ga0111539, IMG submission 79667) | Populus rhizosphere microbial communities from Tennessee, USA - Rhizosphere MetaG P. TD hybrid SRZTD1 (version 2) (version 2) | ecosystem: Host-associated > Plants > Roots > Rhizosphere >... | reverse complement strand
GTCGCGCGGAATGATGCCGTAGATATCCTCCACGTTGTGCACCGGCTCGCGCACTTCCTGCTGCGCAAGCCACGGCTTGTGGTGGCGGGCAAGATGCTTGATCGCATCGCGCGCCATGGCCAGCGCGTGATGATCGTTGTCGGCGAGCTGGTCGGCGACACCCGAGATGCGCGTGTGCACGTCACCGCCACCGAGCGTCTCCGCATCGACGACCTCGCCCGTCGCAGCGCGCACCAGCGGCGGACCGCCGAGGAAAATCGTGCCCTGCTTCTTGACGATGATCGCTTCGTCGCACATCGCCGGCACGTACGCGCCACCGGCCGTGCACGATCCCATCACCACCGCGAGCTGCGTGATGCCCGCAGCCGACAGCCGCGCCTGGTTGTAGAAGATGCGGCCGAAATGATCGCGGTCCGGAAAGACTTCGTCCTGCAGCGGCAGGAACGCGCCGCCGGAGTCGACGAGGTACACGCACGGCAGATGATTCTCCGCGGCGATCTCCTGGGCGCGCAGATGCTTCTTCACCGTGATCGGGAAATAGGTTCCGCCCTTGACCGTCGCATCGTTCGCGACGACGACGACTTCCGAGCCGTGCACGCGGCCGATGCCGGTGATCACGCCCGCGGCGGGTGCACCGTCGTCGTACATGCCGTTCGCGGCGAGCGGCGAGAATTCCAGGAACGGCGTGCCGGGATCGAGCAGGGTGCTGACGCGATCGCGCGGCAGCAGCTTGCCGCGCTCAGTGTGCTTGCGTCGCGCATCTTCGCCGCCGCCTTCGGCCGCAATGGCGACGCGCTGCTTGAGCTCGTCCGCCAGCGCGCGCATGTAGGAGGCGTTGGTGTGAAAAGCCTCGGAATCCGGATCCACCCGCGTCGGAATCATGCAGTCGCCTCGAAGATTTCCCGTCCGATCAGCATGCGGCGGATTTCGCTGGTGCCCGCGCCGATCTCGTACAGCTTGGCGTCGCGCAACAGGCGGCCGGCTGCGAAGTCGTTGATGTAGCCGTTGCCGCCGAGCGCCTGGATCGCCTCGAGCGCCATCCACGTCGCGCGCTCGGAAGCCTGCAGGATACAGCCAGCGGCGTCGAAGCGCGTCACCTGGCCGCGATCGCACGCTGCCGCCACCGAGTACACGTAGGCGCGGCACATGTTCATGGTCGTGTACATGTCCGCGATCTTGGCCTGCATCAGCTGGAACGTGCCGATCGGCTTGCCGAACTGCTGGCGCTCGTGAACGTACGGCAGCACCAGGTCGAGGCACGCGCGCATGATGCCAAGCGAGCCGCCAGCCAGCACCACGCGCTCGTAGTCGAGGCCACTCATCAGTACCTGCGCACCGTGTCCTTCCTTGTGCAGCAGGTTCGCGGCCGGAATCGCACAATCCTTGAAAACTAGCTCGCAGGTATCGGAGCCGCGCATGCCCAGCTTGTCGAGCTTCTGCGCCGTGGTGAAGCCCGGCGTGCCGCGCTCGACGATGAACGCAGTCACGCCCTTCGGGCCGAGCTGCGGATCCAGCGTCGCGTAGATGATCGCGACGTCGGCGCTCGGGCCGTTCGTGATCCACATCTTGCTGCCGTTGAGCACGTAGCCGTCGCCGCGCTTCTCGGCGCGGGTGCGCATGCCGATGACGTCGGAGCCCGCGCCCGGCTCGCTCATCGCCAGCGCGCCGACGTGCTCGCCGGAGATCAGTCCGGGAAGGTATTTCTCTTTCTGCGCGGGCGTGCCCCAGCGGCGCATCTGGTTGACGCAGAGGTTCGAGTGCGCGCCGTAGGACAGGCCGACGGCGGCGGAGGCGCGGCTGATTTCTTCCATCGCCAGGACGTGCGCGAGATAGCCCAGGCCGGTGCCGCCGTATTGCTCCTCGACCGTGATGCCGAGCAGGCCAAGCTCGCCCAGCTGCGGCCACAGCTCGCGCGGGAAGCGGTTGCTGCGGTCGATGTCCGCGGCCAGCGGCGCAATGCGCTCCGCGGCGAACTTCGCGACCGTGTCGCGCAGCGTATCGAGGTCTTCGCCGAGACCGAAGTCGAAATCCTGCATATCCTTGGCTCCGCAGAGGCTGAAGGGGGAGGAGGGGCTTGTGCCGTTTGTCCTATTGTCCGACAATCCGACCCAGAGTCAACCAAGGAATCGATGAGCAAGAAACCCGTATCCGCGACGCCCGCACGGTCGCGCCGCACTGCGCCAGCCGCCGCGGCACCCGCCGCGGTCGTTGCAGCGCCGTTGTTCGATCCGGTCGACCGGGAGCCCGCCTATACCCGCGTGTCCTCGGCGATCGAGGCCAAGATCCTGTCGCGTGCGCTGCGCGGCGGCGACGTGCTGCCGGCGGAGACTGAGCTGGCGCAGCAATTCCGCGTGCATCGTTCGACCGTACGCGAGGCCTTGCGAAACCTGGAGAGCGCCGGCCTGGTGGCGCGTCCCCCGGGCGCGAAGCGAATGGTCGTGAGCCGTCCGCATGCGGCGAAGGTCTCGTCCGGCATGCGCCATGCGCTGGTCCTGCACGACGTCACGTTCGTGGACGTCTGGGAAGCGATGATGGTGATCGAGCCGGAGGTCGCGGCACTGGCAGCGGGGCGACGCACGCAGGTCGATCTGGATGCGCTGGCTCAGGCAGCCGACGCGTTCAAGGCGTGGCCAAAGGACGATCCGGGCGCCGTCGATGTGGTCGCGGATTTCTTCGAGGCAATGGGCGCGGCTTCGCGCAATCAGGTGCTGGTGCTGGCGAAGCAGTCGCTGACTGACGCACTGGCGCCGTCACTCGCCCGCGTCATCGACACGGTGCCGCAAGCGCGCCAGCGAATTGCGGATGCACAGCGGCGCATCATTGCCGCGGTGCGCGACAAGAATGCCGAAGAGGCGCGCAAGTGGATGTCGAAGCACGTCCGCGACTTTCAGCGCGGTTACGAGCTCGCGGGAATTTCTCCGGAAACGCCGATCTCGGTGTAACTACACCAGCTCGATTGCGACTGCCGTGGCTTCGCCGCCGCCGATGCACAGCGACGCGATGCCGCGCTTGCCGCCGCGCTTCTTCAGCGCGTGCACCAGCGTGGTCAGGATGCGGGCGCCCGTCGCGCCGATCGGATGGCCGAGCGCGCAGGCGCCGCCATTGACGTTGACCCTGGCGTGATCGAGCTTGAGATCGTGGATCGCAGCCATTGCGACGCAGGCGAAGGCTTCGTTGACCTCGTACAGGTCCACCTGGTTCGCGTTCCAGCCGGTTTTGGCGAGCACGGCCTGCATCGCACCCACCGGCGCAGTCGTGAACCACTCCGGCGCCTGCGCAAAGCTGGCGTGCGCGACGATGCGTGCGATCGGCTTCAGATTCTTCGAGCCCGCTGCAGCTCCACTCACGACCACGAGCGCAGCCGCGCCGTCTGAGATCGAGGACGAGCTCGCCGCGGTCACCGTGCCGTCCTTGTTGAAAGCCGGCTTCAGATTGGGAATCTTCGCGATGTCGCAGGTGAATGGCGTTTCGTCCTTGGCGACGACGCGCTCGCCCTTGCGATCCTGCACCGTTACGGCTGCGACTTCCGTCTCGAACAGGCCTTTCTCGACCGCGTTCAGCGCACGCCGCACCGATTCGGCCGCGTATTCGTCCTGCTGACCGCGCGTGAAGCCGTACTTCTTCGCGGTCGCGTCGGCGAAATAACCCATCATGTTGCCGTCGAACGGACTCTGCAGGCCGTCGAAGAACATGTGATCGATCAGCTGCGCGTGACCCATGCGCAGACCTGCGCGCGCTTTGGGCAGCAGGTAGGGAGCGTTCGACATCGACTCGATGCCGCCCGCGAGCACGATCTGCGCGGAGCCGGCGGCGATCTGGTCAGACGCCAGCATCACGGCCTTGAGGCCGGAACCGCACATCTTGTTCACGGTGGTCGCTGGCACCTTCTGCGGCACGCCGGCCGCCAATGCGGCCTGACGGCCCGGCGCCTGGCCGATGCCCGCCTGCAGCACGCAGCCGAAAATCGACTCGTCGATCTGCGCGGCGTCGATGCCGCTGTCTTTAATTGCCGCCTGGGCAGCCGCCGCGCCGAGCTGCGGCGCGGTCAAAGCGCTGAGCGCGCCCTGAAACGAGCCAATGGGAGTGCGACGTGCGGCAACGATGTAGATGTCTTCGCTCATGACATGAATCCTACAGGGGTGAAGCGGCTCGACCAACCCATTGTTGCGGCCGCATAAGCCAAATCAATGGGAGTTATCAGGGCCGGCGCGTCTGCAGCTCGGCGACGCCGTCGGTTTCCGACAAGTCCGGCTCGTCCAGCGCCGTGAGAATGCGCGCCCGCGATTGATCGCGCGTTTGCGCAATCGCGACGGTGGGCTCGAGGTCAGTCGCCGGCGCGAGCGCGGGCAGCACCTGGATATAGATGCGCCCCCAGCGCGGCAGGAACCGGCCGCTCGGCAGGATGCGGCGCGTGCCGCGAATCGCGATCGGCACGATCGGCAGCTCCGCGCGCGCTGCGATTGCGAATGCGCCCGTGTGGAACTTGCCGAGCCCCGGCTGCGCGAGAAATGTGCCTTCGGGAAAGAACGCGAGCGCCTGGCCGGTTTCGGCGGCCTTGAAGAGGCGGCGCGCGTCCATGCCGCCCGCATGACGATTGAAGCGGTCGACGAACTCGGAGCCGATCCGCCGCAGCACGAAGCCCGCGAGCGGCACACGCGACACCTCTTTCTTGATGACGAACGAGAAGCGCGCAGGCAGGGCTGCCTTCAACACGACGCCGTCGAGGTAGCTGGCGTGGTTGGCGACCACCACGCACGGGCCGGCAGGCAGGTGCCCGGCATCCAGCACCCGGACGGGCATACCGGCAAGCAGGAAAAAGGCCCTCGCCGCAAGGTGCGCCATGTGCCGGCGCGTGGTGATCCCCAGCGGCAGCAGCACCAGCGCAAAAGCCAGCAGTCCGCAAACCAAAAAGGCCGCGGCCGCGTACAGACCGTAGGGGATCTCCAGCAAGCCGAGGAGGGCGCGCTTCAGGGATGGGGACATGGATTCGGGAGGTGTGTCGGGTGCGGTGTGATGCCCAAAACCGGGTGCCACTTTCTGTGAACTACTTCTCTTTATGTCAACCCTACGGGGGTTCTGTGATAACTGTCACGCCCCAGCCAGACCCCCCTTTGCATACTGCAGTCACCGCAACGGGGTCGGCGCCGGCCGGCTCTGGCGTTTAGCCTGAACGTGATGAGCACCGTTACGAAAGCGTCAGTTTACTCGCGGACCGCCGAAGACACGCCCGACACGCCGTCGCTGGCGTCGATCGACCGTTTTCTCGACGCCGTCTGGATGGAACGTGGCCTGTCGCCGAACACGCTCTCGGCCTACCGGGCCGACCTGACAGCGCTCGATCGCTGGCTGCAGGGCCGCGGCGGCTCGAGCCTCGCTGCGAAGCGCGCGGACCTGCTGGCGTTCATCGCCTATCGCGTCGAAGCCGGCGCGCGCCCGCGCTCGACCGCCCGGCAGCTGTCGAGCTTTCGCCGCTACTACCGCTACCTGATCCGCGAGGGCACGATCAAGGAAGATCCGACCGCGCAGATCGCGATGCCGAAAATCGGCCGGTCGCTGCCGAAGTCGCTCACCGAGGAGGAAGTCGAGTCGCTGCTGGCAGCGCCCGCGATCGACGATCCGCTCGGCAACCGCGACCGTTCCATGCTCGAAGTCCTGTATGCAACCGGGCTGCGCGTGTCGGAGCTGGTGAACCTGAAGTCGAGCCAGGTGAACATGAACCAGGGCGTGCTGCGCATCGTCGGCAAGGGCGATCGCGAGCGCCTCATCCCGCTCGGCGAAGAAGCGGTCAGCTGGCTGCAGAAATTCATCAGCGGCCCACGGCTCGAGATCCTGCTCGAGCGCCAGACCGAATATCTGTTTCCGACGCGGCGCGGCGATCGCATGACGCGCCAGGCGTTCTGGCACATCATCAAGCGCTACGCGCAGAAGGCCGGCGTTGCGAAAGCGCTGTCGCCGCACACTCTGCGTCACGCGTTTGCCACACATCTGCTGAATCATGGCGCCGACCTGCGCGTCGTGCAGATGTTGCTGGGACACAGCGATCTATCCACGACGCAGATCTATACGCACGTCGCCCGCGAGCGTATGAAAGAGCTGCACGCGCAGCACCATCCGCGCGGCTGATGCAGGAGTCGGGCTAAAGCCCGACCTGCGGCAATCTTGTAGGTCGGACTTCAGTCCGACAGCTGCTACACTTCTGAACCGTTTCAGCGCTGCGGCGTCGAACGAGTCAGGAGGGCGCGCTGCGCCCAAGCGAAAGGCCGTCATGAAAAAGCTCTGTCTGAGTGCGCTGGCAGGTGTGTTCGCTGCCGCAATCGTCGTGGGTTCTGCGCTGGCCGCCGAGCCTGCAGCCAAGGATTCCGATCCGAAGGCGTCGGATCCGCGCGCGGTCATCGCCAAGAAATTCCCTGACGTCAAGCTCGAAGACATCCAGCCCTCGCCGGTGCCGGGCATCTACCAGGTTCCGGTCGGCGCGGACACGGCGTACGTCAGTGCCGACGGCCGTTATCTCATCGCCGGCGATCTCTACGAGATCGATACGCGCTCCAACATCACGGAGGCGGGCCGTTCCGCGGCGCGCATGAAGCTGCTCAACAAGCTCGATGAGCGCGACATGATCGTGTTCACGCCGCAGGTCGTGAAGCACACGATCACCGTGTTCACCGACGTCGAGTGCGGCTATTGCCGCAAGCTCCACAGCCAGATCGATCAGCTGAAGAAGCTCGGCATCAAGGTTCGTTACGCCGCCTATCCGCGCCAGGGCCCGGGCACTTCCGACTGGCAAAAGATGGAGCAGGTGTGGTGCTCGAAGGATCGCCAGACCGCGATCACGCAGGCGAAGCTCGGCCAGGCCGTACAGACGCCGAACTGCGGCGCCACTCCGGTCGGCAAACAGTTCCAGATGGGCGAAGACCTCGGGGTGCGGGGCACGCCCGCGATCTTCACGCGCAGCGGCGACTATATCGGCGGCTATCTCGCGCCCGACGAGCTCGTGAAGCAGATCGAGCAGTCCGAGGCTCGCGAGAAGAAAGGCTCCTAGCGCTCCAGCAGCTTCGCCTTGTCCGGCTTGCCTTCCCATTCCTTGGCGTCGGGCGGCGCCGGCTTCTTTTCGGTGATCACCGGCCACGACTTGGCGAGCTCGGCGTTGAGCTGGCGGAACTGCTCCTGGCCGGCCGGCAGCTCCTCCTCGGAGAAGATCGCCTCGACCGGGCATTCCGGCTCGCACAGCGTGCAGTCGATGCACTCGTCCGGATCGATCACCAGGAAGTTCGGTCCCTCGTGGAAGCAGTCGACCGGACAGACCTCGACGCAGTCCGTGTATTTGCACTTGATGCAGGTTTCAGTGACGACGAAGGTCATCGGCAGCTCCAAAACGGGGCGTGCATTGTGCCATCAGCCATCCACGGTCACCAGTTTCCCCTCCCGCCAGTCGATGGTGCGCAAATGCACCTGCTCGACGCCCTGGCGCCGGTCGGCCAGATAGCGGCGCAGCGCAAACTCGACGCTCAGGAACGCGACCTCGGGCCACGGAATCTGCTCTTCGGCGTAAAGCTGCGTTTCCAGGCTCTCCGGGCCGACGCCGAAGTCCGGCCGGTCCGGCTGCAGGCGCGCGCGAAACATGATGTGGACCTGGTGGGCGCGCAGCACGCTGACGATCGCGAGCAGCGTGCCGATCTGCACGTGCGCCAGCGCTTCCTCCATCGCCTCGCGCGCCGCCGCCTGCTGCACCGATTCGCCGTTCTCCATGAAGCCGGCCGGCACCGTCCAGAAGCCGTGCCGCGGCTCGATTGCACGCTTGCACATCAGGATGCGGCCGTCGTCCACCTCGATGACGCAGCCGGCGATGATGCGCGGATTCTCGTAGTGGATGGTCCCGCAGGCCGTGCAGACGTAGCGCGGCAGGTGATCGCCTTCAGGTACCTTCAGCTCGACGGGTTGGGCGCAGGCAGGGCAAAACTTCATTCCCCAAGCTTAAACGCTGATTGCTGCCGGTGCCTCATCAGTGTTGCCGCGCGCGCTGCTCCTAGTACGCGGCAGCGACTCGAGCACCTCCATGACCTCGGCCGCGGTCCGCTGCCACGTGAAATTCTGTGCGCGCTCGAGACCGGCGGCGCGCAGGCGCGCACGCAGCTGCTCGTCATCGAGCAGGCGGACGATGCCGGCGGCGATCTCGACGACTGACTCGGGATCGACGAGCAGGGCGGCGCCGTGCGCCAGCTCTCGTGTGCCGTAGCGATTGGCTGTGAGCGTGGGGCAGCCGCAGGCCATCGCCTCCATGACCGGCATACCCACCGATTCGTACAGTGACGGCAACAGCAGACCTTCTGCCAACCGGTAGATTGCCGGCAGGTCGGCATTGTCGAGCCAGCCGATGCAGTGAACCCAGTCCGTGACGTTCTGGCGCTGGGGCTCGAGCAATTCGTGCGCCGACAGGAAGCGGTTGCTGCCGCCAGCGATTACGAGCGGCACGCCGCGCGCCGGTCCGACCTTCGCATAGGCGCGGATCAGTCGCGTGAAATTCTTCGGCGGATAGACGGCGCCGCAGTAGAGCAGAAACCGCGGCGGCAAGTTGAATCGGCGGCGCGCAGCTTCGAGCTGCGCCTGCCGGATCGGTGAGTGAAACGCCCGGCTCAATCCCGAGTAGACCGTGTGCACCCGCTCGGCGGGCACGTCGAGATATTTCAGCACGTGGTCGCGCGTGGTTTGCGAGACCGCGATGACCGCGTCGCTCTTCGCGGCGTATTGCGGAATCAGCAGGCGATGATTGAGCCGATCGATCCAGCGCGAGGCCTGCGGCATGACGTACCAGTCGAGACCGTGACAGACCCAGGCGGTGCGGCACTGGACGTTGAGCGGGATCGAGTACTTCGGGTTGAACAGCACGTCGATGCCGAGCTTGCGCACGGCCCCCGGCACCTTCACCTGGTCCCAGTAGACGATCGGTCCGCCTTCGAGCAGCACCTCGCTGACGCCGTCCACTCTGCCGTACGTGCCGAGGTGCTTGCGATTGCGATAGAGCAGGACGATCTCGTGGCGCGTGTTGTCGCTGACGATCGCGTTCATCAGCTCGCGCGTGTAGACCTTCACGCCGCCGTCGTGCTGGTCGAAATGACGCAGCATGATACCCAGACGCATGGCGCTTACCTCGACGCGCAGTACTGCGCGTATTGCCCGCGATACTCCGCGAGCGACGAAACATGGAACGCCTCGGCGTAGCCGTTGCGCGCATCGAGCAGCCCGGCGGAGCGATGCGCGTTCAGTCCGACGCAGGCGTGCAGATAGTCCGCTTCCGCGAGCTGGCTGACGTATCGGCTCAGCGCTGCTTGCTTCTGCGGCATGGTTTTGTCGATCCGCACCAGGCAATTCGGGAACAGCGGCGTCCAGACTTCGTAGCCGATGCATTGAAACTGCAGATCGGTGTCCGCGACTGCATCGAGCAGCACTTTGCTGACCGCACGATGATCGTCGTGCTCTTCGAGATAGAAGGGCAGATAGACCAGATGCGGCTGCCGCTCGCACAGAATCGCTCGCAGCCGCAGTGCTGCGCCGGGATTCGCGCGCAAAGCGCCGTCCTCCGCGTCGAGGCACACCATCTGTTCGATACCGAGCTCGGTAAGCGCGCCTCGTGCTTCCTGCTTGCGCGTCTCGACCAGCGAGCGCTGCACCTGTTCGCGCTCGTCACGCGGCAGGGTGGCGAGCTTGCTGCTGCCGTTGCGACCGTCGGTGAGAAACACGACGGTGATCTGCGCACCGCGTTGCGCATGCAGAGCGAGAGTGCCGCCGCAGCCGATCGTTTCGTCGTCCATGTGCGGCGCGAGCACCACGACGCGCTCCGCGCCGGGCTCCCAGACCATCGCCGAGCGGTTGTAGACGCCGGAGACCTGCAACAGTCCCGACGATTTGAGATAGGGGCGAGCCGCGCGGCTCAGCCTCTTCAGCATGACTTTGGTGAGCGCGTTCATGGGCGTTGCGCCTCCGGCTGCGTGTTCACGGACAGTTCTGCCGCCGCGAACGAGCGGCGCCGCAGTGCTGCGCGCAAGCTGGCTGCGTACAGAAAGTCCACGGCTACGAATGAGAGAACGACGGCAGCGATTGCCGCCCGGATTCCGAATGCGCGGGTCGTCGCCAGCGTGAGCGCTGCACAGATGCACGCTCCCATGGCGGTCCACGCGGCGCGCGCGACATTCAAGTTGGCCGACAACAGCAGTCGGCCGAACACGATCTCGACTCCTTGCACCAGCACGAGCGCCGACACCATTACGGCGACGATCGATTCGCTGCCCGCAAATCCCGCTCCGAGCAAGGGCACCAGCAGCGGCGGAATGACGGCCGCCAGGGCTGCGGCAGTGAGCACCGCGATGGCGAGACCCACCCACAGTGCCTGGCGCGCCATGCGCCCGAACCTGGGCGGATCGTTGAATGCGCGACTCAAACCGGGATAGGCGGCGCGACCGAGAAACAGCAGCGGCAGGCACGCGAGCTCCACGAGCTTCAATCCCGCGCCGTAGACGCCGGCGGCGTGTTCCGTAGCAAGCAGCGTCAAGGCGATCACGCCGATGCGCGTAGAGACCTGGCTCATCACATCCGCGGCTGCGAATGACCACAAGGTGCGGACGTTGGTTCGCAATGCCGGCAGCGCCACATGCAGGCGCAACGGCAAACCCTGTCCGATGGCC
>Ga0111539_10012427_pt1 | contig 10676 bp, 8 predicted proteins | sample RhiMethybrSRZTD1_FD_79667 | JGI IMG/M metagenome (GOLD analysis project Ga0111539, IMG submission 79667) | Populus rhizosphere microbial communities from Tennessee, USA - Rhizosphere MetaG P. TD hybrid SRZTD1 (version 2) (version 2) | ecosystem: Host-associated > Plants > Roots > Rhizosphere >... | reverse complement strand
GTCGCTTCATGCCTGGACAAGATAGCCTGCCTGCCCGGTCCGGGCATCCCGGTGGCAAGGCGGCCCGCCCTTCCGGGCTTATTTCGACGCCCCCCGCTGTCGGTCGATGGCGGCACGCTGAGGCGGATCCAGGAGATAGACGTCGGGAGCGGTCTGGAGAGAGCCGTCCTCCTCGACCCATGCGGTGAGGTAGACGATGTGAACCTGGACCGGCGGCTGAACCGGTAGGTGCCGCTCCTCGCTCTGATCGAGCGCCTCGCGCAGGCGAGTTCCCGCGTCGCCCGGCATCAGCTCCATCGCGAGATCGAGCGGCCGCTCGACCCGGATACACCCGTGGCTCAGGTCCCTTTCGGCTCGTCCGAAGAGATGCCCGGCTGGGGTGTCGTGGAGGTAGATGTGGAAGGTGTTGGTCAGGTCGAACTTCAACCGTCCGAGCGCACTCCCCTCACCGGGGTCCTGCCTGAGGTGGTAGGGGAACTTCTCTTCGTCCACGCGGCTCCAGTCCACGCTCCTGGGATCGACCTCGCGCTCGTCGTTCCCCGCGCCCTGGAGCACCCGCAGCCGCTGGCGCGCGAGCGCGTTCCGGTTCCGCCGCAGCTCGGGGAGGTACTCCTTCACCGCGATGCTCTCGGGGACGTTCCACGGCGGATTGACGACGATCGAGACGATCTTGTCGCTGAAGACCGGCGTCGGGTTGTCGAAGGCCGAGCCCACGACGATCTTCATCCGCTGCGCGACGGACGTCCCCCGCACGAGCTGGAGGTCGAACGCGGGGATGTTGACGAGGACGTGGGGATCGCCGAGCGCTCGCGGGACCCAGCGCCAGCGCTCGAGGTTCAGCTCGACCTCCGGGATGCGGGGGTCGTTGCTCGCGCGGAGGGTCGCGAGCGCCTCGCGCAGGCGTGCGTACCCGGGATGCGGCGGGGGCAGCCGCTCCAGCCACCCGGCGACGTCGTCGGCGTCCGCCGCGCGCCGCAGCTCCGCGACGAAGTCGATCTCGGGGGGCTGTGAATGCCAGCTTTCCTGCACCTCGTCGGGGTGGACGCGGCCGGTCGCGACGTCGGACGCGTAGCGGAGCACCGCCGCGGTGAGCAGGACGTCGAAGTCCGCCAGGCGCGTCGCCGCCGCGTCGTCGAGCCGGCCGCCGAGCCCGGCTCGAAGGCTCTCCAGGCGCGGGATCTCGTAGTCCTCCGGGTCGAGCCCGTGCTCGGCGGAGCGCTTCAACACGTCCATGGCGGGAGACGTGCGGGGGAGCGGCTTTCCCGAGTCGTCCGACCAGGTGAGCCGGTCCGCGCGGTCCGCGTAGAACGCGGTCAGGGTCCGCTGCGTCGGAAACGCGGTGTCCGCGACCCGAAGCTGGCGGGAGAGAGCGGTGGCGACCTCGTCGGCGGAGAACTCCGTCTTCGGCGCCGCGCCGAGCGTGCCGAGTCGCGCCCGAAGACGATCGGGGATCGTGTCGGTCGAGCCGCATCCGGCCAGCAAGAGCAAGGCCGCGATCCACGCCGTCTTCGTCATGCACGTCGAGCCTAGGTGGAGGCGGCACGCGGGGCGATGGGGTGTTGACCCTACACGCACCGCCGTCTACGCTCGAAGATGATGGCCGAGCTGTTCGATGCGATCCGCCGCGACGACCTCGCCGCCGTGGAGCGGCTTCTCGCCGATCGCCCCGGCAGGGTCGCGGAGCGGGACGAATCCGGCGCGACGCCCCTTCACGTCGCCGTCGAGATCGACAACCCGGACACGGTCGAGCTGCTGCTCGCGCACCGGGCCGACACCGCGGCGCACTACGGCGATTCGCGACACACCCCGCTGTCGTGGGCGATCACGACCCACGCCTTCGGGGCGGCCGACGCGCTGATCCGCCACGGCGTGAAGGCCGACCTGTTCTGCGCCGCCGGTCTCGGCCGGCTCGACGACGTCCGGTCGTTCTTCGCCGCCGACGGGACGCTCCGCCCCGGCGCCTCGGCGACCGGGAGCAGCCGCTGGGACGCGAGCGGCCGGCGGCTCCCCTGCCCGCCGGAGGCGCCGCGCGAGGTCGTCTCCGATGCGCTGTACATCGCCGCACGCAACGCGCAGGCGGAGGTCGTGCGCGATCTGCTCCCGCGCGACCCGGACGTGAGCTTCCGCGCGTACCTGGGCGGCACGCCCCTTCACTGGGCCTACTTCGGAGGCTCCGCCGAGATCGTCGCCTTACTCGAGGCCGCGGGGGCCGACGCGACGCTCCGCGACGCGGAGTACGGCTGCACGCCGCGGGCGTTCGGGATCTGCGTGACCGCCGGGTGGGGACTCCTTGGCCACGTGATCGAGCATCTCCAGGCGGACCGCACGCTCGCGACGGTGTTCGACGGCCGCGGGACGCCGCTACACGAGGCGGCGCGCGCCGGACACGAGAAGATCGTCCGTCTGTTGCTGGCCTGCGGCGCCGACCCCGCCGCGCCCGATCGGCACGGAAAGACTCCCCTCGATCTCGCGACCGAGGGCGGTCACGCCGCCGTGTGCGCGGCGCTCGCCTGAGACTCGTCGAGCGCGAAGTCCTCCGCGTTCTCGCGGTGGCCTTCCGACCGGTGGTCCTTCGCGATGAGCATGTAGAGCGACGGCACGATGAAGAGCGTGAACAGCGTGCCGATCGCCATGCCGGCGACCAGGACGAGACCGATCGAGTTACGCGCGATCGCGCCGGCGCCCGTGACGAGCACCAGCGGGAAGTGCCCGGCGACGGTCGCGACCGTCGTCATCAGCACCGGGCGGAGGCGAATGCGCGCGGCCTGTTGGATCGCCTGGAGCTTCGCGAGGCCGCTGCGCTGGAGCTGATTTGCGAACTCGACGATCAAGATGCCGTTCTTCGAGATGAGGCCGACGAGCGTGACGAGGCCCACCTCCGAGTAGATGTTGAGCGTCGTGGTCCAGCCGGGCAGGTTGTTCCCCGGCGTGCGCAGGAACGTCATCAGGAGCGCGCCGAAGAGAGCGAGCGGCACCGACCCGGCAAGGATGACGAACGGGTCGCGGAAGCTGTTGAACTGCGCGGAGAGGACCAGGAAGATCAGGACGAGCGCGAGCCCGAAGGTCGGGATGAACCGGCTGCCTTCGGTGCGGAGCTGCCGCGACTCCCCCGTGTAGTCGATCTTGTAGCCTTCGGGGAGGATCTTCGCGGCTTCGTCTTCGAGCGCCTTCAATGCCTGGTCGAGCGGTAGCCCGGTCGCCCCGGAGATCTTCACCGCGTTGAGCTGCTGGAAGCGGTTCAACGAACGCGGCTGCGTGGATTGCTTGAGGGTCGCGATCGTGCTCAGCGGAACGAGCTTGCCGTCGGGCCCGGTGACGTGGATCTGCTGGAGCTGATCCGGCGTGAGCCGCGCGGCGCGCTCGACCTGCGGAATGACCTTGTAGCTGCGCCCTTCGATGTTGAACCGGTTGACGAAGTTGCCGCCGACCGCGGCGGACACGTCCGCGCCGACCTGCTCCAGGCTCAAGCCGAGCGTGGCAACCTTGTCCCGGTCGATGACGATCTCGGTCTGCGGCTGGTCGAGCTTCGTGTCGATGATGGGCGGGAACCAGAACTGGAGGCTGGGGTCGGTGGCCGCCTTCTGCTGGAGCTTCTTCGCGAACTCCAGGATCCGCTCGGGTTCGGCGGTGGAGGCGAGGACGATCTCGACCGGGAACGAGCCGCCGCCGGGGAGCGCCGGGGGCATGATCGGGAAGATGCTGATGCCTGAGATCGAAGCCAGCTTCTGCTGAGCCTCGGGGAGGATCTCGAACGCGGTGCGCTTGCGCTCGTCCCACGGCTTGAGGACGCCGCCTCCGAAGCCCGAGGTTGGGAACGTGAGCTGGAACGTGAAAGCGGTCTCCGGGATCTTGAGGAACGCCTCCTCGACCTTGTTGGCGTACTTGACCGTCTGGTCGATGGTCGCATCCGCCGGCGCCTCGATGATCCCGAAGATCACGCCCTGGTCTTCCGTCGGCGCCAGCTCCTTCTGCGAGAACATGAACATCGGGTAGCAGAGCAGCGTCAGGCCGATCCAGATCGTGTACATCGCCGGACGCGCGTTGAGCGTGCCGTCGAGCAGCCGACCGTAGAAGTTCCGGAAGCGGTCGAAGTTGCGATTGATGTGCCCCGCGAAGCCGTGCGATTCCGACTCGGCGGTCAACAGGCGGGAGGCCATGACCGGCGACAGCGTCAGCGCGACGATCCCCGAGATGAACACCGCGCCGGCAAGCGTGAACGCGAACTCGCGGAACAGCGAGCCGGTGAGGCCGCCCTGGAGGCCGATCGGCGCATAGACGGTCGCGAGCGTGATCGTCATGGCGATGATCGGGCCGGTCAGCTCGCGGGCGCCGAGGATCGCGGCCTGGAGCGGCGTGCTCCCGTCGCGCAAGCGCCGCTCCACGTTTTCGACGACGACGATCGCGTCGTCCACGACCAGTCCCACCGAGAGCACGATGGCAAGGAGGGTCAGCAGGTTGACGGTGAACCCGAACACCTGCATCAGGAAGACCGCGCCGATCAGCGACACGGGGATCGCCACGATCGGCACCAGCACCGACCGGAACGAGCCCATGAAGAGGAAGATGACGATCATCACGATGAGGAGGGTCTCCATCAGCGTGTGAGTGACCTCGCTCAGGGCGTTCCGGATGTAGCCGGTGGCGTCGTAGGCGACCGCCGCCTTCATCCCCGTCGGCAGATCGCGCTGGAGCTTCCCCATCTCCTCCGTGACCGCTTTGATCACGTCCAGGGAGTTGGAGTTGGGCAGGACCCACACGCCCATGAACACCGCGGTCTGACCGGAAAAGCGCACCTCCGTGTTGTAGTCCTCGGCGCCGAGCACGACGTCGGCGACGTCGCCGAGCCTCACCAGCGCGCCGTTGTCCCCGCGGCGGATGACCAGCTGCCGGAACTCGTCCACGGAGCGCAGGTCCGTGTTCGCCGTCAGGTTGACCTGGATCAGCGCGCCCTTGGTCTGCCCCACCGCGGAGAGGAAGTTGTTCGACGCCAGCGCCTGGCGGACCTGCACGGGGCTGACGTTCAGCGCCGCCATCCGGTCGGGCTTCAGCCAGATCCGCATCGCGAAGGTGCGGCCGCCGAGGATGTCCGCCCGCTGCACGCCGGTGAGCGCCGACAGGCGCGGCTGCACGACGCGGACGAGGTAGTCCGTGATCTCGTTCTGCTGGAGGATGTCCGAGCTGAAGCTCAGATAGCACGAGGCGAACTGGGAATCGGCGGATTCGATGTTGATGACCGGGACCTGGGCTTCGGGCGGAAGGTCGCCGCGCACCTGGTCGACTTTGGACGCGATCTCGGCCAGCGCCTTGCGGCTGTCCTGGTTGAGCTTCAGGTGCGCGTTGATCGTCGAGAGCCCGAGCGCGCTCTGCGATTCGAGGTAGTCGATCCCGTCGGCGCCCGCGATGGCGCGCTCCAGCGGCGCCGTGATGAACCCGCGGATCAGATCGGCGCTCGCGCCGACGTAGACCGTGGAGACCGTGATGGTCGCGTTCTCGCTGCGCGGATACTGGCGGACGTTGAGGGTGCGGATGGCCTGGACGCCGGCGATGAGGATGAGGAGATTGACGACGATCGCGAGGACCGGCCGCCGAATGAAGAGATCGGTGATCGAGCGCACGTTCGTGACCTCAGGAATTCGGAGGACGGGGCTCCGACTGTGCGTTCGGAGCCAGGCTGTTGTCGATCGCCACGCGCGAGCCGTTCCGCAGCTTGAAGACGCCGGAGGTCGCGATGGTCTGTCCCGCGGCGAGCCCCTGGGTCACGGCGACGAGATCGCCGCGAGCCTCGCCCAGGCGGACCGTGGTCATCTGCACTTGCTTGACCGTCTTGCCGGATTTCTCGTCCTTGACGTCGCTCACCACGAAGACGGAATCGCCGTAGGGGGCGTGGAGGACCGCGGTCGCGGGGATCACCAGCAGATCCTGCGTTTCGGGGAGGACGAGCGTCACGCGCGCGAACATGCCCGGGCGCAGCTCGTGGCTGGGGTTCGCCACCGTCGCCTGCACCTTGACGTTTCGCGTCGCCGCATCCACATCGGGATTGAGCGCCGTCACCTTGCCTTCGAAGGTCTTGCCTGCGGCCCCGTCGGCGGTGACGCGCACGGCCATCGCCCGCTGGACCAGCCCGAGCTGCTGCTCGGGAAGGGTGAAGTCCACGTAGACCGGATCGAGCGAGTACAGCGAGACGATCGGATCGCCGTCGTGGACGAACTGGCCGAGGTTGACCGAGCGGATCCCGAGGCGCCCCGTGAAGGGCGCCCGGATCGTCTTCTTCGCGATCGTCGCCTCGATCGTGTCGACCTGCCCGATCGTCTGGTTCCCGGCCGCCTGGCTCGCGTCGAAGTCCGACTGGGAGATCACGCCCTGGGCGCGGAGGTCGACCGCCCGGGCGAGGTTCTGGCGCGCCAGCTCCGCCTGCGCCTTCGTCGCGCGCAGCTGCGCTTCTTCCATCGTGGTGTCGAGCTGGACGAGGAGCTGACCCTTCTGGGCCAGCCCGCCCGAGTCGAAGTTGATGTGGCGCACGGTGCCCGACAGCTCCGCCCGCAGCTCGACCCCCTGGACCGCCGTGACCGACCCGACCGCGGGCATCACGGATTCCCATGTCTCCTGGCGGACGTCCGCTGCGCTGATCGTCTCGGAGGGAACGGGCATCTCGGTTCCGGCCTTCATGAGGGCTCGGATCTGGTTCGCCTTCACGCCGGCGAGCACGACGATGACGGCGACCAGACCCAGGACGGCGAGCAGGACCTTTCTCTTTCTGTTCATGGATGAACCTGCGCATCGCGCCCCTTGATGGGGGTGCGCGTGAAAAGGAGCAGCCAGAGGTTGCGGAGGACCGCGAGCTGGCGCTCTTGGAACTGGGCGGAGGTGACGGAGGCCGAATCGAGGCTCGCACGGATCATCATGCCGTGCGCGGAATCGACGATGAGCTCGGCGGCGGGTCGCGGCGGGAGGGAGACCGCGCCGCTCTTCGCCTCCTCGGAGGAGGCGATCAGCTCGGTGAGGCTCCCGATGAAGAACTCGGTCACCTCCCGCACGAGCGCGCGGACATGCTCGTTCCTCGCGGCCTCGGCGTACAGATCGGCGACGAACGACGCCTGGACGTGCGCCGGCTGCTCTGCGCAGTGGCAGGTGAAGACGATCTTGAGCGCCTCGAACAAGCTCGGCGCCCGCCTGGCACCTTCGAGCATGGCGCGCAGGTCGGCGAGGTGCTCCATGGCGATCATGGAGATCACCGCGTCTTTGTTCTCGAAGTAGCGGTAGATCAGACCGACGCTGATCTGCGCCTCGGCGCTGATGTCGTGCATCGTCGTCTGGTGGAAGCCGCGGCGGGCGAAGCAGGCGACGGCGGCGCGGAGGATCTGGCGCCGCCGGTCCTCGGACGGGTCGTGTGGGACCAGGACCACGTGGGACTCGACGTTGCTCATGGAACCCCGTGAATGAATGTTCATTCGCATGCTTGCAGGCGCGCAGCGTCTTGTCAAATCGCCTAAACTTTCGTCAATGCCCACGTTCGGAGACCGCCTGCGGCACGAGCGCGAGTCGCGTGGCCGGACGATCGAGGAGATCTCCGCCATCAGCGGGATCCAGCAAGCCCTTCTCGAGGCGCTCGAGCGGGACGAGTTCGACGCCCTGCCCGGACGCGCGTTCGGCAAGCTTTACCTCCGCGCCTACGCCGAGATCCTGGGCTTCGACCCCCGCCCGCTGATCGAGGTCTACGACAAGGAGAACCAGGCTCAGCCCTCGACGCCGGCGGAGCCCGTGCGGACGAAGCAGGGGCCGGCGGCGGAGGCGATCGCTCGATGGCGGCAGAGCCGCAACCCCCGCACGGTGGCCGCGAGCTTGTCGACGTCTACGGCCGAGATCCCGCCCGAGCCCGCGCAAGAGCCTGAGGCTGAAGAGGTTCTCGAGCCCGAGCCCTTGCCTGCGGTGCTCGCGCCCGGCGCGGACCTCCCACCACCGGAGGGGGAGCCGCTCCCCCAATTCGAGTCGATTCCGCCGCCCCGCCTGCCGTCAACAAGCCTGCGGCCACCGTGGTGGGGGATCGTGGCGGTCGTGGGGTTGGCCTTCACCGCCTATCTCTTCTTCTTCCGCGGCTCCCCCGCCCCGCCGTCTCCTCCCGCGTCACCAGCCCCCGCTTCCCATCCGGCGATCGTCCCCGACCCCGCGCCGATCAAAGTCGAAGCTCCGCCCGCCCCGGTGAAGCCGGCGCCGCAGCCTCCCGCCGGAACGCCGACCGTCACCGAGTCGGGTGTCGGCCACCGGGTGGTCAGCTCACGGCTGGAGGGCGAGGGCGAGCCATTCAGGGTGGGAGATGTCGCGTGGTTCCAGACGCGGGTGGTCGGCGGCCGTGGGGCGGTCATCCGGCACGTGTGGATCTACGAAGGACGCGCGCAGCAATCGATCCGCCTGCGCGTCGGCGCGGACGACTGGCGCACGCACAGCAACAAGACGCTGCTGAAGCCGGGGGCCTGGACGGTGGAAGCGCGCGACGCGGACGGGCGCGTGCTGGCGAGCGCGGCGTTGACCTGCGCGCCGCGCTGAGGCTCACATCTTCATGCCGGGGTGGTGGACGTGGCCGCCCATCGGGCGAAGCTGGATGAAGACCGTCAAGCTCGCCGGGGTGGAGGTCCCGTAACGCTCGCGCTCGAGCGTGTCGTTGGCGTGGCCGACGTAGCCGACGCCGCCCACATCGAGAATCGATCCCCAAAACCGAGCGATGGTGTGGGTGTAGCCAGCGGAGAGCGCGCTCACCGGAAGCGGCTCGTCGGCGCGAGCGGCGTCGAAGCCGTATTCGTGGCCGTTCTTTTCGACGTGCTCGAGGCGCCCGAAGACCGCATGCGGCCCATGCGTCCGGTTCGACTCCAGCAGGTAGGAGTCGTCGTTGCCGTGGTCGGTCTCGTTGCGGCCCCACACGAACGTGGAGGCCCAGTTTCCGTCCGTCTGCTTCCGGTTGTACGTGGCCGAGGCGGTGATGCGCGTGATGTCCTCGTCCGGCTCGAGCGCCTCGGGGCCCACGAGCTTGCCGTACGAGATCTGCGCGCTCCAGTCGTCGGTCGGGTTCCAGGTGAGGCGGCCGGAGTACGATTCGGGTTTCCGGAGGTCGAGGTCGAGGCGGTGCTCGTCGGGTTCGCGCGCGTTGAACCACGATCCTTCGAGCTTGGCGCGCTTGCTGTGGACGCCCGCGGTCAGCACGCCGAAGGCGATGTGGGTCGAGTCCTGCCAGTGGTGGCCGATCGGGGCGAACGGATCGCGTTCGGCCGAGGCGCGGTGCATGAAGGCGACCGGACCGAGCGCGGGTTCGCCCGACAGCGCGGCGTAAACCTCATAGCCCCACGAAGCGCCGAGCGGGTGAGTGTAGTCGGTGGCCAGCTCCATGAAGAGATCGTGCGCGTGCTGGCGATCGACGAGCGGGTAGCCGTGGGCGGTCTCGCCGGTCTGCAGCAGCAGCGGGTACCCCTCGCGCTTGAGTAGCAATGGCTCGGCACTGAGCATGCTGCGGAACAGAAGCGTCCCGTTCCACAGCGGCCGCTGCGCCATCCCCATCACCCAGTTCGCGGTGAAGGCCTCGGTCAGGCTCTCATCCGACCCTTGAACGATGACGCCGGCGAAGGCGTTGTAGTGGAGCATGAGATGCCACTCGCCGGCATCGGTCGCATGGCCGGCGATCGGCGTCGAGGCCGGCAGCCACGAGGTCCCCGAGCCCTGCTGAGCGGCCGGGATTGGATCCGGCGCCAGGTGCTGGGCGTGTACTCGCGGCGCGAGACCGACCGCCAGGATTGCGAGCACGACGCGCCGAATCATGGCCTCATGTTACCGCTCCTTGTGCGCGCGCTCTCCGGCCGCGATCAACCGCTCGGCGATCTCCGGCCCACTCCGACCGATCACATTGAACTCCCGTCCCTCCGCCTCGTTGTACGACGCGAAGAAATGCTCGAGCTGATCGAGGGTGCCGGGCTTCAAGTCCCGGAGGGTCTTCTCACGCGGCTTGATCTTCTCGGTCACCGTGACGCCGATCAGCCGATCGTTGCGGACCGTCTTCTTGCCCTTCTCCTTCTGTTCGGCTTCGATCACGCCGACCAGCCGCACCGTCGTCAGACAGCCGGTGAAGGTCGGCTCCTCGGCGATCACGATGGCGTCCACGGGATCGCCGTCCTCGGCGCGCGTCCCGGGGATGAACCCGAAGTCGAAGGGAAAGCGGAAGCCCAGCGGTAGCAGCTTGTGCGTCCTGAAGAGACCGAGCTTCTCGTCGTACTTGTACTTGTTCCGGCTGCCGGCTGGGGTCTCCACGATCACCCGGATGAGGTGAGAGGACGGATCGCGAGCAGCGAGCTCCTTCATGGTGACGTTCTCCTGTCCAGGAGGATAAGCTTCCACGCGCCGATGAACGACGCGCCGATCGACGTCCGTCCCGCCCGCGCGGAAGACCTCCCCGAAGCCGCGAGGCTCGCCGCCGAGCTGGTCCGCCTGCACCACCGATGGGACCCGCTGCGCTTCATGCTCGTGGAGCCGGTCGAGGAGGGGTACCTGCGCTTCATGCGCTCGCTGGTGGGGCGAGCCGACGTCGTCTTCCTGGTGGCGGCGCGCGGCTCGAGGGTCGTCGGGTACCTCCTGGGGACCCTCGAGGAGCGAAACTGGAGCGACTTGCGGGACGCCTGCGGAAAGATCCACGACGTGCT
>Ga0111539_10012426_pt1 | contig 10676 bp, 10 predicted proteins | sample RhiMethybrSRZTD1_FD_79667 | JGI IMG/M metagenome (GOLD analysis project Ga0111539, IMG submission 79667) | Populus rhizosphere microbial communities from Tennessee, USA - Rhizosphere MetaG P. TD hybrid SRZTD1 (version 2) (version 2) | ecosystem: Host-associated > Plants > Roots > Rhizosphere >... | reverse complement strand
GCGCTGACGTTCAACGTCGGCATGCTGCTCAAGGGCGGCGGCTTCACTGGCTCGCTCGACTACTGGAGCTTCGATTTCACGGACCAGATCGTCAACGAGCCGGTCGCGGGCATCACCAACTTCGTGTTCGGTGCGAATCCGACCTGCACCCTGTCCAATCCGCTGGCAGGCCGGTTCGGGTTTCGGGACGGCGGCAATGCAGATGGCGAGGGTGCGAACGATGGCGTGATCGATGACCTGGATTGCAATACGGGGAACATCCAGCGCCTCGATATCAACGTGTTCAACGGTCCCAACGTCAAGACCGACGGCCTCGACCTGAACGTGCAGTTCGATTGGGACATGGGGCCGGGCACGGCGACCCTCGGAGCGCAGGGTACCTACGTGCTGAAGTACGACATCGACGCGACTATCGTCGACGGCAACCTCGTGTCGCAGCCGTTCGACGCCGCGGGCAAGCTGAACTATCAGACGACGGCGTTTCCGCTGCCGCAGCTGAAGGGCAACCTGTTCGCGCAATACGCGTTCGGTCCGCACAACTTCCGCTACGTGATGAACTACATCGACAGCTACACGGATCAGCGCGTCACTGAGTTCAACGCGTCCCCGGCCACCAACAACATCGCGATAACGGGCGGTAAGGAGATCGACAAGACGGTCTTCCACGACCTGCACTACCTCGTGCAGCTGCCGTGGGACATGGCTTTGAGCGCGTCGGTCGAGAACCTGACGGACGAAGACCCGTCGTTTGCGCGGCTGGACCTGTCGTATGACCCGTTCACCTCGAGCGCGCTCGGCCGCACCTACAAGGTGGGATTGCGCAAGCGCTTCGGTGCGGAGTAAAAGGTAAGCGTCAGGGGGATGTTGACCGTTCTGGGGCGGCTTGCGAGCCGCCCCAATTTTATTGCGGCCCGGAAAACTTTAGTCCGGGAGCGACCATCCTGACTCCCAGGGCGGCTCGGGCCCGAAAGTCGTGGCAAGAAAGTCAACGAAAGCGCGCACTTTTGGCATCAGATTGCGACGCTCCGGGTAGACGGCATACACCGCCAGCTCCTGCGGCTTGAACTTGCACAGCACCGGCTTGAGCGCGCCGCTGCGCAACTGCTCGCCGAGATAGAACGTCGGCAATAGCACGATCCCACCGCCGGCGAGCGCTGCCGCCCGATTCACCAGGCCGTTGTTGGATTGCATCGTGCCGTTGATCGGCACCGTGTGCAGCTCGCCTTCCGGCCCCACCAGCCGCCATTCGCGCGGAGCACTGAGCAAGGAATACAAAATGCAGCTGTGCTCCAGCAGGTCCTCGGGCCGCTCCGGCTCGCCACGCTGCGCGAGATAGGCAGGCGACGCGCACAGCACCTGTCGGCACGGCGTGATCTTGCGAGCGATCAGATTCGAATCCTGCAGACGGCCGATGCGGACGGCGACGTCGAAGCCTTCGTCCACGAGGTCGACCTGGCGGTCGTCGAGACTCAGCTCGAGTGTGACGCCGGGAAAGCGCGTCAGGAACGACTGCACTGCCGGCCCGAGCTGCAGAATGCTGAAACTCATCGGCGCGGACACGCGCAGCAGCCCGCGCGGCTCGGTCTGAAAGCGCGCCACTTCCAGCTCTGCGTTCTCGATCTCCGCGAGTGCGCGCACGCTGCGCCCGTACAGCTCCGAACCGGCCTCGGTCAGGCTGAGCCGGCGGGTCGTGCGGTTGAGCAGCCGCGCGCCGAGCTTCTCTTCGAGCCGGGTCACGGCTTTGCTCACCACCGGCTGGGACATGTCGAGCGCCTCCGCGGCCGCGGTAAAGCTCGACAGCTCCACGACTTTGACGAAGATCGCGATGTCGGTGAGGTTCTGCATCGGAATAAATCTCATGCCCCGCGGCCCGATGATCGGCGGGCTCCCGATCCATACCGTAGCACCCCAGGAACTCACTCACTCATCGAGGTGCTCACCATGCAGATTCAGGATACCCGCCAGGCGCGCGACTACTTCGCGCAGAAGCTGGCCTTCGTCACCGGTCCGTTCGAGCTGGACGGCCAGATCAAGCGGCGCGAGGCGATCACCATCGTCGACGTGCGCCTGCCGAGCGACTACCGCGCCGGCCACATTCCGGGCGCGATCAACCTGCCGCAGGGCAAGTGGCACACGCTCGCCGGCCTGTCGAAGGACCGCACCGCCGTCATCTACTGCTACAGCCAGACCTGCAAGCTCGCAGCTGCCGCGGCCGTGGAGTTCGCGTCGGCGGGCATCGCAGTCGTGGAAATGGAAGGCGGCTTTGAGGCCTGGGAAAAGAGCGGCCTGCCGGTCGAGCAGTGAGGAGCGCCATCATGAAAACTTCTACTGTCGAAACGGCTGCCTTCTCGCCGACCGATCTGTCCCGCGCGGGCGCGACGTTGCTGCGCGTCGCTCTCGGCATCATGTTCATCGCGCACAGCGTCGTACTGAAGTACCTCACGTTCACGCTGCCGGGCACGGCGCAGTACTTCGTGTCGATCGGACTGCCGGGCTTTCTCGCTTACGTGGTGTTCGCGCTCGAAGCTGTCGGCGGCGTGTTACTGGTGCTCGGCATCCGCACGCGTTGGGTCGCTCTCGGTCTCGTGCCGGTGCTGCTCGGCGCGACCTGGGTGCACGTCGGCAACGGCTGGGTGTTCAACGCGCCGAACGGCGGCTGGGAATATCCGCTGTTCCTGATCGTGACCAGCCTGGTCGTGGCGGCTCAGGCTCACGGTTCCAACCGCTCGCCCTCGGGCGGCGGGAACTGATTGCAGACTTCGCGCAGCCAGTCGCGGAAACGGATGACCTTCGGCAGCTCGAAGTGGTGGGGCGGCGCCACGAAGTAGTAGGAGTTGTGCTGGCGCACGCTCTGCCCCGAGGGCCGCACCAGGCGGCCCGACGCCAGATCGCCCGCGACGAGTGACCAACGCGCCAGCGCCAGCCCGTGGCCTTGTTCGGCCGAGGCCAGCACGGAAGCGGAATCGTCCATCACCGGCCCGCGCTCTGCGCGCATCGTGTCGCCGCCGACGCGGCGCAGCCAGTCCTGCCACGGTTCGCTGGAGCTGTGCAGCAGCTTGTACTTGTTCAGATCGACGAGCGCATCGACGCGGCCGAGCTTCGCGAGCAACGCCGGGCTCGTGACCGGGAACACCCAGTCGTCGAGCATCTTCTCCGCATGCAGCTGCGGCCAGTCGCCGCCGCCGTAACGCACGGCCGCATGGAAGTCGGTCTGCATGAAATCGACCAGCTCGCGGCTGGCGTTGAAGCGCAGATCGACCTCGGGATGCTTCTGATAGAAATCGCCGAGCCGCGGCAGCAGCCACTTCTGCAGGAACGACCCGAGCAGGCTGATGTTGAGCAGGCCGCTGCTGCGATCGTGCCGCAGCTGCTCGACCGCGCGGGTCAGCTCGCCCATGCCCCGCTGGATGCCCGGCAGCAGCCGCGCGCCTTGCGGCGTGAGGCGGACCGAGCGGCTGTGCCGCACGAACAGCGGTGTCTCCAGGAACTCTTCGAGCGACTTGATGTGGGAGCTGACCGCGGCCGTGGTGACGTTGAGCGAATGCGCGGCGCCGGTGAAACTGAGGTGAGCGGCGACCGCCTCGAAGGCCCGCAGCGCGTTCAACGGCAGCTTCGTCGCGGCGTCCGTCATCGTTCAGTATTTTTTGAGTGCATGAACATAAAGTCGCGGGTCGGCGGCAAAAGTATATCCATTCAGTTAACGATGCAAGCTATCATCATCGGCGCTGAAGCGCTGCGCGGGGAAGCCTTATGACGATCCGGATCAAGCCGGCGACGCCGGCTGACGTACCCATCATCCTGCAGCTGATCCGCGAGCTCGCGGAGTTCGAGCGGCTGCTGGACGAAGTGCAGGCCACCGAAGAGCAGCTGCGCGAGCAGCTGTTCGGTTCACGCCCGGGCGCCGAGGTCGTGATCGCGCGGATGGGCGACGAGGTCGCCGGGTTCGCGCTGTTCTTCCCCAACTTCTCGACCTTCCTGGCGAAGCCGGGGATCTATCTCGAGGATCTCTACGTGCGGCAGAAGTTTCGCGGCCAGGGCTGCGGCGAGGCGCTGCTGCGGCACCTCGCGCGGCTGGCGCTGGAGCGTAACTGCGGCCGGCTGGAATGGTCGGTCCTCGACTGGAACGTGCGCGCGATCGACTTCTACAAGAGTCTCGGCGCGGTGCAGATGAACCAGTGGACCGTGCATCGCGTGACCGGCGACGCGCTCATTCAGCTGGGAAGCAGCGAGCATGTTTGATCTCGCATCGCTGGCGCTGTTCATGACTGCGACGCTCGCGCTGAACCTCGCGCCCGGCCCGGACATGCTCTACGTCTCGACGCGCAGCCTCACCCAGGGCCGCCGCGCTGGCGTGATTTCGGCACTCGGGATCGCGGCCGGCACTTGCGTCCACATGGTGGCGATCGCCTCGGGGCTGGCAGTGCTGTTGCGTGCGTTGCCGCTGGCTTATGAGATCGTGCGCCTGGCCGGCGCCGCGTACTTGATCTGGCTCGGTGTGCAAGCCTTACGCGGCAAGGCCGGACCGACCGCCGGCAAGGCGCTGGAGCGCGAGAGCGAATGGGCGGTGTTCCGGCAGGGCGCGATCACCAACATCCTCAATCCGAAAGTCGCGCTGTTCTTCCTCGCGTTCCTGCCGCAGTTCGTGGATCCGACGCGCGGCTCGGTCGCGCTGCAGATCGTCGTGCTGGGCTGCCTGTTCAACGCGTCGGGGACGATCGTGAACATCGCGGTCGCGTACCTCGCGGCGTCCGCCGGCCGTTGGCTCGGCGCACGCGGCCACGTAGAACGCATCTTCCGCTGGCTGACGGCGAGCGTGTTCATCGCGCTGGGGTTGAGGCTCGCGCTGGGAGACAGGAAGTAGCGGAGTCGGGTCTCAGCCTGACGTCCCCAACGCCTCGTCCAGATCCGCAATCAGATCCTCGGCGTTCTCCAGCCCCACTGAAACGCGCAGCAGATTCTCCGGCGTGACCGAGCGCGGGCCTTCCACCGACTTGCGATGCTCGATGAGCGACTCGACGCCGCCGAGGCTGGTCGCGCGCGTGAACAGTTTCGTGCGTCCCGCAACTGTAAAGGCCTCGTCGCGTCCGCCGCGCACGCAGAACGACAGCATCGCGCCGAAGCCGCTCATCTGTTTGCGCGCGAGCTCGTGTCCGGGATGCGATTCGAGGCCGGGATAGAACACGCGCTCGACGGCGCGATGCTTGTGCAGGAATTGCACGAGCCGCGCAGCCGTATGCGTCTGCGCGCGCACGCGACATGAAAGCGTCGTCAGGCTGCGGCGCACGAGCCAGCAATCGAACGGCGAGGGCACGTTGCCCGAGGTTGCCTGGTAGTCGCGCAGCTGATCCGACAGGCCACCGCGATCGCGCGCAACCACGGCGCCGCCCATCACGTCGCTGTGACCGCCGAAGTACTTGGTGCTCGAATGCATCACCAGGTCGGCGCCGAGCTCGAACGGCTTCTGCCAGACCGGCGTCGCAAAGGTGTTGTCGACGCAGACGACTGCGCCGCGACCGTGTGCAAGCTCTGCAATGGTCTCGATGTCGCTCACGTTGAGCATCGGGTTCGACGGCGTCTCGATCCACACCAGCCGCGTCTTATCGGTGAGCGCTTTGCGCACGACTTCGCCGTTCGTCATATCGATGAACGAATGGCTGACGCCCATCGGGCCGACGATGTCGCGCAGCTGCTTGGCGGTGCCGTGATAACTCTCGACCGGCGCGAGCACGTGATCGCCGGGCCGCAGCAGGCTGAAAACCGCGAGCGATGCGCCCGACCCGGAAGCATACGCGGTTGCGTCCGCGCCGCCTTCGAGCGCCGCGATGCATTGCTCGAGCGCGCGGCGGCTCGGGTTGTCGGGACGGATGTAGTCATAGCCGCGCGAGAATCCGCCGTCGAGGTCCCGCTCGTACGTCGTGCTCAGGTGCACAGCCGGTGCGACCTCGCCGGTGGCTGGCTCGATGTCGCGGCCCACGCGCACAGCTATCGTCTCGATCTTCACGTTCGTTTCCTCGGATCGCTCGTCGCCGCCGGCCAGTGTACCCTGCGCGCGATGCGGAGGACGTACCCATGGGGCAAATGCCGATCGAAGAAAAGCTCGACAGGCAGCTGAAGTTTCATCGCGTCGAATGGCGGATCCAGCGCATCGGCTGGATCGTCGTCGTGCTGTTCCTCGTGGCCGCCGGTGTTGGCCTCTTCGGCAACGGGCCGCTGAGTCACGCGAGCGCAGCCGGCGCGGAAGGACGCGTCGAGTACGAGCGCTTCCTGCGTTATGGCTCGCCGAGCGAGATCGTCATTACGCCGACTGGCCGCGCGGCGCACGGCATCAGCCGGATCGAAATCAGCTCGGAGTACCTCGAAGGGTTTCGCATCGAGAACATCACGCCCGAGCCGGCGAGCGTACACATGGCGGGTCAGCAACTCGTCTACGAATTCACCGCTGCCGGCGCCGGCGCGTCCATTTCCATTCACGTCGATCCGCAACGGCTGTGGCGTCACCGCGCAGTGGTGCGAATCGACGGCGGCGCGCCGCTCGAAATCCGGCAGCTCACGTATCCCTGATTGCAAACGGAGGGACCATGGAATCCGTCATCCGCCCGACGCTCGTGTACCTGTTCGTGCTGGTGCTGTTGCGCCTGACCGGCAAGCGCACTCTGGCGCAGATCACCAGTTTCGACTTCGTGCTGCTGCTGATCATCAGCGAGGCCACGCAGCAGGCGCTGATCGGCGAAGACAACTCGATGATCAACAGCTTGATCGTGGTCGCCACGCTGATCGGGCTCAACATCCTGATGTCGCTGGTGAAGCAGCGCTCGAAGTGGTTCGACCGGCTGCTCGACGACATTCCGCTGGTGATCGTCGCGGACGGCAAGCCGCTGAAAGACCGCATGGACAAGGCGCGGGTCGACGAGGATGACGTGCTGGACGCCGCACGGGAGAACTGCGGACTGGAGCGCATGGAGCAGATCCGTCACGCGATCCTCGAGCGCGACGGCCAGATCTCGATCATTCCTCGCTGAGTGCACTGCGTGATCCGGAGGGTCGTGCAGCTGGTCGCTCTGTGTGCCGCACTCCTGCCGGCCGCTGCTGCGGACGAGCGGCCGCCGCGTTCTGGCATCGATCTGCAGTACGTCGATCGCAGCGTCCGCCCGCAGGACGACTTCTATCGCTACGTCAACGGCCGCTGGCTGGACTCCGTGCAGATTCCCGCGGACCAGGAGCGGATCACGCCGTCGGCGCAGCTCAACGACGTCATCAGGACCCGACTGCGCGAGCTCATCGAGCAGGCAGCGCGCTCGCCAGATGCCTCGCAGCGCAAGCTCGCCGATTTCTATGCGAGCTACCTGGACGAGAGCACGGTGCAGAAGCTGGGACTGCAACCGCTCGCGCGCGACCTGGCAGCGATCGAAGCGATCGGCGATCGCGCGCAGCTGTGCGCTGCGTTCAACGAGCTCGGCCAGATCTGGGTGCGAACGCCGTTCACGACAGCGGTGCTGAACGATCCGGATCGGCCAGGCGAGTACGCCTTGTTCCTGTACCAGAGCGGCCTCGGTCTGCCGGCGCGCGACTACTATCTCGACGACGGTCCGCAGTTCAAAGAGGTGCGCAGCGCTTACCTGGCGTACATCGCCACGCTGCTGCGTCTTGCTGGCGATCCCAACGCGCAGCAGACCGCGGATGCCGTGATGGAACTGGAAACGCAGCTCGCGAAAGTGCACTGGAGCGCCCGCGAGAGCCGCGATCCCGGCAAGACCACCAACCGCGTCGCGATCGCGAAGCTGAGCGATGTCACCGACAAGATCGACTGGCGCAGCTTGCTGCAAGGCTTCCGCGTCGACGGCCGGATCGACACGTTGATCATCGGCCAGACGAGCTATTTCGTCGGGTTGGGCGAGCTGCTGCAGGACGTGCCCCTTGCGACCTGGAAGGCCTATCTGCGCTCGCAGCTGCTCGCTGCTTACGCTCCGTATCTCGGCCGCGAGTTCGTCGCTGCAGATTTTGCGCTCCGCGGTACCGCCTTGCGCGGCATCAAGGAGAACGTTCCGCGCTCGCGAAGTGCGCTCGAGCTGATCGACCAAACCCTGGGCGAAGCGCTCGGCAGCATGTATGTCGCGCGCTACTTCCTGCCTGCGCACAAAGCGCGGCTGCAGGAAATGGCGAACAACGTCGTCGCGGCGCTCGGCGAGCGCATCGAATCCGCATCGTGGCTGACCGCTCCGACCCGACGCGCCGCGCTCGACAAGCTGCACCGGACGAAGGTGAAGATCGGCTACCCGGACCGCTGGCGCGATTACAGCGGACTGCGCATCGAGCGCGGCGACCTGGTGGGCAACGTCCAGCGTGCGCGCTCGTTCAACGTCCGCTACTACATGGCCAAGCTCGGCACGCCGATGGATCGCGACGAGTGGTACATCACGCCGCAAACTGTCGATGCCTATGGCTACCCGCCGCTCAACGACATCGTGTTTCCCGCCGGGCTGATGCAGCCGCCGTTCTTCGATCCCGCCGCCGACGATGGGGTGAACTACGGCGCGATCGGCGCGACGATCGGTCACGAACTCAGCCATGGCTTCGACGACGTCGGCAGTCAGTACGGCGCCGACGGCGCGTTCCTCGGCAAGCCCGGCTGGTTCACGAGCGAGGAGCGCGCTCGATTCGACGCGCGCGGCCAGGCTCTCGTCGACCAGTACGGAGCGATCGAAGCGCTGCCCGGCCAACACATCGATGGTCACTTGACGCTCGGCGAGAACATTGCAGACAACGCCGGTCTGGCGCTCGCCTACGCCGCCTATCACCGCTCGCTCCAGGGCAAGCCGGCGCCGGTCATCGATGGACTGAGCGGCGATCAGCGCCTGTTCATGGGCTGGACGCAGAAGTGGCGCGCGAAGGTTCGCGATGCCGAGACGCTGCGCATCCTGAAGAGCGACGAGCATTCGCCCCGCTGGGTGCGCGGCTCGGCGCCGCTGCGCAACCAGGATGCATTCTACGAGGCGTTCGGCGTGCGCACTGGCGACGCGATGTACTTGCCGCCGGAGAAGCGTGTCACGGTGTCGTGACCCGCGTCCTCGATCGTCGGCGGAATCAGCTTGTAGATCGCCGGCGTGACGATGCGGGCGACGAAGGTGGAGGAGAGCAGCCCGCCGATGATCACCCAGGCGAGCGGCGAGTACATCGCCGAGTTTTGCAACGCCAGCGGCAGCAGACCGCCGATCGCTGTCGCACTCGTGAGCAGGATCGGCAGGAAGCGCACTTCGCCGGCACGCTCGATCGCTTCATCGAGCGGCACGCCTTCGGCACGCAGACGATTGGTGAAGTCCACCAGCAGGATCGAGTTCTTGGTCTCGATGCCGATCAATGCGATGAAGCCGATGGTTGCAGTGAAGGAGATCGTATTGCCGGTGAGCCCGAGCATGAGGATGCCGCCTGCGATGCCGAAGGGCACTACGGTGAGCACGATGAGCGTGCTCTTGAAGTTGCCGAACTCGAGCACCAGGATCGCGACGATGCCGAGCAGGGCGATGATGAGCGCCGACTGCAGGCCGCCGAAGCTTTCGGTGCGCGTTTCCAGCTCACCGCCCGGGACATACGAATAGCCGCGTGGCCACTGCATCTGGTCCAGTCGGCTGAGCACATCCTTCGTGACGCGGTCCGTGTTGTAGCCGCTCTTCACATCTGCATTGATGGTGACGGCGCGTTCGCGGTTGTAGCGATGAATCTCCGTCGGTGCGGAGGTGAACCCGACGCGCGCCAGCTGACTCAGTGGCAACGTTGCGCCGTTGAGGGTGGCAACGCGCACCTGGTCGAGCGCACGCACATCGGGCCGCGCATCGATCGGCGTGCGCACCATGATGTCGTACTGCTCGCCGTCGGTGTCCTTGAACTTGCCCGCGGGAATGCCGGCCACTGCGAGGCGCACGGCGCGATCGAACTCGACCGAAGCTACCCCGAGCAGCGCGGCCTTGTGCGAGTCGATGTCGAGGCTCAGGTTGGTGCGCCGCATGCGCACCGGGTTCTCGACGTCGCGAGCGCCCGGCGTGGCCTCGATGATCTTCTCGACTTTGGCTGCGAGCTCGTACAGGCGATCCAGGTCCGGTCCGATGACGCGCACCGCGATCGGCGCCGTGATCGGCGGCCCGTTGCGGAACTCGCGCACGTGGATGCGCGCGTTCGGATACTTCTCGAGCTCGTGCCGCAGCTGGTCGAGCGCGCGCGGTGTTTCGTCCGGGTCGTACTTCGCGAGCTTGACGAACAGGTCTGCGTAGCTGCTGTCGCCCTCGTTGCCGGTCTCGTTGTAGTAGATCCTCGGGTTACCGTGCCCCAGGTTGGAGAAGTACGACTTCAGGTCCGGCAGCTCGCGCAGCTTGCTTTCGGCGAAGCGCAACGCACGATCGGTCTCGGCGAGGCTGCTGCCGTCGGGCGTCTCGACCGTAATCAGGAAGTGCGGCGTATCGGCCTTCGGGAACAGGCTGAAGCCGATGAGGCCGCCGACGCCGAGCATCACGACCACACAGCCGGCCAGCGACGCCCAGACAGTCAGTTTCGGGCGCGCCAGCGCCCGGTGCAGCAGCGGTTGATAGAAGCGATGAATCGCGTCCGTGATCCATTGCAGCATGCGGTTGCCGTGCGGATCCTCGCGCTCCCTGAGGAAGCGGCTCGCGAGAAACGGGATGATCGTC
>Ga0111539_10012425_pt1 | contig 10678 bp, 8 predicted proteins | sample RhiMethybrSRZTD1_FD_79667 | JGI IMG/M metagenome (GOLD analysis project Ga0111539, IMG submission 79667) | Populus rhizosphere microbial communities from Tennessee, USA - Rhizosphere MetaG P. TD hybrid SRZTD1 (version 2) (version 2) | ecosystem: Host-associated > Plants > Roots > Rhizosphere >... | reverse complement strand
TTTTTCATGGTTGTTAATTTTTTAGGTGAAACATCGAAAAACTGAAATCATAACAAATCAGCGCATTCAATGTTTTGCGACCTTATAAAATTAACAAATAGTTCATCCGTCAAAATGAACGTAGTTTCAGCTTGTTTTCTGGGAGATTCAACTAAAAAACCGCAATGCAGCTGAAATTTAGCAATGTGATACGGCACAGAAAAAAGGTGGCGGTGGCGTAATCGTAAGAGGGTTTCCGATAACACAATATTTTTAAACCAAGCCGTCCACCCCATCGATCCAAAGTCCAATTCCCTTCTCGGTCACCGTCGACGAAAATTTCGAAAGGTAAGTGGAAAAAAAATCCCTGCGCCTTTGCAGGAGCAGGGACTTTCTGAATCAACTTCTATCGACGATTACCAACCTGGATTGTTGGGCTGCAGGTTTGGATTATTTCTAAAGTCCGCAGCTGGAAGCGGAAGCAAGAGATGTTTTTCCTGCAAGATTGTTCCATTCATGGAAGCCCCAACGAAATCAACAAAGGTATTAGTTGTCGGCTCGTAGACTTTGCGCAAACGCATCATATCAAACCAGGTAATACATTCATAACTCAATTCATGCCACCGTTCTCTTAAAACCGCGTCTCTGAATGTTGTCTGGTTAAAAGTTCCTATTGCCGGCGTAGTAAGACCAGCGCGGTCGCGGATTAGTTTCAAAGCATTGTATGCCTCAGCATTTGGCCCACCACTTTCGTTTTGAGCCTCAGCGTAGACTAGCAATACTTCTGCGAACCGGATCAGAGGATAGTTTAATCCTGAATTGCCAGTACCGGGTAAACCTGGAGGAGGTGCCCCGTTGGCAACCGCATCAAAATGTTTGTATATGTAAAATCTGTTGAGTGTAATTGGTGCGCCGGTTCCCCCACCGAGATAATAATTTTTAAAATAAAATCCCTTTTCCTCTATTCGCTTGTCGCCCGCTTCATAGGAAGATAAGAAAGAAGCGAAAGGTACGGTTGTGCCGACCTCACCTGAGGCAGTAATGTTCGTGTTATTAGGAAGATACTTGTCTTGGAAACCTGCATTAGCAATACCGGCAGCATACTGGATCATAAAAAGATGTTCCAGGACATTCTCCTTTGCGGGATCGTGAAGATCATTGTAATTTGGGAACAGTCCGACTTTAGCAGGATTGGCTATTGCATAATCAATTACTTCTTTCGCTTTTGCAGCAGCTTTTTGATAATATTCAGCGCCTTTGTTAAGCGGTTGTCCTGCCATAGTCAAATACACTTTTGCCAAAAGTGATTTCACTGCCGCTTGAGAAGCTAGTCCCGAGCCATCCGTCATTGGGAAACCAGCGGCCTCCGCTTCAAGGAGATCCGCTTGAATTAAGTCATACACGCTTTGAGTTGAGGAGCGTGGTGCCGTAACGTTGGGGTCCTTCCAATCCAATATCGCCGTTGTAATCAATGGAACGTCTCCCCAAAGTCTCACCAACCAGAAATAGTGAAGTGCTCGGAGGAATTTTGCATGTCCTACCCATTTTTGCACATCGGTATCAACTATTTGAGGGATCCCTGGTATTTTGTCGATAGCTAAGTTTGCATTCGCAATCCCTTCATACAACTGTCTCCACCACTGCGTTATCAACAGGTTGTCGCCCGTGTGCGTAAATCCCATGATGGTGTTTAAATCTTGATTTTGACTTGTTTCGGAATCAGCAGTCCCGCTGAGTGCATCTATCATTTGGAAATTGGAAACAAAAATTCCGGCTCCATCTGATAAAAATCTTAAGTTCTCATAGATACCATAGACTGCAGCCTCGGCATCCTGAGGAACTTGGAAAAATGTGGCTGGCGCAATATTAGAAGGATCTTTCTCCTCTAAGAAATCAGAGCAACCCGAGCCTATAATCAGGGCACCACAAAGGATGACCTTGGTTAATATCTTTATCGTGAATTTCATTTTGTAATTCTTTTAGTTGAAACCATTATAATCCGAGGCTCAAGCCAAACATATAAACCGTTGGTTTGGGATAGTCAAAGAATGTTTGTCCCTGCGCAAACGGATTTGTATAAGTGGATACTTCCGGATCATTTCCTTCGAATTTTGTACTCAGGAAAAAGTTTTGTACGGACACATAAACTCTTGCATTGCTAAGTCTGAGGCGTTCGGTCACGTTACCCGATAGTGTGTATCCAAGAACCACATTTCGACCACGTATAAAAGAACCATCTTTAACCCAATGTGTATCGACATTAGATACGTAGCCGGCTTTTGAATCACGAACAGCAGCGATTTCAGTATTTTGATTCTCCGGTGTCCAGGCATTTAACACGGACTTATAACTATTCGCCAGGCCAGTACGATCTTCACCTGAGTGCATGGTCATATCTAAAACGTCATTGCCAGAGGAGTATTGAAGGTCTAATACAAAATCGAATGATCCATATCTTAAAGTGTTGATGAAAGAACCATAAAAGTCCGGATTACCATTTCCAATGATCATTCGATCGGAATCATTAATGGCATAGTCTCCATTTACATCAAGGTATTTTACATCACCGGGCAGCAATGGTTTGCCTTGACCACGATACGTATTAACCCCATATTTTTGGGCTTCGGCAGTTTCATCTGTTCCCCAGGTGCCTAATCTCACTAGTCCCCAGAAAGAACCAACGGGCTGGCCTTCCATAATCACGCCAGTCTGGTTGGTAAAGTTTGGATTACCGACGCCAAAAATCGGAGCTGGATTAGCAAGCTTCAAAACCTTGTTGCGATTTGCCGAAATGTTGAAAGTTGTTGTCCATGTAAACTTAGTTGTGGCAATATTCTCTGTTGTCAGCGCCAACTCAAATCCTTTGTTCTCCATGCTTCCACCGTTACGGGTAATGGTTTCATATCCTGATGTGACAGGAAGGGGTGCCGACAACAACATGTCTGTTGTTTTTCTGTAGTAAACGTCTGCTTCTATTGCTATACGGTTGTCCAGGAACCCGATCTCCAGACCGATATCCGTTTGAGCAGTTTTTTCCCACTTCAAATCTGGATTGCCAAGTCTGCTCGCCGTGTTTCCTGCCTCCTGCTTTGCACCTACGCCCAATACACGTGCGTTGTTGATAACGCCCGTTGTAACCCTCAAAGAGGGAAGCGCTGAATAAGCGGCAATCTCAGAGTTACCCGTCAAACCATAGCTACCGCGAAGTTTCAAATTTGAAATAACGCTATTGCCTTTTAGGAATTCCTCTTCAGAAACACGCCATGCCAATGCGGCGGAAGGAAAGAATGCATACTTATTGGACTCTCCAAATTTTGAAGATCCATCGATGCGCCCTGTAACGGTTAGCAAATATTTATCATTCAAGCCGTAGTTCACCCTTCCGAAATAGGAATTGAATGCGAATCTGGTTTTGGCAGAACTTATCGGAGGTGAATCAAGCGAGAAGTCTTGCGCACCGCCAATGTTGTTGGTTTGGAAAAAATCAGAAATAAAATTCCGAGAACTTGCTGCCAGAAAATAGGTTTCCGTTTCCTGCAGCGATGTACCCAACACAGCATTCAGCGAGTGAATACCATTAAACGTTTTACTATAAGTTAAATAATTTTCGAACGACCAAAATGTTTCCTGATCGTCGCGCACTCTGGCGGTGCCTCTTTCATTAGGAGAATTTACATAGGTAGGTGTTTGGGGTGCTGGCCGTCCGTCATAGCGTCTGCGTTCGCGATCTAAAACATTGACACCAAGGGTTGACCGGAATTCCAAACCTTCAGTAAGTCTGATGTTTGCATAAACATTTCCTAATAAATTCTTACCGGTAATAATATAGTCATTCTTGTTGATCTGATCCACTGGCGTTTGGCCGCCTTCAATAGACGCGGAATAATTTTTATTATGCGAATATGCTCCGTTGGGATATTGGACGGGCAGTATAGGAAGTGCTTCGGTAATCATACGCACAACGTTAAGGCCACCGGTTCCAAAATCTACGATATTCTCTTCCTGGCTGTTATATCCCAATGATCCACCAACTTTCAGCCATGGTTTAATCTGACTATCCATGACGAACCTTGCGGAATAGCGCTTGAGATAAGAGTTGAGTAAAAGTCCATTGTCATCTCTGTATCCCACAAAAACGCCATAGCTGTTTTCCTTATTTCCGCCGGTTATACCCAACTGATAATTCTGTGAAGGTTTACTTTGGGTTGTTTCTTTGAACCAGTCGGTGTCATAAAGCGGTTGTCCATTGGCGTCGAACAGTGAATAGTTACCAATGTTGGTTAAAGCCGCGCGAGCATCTTTTGGATCCTGTCTCCCTGACGAGTGCGATCCCGTTCCATTTGGCCCGCCGGTTGGATTCCAGCCAGCAGGATCGTATACCTTTAAATTATCCCATCCAAGTTGCTCAACGTCCAAGAACTCGCGGGCATTCAACATTTCAACACGATTGGGTCCAATGGTGGGAGTGCTCAACTGCATGTCGAACGTGACTCTTCCACCCGAGGTGCTGCCCCTTTTCGTCGTGATGATGATAACACCATTTGCGCCGCGTGCACCGTAGATAGCAGTTGAGGATGCATCTTTCAATACCTCGACAGAAGCGATGTCAGCTGGATTAATATTATCGATCGCATTATTCAATGCCATTGATCCATCCGTTTGAGTTCCCACAGGCAAAATCACACCGTCAACAACATATAGTGGGTTGTTAGACGTACTGATGGAACTAAAGCCGCGGATTCTCACATTGGATTGCCCGCCTGGACGGCCAGAGTTAACATTTACAGCCACACCAGCCACCCTTCCGGCAAGCGATTGTGAAACAGTTGGTGATTGACGTTCCTGAATTTCCTCTGCCTTCACTGTTCCCACAGAACCCGTGAGGTCGGTTTTTCTACGTGTACCATATCCAATTACCACAACTTCTTCCAGGGATTTTATGTCGGGCATCAACGTAACGTTGATTTCAGTTCTATTATCGATGCTCACTTCCTGCAATTCGTATCCAATGAAACTAAATACAAGGACAGCGGTCGCGTCATCAACTTCGATATTGAATTGACCTTGAGCATCTGATGTCGTTCCACGTGTTGTGCCTTTGATAAGGATGTTCACGCCAGGTAATGGCGCTCCGCCCTCATCAGTCACTTTTCCCGAAATGGGCATAAGATCTGCACGTTTATAGTCTATTTCCCGCACGGCCTCGCTATCATCATCTACAGGAGTTTTAAAAAGGGATATACGACCGGCGATAAGTTGAAACGAAATGCCCATTGGGGACAATAGATCGTGTAATACATCACCCAGTTTTTCTTTTTCGACGTTAAGGTTAATTTTTTCAAGATCACGGACGATGCGGGGACTGTAGGCAAACTTAGCGCCTACCGATTTTTCGATTTTATTCAATGCATTTTTTAGCTGAATATTCTCAATCTGCAGCGTTACTTCCCTATCCAGGATACCTTGAGCGGTAGATCCATTGGAAAAGGCAAATGAGCTGAAGAACAGGGTTATCAAGAACGGTGTAACTGAGAATTTCATAATAAAAATCATTACATCATACAGGCATTGCTGCCGATACAGTTTTTTCATAACTTATGAAGTTTTGTTGTGAATGGAAATTTATTAACAAGACACGCTTGGCATCTGGCAGGATGTCCAAGGACCTAGGTCGGCAATGAACATTGCCGACCTTACTTTTTATGTAATTTCTCTTATCATATGTAGGGGGTTAGGTGTTTATTTTGGTTATTTATACTTAGCTGCTTATTCACATCCTCTTCCAGTGATTAAGATTTTCGTTCCCTTTACCTCGTAATTAGTTCCGGTGGACTTACATATGACATCCAGTATGTCATATAGCTCCATCAGGGAAACATCCCCTGTGAAGGTGCAGGAATAAGACGCGTCGTTCTCCATAATAACATCGATGGAATAGGTTTCCTCAATGCTCTTTATAATTTCACGGATGGGTGTATCGCTGAAGACAAAGTCTACCGCTTTGTTCGCACTCGGAAGCGCTTTCGGCTCCGCGACTAAGCTTGTAACCCAGTGGTTGTCCTTTACAAAATATTCTACTTTCTCATTCGGGGTTAAGATGACACCACTGGCGTCAGTCCCATTTTGGTTAGACATAGCTTGGTTGGCATCTTCATATACGGAAACTTTGCCCGTGCGAACTGCAACTTCAACGGTCTCGGCATTCTCAGCAGCCTTGACAGAAAAGCTTGTACCTAAAACTTTTGTTACCACTTCACCGCCGTAAACATAGAATGGCCTTTTGCTATCTTTTACAACTTCAAAAAAGCCTTCACCTATCAAGTGAACTTCGCGTTTTTGATCAAGCCATTTTTTTGAATAGGAAATTTCTGAATTTGGCTTCAATTCGACCGAGCTTGAATCCGGAAGCTGGATTTTTAAAATACCATTTGTTGTATTTGAATGTTTGATCAGGTCATTCGATGATGTATTAATCTGCGCTACTTCGTTGGTAGCGCCAATCTGCGCTCCGCGCGGAATCAGCAGGTAAACGACCAGCGTTGCTATGACTAGACTTGCTGCGATTTTCAGGGGCAGAAAACCAGAAAGTCTTATGATCGGGTGTTTTCGCGCTGACGGAAGTGCACCTTGAATGGTAGAACGCATCCGTCGACTGAACTCGTCTTTCTCCTGCTGATTCAGCTCGAGATCTTCGTCTGAGATCTTAGCAAACCAATAATTTATCTTTTGGATTTCCTCCAATGAGCAGGAACCTTCCTTGTAACGCTTCAACAGCTCTTGAAATTCTTCTTTAGTCATACTTGCATTCATTTGTGGATGCTATACTAAAGACGGGGAGGTCCTTCAAAATCCTCAACAAAACTTAAAGATTTTGAAGCTAATAAGTCTAAGCTTATTTAATTCTGGATAAAGAGCAGACTCATAAGAAGATACTCGCGGAGATAAGTGCGCATAAATTTAAGAGACTTAGTGAGATGATACCCAACGGTCTTTTCAGAGAGGTGCAAATGCCTTGCAATTTTTTCCAACGACCAACTTTCCAACCTGCTCAGTTTAAATACTTGTTGTGTTTTTTCTGGTAGCCTTGACAGTCCTTTCTGAATCGCCTGAGTAAGGTCATCAAACTCTACTATGTTTTCTGTTGCTGTGGAATTCAACTCGCCAAATGCCTTGTAAAAATCTAAATACTTATTAGCCACAAGGCCTGAATGGATGTGGTCAATAACTGAATTCTTAATTGCTACAAAGAGATAGCTACTAATGTTTTGGGGTTTCAGGGTGTGCCTCTTTTCCCATAGCTTTAAAAACAAATCTTGCGTCAGTTCCTCTGCAATGTCTTTCTTTCCTAATCTTTTATAGGCAATAAGAAAGACCTTGTACCAGTATTCATCGTAAATTTTAAGGAAGGCTTCCTCATCATCACTAAAAGTCCTTACGGTTTTATGAGAGGTAATGAACATGTCTTTTCAGTTACTCAACAAGTTTAAAATAAAGTAACTGTAAAAACAACAACGGATTGCGAAATCGTTTTTTTTAAACAATTTTTTGAATCGCTTGAGGAAAAAAGGTTGACAAGCCGTCCTATATATATCTTTTAAGTGTGGATTATACACAAGTAAGAATTACGTCCTTACGTTATTAGCGAACAACACCAAGATCTATTTTCGACCCAGTGTCTTGGTTAGCCTTCTGCAACGTATGAGTAAGACGCGTTTATAAAATAATTGTCCCGGTTATAAACACTACAATTCGTTGTTTGTTATAAAAGGATATTCATTTTGTAGTCTTGGTTCAAAAAACAAACGCACTTCAAACGAGGCAAAGTTGGAAAATTATTCATTCCAACTACTGGAAGAACTTGCCCTCAGAATCCCACATTTCAGCGAGTCAAATAAAAGTCAATCGCCAACTGAGAGGCAGAGTGTAAGCAACGCATAGGCTACTATAAATAAAGAATATGGCGTAGATAGGGACAATCGCGGCCTTATTGCCGGGTCGCAAAATTAATGAGTTCAACGCTACTCTTCACATTGACCTTCCGGAACAAGACCTGTTTATGATTTTTGATCGTATTGACGCTAACATTAAGGCAGTCGGCGATTTCCTGCGTTGAAAAACCTTTGATGATCAATTTGATAATTTCATTTTGCCTGGGTGTAATTGAGTGATCAGCGTGCCGTGGATCGAAGGTATATACTTTAGTTACATCTCCTTTGCTGTATTGAAGGATATCCAGCGTTACGTGAAAGAATTTCTCACGGTTTGAAATGTTTTTAAACATCGTAAAATAAATATACTTTCCGTTCTCGCTTTCAATGGCCAGCTTTTCGTCCCTTAGGTAAAGATAACTCCCAGCCTTACCCTTGAAACGATAGTGAAATACAAATCGGTGGGTTAAAGGATCGTAGGGTTCTGCTGAATTTATAAATTCAAAACATCGTTGGAGTCCTTCAACATCATCAGTATGAATGCGAGCAAAAAAGTCCGGCACCTTGAAACTTTGGAATTCTTCTTTCTCAAAACCGAAAATGTACCTGCAGTTGGACCCCACATATTGAAGTTTCGGATGAGACCGATTGCAAAGCATCAAAACCTGATCCGGATACAACTGCTCCACGGTTGATAAAGTCTGAATGATCCGCTGATTGTCGGATTCAGCTTCAAACCTAATATATTGACCTTCGCTCACATCCTTTTTAAGGAGGGTAATAAAAGCATTCGAAGCTACGATAGTTGACATCTGTAATTGCAAAAAACAAAACTAGCAAGAGGTCAGATTGACATTCAAATTCGTTTGTCACATAATGGGAGAATTGGTGCCACGAATTTCAATAATTGTTAGGAAGCAATACTTTTCTTAACCATTGTAAAGACAACAGTCGCTAAAACGAAAGTAGGAATGACCCGAATCCAGTCCGTAACTATCAACATGTTCAGTAGTTCTTCATTTTTGCCTTTATCTAATTCAATTTGCATTGGAATCTGAATGAATGCCGACGAAAGCCACGGAATAATTGTACAAAACAGACTAATCCATACCAGCGTTCTCGATACCGCCTTTGGCCGGTGCCAGAATTGCAACACCAAAAATACGGTCATTATTAAAGTAGGCATTACAAAAAAAGGCACGATGCGGCTACCTGACGCTATATGCATTTTGACAAATTCAGCATCTCCGACAAAACGCCATGTGTGGTAGACAACGAAACTATCCATCATCGAGGCGCCAAATGTGTAGAAAGCAAGTCCAAAAAAAGCTGGTGTGATCCAGCTGGCATGTTTAGTTGTAAATTTTTCTGCAGTGTTCATTATACTTTTTGGCAAATGAACAACGTCAACTCTTAATTCGAAATAGTCCTTTTGTACTAAGCAAAGGAGAAGGCTTCTCTCCCTCCGCCAACATTTTGATCTGCTCCATCATCGCATGCATAAATTTATCCTGATTTCTTTTTTCAATTTCAATAGGTATGTTGGTCCTTCGGTAATCAAAATATATTAGAAGCACTCGCGTGAACTAGAACAAAAGATTCGACCTTAAACTTATTTCCCATTCTCATGGCCACAGATTAAAAACTGTATTAATTCCGGTGCTAATATTTTGGGAGGAACATCGTGTATGGATCCATTAAGGCTTTTTCGTGTGGCATTTGGTAATATACTTACCGTTGCCTCCACCGCGCTCCTTAAGGTTTCCGGACTTTTTGTACTATCTATGACGAGGACTGGAATGGATATAGTCGAAACTAAATTTTTAGGAATTTCGAAATCGCCACAAACGGCAGCATCATACGGAAGTGAATTCGCATTCGCTTTCATTTTTCGCCAGTTGGGTGTCAATTGCAATACAAAGGGCAGGAAAGCCGGGACTCCCATTATTTTTCTTAAATAAAATTTAACGGCTCCTCCCCTATTGCCTTCGTCAACTAATCTAGCCAGGTCATGATAAGCATTCGGCGAACGAATAAGATTTTTATTGGTCACGAACGGCGGCTCAAACAATGCTAATTTGGGTATGCGCAACCCATGCGATACTGCCCTAAGCGCAAGAATTGCTCCAGAGGAAATACCGAACACATAGGCACTTCCTCCGTTCTGTTCAATCAAGGCCTGAAGGTCTTCGATTTCCCGTTCGATGTGGTAAGGTTTTGTGTCCCCGCTTTCACCTCTTGCCCTCCGATCATACGAAATGACGGTAAAATATTCGGCCAAATAAGGCGTGAGCTTTGGCATGGGACCGAAATCTTTGCTGCAAAAAGCTCCATCGACCAGGATAATAACAGGACCCTTGCCTTTTTTAAGATAGACTATCTTAGTCCCATCTTTTGACGTGGCGACGCTCATAGGATTTGCTATTGATCAAACAAAATTACAAGATATTGACGTATTATGAAGAGGGCGATAACGACAACCTAAGGGGGAAAAATGTGAAAAGCGCTCCGTTAACGACGAAAAATTCCCCAGTGTGGAATCGGTTCTGCAACCCGCAGTTCAATACGTCAAGTATTGAACGATCGGAGCATGGCACAATCTTTTTATAGTGTGCTATAGTTTTCACTTTAAAATATTCATCCATGAGAAAAATTATGATAACAGCATGTGTGGTAGCATTCATGAGTATGATGGCCCTCGCACAAAACATTGATTCAACACAAAACCAAAATGGGTCGACAGACTTCAGAAACAATCCGATACAGGACTC
>Ga0111539_10012422_pt1 | contig 10678 bp, 9 predicted proteins | sample RhiMethybrSRZTD1_FD_79667 | JGI IMG/M metagenome (GOLD analysis project Ga0111539, IMG submission 79667) | Populus rhizosphere microbial communities from Tennessee, USA - Rhizosphere MetaG P. TD hybrid SRZTD1 (version 2) (version 2) | ecosystem: Host-associated > Plants > Roots > Rhizosphere >... | reverse complement strand
GCGATCCGCAGCGAATTTCCCGATGCGCGCATCATCGTGCTGACGACGTACGCGGGCGACGCACAAGCGGCCGCCGCGCTCAAGGCCGGCGCGTCCGGCTATCTGCTGAAGAACCTGGTGCGCAAGGAGCTGCTCGAAACGATCCGCGCCGTGCACTCGGGCAAGCGGCGCATCCCGCCGGAGATCGCGACGGAGATCGCCGAGCACGTCGCCGACGACGCGCTCACCGGGCGCGAGATCGAAGTGCTGCGGCGAGTCGCCTCGGGCAAGTCGAACAAGCTCATCGCCGCCGAGCTCGACATCTCCGAAGGCACCGTCAAGACCCACATGAAGAGCATCCTGCCGAAGCTCGACGCCGCCGACCGCACCCACGCCGTGATGATCGCCCTGAAGCGGGGGATTCTGGATCTCTAGGCGGCACCTGCGGTGCCGCGGCACCTGCGGTGCCGGGAGAGTAAAACGGGGGAAAGTCAGCAACGCAGCAAATTGCTGCACTGCTGAGTTTCCCCTCATTTTCTCTCCCGGCACCTCACTCCTCACTCCGTCGGAATGAGGCCCTGCTTGTGCAGCTCCATGGCCGCCGCGGTGGCCAGCCGATCGATGGTCTTATCGATGCTCGACGGATTGACGAGCCGGCTCTCGCCGCCCCACACCAGCTTGTTCTGCTTCAATGAGTAGACGAGCGTTTCTATGCGCACGATCGTGTTGGTTTGAATCTCGCCGCCGCTCCAGGTCGCGCCCCACGGCGTGCCCCAGCCGGCGCCGTAGTAACCGCCCCAGTAGCCGTGGTAGATGGGCTCCGAATACGTCACAGGCGTCGACACGACGTCCTTGTCGACACTCACCGGCCGCATGACGACGACACCGAGCACGCCAGCCTTCTCGAGCGCTGCCCGCGCTTCCGGCTCGTTGGACGGTTTCGCATCGGGATAGAGCACGTACATCGGCACGCCGACGGCGCCCCGCGCGCTGATCTCCTGAGCCAGCTTGTCCTCGGCGACCCGGCGCGAAGCCTCGTTGTTCACCATCACGACCGCCGCAACCTTCGAGCCTCGCACCTCGAGCGGCTGCGCGTCGGGCGCTCGCCACGTCGACTCGAAAGGCGCCGACGACGCACAAGCTGTCAGGATTGTCGCCAGCAAAACCGGCGATGCTCTGCTCACACGCATGTTGACTCCTCGGCTAGCGCCACAGATTCGTCTTCGCGAGATCGATGACCTCGCTGCCGCGACCGCTGAGGATCGCCTTCACCATGAACAGCGAGAAACCCCTCGCCATCTCGGCCGTGATGGACGGCGGCATCGCCAGCTCCAGGCGGTTGACGACCGCGTCGACGAGCACCGGGCCCGGATGGGCCATGGCCCGCGCGATGCCCTCCTCCACGTCGCCCGGATCCTCGAGCCGGATGCCCAGCATGCCGATCGCGTTCGCCAGCGCGGCGAAATCGGGATTGACGAGCGTCGTGCCGTCATCGAGGAAGCCGGTCGCCTTCTGCTCCAGCTCGACGAAGCCGAGCGAGCCGTTGTTGAACACCACGACTTTCACGGGCAGCGAGTGCTGCGTCAGCGTGAGGATGTCGCCCATCAGCATGGCGAAGCCGCCATCTCCGGACATCGATATGACTTGCCTGCGGGGGAAGGCCGCCTGCGCGCCGATCGACTGCGCCAGAGCGTTCGCCATCGAGCCGTGCCAGAACGAGCCTAGCAGTCGCCGCTTGCCGTTCGTGTGCACATAGCGCGCTGCCCAGACAGTCGGCAACCCGACATCGCAGGTGAAGATCGCATCCTCGGCTGCATGATGGCTGAGCGCCTTCGCGACCTGCTGCGGATGGATGAGTCCGCGGCCCGCCTTGCCGACTGCCAGCTCATCCAGGCTCGCTCGCGCTCTCGCGTAATGGTCCTGCGCTTGCGTCAGGTGCGCGTTGTCCCGATTTCCCTTGAGCCGCGGCAACAACGCGACGAGCGTTGCGCGCACGTCGCCGACGACACCGAGGTGCACCGGCGCGCGACGACCGATGTTCTCGGGCCGCAGATCCACCTGCGCTAGGCGCGCGCTATCGCTGTCCGGATAGAACTGGCGATACGGAAAGTCGGTGCCGAGCATGAGCAGGAGATCGCAGGCGCGCATGGCGTAATAGCCGGAGGAAAATCCGATGAGGCCGGTCATGCCGATGTCGAACGGATTGTCCCACTCGACATACTCTTTGCCCCGCATCGTATGCACGATCGGCGCCTGCAGTCGCTCTGCCAGCGTGAGCAACTCGTCGTGCGCACCCTGGCAACCCGAGCCACACAGCAGAGTGATTCGCCGCGCACCGTTCAACAGACCGGCGAGCCGATCGAGCTCCTGCGCTGCCGGCACAACGGTCGGCTCGCGCGGCAGCAGGCTGCCCGCTTCGGGCATGACGGAATTTTCCGCCGGCAGCAGCGCCACGTCCCCCGGAATCACGACCACAGACACGCCGCGCTGCGAGTAGGCCTCGCGAATCGCGATCTCGAGTGTCCTGGGCATCGAGCTGGGGGTAGAGATCGTCTCGCAGTAGTGGCTGCACTCGCGGAACAGCGCCTCGGGCCGCGTTTCCTGGAAGTAGCTCGAGCCGATTTCTGCTGAGGGAATGTGCGCTGCAATGGCGAGGACCGGCACGCGCGAGCGATGACAGTCGAACAGCCCGTTGATGAGGTGCAGGTTGCCGGGTCCGCAGCTGCCGGCGCAGACGACGAGGCTCCCGGTGAGGTGAGCCTCAGCGCCGGCTGCGAATGCCGCCACTTCCTCGTGCCGCACGTGAATCCATTCGATCTCGCGCTGGCGCCGCAGCGCGTCCGTGATGCCGTTGAGACTGTCGCCGACGATTCCGTACACGCGCTTGACGCCGGCGCGCGCGAGAATCTCGACGAACTGATCCGCGACCGTTCTAGCCATCAAATGCTCCTGGCGACGAGACTAGGCGCAGTCGCCGCCCCTGCGCACCAATACCATGGTGCAATCCACGCGGGCGTCCGTGTCTGCTGCACTCCAGCCACCCATTCGTTGTCGAGGAGCTCGCCATGCAACCCGCACTGAAAATCCTGGGCGCAGTCGGCGCCTACGCCGCGCTGGTCACGACCATCGCGCTGGCAGCGGAGCCGGCAGCGAAGCCCAAACAGGACAAATACACCGTGAAGGTGCCGGGCGGCCTCGCGTTCTCCGAGTTCAAGGGTTATGAGAGCTGGCAAGTGGTGTCGGTCAGTCACAACAAGCAGGCGATTGCGGTGATCCTCGGCAACCCAGCCATGATCAAGGCTTACGAATCCGGCGTTCCCGCGAACGGCAAGCCGGTGCCCGACGGCGCCAGGATGGCGAAGATCCACTGGATCCCGAAGCAGAACCAGTTCTTCCCGGATGCAACAGTGCCCGGCGCGCAGCACGACGTGGACTTCATGGTGAAAGACAGCAAGCGCTTCGGCGACGTCGGCGGTTGGGGCTACGCAGTGTTCAGGTACGACGCCGCGACCGATACGTTCACGCCCGGAACGACTGCCGATCAACCGCCGCAGGCGAACGACGCAAAATGCGGCGTCGCCTGCCATACGATCGTGAAAGACAAAGACTACGTCTTCACCGAATACGGCCACCGCTGAGGCGTCAGAACGTCCAACCGACTCCGAGGGTGGTTTCAACCGTGTTGAGCGAATCGTCGAAACGATCGACGACCTGGTCCAGATACCGATAGCGCGCTTCGAGCCGCACCAGGAAGCGATCGTTCACGAAGTACTTCAGTCCTGCGCCGGCGTTGAGCGTGAACCCGTTGTCGTCCTTGATCGTCACCGGCTGGCCGTTGACGGTGCCGGCGATCGGACGATCCAGATCGGCCGAGGCATAGCCCACGCCCGCCAGGGCATAAGGCACGAGCCGCGATCCAGGATTGAAGTTCCACACTGCATCGAGATCGAGCGTCGTCAGATCTTCGGCACGCGCCCGGAAATCGCCCTGTCGGTGAGGTCGTCGCCGAACATCTGGCCGCCGTACAGGTGCACTTCGTGGCGACCTTCTTCGACCTGCGCGAACACGGGCGCGGCGTTCATCGCAAGCGCTGCGAGTGAAGGGACTCCAACCAGCTTCTCTCTGCTCTTCATCATGTCTCCTTCATCTTCGACTTCGCGTCCGCCTCAGAGGCGGTACGCGTTTCCAGCAACGCGCGTGCGTCGGCCTGCGCGCGCTCAACCTGCCCGGCATCGAGGCGCTGCGAGAGCGCTCCCAATTCATAGATCGCTGCTTCGCGTTGGCCGCGCGGCACGCCGATCTCGATCGCCGCGCTGATCAGCGCATAGGCGTGGATCTCATCGCGCTTCACGCCGCTGCCGCCGGCGTAGGCATGTCCAAGATTGGCCATGCCTGGCGCATAGCCCTGCGCCGCAGCGAGGCTGAACAACTCGAAGGCATCGTGCTCGCTCTTCGGCACGCCGCGGCCGTCCTCGTACATCGTGCCGAGTCTGTTCTGGGCCGCGGCATCACCCTGCTTCACCGCGAGGCGCAACCACTTCACAGCCTCTTCGTAGTTCTGCGGCACGCCGAGACCGTGGAAGTGCATCGTCGCAATGTTGTTCATCGCGCTGACGGAGCCGCCCTCCGCCGCACGCTCGTACCACGCGAGCGCCGCAACGAAATCCTGCGGCACGCCGCTGCCGGTTGCGTAGCGCACGCCGATGCGGTTCATCGCTTCGGGGTCGACTTCGGCTGCAAAGATGCGCGGCGCTGCCAAAACCAGCAACGCCGCAACTACGATTGCCTGAACTCTGCTCATGGGCGCAAGAATGACCGCTTCGTAGCGCGTCGATAAATCGGCTTCGTTCCACGGCAGTGTTGCCTGGCGCTCAACAATCGCCGGGAACTTTCGGCGCCACGCGCTGTATTGAGCACGCAGCTCCAAATCTGCCCATACAAACTCGCTATACGAAGATGCAATCGCTTCGCCCGCCGCGTTCTGGTCTCATTGCTCAATGAAGACGATCGAGCAATTGCCGGCGCGCTACCAAGGTCATCTGCTCTTCGACAAGGCGGCAGATCCCGCTACTGCGAGCGCGCGGGATCGGTTCGAGGCGTTTGCGCGCTCGGTGCGCGATGTGCTCGCGGAGCGCTGGGCGCTCACCGCTGAAACCTATGCGCGACAGAACCCGAAGACGGTCTACTACGTTTCGATGGAGTTCCTGATCGGGCGCTCGCTCGCGAACAATGTCACGAACTTAATGTTGGACGGGCTTGCGCAGCGGGCGATCGATCAGCAGCAGCTGGACTGGCTCGGCCTGCTCGAACAGGAGGCGGATCCGGGTCTGGGCAACGGCGGACTCGGACGGCTGGCAGCCTGCTTCCTCGACTCAATGGCGACGCTGCAGCTGCCGGCGATGGGCTATGGACTGCGTTATGAGTACGGCATCTTCCGACAATCGATCGCGGATGGGTGGCAGCGCGAGCAGCCGGACAACTGGCTGCGGCAGCCCGATCCCTGGGAGATCGCCCGTCCCGAAGAGCGCATCGATGTCGCCTTCGGCTGCTCGTTCGTGATGCGCAACGGCAACCTCGAGCTGATTCCCGACCGCCCTTCGACGCTGGGCGGGATTCCGTTCGATCGGCCCGTCATCGGCCACGGCGGCAAGACGGTCAACACGCTGCGGTTGTGGGGTGCAGTCGCACCCGACTACTTCGATTTTCAGCAGTTCAGCGCGGGTGAATTCGTGGGGGCGTTGACCGAAACGCTGGTCGCCGAATCGCTCACGCGAGTGCTGTATCCGGACGATTCCACCGTCCGCGGCCGTGCTTTGCGCCTCGTGCAGGAGTACTTTCTGGTCGCCTGCTCGCTGGGCGATCTCACCCGACGCTTTCGGCGCGCAAACGCGCACTGGCACCAGATGCCTGACAAAGTTGCAATCCAGCTCAACGATACTCATCCGTCGCTGGCGGTCGCCGAGCTCATGCGCATCCTGCTCGACGTCGAACATCTCGGCTGGGACGACGCGTGGCGCGTGACGCAGCAGACGCTGGCGTACACGAATCACACGCTGCTCCCCGAGGCGCTCGAGCAGTGGCCGCTGGAGATGTTCCGGCTCCTGCTGCCGCGTCACCTCGAGATCATCTTCGAGGTCAACCGGCGGTTCCTCGACCAGGTGCGCGCGCGCTTCCCCACGGATGAAGCGCGCGTCGCACGCATGAGTCTCATCGACGAGAGCGGCGAGAGGCACGTCCGCATGGCGCATCTCGCGATTCTCGGCTCGCACAGTACCAACGGCGTCTCGGAGATCCATACGGACCTGCTGCGAACGCATACGGTCAAGGACTTCGCGGAGATGTTCCCCGAGCGCTTCAACAACAAGACCAACGGCGTCACGCCGCGCCGCTGGCTGCGGGTCGCCAACCCGGTGTTGTCGCGCACGATCTCGCAGGCGATCGGCGACGGCTGGATCACGAACCTGCAGGAGCTGGGCAAGCTTCGGCCGCTCGCCGCGGACCGTGGCTTCCGCAGCGAGTTTCTCGATGCGAAGCGCGCTGCGAAGGAGCAGTTCACGCGCTGGCTCAAGTCCAGCGCCGGCGTGACGGTCGATCCGGCGAGCATGTTCGATTGCCAGGTCAAGCGCATCCACGAATACAAGCGCCAGCTGTTGAATGTGCTGCGCATCGTCGTGCTCTACGACCGCCTGCGGCAGCAGCCCGGCCTCGAGATGGCCCCGCGCACCTTTTTCTTCGGCGGCAAGGCCGCGCCGGCCTACTGGCTCGCGAAGCTGATCATCAAGCTCATCAACAATGTCGCCGCAACGATCGACGGAGATCCAGTCGTCCGCGGGCGACTGCAGGTCGTGTTCCTTCCCGAGTACGATGTGACCCTGGCGGAGCGCCTGATCCCGGCCGCCGACGTATCGAACCAGATTTCGACCGCGGGCTTCGAGGCCAGCGGCACCAGCAACATGAAGTTCATGATGAACGGCGCCCTGACGATCGGCACGCGCGACGGCGCGACGATCGAGATGGCGAACGAGGCCGGCGAGGAGAATTTCTTCCTGTTCGGCCTGACGGCGCAGCAGGTCGATGACACTCGCGGCTGGTACAACCCGCACTGGCACTATGAACATGAGCCGGACACCCGCGCGGCGCTCGATCTCATCTTCAGCGATTATTTCAGCCGCTACGAGCCCGGCGTGTTCGAGCCGATACGCGCTGCGCTCCTGACCAGTGGCGACCGCTACATGCACCTTGCAGATCTGCGCTCGTATCTCGATGCTGACGCGCGCACCGTGGAGCTCTACAGCGATCCCGGCGCGTGGGCGCACAAGGCGATCCTGAACGTGGCAGCATCCGGCAAGTTCTCCAGCGATCGAAGCATCGCGCAGTACGCGAGCGAAATCTGGCGCGTGCGCCCCTGCCCCTCCTGACGAGGTAACTCATGGCCCTTTCCCCCTTGGCCGGCAAGCCGGCGCCCCGAGAACTGCTGATCGACCCCGCGAAAATCGAGCGCGAGTACTCCTCACGCGAGCCCGATCCGAGCGATCCGGCGCAGCTGGTGAGCTTCGGCACCAGCGGCCATCGCGGCTCGCCGCTCAACGGCTCGTTCAACGAAGCGCACATCGTTGCGATCAGTCAGGCGATCTGCGACTACCGCAGCGCGCAGGGCATCAGCGGACCGTTGTTCATGGGCCGCGACACGCACGCAGTATCCGCACCGGCGCAGCGCACTGCCCTCGAAGTGCTTGCCGCCAACGAAGTCGCGACAGTGGTTCAAAGCGCGGACGGGTTCACGCCGACGCCGGCGATCTCTCGCGCGATCCTCGTGTACAACCGCGGCCGCACCGAGCGGCTGGCGGACGGCATCGTCATCACGCCGTCACACAATCCGCCCGAGGATGGCGGCTTCAAGTACAACCCGCCGAACGGCGGACCCGCGGACTCCGACGTGACCGGCTGGATTCAAAGACGCGCCAACGAGCTGCTGCGTGAAAGCAATCGAAGTGCGAAGCGTGTGCCGCTTGCTCGAGCCAAGTACAGCGAGCAGGACTTCATGACTCCGTACGTCGAAGACTTGCGGAACGTCATCGACATGGACGCGATCCGCGCAGCCCGGCTGAAGCTCGCAGTGGATCCGCTCGGCGGCGCAGCCGTGCACTACTGGGAGCCCATCAACCGCACTTACGGTCTCGACATCGAAATCGTGAATCCGCAGGTCGACCCGAAATTCTCGTTCATGACTGTCGATCATGACGGCAAAATCCGCATGGACTGCTCGAGCCCGTATGCGATGGCGCGCCTGGTGGACCTGAAGGACCGCTACGACGTGGCGTTTGCCAATGACGCCGATGCAGATCGTCACGGTATCGTCACGCCCTCAGCGGGCTTGATGAATCCCAATCACTATCTCGCCGTCGCGATCCACTACTTGTTGACGTATCGGCCTCGCTGGAGCGCGAATGTGGCCGTAGGCAAGACGCTCGTGTCGAGCAGCCTGATCGACCGCGTGGTGGCCGCATCCGGTCGCCGCCTGTTCGAAGTGCCGGTCGGGTTCAAATGGTTCGCATCCGGCCTGCTCGACGGCTCGGTTTGCTTCGGCGGCGAAGAGAGCGCCGGCGGGAGCTTCCTGCGCCTGGACGGAACGGCGTGGAGCACCGACAAGGACGGGCCGATCCTCGCCCTGCTCGCGGCCGAGATCACGGCGCGCACCGGCAAGGATCCGGGCGAGCACTACTGGAAGCTGACCGAGCAGTTCGGCGCCCCGCATTACACCCGCATCGATGCGCCCGCGACGCCGGAACAGAAGGCGCGCCTCGCGAAACTCTCGCCCGAGTCGGTGCGCGCCTCCACACTGGCCGGCGAGCCGATCACGGCGAAGCTGACCCGCGCGCCGGGCAACGACGCGCCGATCGGCGGGCTCAAGGTCGTGACGGCCAGCTGCTGGTTCGCAGCACGACCTTCCGGCACCGAGAATCTCTACAAGATTTATGCTGAGAGCTGCCGCGACACCCAGCACCTGAAGACGGTCGTCGCCGAAGCCCAGCAGATCGTCACTGAAACCCTGAGGTCATCATGAATCCCACACAGGCCCTTTCCCGCGCCGGCCAGAGCATCTGGCTCGACAACATCACGCGTGACCTGCTGACCAGCGGCACGCTGAAGCGCTACATCGATGAGCTCGCCGTCACCGGGCTCACGTCGAACCCGACGATTTTCGACCAGGCGATCAAGCAAGGCACCGCGTACGACGCCTCGATCGCCGAGCAGGTTCGGGCGGGCAAGTCCGGCGAAGAGCTGTTCTTCGAGATCGCACTTGAGGACATCACGCGCGCCGCGGATCTGTTCCGCGCCGTTCATGAGCGCACTGCCGGTGTCGATGGCTGGGTGTCGCTCGAAGTCTCGCCGCTCCTCGCGCGCGACACTAAGACGACGTTGCGCTGGGCGCAGGAGCTGCATGCGGAAGCGGGCCGGCCCAATGTGTTCATCAAGATTCCGGGAACGCCGGAAGGCTTGCCGGCGATCGAGGAAGCGATTTTCGCGGGCGTGCCCATCAATGTGACGCTGCTGTTTTCGGCTGAGCAATACGTCGCTGCTGCAGAAGCCTGGCTGCGAGGCATCGAGCGTCGGATCGAGGCCAACCTGAATCCCGATGTCGCTTCCGTCGCGTCGATTTTCCTGAGCCGCTGGGATGTTGCGGTGAAGGACAAGGTGCCGGCGGAATTGGTCAACAAACTCGGCATTGCGATTGGGCAGCAAGCGTACGGCGCCTATTCGCAGCTGCTGCAATCCTCACGTTGGCGGCGCGCACTCAACGCCGGCGCGCGCCCGCAGCGGTTGCTCTTCGCCAGCACCGGCACAAAGGATCCGAAAGCGCCCGACATTCTGTACATCAAAGCGCTGGTCGCGCCGCTCACGATCAACACGATGCCCGAAGGCACGCTCAAGGCTTTTGCCGATCACGGCGAGCTGGGCACGGAGCTGCGGATCGATGGCGGCGACTCCGGGAAAGTGCTCGGCGAGTTCCGCAAAGCCGGCGTGGATCTGGGCGCGCTCGCCACGAAGTTGCAGGACGACGGTGCTACAGCATTCGTCAATTCCTGGAACTCGCTGCTCGGCGTCATCGCCTCCAAGAGCTCATCGCTCGCGCGCGCGAGCTAGGACGCACCCGCATGACGCCTCGCACTGTACCGTTGACCGAGCGCCCCGCGTGGGCGGCGCTGCAGACGCACCACACGCGTATTGCGCCCTTGCACCTGCGCAACCTGTTCGTGGCGGACGCTCAGCGCGGTGAGCGCCTGACGCTCGAAGCTGCCGGCATCTACTTCGACTACTCCAAACACCGGGTCACGGAAGAGACCTTGTCGCTGCTCGTGCAACTTGCCGAAGAATCCGGACTGCGGGAGCGGATCGATGCAATGTTCCGCGGCGAGCACATCAACGTCTCCGAGAATCGTGCGGTGTTGCACACGGCATTGCGCGCTCCGAAGGGCGCGACGGTTCGCGTGGACGGCGAGAACGTAGTACCGCAGGTCCAGGCGGTGCTCGACCGCATGAGCGACTTTGCCAACCGCGTTCGCAGCGGCGCGTGGCTGGGACACACAGGCAAGCGCATTCGCAACGTCGTCAACATCGGTATCGGCGGCTCGGACCTCGGGCCCGTGATGGCCTACGAAGCGCTCCGGTTCTACAGCGACCGCACCCTGCGATTCCG
>Ga0111539_10012421_pt1 | contig 10679 bp, 7 predicted proteins | sample RhiMethybrSRZTD1_FD_79667 | JGI IMG/M metagenome (GOLD analysis project Ga0111539, IMG submission 79667) | Populus rhizosphere microbial communities from Tennessee, USA - Rhizosphere MetaG P. TD hybrid SRZTD1 (version 2) (version 2) | ecosystem: Host-associated > Plants > Roots > Rhizosphere >... | reverse complement strand
GTCTCGGTCCGCAGCAGCACACAGCCGCCCGCCGCCGCGGCCGTCCGCGTCCCCCTCCGGCCGATCCGGCGGAACGGATACAGCTGCGCGAAGAAGTACACGAACGCCGGGACGATCCACCGCTCCCAGCCGGTTTCCGCCCGCAGCAGGGCCATCTGGGAGACCAGGGCCCGGTCGTCCGCGACGGCGGCGCGAACCAGGCTGGTCACGGTGCCTGGATCGAAGGCAATGTCGGCATCGGTGAACAGCAGGTAGCGACACTCCCGCGCCGCCGCCGTGCCCTGAGCCATCGCCCACACCTTGCCCGCCCAGCCGGGCGGCGGCGGGCTGCCGCCGACAACCCGCAGCACGGCGCCGGCCCGGGTGGACACGGCGCCGGCCCCGGTGGACACTGCACCATCCATGGAAACCCCGGGACCCGGTGGGCCGGGCTCGCCCGAGGCCGCCGTGGCCAGGGCCGCGGCGACCGCGCCGGTGCCGTCGGTGCTGGCGTCATCCACCAGGACCACGCTGAAGGCACCGGGATAGTCCTGCGCCAGCAGTGTGGGCAGCGTCTCCGGCAGGATCGCCGCCTCGTTCCGGGCGGGCACCACCGCGGCCACGCTGGGCCATCGACCCGGGTCGGGCGCGCCCGCCCGCCCGGGCAGGCGCACGTCCGTGCGCCAGAACCCGCCGTGCCCGGCCAGCAGGTACACCCAGGCAGCCGCGGCCAGCACGCAGGCGGCCACCAGGATCAGCATTCCGGCAGCCTCGCACACAAGCGCCACCCGGCTGCCGCTGGCGCGCACTTCATGATCGCAGCCGATTTCCTGCTCCATGCGCACGGGATCGCCCGTGATCATGGTCGGCGGAGTGGCGCTAGCTGCCGCCCCTGCCCGGGGTGCCCTCGATGGCGGTACGGCCGGCCGGCCCCGCGGAGCCCTCCGGTGCCGAGCCGTTGCCGCCGCCCGCGGCGCCTTCCGGCGCCGGCGCCGCTGCCTGCTCCGGCGAGCCGGACAAGTTCTTCTTGACGGACTCCAGAATGGTCAGGCCCTGGCCGACCAGGCCCGCGGCAAGCTCGCTGAGGCCCTCGGCCCCGTTCAGCACGTTGACGTTCGCCCCCGCCAGCCCGTTCGCCGCTTCCTTGACGATCAGCGGCAGCTGGTCGATGAGCATCCGGTCGAGCGCGACCCGGTCGTGCGAGGCCGCCGCCTCGGCCTGGATGCGCATCCGCTCCGCGTCCGCCTTGGCCAGGATGCGGACCTTGTCCGCCTCCGCCTCGGCCGGCTTGACCACCTCGGCGACAAGCTGGCGCTCGCGCAGTTCCGCCTGCTGCCGGGCCAGTTCGGCCTGCGCGGAGATGACCTCCATCTGTGCCTGCGCCTGGGTGAGCGGGCCCACCTGCGCCGCCTTCGCCTGGGCCTGGTCGATCTCCGCCTTGTACTGCGCCTGCACCACCGCCGTCTGCCGGGCGTACTCGGCCTGCTTGCGCTGGGCTTCCTGCTGCGCCTCGGCGGCTGCCTGGTTGGCCTGCGCCTGGGCGATCTGCGCCTGCCGCTGGATCGCGGCGTTGTGCGGCGCGGCCATCGCGTCGATGTAGCCGGCGTTCAGGTCGTCGATCGACTGGATCTGCAGCGAGTCCACGGTGAGGCCGATCTTGGCCATCTCCGCTTTGGAGCCGTCGAGCACCTCGGTCGCCAGCTTCTGCCGTTCGGTGACGATCTCCTCGACGGTCATCGACCCGATGATCGAGCGCAGGTGGCCGGCGAAGATCCGCCCGGTCAGCACCGACATCTGGTCCTGGTCGGACAGGAACCGCTGGCCCGCGTTGACGATGCTCTCGTCGTCGTTGCCGACCTTGAAGGCGATGACAGACCGGACGTTCAGCGAGATGCCCTGCCGGGTGACACAGGTCTCGGCCACCTCGGCCTCGCACATCGCCAGGGTGAGGTAGCGGGCCTTGCGGAAGAACGGGAGCACGAACGCGCCGTGGCCTACCACGACCCGGAACGGTGCGCCGATGCCACCCCGCCAGCGCCTGCCACCGGAAATCAGCATGGCCTGGTCGGGGGCGGGGACACGGTAACCAAACATTGTCGCTCCTCAGCGAGGATTGTCAGTAAGGGGGCCGAGTGGGTCCGCCCACTCGCTCACGTCCACCGTTCGCGCGCCGCGGCTCTCGATGACCAGCACGGTCGCGCCCTTGGGGATCGGGTCGGTAGACCAGGCCAGGTAGGCTTCGGTTCCCCCGCGGATCTTGAGCAGCACCTCGCCGGGGCCGGCCTTCCCGCGGGTGGCAACGATGACAACGCCGATCGATCCGATCAGGGACTGGTCCCCAGTCACCGTCAGCGTCTCCTGACTATCACCACCCGGTGAATGTACTTCCACACTAGCGCTGGACGTTCGGTGGCGACGCCCGCCGGTAACAGCCGCCGGGCGCATCCCTCTTGGCTGCTTCCTGCGGGGATCACTGCCGCCAGAACAGCACGCGGGAAGCTGGAATAGCGCGGGGGGGTGGTGACGTTGCAAACGATCGCTGGTGTGTACGTGTCCCCCGGGCCGCATCACTACCGCCTTCGCGGACTACCGTTCGGCTGGAGCCGCGTCGTGCCACTCGCCGAGGAGGCGACCGCACACCAGCGCCGCGTGCCACGCCCCCGCGAGACCCCCCGCTCGTGGGGGCGTTGACACGAGTTGCGGCCGGCGGCCGGTGCTGAGCCGCCCGGCATGAAGCACCACCTGGCGTGCCTCACCGGACCCGTGATCAGTTACCCGCCGGCGCACAGCCCGGGCGGGCGCAGCCAGCATGGCGAACAAGCCGTCAACCGCCCCTGCGGCATGAGCTAGAGTCGCGTCTCGACCCCTATCAGGCACTTTCACTGTCACGGCGGGTAGCCAGTGGTTCTGGATTTGGTCCGTGCGGCGCTGGCTGCGGCGGCGGCGGGCGTGCTGCCCGGTTATTTCTGGGCCGTCGTGCTGCGCCCCACGGGAGGTCTGGCCGAGCGGCTGACCTACTCGACGGTGCTCTCGATGGCCTCCGTGCCGGCGGTTGCGCTGACCCTGGCGCGGCTCGCCGGCTCTGGTATCACGCTGTGGATTGCCCTTGGCTCGGTGGCCCTGGTCCTCGGCTCCGGGGCGCTCGTTTTCGTCGTGCGCGGCGCGGCGCCAGGGTCAGCCGCCCCAGTGCTGCCCCGGCCGACCGCCTTGACCGGCACCGGCACGCTGGTGCTGACCGCAGCCGCGCTCGCCGCGGCGCTGGCCTCACTACTGCACGTGCCAGCATCCGGCCTGCTGCTGGCCGCGGTTGCGGGCGCGCTCGCCGTCGCCGGTGTATTCGCGGCGAGGGCCCTGGCCCCAGCCGCAGACAAGAATCCCGGCCCGGCCGCAGACCCGAACCCCGGCCCCGCCACGGACCGGAGGTCCAGCCTCGTCACGGACCGGAACCCCGGCCGGGCTACGGTCCCGAACCCTGGCCACGCCACGGACCCGAGCCCTGGCCCCGCCACGGACCGGAACGCCGGCCCCGCCACGGACCGGAACCCCCGCCCTGCTACGGGCGGGATCCCCGGCGGGCAAGCGGCGATCGCGGCAGATCGGCCAGTCCCGCCGGCCCGGGCGGGCTGGCGGGCGCTGGCGCTCTCGGCGGTCCTGGGCCTGGTCGCCGTCCGCGCGTACGCGGCGGTGATCCGCTTCGACTGGCCTTACGTGCGCGGCAGCGACCAGTTCTCCTACGCGATCATGGCCGAGCAACTGCTCTCTCACGGCTCGTACGGCACATTCCTGGTCTACCCGCCCGGCTTCTCCACCCTCACCGCGGTCTTCTGCCGCATCTCCGGGCTGACGCCCCTGACGCTGTTCCCCGTCCTCGCGCCGTCCCTGCTGGTGCTCGTCGCGCTGGGCGCCTATGCGCTGGCCACCCGGCTGTGGGGCTGGGAGTACGGAGTGGTGGCGGCCGCGCTGACGGGCCTGGTGCTGACCGGAGCGCATACGAGCCTGACACAGGGCAGGTATCCGGACCTGACCGCCGCCTTCTTCCTGATGGTCATGCTGGTCGCCGCGCTGATCACGCTGTATGAATCACCCTCCGTCCGGTCGGGCCTGCTGGTGACGGTGGTCGGCGCGTCCGTGGTGCTCTATCACCCGGTGGTCAGCCTGTACATGGCGCTGCTGCTGGGCCTGGTCGCGGTCATCGGCCTGCCGTACCTGCTCCTCAAGAGGCGCCGGCACGATGCGGGTGTGCTGCTGCTCGCGCTGGTAGCGGTCGCCGTGCTGTCCGCAGGCTACGCGGCGTACACCTACAACCTCGGCGACATCCTGACCGGGTCCTCCGCCACCTCGGCCGCGGTGACCAGCGTTCTGGGCACCCAGCCGGTGCCCGCGCCCGCACATCTCCTGACCGAGCTCGGGCCCGCGATCGTGTGGCTCGGCGTTTTCGGCATCGCCGCTCTGGCTGCTGGCATCAGGTACCTCCGCACGCCGGCACAGGTGCTTGCGGCGATAACGGTGCTGGGATGGTCCGCGCTCATGTACCTGGGCAGCCGGACTGCGCTGGACGGCTTCCCGCAGCGGTTCGAGCGCGACCTCGGCGCATCACTGTGCATCGCTGGCGCGCTCGGCGTCGGCATCGTCGTGCGGTCGGTGGCCGCGCTGCAGATGACCAAGCGAACCCTGACGGTAGCGGCGTCGCTGGCCGCCGCCGGCCTGATGATCGTTCTCGTCGGGCTGCCGGCGGCCGGCAACGTGCTGACCGACAGCGACGCGCGGGGCAATGTGGTCAGCCATGCGGTCGCGCGCGCGGGTGAATGGCTGCGCCAGCACAACACCGGCGGCACGATCATCTCAACACCTGGCATGAACCACGGCATCACCAACCGCGCCGTGCTCGCCCTGGGCGGTTATACCGGCCTGCAATCCTACTTCCCCCGCCGGCTGAGGCATCCGCGGTCGCTGCCCCCCGCCGGCCGGCAGCCTCTGCTCGATTCCGCGCACGTGCTGTCGCAGCCGGTGAGTTGCCGGTCGGCCGACATCCTGGTTCGTGACGACGTCCGGTACATCGTGCTGTACAAGTTCGGGCAGCAGGCCGATTTCGCCGGATTCAGCACCTCGCCCCGCCATTACCGTCCCGTGTTCCAGGACTCGTCAGTGATCATCTACGCCCCGCTCCGGGCTCCCTGCCAGGCCCGGTAGCGAGCCGATGGCCGCCGGGCCCATCGCCGTGGCTTCAATGTCGCACCTACGGCGGCTGCAGCTTGGCGGTCTCACCGCGGCGGCTGTGGCTTAGCTGTCGCACCCGCGACGGCTGCGGCTTCGCGGTCTCACCCGCGGCGGGTGGCACTCACCTGCCGACCAGCGGCCAGGGTGCCCCGGTCGCGGCCAGCACATCGGCCGGGCGCGGCAGCGCCGCCTGCGCGCCCCGGCGGGTGGTCGCCGCCGCACCCGCCGCGCACGCGGCGCGCACCGCGTCCGCCGGCCCCACCCCGGCCGCCAGTGCGACGGCCAGCGCCGCCACGAACGCGTCGCCGGCGCCGACGCTGTCGACGCTCGCCACGCTGAAACCGGGCACGGCCACCGCGCCGGGCGCACCCGGCGCACCGGCCATCTCCGGCCGGGGCGCATCCGGAGCGCGGGCGAGCACCGCCCCGGCCGCGCCCAGGGTGATGACCACGTTCCCGGCGCCCATCCGGGCCAGCGCCGACGCCGCCGCCGGTGCCTCCTCCGACCCGGCCAGCGGCTGCCCCAGCACCGCCGCCGCCTCCTGTTCGTTGACCACGAGCCAGTCCACGCCGCCGGCCAGCAGGCCAGCCGCCCCGTCCGGTGCCGGCGCCAGGTTCAGGACGCACGTGGTGCCGGCCTGCCGGGCCCGGCTCAGCACCCCCGCGAGCACCACGGCGGGAATCTCGGCGGAGACCACCAGCGCCTCGCACGGGGCCGCGAACGCCGCAGCCACCTCGTCCGGCCCGGCCAAGCCGTTCGCGCCAGCAGCCACCGCTATCGCATTCTCGCCCGCGGCGTCCACCGTGATCAGGGCCAGCCCGGAGGCGGCGCCGGTAACGACGCGCACCCCACCGGCATCTACTCCCTCGGCCGCCAGCCCCGCGCGAAGCCCGGTCCCGAACTCGTCGTCGCCGCAGCAGCCGACCATACGCACCGCCGCGCCCAGCCGGGCGGCGGCCACGGCCTGGTTGGCGCCCTTGCCGCCGGCGCCGATGTCCGCGCCGGCGGGCGACAGGACCGTCTCGCCCGGCCCGGGCAGGTGCGGCACTGCCAGTGAGATGTCGGTGTTGAGGCTGCCCACCACTGTTACCCGAGGGACCCCGGAGGACCTGGCGGTGCCGGTAGCCCCGGTGAGCTCGCCGGCCGTCCGGGACTCAACGGCCCTGGAACGCTGCCGCATGCGCCCACCGCCTTCCCGCCCCATCAGCCCCGGCCGCGTCGGTCCGCCAGCGCGTGGCGCTCCTCCGGCCGGCGGGCCGCCGGATCGCGTTCGCCGGACATCCAGGCACCCTACTCCGGGAACCGTGTCTCACCGGTCACCCGGAGCGACGACACCCGATCGGGTATCGTTTCAAAGATCACTGCTCTGCTGTCCCACACCTCCGTGCGGACGCTGATCGTCGGGATCGATCAATCCGGACGGATCGTCCAGCATGACCGGAGTTCGCTGGAAACCCTCGCCCCCTCTGGCGACTCCCTGCTCGGCGCCCACCTGAACGACCTGGTCACCGCGCCAGACGAGACGGGCTCGCCGCTGAACGGGCTGCTCGACGCCGCCCGCAGCGGCCGCGAGGCCACGGCGGTGCTCACGTTCCGCACCAGACGCCTCGACCCCGTCGACGCGGTGGTCTCGATCCAGCCCATGCGCGGAAGCGACGACAGCATCAGCGCGCTGGTGATCATCCGCATGCCGCCGCCCGCCGACGAGCAGTTCCTCGACCCGGCGCAGATGCGTCACGCGTTGCTGGACGATACGTTCCGCCAGATCGGCGCCACCCTCGACCTCGACCAGATGGCCCGCGGGCTGATCAACATCGTGGTGCCGCACTTCTGCAACTCGGCGGGGCTACTGGTGCTGGAGAGCATGGTGGCGGCCGACGATCCCCCGGCCGACCGGGAGGACGGGTCACCCTTGCTGCGCCGGCTGGCCATCGCGAGCGACGACGACGACCCGCGCCTGGACGCCGCGTTCCCCACCGGGGAGGTCCTCCGGTACCCACCCGGAACGCCCTATACCGAGGTCATGGAAACCGGCAAGCCGGTGCGGACGAGAAGCGACAACGACGATGCGCTTAAGATCGCCGAGTCCTGGCTGCGGCGGCCCGTCGCCAAGCTGCTCGCGGGCACCTCGATGCTGCTGCTGCCCCTCCACGCCCGCGACACCCTGCTGGGCTTCATCGTGTGCACCCGCCGGGCGGGCTTCCGTCCCTTCGACGCTTACGACACCGAGATCGGCATGGAGTTCGCCTCCCGGGCGGCGATCTACATTGACAACGCGCGCCGGTACAGCCGGGAGCGCGCCACCGCCCTCACCCTGCAGCGCAGCATGCTGCCGACCGACCTGTCCGCGCCCTGCTCGGTCGAGGTCAGGCACCGCTACCTGCCCGCCAGCCAGCTGGTCGAGGTCGGCGGCGACTGGTATGAGTCCATCGCCCTGCCGGGGGCCCGGGTGGCGCTGGTGGTCGGCGACGTGGCCGGGCACGGGGTCCGGGCGGCCGTCACCATGGGCCGGCTGCGCACGGCGATCCAGACGCTCGCGATGCTGGAACTGTCTCCCGCCGAGTCCCTTCAGCAGCTCAACGAGCTCATGCAGACGCTGGGCGAGCAGGAGCCCCACTTCGCGACCTGCTCGTACGCCGTCTATGACGCGGTGCAGGGCACCTGCGAGGTCGCCTCGGCCGGCCACCTGCCCCCGCTGCTGGTGCGGCCCGACGGCAACAGCGAGTTCCTCGACGTCTCGCCGGCGCCCCCGCTGGGGATCGGCGAGGGCATCATTCACAGCCGGTCCTTCGAGGTCGAGGACGACAGCATGTTCGTCCTGTACACGGACGGGCTGGTGGAGAGCCGGGACCGCGACATCGACGACGGCCTGAAACGCCTGCAGTCGACGTTCGGCCCCGGGTCGGCCGGGCGCCCGGTGGAGGAGCTGTGCAGGGCCGCCGTCGCGGGCGCCTACGCCGACCAGCAGCGCGACGACATAGCGGTGCTGATCGCGCGGCTGAGCCGCATCGACGGCAGCCAGCTGGCGACCTGGATCCTGCCCGGGGAACTCACCTCCGCGGGCGAGGCGCGAGCGCTGGTGACCGAGCCGCTGGAGAAATGGGAGCTGACCGGGATGGTGCCCACCACCCAGCTGCTCGTCTCCGAGCTGGTGACCAACGCGATCCGGTACACCGACGGCCCGGTCACCCTCCGCCTCGTCCTAGAGCGGGCTCTGACGTGTGAGGTCGCCGACACCTCGCCGACACCGCCGAGGATGAGGCACGCGGCGAGAGACGACGAGTCGGGCCGCGGCCTGCAGGTCGTCAGCCAGCTCTCGCTGCGCTGGGGCACCCGGAGGACGGCGGGGGGCAAGGTCGTCTGGTGCGAGCAGCAGCTCCCGCGGGGCTTCACTCCGGCCCTGCCGCCGCGTACCTGAGCGGCCCGGCAGCGGGTTGGCTGTGGTCAGCGGCAGTGCCCGGGCCATCCGTTAAGCATGGGCCTGGCCGACCGGGGCGGGGAGCGGGCCGGCCACGGGTCCCGGCTCGGTCAGCTGGCGCCGTGCCTGGTGTCCTGTTTGATGTCCAGCTGGCCGTTGCGCATCAGGCCGATCCGCTGCGCCCGGCCACGTCTGCCGGTGACGGCGCGTAATGACACCGGGGGCGGGCGTCACGACGGTCAGAATGCTGGCGGGCCGGGCTGAGAGGAGGCTGAGGGTGTGCTGTGCGGTAGCTGCAAGCCGCGAGCCTTGTCACGCCGAAGGGCCTGGGGGCAATCGGCCGCCCGGGATCCTGGCCCCGATACCCCGCGGCTCCGGCTCCTCTCAGCGGGAGTGGGTGTAGAGCACTAGCCAGATGCCGGTGACTGTCCAGTGGTGAGCTGGGTGGAAGCCGAGGCCGGTGACGACGGGGAGGTTGCCCCGGAAGTCTCCGCGGGTGTGGTCAGGCACCGCGCATGGCGCGCAGCGACTCGCGCAGCGATCCCATGGTGGCGAGCACCGCCGACGGCTCGTACCCACAGTGCGCCATGCAGTTCGCGCACCGCGGGTCCTTGCCCCGCCCGTAGGCCTCCCAGTCCGTCGTCTCGATCAGCTCGGCGTAGGTCTTGGTGTAACCGTCGGACATCAGGTAGCAGGGCCGCTGCCAGCCGAGCAGCGAGTAGGACGGGATTCCCCAGGCGGTGCAGGCGTAGTCGGTCTTGCCCTCGAGGAAATCGAGGAAGAGCGGCGAGTGGTTGAGCCGCCAGCGGTGGCGGTTCCCGTTCCCGAACGCCTTCCGGAACAGTTCCCGGGTCTCGGTCACGCCCAGGAAGTGCTCCTGGTCGGGCGCCTTCTCGTAGGCGTAGGCGGGGGAGATCATCATCTGGTCCACGGCCAGGTCGTCGTTGAGGTAGTCGAGCACGTCGATGACGGTCTGCGGGGTGTCGGTGTTGAAGAACGTGGTGTTGGTGGTGACCCGGAACCCGCGCCGCTGGCACTCTCTGATCGCCGCGACCGCCTCGTCGAATACGCCTTCCTTGCACACCGACTCGTCGTGCCGCTCACGCAGCCCGTCGATGTGCACCGCCCACGCGAAGTAGCGCGACGGCCGGAACTTGTCCAGCTTCTTGGGGATAAGCAGCGCGTTCGTGCACAGGAACACGTACTTCTTCCGCTTGACCAGCTCGGCGACCAGCACGTCGATCTGCGGGTGCATGAGCGGTTCCCCGCCGGCGATGGACACCATCGGCGCGCCGCACTCCTCGATTGCGGCCAGCGCCTGCTCGACCGGCATCCGCTGCTTGAGCAGATCGTGCGGTTGCTGGATCTTCCCGCACCCGGCGCACTTGAGGTTGCAGGCGAACAGCGGCTCAAGCTCGACCAGGAGCGGGAACTTGTCCTTCCTGGCTAGTTTCTGGCGCATCAGGTATGCACCGATCCGCACGCTCTGGCGCAGCGGCATGGTCATGGCGACCTGACCTCCTTGGGCAGGCTGAAATGGATGGATTCGGTGGTGGTCACCCGCTCGTTCACCTCCACCGGGCCGAGCCCGGCGAGCGCGGCGACGATCTGGCCGACCACGGCTGGCGGCGCGGACGCCCCAGCGCTGATGCCGACCGTGGAGACCCCGGCCAGCCAGCCGAGCTCGATGTCGGCCGGGCCGTCGATGAGATGGGCCGGGACGCCGGCCCGCTCCGCGGTCTCCACCAGGCGGAGGGAGTTGGACGAGTTCGCGGAGCCGGCCACCAGCACCAGATCGGACTCGGCGGCGACGGCGCGCACCGCCTGCTGCCGGTTGGTGGTGGCGTAGCAGATGTCGTCGCTGCCCGGCGCCCGCGCCGCCGGGAACCGCTCCCGCAGCACGCTGGCGACCTCCTCGGCCTCGTCCACGGCGAGCGTGGTCTGCATGAGGTAGGCGACCTTGCCCGGGTCCTTCGGGCGCAGCCTGGCGACGTCATCGGTGGTCTCCACCAGCGCCATCGCACCCGGCGCCTCGCCCAGCGTCCCCTCGACCTCCTCGTGGCCG
>Ga0111539_10012418_pt1 | contig 10681 bp, 9 predicted proteins | sample RhiMethybrSRZTD1_FD_79667 | JGI IMG/M metagenome (GOLD analysis project Ga0111539, IMG submission 79667) | Populus rhizosphere microbial communities from Tennessee, USA - Rhizosphere MetaG P. TD hybrid SRZTD1 (version 2) (version 2) | ecosystem: Host-associated > Plants > Roots > Rhizosphere >... | reverse complement strand
GCTGCGGAGGTGGCGTCGTACCACATGGCGGCCTTGCTCTGTGTCGTCGCGGTCAGGCACTCGGCAAACCCGGCTTGGGCCGCGCCAGCCTCACCATGCGCCTTGACTAGATCGGTGTAGAAGGTGGTCGCCTGAGTGAATTCCGGCGCATTCACTTTCGGCGTCCAGTCCTTCTCGAACCAGGTGCCGCCGAAGGTATTGACAACAGTTGTCAGAGGTGCGAATACCTCGCCCCAACCAGGCAGGCCCCGCAGACAGATGCCCTTCATACCAGATTGGGCACCGTCCAGCTTGGCCGCGGCTGCCGCTACCTCATCCCAGGTCGGGTTGTCCTTGATGGTCACACCGGCCTTGTCGGCGACATCCTTGCGGTACATCAGGAACGAGGACTCGCCGTAGAACGGCTCACCGTAGAGCTTGCCGTCCGGACCTTTCAGCGACTCGGTCATCGACGGGAAGATGTCGGCCTGGTTGAAATCCTTGTCGTCCTTGTACGCCTGGATGTCATCCATGGACCAGAGCCAGTTGTTCTTGGAGTACCACGGGATTTCGAAGTTCGACAGCGTTGCGACGTCGAACTGGCCGGACTGGTTGGCGAACTCCTGGGCCGCCTGGTTGCGCATGTCATTCTCCGGCTTGACGGTGAAGTTCACCGTGATGCCGGACTCCTTCTCGAAATCGCCGATATGTTTCTGCAGCGCAAGCATCTGCGGATTGTTGACCATCAAGACGTTGATGGAACTGGCGGCGCCACTAGCGCCTCCTCCGCCACCGCCCCCACCGGCTCCGGCGCAAGCGGCGGTCGTGAGTAACAACGCGGACAACCCTGCGGCCGCCGCAACTTTGTGATTCCAGCGCATCTGGAGTCATTCCTTCCTGGTCGTCCCTGTTGAGGGTTCCGAGCTTTAGGGCTTCTGGCGGCCTGGATGGCCGTTCCTAAGCTGATCGCGCAGCCACCTGAGGAATGCTGGCTGCAGGCAAGATTTGCACCGGCGGTACTCAGACCGACTGTCCATGCCGTCGGTGGCCAGCGATGCTGAGTGTGATCAGATGTAGCGCAGCGAGCATGGTGGGTCGGCCTTGTCCCGATCGGGACACCTTGAGAGGCCGACCGGCTCGACTGATGCGCCGCTGCGACGGCCCTGGCGTTCACACCTGATCTCACGCTGACCAGTAGTCCTTGCTCAGTACACGCTGGCTTTGGGTGCCTTGTGTCCATGTATAACGTAAAGACCCCTGTTTGCCCACTCTTGTTGGAAGGAAGCCCGAATCATTTCGAAACTGCAACACAGTTGTTGCCGTTCATTGGTTTGGCTGGGTGAATTGCCAGGGTCGGCTGGGATCCAGCTGTTGATCATCTGTGCTTTAGTCCGGAGGCGATCTCAGCACGACACTACGATAAAGAGGTGTCTGACATCCCCGTAGGCTCGCCGCCGGCTCCGCCTGGACGTCATGCCGCGCCGAGCGGCTGGTACCCGGATCCAGTGAATTCGGCGCAAGAACGTTACTGGGACGGCTGGCAGTGGTCTCGCAACACGCGACCCATTGAGTACGCCTCGCCCAACGCCGGCTACGGGCAAGCTCCGTACACCCCCTATCCGGGCTCAAATGTGAGGCCGCCGCTCGGCTACCCGGGGCCGCGTCCGGGTTCGATACAGGCCACCATGACTGCGGACGGCGTTCCCCTCTCTTCCTGGTGGTGGCGAGCACTCGCGGTCGTCATCGATTACGTGATCATCACGACGATTGTCACGCTCATCACTCTCCCGGTATGGCGATCGCTGTACGCGGCATGGGTCAGCTACTTCAACGGGGTCATGGAAGCCCAACGCCAAGGACTGGCACCGCCCACGGCGAACATCACCGATCTGATCTCTCGCAACGACCAACTGATCTTGACCGTTGCGACGCTCGCTGTCGGGATGCTGTATTACGTGGCTTTCTGGCGCTGGAAATCAGCGACACCGGGGATGATGATCTGTGGGCTGCGGGTGGTGCCGGTTGATCGCGGGCGCGCTACGGAGCATCTCGCGTGGAGCGCGGTCATCATCCGCGCGAGTATTTGGGTGCTGCCCGGCATCAACTCGTTTCTCAGCTTGATCACGGTTGTGGACGTTCTTCTCCCGCTGTGGAATCCCAAGCGGCAGGCGCTCCATGACATTGCGGCGAAGACCCAGGTGATCCGAACGCGCTGACTTAGTGAGCCCTGCCCACGCGGGTGTTTGGTTGTTCGCTTCGCTCGCTGCGATGTTCAGTCAAAAATTCTTGTTCCAAAAGACGTGGAACTGGCTAAACATCGCAGTTCACCTGACTATATTGAGGCGAGGTCGGAGCGTTCGGGGCGCTCCTACCCGTTACCTTCGGGCACGGGGGCCACGTCCGATGAGGGTGTCGTGCTGCGTAAGCGCCGTCTTCAGCACTCAGCTGCCGCGATGGCAGGACTTATCACGTTGGTCGGCGTGGCCGTGCTGCCGGTCTTTGCAAGCGCGGAGTCTACGGACGGCACATTGACGGTGATCATCAACCGCGATGTCGACCGAAACGGCAACTACAGCAGCGACATAGATCAGCCTCAACCTGGCATTGAGCTCGCCGTCACCGATGCCAGCAATCACACCGTCACGGGTGTCACGGATCGCGACGGCAGGTTCGTCCTTCGGTCCACCTCCAAGCTGAAGGGCGGTCGATATTTCGTCGTTGCGAAGGTGCCCGCTTCGCTCGCCGAGCTCGCCCCGGTCCCTGAGAGCAGCACGTTCCAGCCACTGAGTACCACAGTCGATGTGACCTCGGAGAATCAGACGGTGCGCATGGGTGTTGCCGTTGGCCCTACTGCCGCCCAGTCTCCAAATGACCAACCGTCAACCGTTTCTCGCGGAGCGGATCGGCCCGGGCTCGCCCGGTTCGCGGTTGGTGATCTGGTCTGGCGCGACGACAACCGGTCAGGAGTCCAGGACCCTGGCGAATCGCCTGCGAGTGGGATCAGCGTGCAGCTGCTCAATGTCAACGGAGAGGTGGTGGCCTCAACAGTCAGCGGACGGTCCGGGCACTACATGTTCGACAATCTGTCCTCTGGCACCTACTCGGTGCGGTTTGCCGGGGTCCCGGATGACTTTCGGCTTACGCCGACAGGCGTTGGCGACCAGCGTGGCGCTGACTCAGACGCCGACTACTCCGGTGCTACGCCACCTTTCACCTTGGGTGTCGGGGAACCCAATGTCCGACCAACCGCGGTGACCGACCGGGTGGCGGCGGCGTACATCAACACTACGATCGATGCCGGCATCACGCCGTTGCGGTACGCCGTGGATGACAGGGTCTGGCTCGATCTGAACAGCGACGGTATCCAGCAAGCTGACGAGCCGGCCGGGTCCGCCACTGTCTCATTGCTTACTGACGCCGGCAATGTGGTGGTCACGACGACAACCGACGCTACCGGCCGCTATCAGTTCTCCGACTTGCGCGGTGGTCGCTATCGGCTGCAGTTCGCAGGTTTGCCAGCGCATCGCACCTTCACTGCGCGGGCATCCGGCAACGACCCGGCAGTGGACTCCGACCCCGATCCCGCTACTGGACGGACGCCAGTCTTCACGTTGGCCCAGGGAGCACCCAATCTCGTACCCGTCACCAACGCTGATGCCGGATCTGCCGACTTCGAGAATCAAACTCTGAGCGCTGGGTTGGTGTGTGCGTACTCAGTAGGGGACAGGGTCTGGCGGGACAACAACGGCGACGGCGTACTGGACGCCGGTGATAGCGGCGTGAAGGGCGTTACCGTCGCTCTCTTGGACAGCGGCTCGCACGTCATCGCAACGACGGTCAGCGCGGAGGATGGGCGCTACGCCTTCGACCATTTGCCTGCGGGGAATTACCGGGTCAAATTCAGCAAGCTGCCCGACGACCTGATGTTTACCGGCCAGGATGTCGGTGAGAACCCAGCAGTGGACTCCGATGCAGATCGGGCCGGGGTGACTCCGGTTTTCGCGCTAGGAATTGAGAACCCAGCTGACACCAGCATCGACGCCGGGCTTACCACGCCAGGCAACTATCGTGGCGTTTCAGGTTCGAACAAGGCTCCGGTTGACAGGGCGCTATCGTCTACCGGCGGCGTTGCCCCGCAGATCCCGATTACCGGAGCAGCTCTAGCGCTGGGCGGCATGAGCTGTCTGCTCTTTGCTCGACGGCGCCGCAGGCTGTGAGCGTCCGTGCGGCGGCCTAGGGGGCAGCGAGCAGTCCGTGTGCGACCAAGTCGTTGATCACGTTGCGCACCTTGTCGGTACCGAGTCGTTGTACCCGGCGCCGGATCCGCGACTGGGTCTTGTCGTTCCAAACTGAGAGTGCCGGGCCGATTTGATCATGATCCTTGGGTCGCAGGAGCTCTGCCGCATCCTCGAGAGTCGCGCCCTCGATCAGGGCATCAGTCGCTCGTAGCAGGGCCAACCAGCTGGCCTCGAGCCGATTGGCGATCTTGAACGGTAGATCAGCTTCGATCAAGATCGACAATTGTTCGACGGTTTGCGAGGGCTCGGCGCCGCCTGCATCGATCTTTCCATAGAGACCAGCGGCTTCGATCAGCTCGACCGCAGCCTCCCAGCCGGGTGCATAGGGCACATCGACGAAAACAGCGATCTCGTGCGCGAGCCCCGCAGCAGCCGACGCCACTCGGGCCGCACTGCCGGCAAGATCATCAAGGTCACGCAGGGCAGGCTCAGCTGAGACGATCTCGATGCCTGGAAGGTCTCGTCCTGCCAGTGCGAGCAGTCCGCCTGCGCCAGCGGTGGTGATCACACTGACGGGAACACTGACACCATCCGGGACCTGGCGGCTGAGCGTTGCGAGTTGACTGTCCGAGACGACCAAAGTGGCTAGCAGGCTCCCGTAGGAGTCCCGGAGCTCTCGGTGGTCTGCGAGTGCTGCAGCGACTGAAGTCTGAGGGCGCCGTATGAGTGTCTCGTCGTCAAGCAGGTCGTCGAACAGCTCCATGGCCAGCACACTACGCAGCGTGATCTGGCTCCAGCCGTCTGGTGTGATGGTCATGAACATGGAGTTCCCCAGTCCAAGACAAGCGAGGACCACATGACGCAACTGGCCAGCACGGGTGGCGACACTGCAGCAGATCAGGAGAGACCAGCTAGCGCCGGCGCCACGGTCCCGCCGGAGCCGTACCAGCTCACCGACGCGGCCGGACCACTCGACAAGCGGGCGCTGCGAACCCTCGATGCTTGGTGGCGAGCGGCGAACTACCTTGCCGTCGGTCAGATCTACCTCACGGCCAATCCTCTGCTGCGAGAACCGTTGCAGGCCGAGCACATCAAGCCGCGGTTACTGGGCCACTTCGGCACGGTACCCGGCCTCAACCTCGTCTACGTGCACGCCAATCGGGCAATTCGCGAGCGCGACCTGAACGCGGTGTTCATTGCCGGGCCAGGTCATGGCGGTCCAGGTCCCAACGCATGTGCCTGGCTCGAAGGCACCTACTCGGAGCTGTACAGCCACATCCCCACCGACACCGAGGGAATGGCTGCGTTCTTCCACCAGTTCTCCTATCCCGGCGGTGTTCCCAGCCACTGTGCTCCGGAGACACCCGGCTCCTTCCACGAAGGCGGCGAGCTCGGATATTCACTTCTGCACGCTTTCGGTGCCGCGCTCGATCAGCCGGACCTGGTGGTGTTCTGCGTAGTTGGCGATGGGGAGGCGGAGACAGGTCCGCTGGCGGGTAGCTGGCACGCGGCCAAGTTCCTCAATCCATCCCGAGACGGCGCTGTGCTCCCGGTCCTGGCTCTCAACGAGTACAAGATCGCCAACCCCACACTGCTCGCCCGCATCCCGTACGAGGAGTTGGAACAGTTGATGCGCGGCTACGGCTACGAGCCGCATCTGGTGGCCGGAGACGACCCGGCGGTCGTCCATCAGGCAATGGCTGAAACTCTCGACCGCTGCCTGGATCGGATTGCCGAGATCCAGGAAGCCGCGCGGCAGAGTGACGACCCTGGCCGGCCGGCATGGCCAATGATCGTGCTGCGTACACCCAAAGGCTGGACCTGCCCGCCGGTGGTCGACGGCCAGCAGGTGGAGGGCACCTTCCGTGCCCACCAGGTGCCGCTACCCGCCGCCCGTACCGATGCTGATCACCGGGCTGCATTGGAAGCTTGGCTCCGCTCCTATCGTCCGGAAGAGCTGTTCGACAGAACTGGCGCACCGGTAGCGGACGTACTGGCACAGAACCCCTCCGGTGAGCGACGCATGAGCGCCAACCCGGTGGCAAATGGTGGTCTGTTGCTGCGCGATCTGCGGCTGCCCGACTGGCGCGACTTTGGTGTGCCGGTCGGGCATCCCGGCGCGACGCGGCACGAGGCCACCCGGGTGCTCGGGCGCTGGCTCGCGGAAGTCACCAGAGCCAACCCGGACAACTTTCTGACCTTCGCACCGGACGAGTTGGCAAGCAACCGACTGCAGGACATCTTGGATGTCACCGGGCGGGACTGGCAGGCCGACATCGGTGAGTTCGACGAGAAGCTGGATCGTCGTGGCCGGGTGATCGAGGTGCTCAGCGAGCACATGTGTCAAGGGATGCTCGAGGGTTACCTGCTGACCGGGCGGCACGGGCTGTTCACCTGCTATGAGGCGTTCATTCACATCGTCGACTCGATGTTCAACCAGCACGCCAAGTGGCTGCAGGCCAGTGCAGAAGTTCCGTGGCGGAGACCGATCGCCAGCTTCAACTATCTGCTCTCCTCGCACGTATGGCGGCAAGACCACAACGGCTTCACCCACCAAGATCCGGGCTTCCTGGACATTGTGCTGAACAAGAATCCGGAGATCGTGCGCGTCTACCTACCGCCGGACGCGAACACGTTGCTGTCCACTTACGACCACTGCCTCCGCTCGCGGCATTACATGAACGTTGTGGTCGCCGGCAAACAGCCCCAGGAGGATTGGCTCTCGGTCAGAGATGCCGCGCAGCACTGTACCCGAGGCCTCGGCATCTGGGACTGGGCTGGGAACCGGGACGAACTGGGCTCGGTTCCCGACGTCGTGCTGGCTTGCGCCGGCGAGATCCCCACCCTGGAGACCCTGGCTGCGGCAAGCATTCTGCGGGAACGGCTGCCTGAGCTGCGGGTGCGGGTCGTCAACATCGTTGATCTGATGCGGCTCCTGCCGGAAACCGAACACCCGCACGGACTCCCAGACCGCGAGTTTGACACCTTGTTTACGACGACCCAGCCGGTGATCTTTGCTTTTCATGGCTACCCGTTGCTCGTGCATAGGCTCACCTATCGACGTCACAATCACTCCCAGATCCATGTCCGCGGTTATAGGGAGAGGGGCACGACCACGACGCCGTTCGACATGGTGATGTTGAACGATCTAGACCGCTTCCACCTTGTCGTCGATGTCATCGATCGCGTCGAAGGCCTCGGAACACGCGCTGCGGGGCTCCGGCAGGAGATGATCGATACCCGCATCCGGGCCCGTGCCTGGACTCGGGACAACGGCGTCGATATGCCAGATGTCGCGGAGTGGCGCTGGCCGTCGTAAGCCGCGGGCACAATGTGCACGGTGAGCCGGTTTCAGCCCGATGAGGTCAAAGCGGCCCTCGCCAAGGTGCGCGGGGCGTGCTCGAGCTTCCCAGAGACGTCGGAGCGCCTGAGCCATGGCGGACCTGCATTCTTCATCCGGGCCAAGAAATGCTTCGTGATGTTCCTCGACGACCACCACGACGATGGGCGTCTCGCGATCTGGTGCGCGGCTCCCGAGGGCGTGCAGGCCGAGATGGTCGACACGGATCCGGAGCGTTTCTTCCGCCCGCCTTACGTCGGTCACCTCGGCTGGCTCGGGGTTCAGCTGCCAGGAATTGATCAGGCCGAACTCAACGCGATCTGTCGAGAGGCTTTTGTCACTGTGGCGCCGCAAGCGCTGGTGAAGGCATTGCCGCCAGAACCTGACGCGTGAAGGAGATCCCTGCAATTGCCTAGGCCGATCTGCTGACGGTCACCCCGGCCGCGGTCAGCTCAGTGGTTATTTCAGGGACGCGCTCCGGAGCTACCGCTGCCGTGAGGCTGAGCAACACCTTGGTCTGGAAGCCCTCGCGTACTGCATCCAGTGCGGTGGCGCGTACGCAGTAATCGGTGGCAATCCCGCAGATATCAACTTGATCAATTTCTCGCTCCCGCAGCCAGTCGGAGAGTCTCCCGCCGTCCTCGGTGGCCCCCTCGAAGGCCGAATACGCCGGCTCGTACTGGCCTTTATAGAAGACGGCGGCGAAGTCACGGACGGTCAGGTTGTCGTGAAACTCAGCACCTGCCGAGCCAACCACGCAGTGCGGCGGCCAAGAATCCACGAAGTCCGGCTGAGCAGCAAAGTGTGAGCCCGGGTCGATGTGATGGTCGCGAGTGGCAATCACGTAGGCATAATCATGATCACTTTTCAGCAGGCTGTCGATGCGGCTGACAACAGCGGCTCCGCCGGCCACCCCCAACGAGCCACCCTCACAGAAGTCTCGTTGCGGATCGGCAATGATCAAAGCGCGTGTCATGATCACAACTCTCTGCTGGGCCCAGTGATCGGTTCTTTCACGCTGCTTGTAACGGAGGCGTGGACGCCGGGCTCGTTTTCGTAGGGATTTCTTACACCTTCGCCAAGGCCGCGGAAGAGCGTCTCGATCACCGGCTCGCCACGAGACATCTTGAGTGCCTCGAGCGGGAGCTCCTTGCGGGAGCGCAGGTGTCGTTCGCGCATGATCTCAAGCGGTTCGTCGCCGACGATCATGCCGCCGTCCACCAGCTTCACCAGCAGCGGACGATCGTTGGAGTCGCCGCTCGGCGGCACGCCGATTCCGATGATCTCCGCCACGGCCATACCTTGCTCAGACAGTCGACGCAGCGCGTACTTCCGACCACCGACGGAGATCTTGTTGACGCTCTTCTTAGCCACTGCCATCATCGGTGCGCCCGCATCGTCGGATTCGGCGCGAGCCACCAACTTGTAGACGAACTCACACGTCGGATGGCTGCTGCCGGTGACCAGAGCCGTCCCGATCCCGTAGCTGTCGACAGGTGCGGCCGCGAGCGCGGCGAGGGTGTACTCATCGAGATCACTGGTGACGATGATCTTGGTTCGGGTGGCACCTAAGGAGTCCAGCAGCTCGCGGACCTGAACGGCCAGCAAGCCGAGATCGCCGGAATCGAGCCGTACGGCACCGAGCCGGCCCCCGGTCAGCTCCACCCCTGTCCTCACGGCCTCGAAGACGTCGTAGGTGTCCACCAGCAGCGTGGTTTGGACTCCCAACTCCGCGATCTGCGCCGCAAAAGCTTCCCGCTCGCTGGAATGCAGCAGGGTGAAGGCGTGGGCCGCTGTGCCTCGTGTTGGCACACCGTAACGGCGTCCGGCCTCCAGGTTGGACGTTGAAGCAAAGCCCGCAACGTACGCAGCCCGGGCGGCCGCAACCGCCGCCAGCTCGTGTGTCCGGCGCGATCCCATCTCGATGCACGGTCGGTCGCCCGCCATCGCGGTCATCCGAGAAGCGGCAGAGGCAATGGCTGAATCGTGGTTGTAGATGCTCAGCAGCAGGGTCTCCAAGATCACGGCCTCGCCGAACGTACTCTCGACGATGACGATGGGTGAACCGGGAAAGTAGATCTCGCCTTCCGGATAGCCCCAGATGTCACCAGAGAAGCGGTAGTCGGCCAACCAGTCGGCCATTACTTGATCAACGACGTTGCTGTCGCGGAGGAAGGCGAGCGCCTCCTCGTCGAAGCGGAAATGCTTCAGGGCGCGTAGGGCCCTGCCAACCCCAGCGACGACACCGTAACGGCGGCCGGCCGGTAGCCGGCGCGCGAAAAGTTCAAAGGCGCAGCGCCTATTCGCGGTCCCGGCGCGAAGCGCGGCACGTACCATCGTCAGCTCGTAATGGTCGGTCAGCAACGCGGTCGTCGGGACCTCGCTCGGTCCCCAAGCCGTTGCAACACCCGGTGTTGGATCCGTCGCGGTCACGGCGTCAGCCTAACCAGATCCGCTCGGTATCCGGCAGGGAGCGCGCTGCCCGAAAAGTGCGCGTCGTTGCAAGAATGGTTCTCATGCCTGATTCCGACGGGGAGAGCGTGACACCGGCAGGCGGCACCGCTATCGCCGAGCGCCCAGTCGACGAACTCCGGACGCAAACACCGTGGGTCACCATCGTCTGGGATGATCCGGTCAACCTGATGTCATATGTGACCCACGTGTTCGTGACCTACTTTCACTACACCAAATCAAAGGCCGAGAAATTGATGTTGCAGGTGCACACGACTGGAAAAGCGATCGTTTCCAGCGGTACTCGCGAGGCGATGGAGCGAGACGTCACCGCTATGCACGAATACGGCCTATGGGCAACTCTCGACAAGTCGGACAAGTGAGTTTGAACCGCAGGGGTACCAGACTGGTGGAGGCAGATGCATCACGGATTGCGACGACCGCCGTGCTGAGGAGGAGCGAGGGGACATGCTTCTCGACCCGGAGCGACGACGTAGTAGGCGGGCTCCAAAGGCGCAATCCGTGGTGCGCGAGCTTGGCGAGCGAGGCAATCAAAATTGCGCGATCTGCCCGGGTCTCAGGTGGGGTGCATGCTTGGCAGTGCTGTTGGCTGCGCGTGAGTGAGGAAGGCAGCGGCCTCCGAGCGCGATCCGCGCCGAGCGAGCTTGGCGAG
>Ga0111539_10012416_pt1 | contig 10683 bp, 10 predicted proteins | sample RhiMethybrSRZTD1_FD_79667 | JGI IMG/M metagenome (GOLD analysis project Ga0111539, IMG submission 79667) | Populus rhizosphere microbial communities from Tennessee, USA - Rhizosphere MetaG P. TD hybrid SRZTD1 (version 2) (version 2) | ecosystem: Host-associated > Plants > Roots > Rhizosphere >... | reverse complement strand
TGGTGGTGACGGTCAGGCAGGAGGAGGAGGACGGGTCGTTCGGGTTCCTGCAGGCCGAGGGCGTCTCGGCCGGCGTCATGGACGCGCTGATCGAGCTGGCGGTCAGCATCGGCGTCGAGGGCTGGGAGGGGCGCCCGGTCGGGGCGCTGTTCGTGGTGGGCGACTCGAGCATCGTGATGGAGAAGTCGCGGCAGCTGACGCTCAACCCGTTCCAGGGTTATTCGGAGGACGAGAAGAACATCATGAATCCGGACGTGCGGCACGCGCTGCACGCCTTCGCCGTGCTGGACGGCGCGTTCATCGTGCGTGAGGACGGGGTCGTGGTGGCGGCCGGGCGTTACCTGAACTTTGACGAGGAGCAGGACCTGGACGTGCCGCTGGGCCTCGGTGCGCGCCACATGGCCGCCGCCGGGATCTCGCGCGACACCGAGGCGATCGCGATCGTCGTCTCGCAGACGTCGGGATCGGTGCGCGTGTTCCGCGGGGGCAAGGCCGCGCTAGAGCTGGCCCCCCGAACCAGACGATCGTGATCGGCACGGCCGGCGTGAATCGCCGTGAATTTGCAGGGGTCTGAGCTTCCAGATACGATGGGTGCGGTGCGTACAGTCAGTCGGAGCCTCGTGGTGGCTGCCCTCATTGCGTTTGCCGCCGCGCCGGCGCAGGCCCAGGATGCCGAGAAGGCGCGTCAGCTGTTCCAGCAAGGGTCGAAGTATTACGACCTGGGCCAGTTCGACAAGGCGATCGAAGCCTGGCAGCAGGGCTACGACCAGAAGCCGGATCCCGGGTTCCTCTACAACATCGCGCAGGCGTACCGCCAGAAGCAGGACGCCGCCAAGGCGATCTTCTTCTACAAGGGCTACCTCCGCAATTCGCCCAAGGCGCACAACCGGGCGGAGGTCGAACAGAAGATCGCGGCCCTGCAGAAGCAGGCGGGCGACACCGGGGCTCAGAACACGCCACCGCCGCCCGGCAACACGCCGCCGCCCAACAACACGCCGCCGCCGCCCAACAACACGCCGCCGCCGCCCAACTCGACGCTGACGGCGACGTCACCGACCGAGCCGACCGTCACGGCGATGCAACCGCCGCCGCCGGTGTTCACGGACGCGCCGCCCACGACGGTCGTCGAGGCCACCCCGCCGGCCGCGTTCACGAACACGCGCCGCATCGACGCGATGGCGGCCATCGGTCCGGGCTTCTGGCAGTCGGGTGTCAACGGCGAGCCGAAGCCGTCGTTCGTGTTCAACGCGACGGCCGGCTACACCTTCGGACCCGGGACCTCTCGCTTCCGGTTCCGGCTCGGCGGGATGCTCGGCTACACGTTCCTGGGCGCGAACGAGGACAACTCGAACGTGACGTTCGTGTCGTTTCTGCTCGACCCGAGGCTGGAGATCCGGCTGACGCAGTCGGGCCGTTTGTACGCCGACGTCGGCTTCGGGCTGGGTGTTCAGGCGCTGTTCGGGGTCGAGCCGCGCTCGAAGCTGCTGGCGCCGAGCGAGATGCTGGTGGTCAACGGCGCCCAGAGCATGGTGGTGACGCGCTTGGCCGCTGGGCTCGGCTTTCGCCTGACCCCTGACATCGCGCTGTTCACGTCGCTGGCGCAGATGAACAGCCCGAAGAAGGCTCACTTCTTCGAGGACATCGCCCGCGTCGAGTGGTTGTTCGGTGCCTGCTTCCGGTTTGGACCGCGGTCGACCCCGGGTCAGTGAGGTCCCCGGGCGCGTAGCCATGCAGTGCGTGATTCTTGCGGGCGGGCGGGCGACGCGCATGCGGCCGCTCACCGACACGATACCGAAGGCGCTGATCCCGATCGACGGCGAGCGCCCGTTCGTCGACCATCAGCTGGCCTGGCTGGCTGGGCACGGCGTGACCGACGTCGTGTTGTGCGTCGGCTACCGCGGCGACGCGATTCGCGCGCATGTGGGCGACGGCGCGCGCCAGGGGCTGCGCGTCCGGTTCGTCGACGAGGGCGAGGACCTGCGCGGCACGGCGGGGGCGCTGCGCCTGGCACTCGACGAGGGCGCGCTGGACGAAGCATTCCTGCTCACGTACGGCGATTCGTTCCTGCCGATCGACTTCGCGGCGGTGTTTCGGGCGTTCATGGCGTGCGGCCAGCCGGCGCTGATGACCGTGTTCCGCAACGACGGCCGCTGGGACAAGAGCAACGCGATCTTCGACGGGCAGATGGTCACGCTCTACGACAAGCAGCGACAGGGGCGGCCGGCCGCGGATTTCACGTACATCGACTACGGGCTCAGCGCGCTGGAACGACGGGTGATCGCCGATGAGATCGCGCCGGGCGCGCGGGCGGACCTGGCGACGCTGTTCAACGCGCTGAGCGTGCGGGGCGCGCTGGCGGGCCTGGAGGTATCGCAGCGGTTCTACGAGATCGGATCGCCCGGGGGTCTGGAGGACTTCGAGAAGTGGGCGCGGCAAAACCGCTGATCGTCGTCGACCGCGACGGCGTGCTCAACGCGCTCATCGACAATCCGGCCGAGCCACGCCCGGACAGCCCGCTGCGCCCCGCCGACGTCGTCGTGTTCGACTGGGTGCCGGGGGTGTTGCGCGACCTGACGCGCGCGGGCTTCGGCATCGCGATCGCCACCAACCAGCCCGCCTGGGCAAAGGGCAAGACCACGCACGCCGAGCTGCAGGCGGTGCACGCGGCGGTCGTGCTCGAGGCGACGTCGGCAGGCGGCGTCATCCTCAGCTCGCACATCTGCTATCACCGCGCGGAGGACGCCTGCACCTGCCGCAAGCCGGCGACCGGCCTGCTCGCCGAGGCGTTCGCGCAGCATCCGAGTTACGACCGGGAGGTGTCGTGGATGGTGGGCGACCGGGCCCCCGACATCATCGCCGGCGCGACGTTTGGATTGCAGACGGCCCTGCTGGTGGGGGGCGATGCCGGCGGCGCGGAGCGCGCAGCGCTCCTCGCGCGCGACCTGCGCCCGACGTTCGAGGGGCGCGACCTGCGAGACTTCGCCGCCTACCTGGTGCGTCCGGGATCCTGAGAGGTCACCTCGTCAGCCGGCAGACGCTGAGATCCTTCTGCAGGGTGCGGAGGAGTGCGGGGTTGTGGCGTTCGAAGTGCTTGAAGTAGCCCGTGAACCCGAGCAGCAGACCCGCGACGATCGTCGACACCGCGAGCAGCCCGTAGAGCCAGGCGATCGCGCGGCGCGTGGCCGGGGACAGCGGCGCGGCCAGCACCCTCCAGCTGGCGAAGATCGCGATCAGCAGAAGACCCGTGGCGAAGTCGTGTTCGTAGCGCATCGTGGTGAAGTTCAGGATCAGCAGCGGCACCGAGCCGAGCACGTAGATCGCCAGCGCCAACCACAACCAGTTTCGAGGCGTGGCCAGCAGCGTCGCCCAGCGTCCGGACCGGGCCGGCTCCGCGGCGAGCATCAGGCGCGCCCGCCCGATCGCGATCAGCGGCGCCAGCATCGCGAACCAGAAGAAGGGCGCGATCGTCAGCAGGCCGAGCGTCGGTTCGGAGGTGGAGTGGTCAGCGGGCCACGTCACCGGTAGCCAGGCCGGGGTCAGCGGGCGGATCGCGTTCCAGGCCAGCGACAGGTACGGAAACGTGCAGCTCCACTGCGGTGGCGCGAACGCATACGCGTAGGTGTCAGGGATCAGGAAGCGCAACCCGGGCACGAACAGGGGATAGGTCATGACGTAGTCCCGTCCGAACTCGGTCCAGTCGTCGAACCGGAGCTTGTTGATGACCAGCAGGCCCAGCATCACGGCGCCGGCGGGGACGAGCCCCGCGACGCCCGTCGCGACCAGTCGCCCCGCGCCGCAGGCGCGGTGCGCGACTGCTGTCTGTTCAGGTGGCCGCACTCCCGCGCTTCGCGCGGGAGCGGCCAGTCGCCCCAGTCGCCGCGGCCCCTGGCTTCTGATCTGCCACCAGCGCCAGAGCGTGGCCACCACGGCCAGCGCGACCGCGGTCGGCATCAGGTTCAGCCGGCAGCCGGCGGCCAGGCCGAAGCCGAGGCTCGCCGCCGCCAGCCAGGCCGTCGCGGCGCGTCCGCTGGCGGCGTGCATCGACCGGTACCCGCAGTAGAAGCCGGCGGTCATGAACGCGACCCCGGACATGATCGCCGCCTCGTAAATCGCGCTGCGCGCGAGCGTGTAGGGCGTCGGGTTGGCGAGCGCGAAGACCAGCATGGCGGCCGCGACCGCCCATCTCGGCGGGCGCGGGGTGGTGCGGCGGGCTACGTCGCGGATCAGCAGCGTCCCGGCGACGAGGCGCGCGACGAAAAACGCGAACGTCAGCACGTTGTCGGCGGGGCCGCCGGCGCGAAAGAGCAGCCGGATGCCGGCGACCAGGAAGGCCGGGACGATGCCCCAGTAGTGGTAGAGGTGGCCGTTGTAGAGGCTGTGATCCCAGCGCCAGTACGGCATGTTCGCGATGTCGTAAGGATCCTTGAGCGCCAGCAGGGCGGGCGACGGCGGTTCCAGCAGGTGCAGCTGTCCGTGCAGCAGCGCATCGGCGTGCGTGTCGTAGAACGCCGACCAGACGTGCCACCGGGTGAAGTGGCCCGCCGTGACGACAAACGCGTAGTAGGCGCTGACCGCGAGCCAGAATCCGACCAGCGGCCCCGTGTTGCGAAACCAGCGCCTGACGTCTCCAGTCGTCAACATCGCGAGAACATCCGCACCCAGCGCGCGAACAGCTGCGGGTTGTGGTTCTGGAACATCAGGTCGTAGCCCTGCACGCCGAGCAGCAGGCCGGTCGCGATGCTCGCGGCGCCCAGGGCGACGATGACCGCCGTGGCGACGCCTCCCGGCCACGGCTGATCGCGAACGCGCACATAGAGCAGGCACGCCGCCCAGGCGCCCGCCAGCACGAGGCCGCCCGCGACATCCGCGAGGAAACGCATCGACGCGAAGAACTCCGTGATCTCGGGCAGGCCGGTGACAGTGCCGAGGACGAGGAAGACCACCCCGCACCAGAGGTTCGCCCGGAAACGACGATCGTCCACCACCAGCCGGGGCGCGCGCACCGCCTGCCGGCACATGACCACCACCATGACGACCGCGAATCCCGCCAGCATCACCCACGGCGTGGCGTTGATCAGCCCGGCGACCGGCTCGGGCGCCGCGTAGCCGCCGGGCACGGTGAACCAGGAAGGGAACGTGACCAGGTTCGCCTGCGGGCTGAGGAACGGGAAGCGGCACGACGGGTACAGCGGGCGCAGCAGGTAGCTGTAGAGGTTGGGGAGCAGGTACCCGGGCGCGGTGCGGAACTGCATGGTCGACAGCTGGCGGCCGAGGCCGAAGTCCAGCCACGCGTCGAAGCGGAGCCTGTTGTACGCGAGGTGCGCCACCACGACCGCCGCGATCGGCCCCCCGGTCCAGAGCGCCGGGCGCAGCGGCGCGCGCCAGGCGCGCGGCCAGGGCGCAGGCGGCGACACGGCCAGCGCCGTGAGCGCGGCGAAGATCGCGGCGGGAAGGATCGCGCTGGCCCGGCACGCGAACGCGAATCCCCACGACAGCCCCGCGGCGACCAGCAGCCGGCGGCGCGCCCGGTCGTCGTCCCGCCAGATCGATTCGAACGCGAGCAGAAGGCCCAGCACGAGGAACGCTTGACCGCCCGCGATCGCCGCTTCGTAGATGCCGGGCGTCGCGATCAGGTACGGCGTCGGGTTTGCCCACGCGAACACGGCGATGCACAACCCCGTCAGCCAGGCCGGAACGCCGTCGAAGAGGCGCCGCGACAGGCGCGCGATCAGCAGCGCGCCCGCCACCAGGTAGATCGTGTAGCCGGCGAACAGCGGGAACTGATCGCCGACCGTGCCCCGGATCCGGAACATGGTCTTCACGATCGCGATGGCGACCGCGGGCAGCGGCCCCCAGTAGAGGTAGTAGTGATCGCCGTACAGGCTGGCGTCCCAGAACCAGAGCGACCGCCAGCGCGGATCGAACGGGTTGGCCTTCGCGAGCAGCGCGGGATCCGGCGCCCGCGCCAGGTAGAGGTGCCCGGACCGGAAGCCCTCCGCCAGCAGGTCGTAGTTCGTGTTCCACGTCGGCCAGAACGTGAACCGCCCGGCCGTCACGATGAAGACGTAGGACGCTTCGATCGCGGCCAGCAACAGCACGAACAGCAACAATCGCCCGTGCCGCTGGAGCCAGATCTTGCCGTCGGTCATCGCTTGCCGGCCGCCGCCCAAGATACACTCGCCGCCGGATGAGCCGGCCCCCCCGATTCCTGACCAGGCTTCGCGCCCTTGGGGCGCGGACGCCGACCGTCGCGGTCGCCCTGGCCGTGATCACGCTGGTGGGGTGGACGCTGCACGAGGTGGTCCCGCGCTATGGCGTCGAGCGCCATCGCCACGAAGGCCCCGGGCGTCTCGATCATCCAACGTTCCTCATCGGCGACTGCGCCTACTATCGCGCAACCCTGGTCTCGCTGCTCGAAGACCGCGATCTCGACGTCCAGAACAACCTGTGGACGCAGCAATACCCGATGCCGTCCAACGTCTCGCGCGGGCGGCATGGCGAGTTCTATCCCAAGCACCCGATCCTGCTGGCCGTCGTCGCGCTGCCGTTTTACGTCGTCGCGGGCGACATCGGCCTGCTCGCGTTCAACCTGGCGCAGCTCTGCGCCCTGGTGCTGGTCATGTGGGTGGGGGCGCGTCGCTACGCCTCCGACCTGGTCGCGTTCGCGCTCATGTTGTGGGTGGCCTTCGGGACGCTGTTGCGGCCGGCCGCCTACAACTTCGCGCCGGACGTGTTGTCGAGCCTGCTGGTCGTCGGCGCGATCGTCGCGCTGCTGCACGGCCGCTGCGTCGCGGCCGGCCTGCTGCTGGGGCTCTCCGTGTGGGCGAAATGGACCAACGCGATCTTCTTTCCGGTGGCGGCGGTGGCGCTGGCGGCGCGGCGCGACTGGCGGTCGCTGTGGCGGTTCGGCGCCGCGGCGGCGCTGCCCGTCGCCGGGTTGCTGGGCCTCAACGCGCACATGTTCGGCTCGCCGTTCGTCACGCCCTACGACCGCGTGCTGATCGTCGTGAACCACCGCTGGGCCGTCGAACCGTCGCACCGGACGTTCTTCACGGTTCCGTTCTGGCGCGGGCTGTGGACGCAGCTGACGCACCCGACGCTGGGGTTGGTGGTAGGCGCGCCGCCGTTCCTGCTGGCGCTGCCCGGCTTCGCGCTGCTGGTCCGCCGCGCCCGTTTCGAGGCGCTCCTGGTCGGCGGCGCCTGCCTCGCGCAGCTGGCGCTGTTCGCGAAATACGAGCAGTGGAACATGTCGAGCTACGGGCCGCGTTTCCTGCTGTCCGTCGTTGCCCTCAGCGCGCTGCCGGCCGCCGCGGCGCTGGCCTGGGTGTTCCAGCACGCGCGCGGGCGCCCGGTCGATGCAGCGCCTTAGCGGATTGCTGCGGCCGCGGCGCTGGATGCTGCTGGTGCTCGGCTTCGCCGTCATCGAGGTCGTCTACGTGTTTGTCGTGTCGGCGGGCCGGTTCACGCACTGGCCGACCTATCTGACGTTCCTCGACGATCAGGCGGAGGGATTCCGGGCGCGCCACCTGCACTTCGCGATCGAACCGGCCGCGGCGCTGGTGGCGAAGGCGAACCCGTTCGACCCGGCGTGGAAACCGCTCTGGTACTGGGACGCCAGCCTGTACAACGGTCACTACTACCTCTACTGGGGGCCCGCCCCGGCGCTGTTGCTGGCGGGCTTCAAGACGCTCTGCCGCGTGCATGCGCGGATCGGCGACCAGTACGTGGTGTTCGCGCTCGCCAGCCTGCAGGCGCTCGCCGGCCTGTTGCTGATCGATCGCGCGCACCGGCGGTCGTTTCCCGCGGTGCCCGGCATCTTCGTCGTGCTGGCCGCCGCGGTGTTCGCGTTCGTGAACCCGACGCTCTACAACCTCGCGCGCGCCGGCGTCTACGAGGCGGCGATCGTCGGCGGCCACGCCTTCCTGGTCACGGGGCTGCTGTTCGCGTTCCACGCCGTGACCGGCGACGGATCGCGGCAGCGGCTGTACCTGGCGCTGGCCGGCGTCAGCTGGGCCATGGCGCTCGGCAGCCGCGCGTCGATCGCGCCCGGCGTTCTGCTGCTGGTCGCGGCGACCTGCTGGCTGACCGCGCCGGGTGACGCGGCCGGTCCCCATCGGTGGCGGCGGCGGGCGCGCGCGCTGGCCTGGCTGGGCACGCCGGTGGCGGTCGGCGTCGCCTGCCTGCTGGCGTACAACAAGCTCCGGTTCGACGCCTGGTTCGACTTCGGCCGGCACTACCAGCTGACCTGGATCCCGTTCTCCGGCTCGGCGGCGTTCGTGCCCGCCAACGCGTGGAGCTACCTGCTGCGGCCGTTCGCCATGCGCTGCACGTTCCCGTACCTGCACGCGGTCACGGACATGGGCGCGCGCGCCCTCCCGGCCTGGCTGCGGCCGCCGCACGGCTACATCGTCTACGAACCGGTGATCGGTTGCCTGCTGGCGATCCCGTGGGCCTGGCTGGCGCCGGTCTCGGCCGTGGCGGGTATCCGCCGGGGCTGGGCGCTGGCGCGCGGCCGGGGCGACAGCGACGCGGCGGCGGTCGCCGTCACCTGGCTGGCCGTGGCGACCTCACTGGCCGCGGTCGCCAGCTTCGTCGTGCCGCTCACGCTGTTCTGGGCGACGATGCGGTTCCTCGGCGACATGACGCCGGCGCTCACGCTGGTGGGCACGCTCGGCTGGTGGCTGTGCTGGGCGCGCTTCCGTGAGAGCGCGTCGCGGCGGCGGCTGGTCGTGTCGGCCGCGGTCGTGCTGGCGCTGGCCACGGTCGGGGTGGGCGTCGCGCTGGGGTTCACTGGCCAATATAGACATTTTCGCGAGCACAACCCGGCTTTGCTGGACCGCCTGGAAAACCGGCTCTCTTTCTGTTAGTCCAGGGCAGACATGGCCAACCCCCCTTCGCTCGCAGGGATCAAGATCTTCGCCGACGGCGCGTCGCTCGCTTCGATGCGCGAGGCGGCGCGCGATCCGCGCATCGCGGGGTTCACGACCAACCCGACGTTGATGCGCAAGGCGGGCGTTGCGGACTACAGGGCGTTCGCGAAGGAGGTGCTGGCTGAGATTCGCGACAAGCCGATCTCGTTCGAGGTGTTCGCCGATGACGCCGACGGGATGCGGCGGCAGGCGCGCGAGCTCGCGTCCTGGGGCGACAACGTCTACGTGAAGGTGCCGGTCACGAACACGCGCGGCACGCCGATGACCGAGCTGATTCGCGAGCTGGCAGCGGCGGGCGTGAAGCTGAACGTGACCGCGATCTGCACGCTGGAGCAGGTGCGCGAGGTCGCCACGGCGCTGGCCGGCGGCGCGCCCTCGGTGATCTCCGTGTTCGCGGGGCGCATCGCCGACACCTGCCGCGACCCGATCCCGCTGATGCGCGAAGCGCTGGGGATCTGTCGGGCCGCCGATCGTGCGAGCGGCGCACGCGGGATCGAGCTGCTGTGGGCGAGTCCGCGCGAGGTGCTGAACATCGCCCAGGCGGCCGAGATCGGCTGCGACATCATCACGGTCACCCCTGATCTGCTCGCCAAGCTGGCGCTTCACGGCAAGGAGCTGGCGACGTTCAGCCTGGAGACCGTCCAGATGTTTTACCGGGACGCGGAAGCCGCCGGATACAAGCTGTGAGCGACGTCTTCGTCGACACGTATCTGCAAGAGACCCTTCGCGCGGTGAAGGAGCTGGACGGGGGGGCGATCGCCGCGGTCGCGACCGGGCTGGCGCGCGTGCGCGACGGGGGAGGGCGGCTGTTCATCCTCGGCGTCGGCGGCTCGGCGGGGCACGCGAGCCACGCGGTCAATGACTTCCGCAAGCTGTGCGCCTTCGAGGCCTACACGCCGACCGACAACGTCTCCGAGCTGACCGCGCGCGTGAATGACGAAGGCTGGGACACCAGCTTCGCCGCCTGGCTGGAGGTCTCGCGTCTGGGGCCGCGCGACGCGGTGCTGGTGTTCTCGGTGGGCGGCGGCAACAAGGAAAAGAACGTATCCGCCAACCTGGTGCGCGCGCTGGAGTTGGCCTCGGCGCGCGGCAGCGCCGTGTTCGGCATCGTCGGCCGCGACGGCGGCGCGACGCGCGCGGCGTCCGAGGCATGCGTCCTGATTCCGACCGTGTCGCCCGACCGGATCACGCCGCACACCGAGGGCCTTTGCGCGGTCGTCTGGCACTTGCTGGTCAGCCACCCCGCGCTGAAGCGGGCGGCCACCAAGTGGGAATCGACCAAGTAGCGCGGCCACGGGCGGGCGGCCGCTGGGCGCGCGCGCACATACCGGAGCTGGCCATCCTCGCGGTCGGCGTGCTGCTGCGCCTGTCGATGGCGCTCTGGTACGACGCCCGCATCGGCTGGGACTTCAACGCGCACTGGCCCCACATCCAGTACATCGCGACCCAGCACGCGATGCCGCCGCTGACCTTCAACGCGACCGCCTACCATCCGCCGCTCTATCACACGATCGCCGCGGCGGTCGTCGCGCTGGGGCTGGACGCCGGCGCGCTGGACTGGCTGTCGGCGCTGTGGGGGATGCTGCGCCTGGTCCTGATCTGGGTGGCGCTGGAGAAGTGACTACCCGAATCCCGCGTTGCGCGCCGAATCGCGCTCGCCCTCGCCGCCGTGTTGCCCGTCAGCGCACACCTGGACGACATGATCACGAATGAGACACTGGTCGTGTTGCTCTCCGCCGACACCTTCGTCGTG
>Ga0111539_10012413_pt1 | contig 10683 bp, 11 predicted proteins | sample RhiMethybrSRZTD1_FD_79667 | JGI IMG/M metagenome (GOLD analysis project Ga0111539, IMG submission 79667) | Populus rhizosphere microbial communities from Tennessee, USA - Rhizosphere MetaG P. TD hybrid SRZTD1 (version 2) (version 2) | ecosystem: Host-associated > Plants > Roots > Rhizosphere >... | reverse complement strand
GACCTCCTTGACCATCTGCGCGCCCATGTTCTCGAACTTGTTCTCGAGCTCGATCTCCTTGGCGACGGTGACGCCGTCCTTGGTGACCGTCGGGGCGCCCCACGACTTCTCGATGACGACGTTGCGGCCGCGCGGGCCGAGGGTGACCTTCACCGCGTTGGCGAGGGTGTTGACCCCGTGCGCGATCTGCGCGCGGGCGTTTTCCTGAAACAGGATTTCCTTGGCAGCCATGACTTGGTCTCCTTGCTCTACTTCTCGATGACGCCGAGGACTTCTTCCTCGCGCAGGATGAGGTGATCGATGCCGTCCACCTTGATCTCGGTGCCGGCGTACTTGCCGAACAGGATGCGGTCGCCCTTCGCCACATCGAGCTTCACGACGGTTCCGTCCTCGAGCCGCTTGCCCGAGCCGACCGCGATGACCTCGCCCTCGAGCGGGCGCTCCTTGGCCGAGTCCGGGATGATGATCCCGCCCTTGGTCTTCTCCTGCTCCTCGACACGGCGGACCAGCAGGCGGTCCTGAAGTGGACGAACTTTCATGATGTCACCCTCGCGTTGAGCTTGTTTCGACTCGAAGAATCGATACGTTAGCTGGATTTTGTTAGCACTCATCGAACGTGAGTGCTGGCAGCGCGGCGATGGTAAGCATCGCCCGTACACGCGCAAGGGCTAAGGGGCGGATTTTTGGACTCCCGCTCAGCGCGCGCCGGGTAGCCACATGTAGGGCCACTCCCGGTACCGACGCATCGCGTTAATCAGCTGTTTTCGGCTCTCGTTAACCTGCTGGAAACATACATAATCTTGCATTCGTCCGGAGTGCTCCATCATAGAGGGATGAGCCTGACGACTCACACCTCGGTGGAAGCGTTCTTCCAGGAGATCCTGGCCGGCGCCCTGGACCGGCAAGGGGTTGCCGCCTCGGAGCCGACCGAGTTCTACCTGGTCGGGCTGCTCGGCGAGTACGCCAGGGCGCGCCTCCCCGACCACGCGCTGTCGCTCCGTCTGGTCGAGAGCCAGGCCGACGCCGGCGAGCGGGTCCGGGCGCTCAAAGAGGTGGGGGACACCACGCTCTACGTGGCTGGTTTCTTTGCGGATTCACTCCAGCGCAAGCTGGTCGGCGTCGACTACTACATGGACCTCGGGCAGGCCGCCTATCACGAGCTCGCCCGCCGCCTCGCGACCTCGTCGGTGGCGGAGGTCTACGCCGAGCTGTCGGGGAAGTTCCCGCGCTTCGTCGAGGTCCTGACCGAGGTGCGGCGCCACGTCGCCTTCGCCGGCCAGGACGTGATGCACCTCTACGAGGAGTGGCTGCGCACCCGGTCGGCCTGGGTCGAGAAGCGCCTGCGCGCCCTCGGCGTCCTGGTCAGCGGAAAAGGCCCCGGCGACGGAGGCCTGGTCCACTAGTCATGCTGGCGCGGCTGCAACGCGGGCTCGAGCGGATGTACCGCATCGACACCGAGCTGTCGGTCGACGACTTCGTCATCGACACCGGTGCGCGCCGCGAGCTCGGCGTCGCCCGCGCGCCGCGCGAGCAGCTCCTGGTGAGCCAGGAGGACGGCGAGATGTCGCTCGGCCTGTTCGTCGACGAGCGGGCGCTGTCGAACCTCGAGCGGCACGACCCGACCCGCCGGCTCGACGACCGGAACCTCGGCGACTTCCTGCTCGCGGTCGAGGGGGTGAGCCACTTCGTCTACCTCACCTGGCGGGCGCAGAACGACCACCGGGTGACCGCGCTCGAGCTCGAGCTCCAGGCCGAGGTGGACAAGTACGTGACCTGCCTTCTGTGCGGCGACACCAGCCGCTCGGCCGAGCTGCGCCGGCGCCTCTTCGAGCAGTTCTCCTTCGAGCCCGACCTCGACGACGAGGAGCTGGTCCGCTACCGGACGGCCAACTCCAACGCGCAGCGCTACAGCGCCTCCCTCGAGCGCCGCTTCGTCCAGGCGGGCCGCATCGCCGACATGCTGGGCGAGCTGCGTCGCTTCTATCGCCTGCCGCTCGACGGCAAGCTCGACCACATCCGCGCCGCGTAGAACCCGGCTACACTGGCGGCCGCGGTGACCGACCTCGTCGGACAGGTGCTGGCGGATCGCTACCGGGTCATCCGGCCGATCGGGGCGGGTGGCATGGGCGTCCTGTTCGAGGTGGAGAACACGCGCATCGGGCGGCGCTTCGCGCTCAAGACGCTGAGCTCGGCGACCGCGGCGCGGCCCGACTCGCTGGCCCGTTTCCGGCGCGAGGCGGAGATCGTGGCGCGTCTGCACCACCCGAACATCGTCGCCATCGTCGACTGGGACGCGCTGCCCGGCGGGGCGCCCTTCTACGTGATGGAGCTCCTCGAGGGGGAGGACCTGGCGGCGCGCATCGGGCGCGGGCCGGTCTCCTGGCCCGAGCTGGGGCTGGTGGCGTCGCAGGCGATGTCGGCGCTGGCCGAGGCGCACCGGCACGGCGTCCTCCACCGCGACCTCAAGCCGGCCAACGTCTTCCTCTGCCGGATGGGCGAGGGGGACGGCGTTCACGTCAAGGTCCTCGACTTCGGCCTGGCGCGGGCGCGCGGCAACGTGGCGATCACCAACTACGACCGGCCGCAGTGGATCGGGACCCCGCAGTACATGTCGCCCGAGCAGATCCGCGGCGAGGCGGAGCCGGGCGAGAAGGCGGACGTCTGGGGGATGGCGGCGGTGCTCTACGAGCTCGCCACCGGCAAGCCGGCCTTCGTCGGATCGATCGATCAGCTCATCAAGGACATCGGCAACCGGCGGCCGGTGCCGGTGCGGGTCCTGCGCGAGGACGCGCCGGAGGAGTTCGCCGACGCCATCGAATCGGCGCTGTCGCCCAGCCCGGAGCGGCGGATCACCTCGATCGAGGAGCTGGCGACGCGCGTGCGCAGCGCCCTCGGCGTGTTCAGCGAGTCGACGCCGGTGCCGCCGCCGCCGAAGAAGAAGAAGAAGGCCAGCCCGCCGGTGGTGATGAGCGGATCGGACACCGCGTCGGATCTGCCGAGCAGCCGGCGTCGCGAACGGGTGATCCGGCGCGCCTGGGTGAAGGGGGCGCTGGTCGGCGGCGCGGTGGCGGCGGTCGCGGTGGCCGCGATGTTCGCGGTGTGGGGGATGAGCGGGGACGAGGACGATGACGACGACGAGCGGCCGGCCCCGGCGCAGCCGGGATCGCCCGCCGCCCAGCCGGTGCCGCCGGCCGCGGCAGGGACCCAGCCGCCCGCGACCGCGGCCGTCGCGCCGCCGGTGGCCGCCGACGCGGCGCCGGCCGCGACCGAGCCGACGGTCGTGTCGCTCACGGTGCCGGTCCGGGTCAAGACGCGGCCGGCCGGTGCGGTGGTGGTGGCGGCCGACGGCCACACCATCGGCTTCACGCCGGTCGTCATCGAGGTGGCGCCGGACCAGAGGGTCCCCCTCATCTTGCGTCTCGAGGGCTTCGAGGAGATGTCGGTGAGGCTGGACGGCTCGAGCCCGACCGTCACCTACCAGATGGTGAGGGCGCGCGGCCTCCACTCGCTCGCCGAGCGCTGCCGGCAGGACCCCACCCGGCCCGAGTGCGGCCTCGAGTAGGTTGCCGGGCCAATGGGGGCGGCCGGCGCCGCCTCGGTCACGGGCAGACAAAGGCGGCGCCGGCTGCTATGTGGTGGACCGTTTCCCCGCTTCGGCCAAGAGGAGTTGCGGTCCGAGAACGACCATAGCGGGTCGCCACTGGCTTGACGAGCCATGCACCCGAGAGGGCAGAGTGAGGAAGGCGGTAGGTCGGCCGAGACCGGGTCGAGTCGGTAACGGCGCCGCGCTACGACAGCACGATGTTGTCGATGAGGCGGGTCTTGCCGACGAAGACCGCGAGCGCGAGCAGGGCGGGACCGTCGACCGAGTCGAGGGTCTGGAGGGAGTCGGCGGCGCGCAGCTCGAGGTAATCGATGCGCGCGAGCGACTGCGACTCGATCGCGCGGCGGGCGGCGGCGCAGAGCGGCGCGGCCCGGCGCTCGCCGGAGCGGAACAGGGCCTCGGCGTCGCCCAGCCCGCGCGAGAGGGCGAGCGCCTGCCGGCGTTCCTCCGGCGAGAGGTAGGCGTTGCGCGAGGAAAGCGCGAGGCCGTCCGGCTCGCGCACGATCGGGACGCCGACGATCTCGATGCCGAAGTCGAGGTCGCGCACCATGCGCCGGATGATGGCGAGCTGCTGGTAGTCCTTCTGGCCGAAGACCGCCACGTGCGGCTGGGTGATGTGGAAGAGCTTGCACACGACCGAGGCGACGCCGGCGAAGTGGCCGGGCCGGCTGGCGCCGCACATCGGCGCGGCCAGCTCGCGGACCTCCACGGTCGTCTGGTAGCCGTCCGGATACATGGCGGCGGCGCCGGGCGCGAAGACGAGATCGACCCCAGCGGCGCGCGCCTTCTCCAGGTCGCCCGCCTCGTCGCGCGGGTAGCGCGCCAGGTCCTCGTTCGGCCCGAACTGGGTCGGGTTGACGAACAGGGTCATGATCAGGAGGTCGGAGCGGGCGCGGCCGGCGGCCAGGAGCGCGAGGTGGCCCTGGTGGAGATAGCCCATGGTGGGCACCACGCAGACCCGGCGGCCGTCGCGCCGCTGGTCCTCGGCGCGCGCGCGCATCTCGGCGGGCGTGCGGATGACCTCGAACGGGAGGGTCACGGCTTCTTGGGCGAGCCGTACGGCGTGCCGTCGTCACCCTGGGCCGGCGGCGCGGCGCCGCCATCGTCCATCGGCGACTCGGGCGCGCAGCCGCCGACGTAGGCGGTGAGCGAGGCGACCGACGCCGCCGGCCGCGGCGCCCGCTTGTCCGGCGCCAGGTAGAACGACTCGGCCTCGCTGGGGAAGGCGCCGTCGCGGATGTCGGCGACGTAGGCGTCGACCGCGGTCCGGATGCGCGTGGCCAGCTTCTCGTAGGTGCGGACGAAGCGCGGCTTGAAGGAGTCGTTCATGCCGAGCAGGTCGTAGAGGACCAGCACCTGGCCGTCGCAGCCGGCGCCCGCGCCGATGCCGATGGTCGGGATCGACAGCGCCGCGGTGATCTCGCTGGCGATCTCCGCCGGGATGCCCTCGAGCACGATGGCGTAGGCTCCCGCCTCCTCCAGCGCGCGGGCGTCGGCCAGCAGGCGCTCGGCAGCGCCGTTCTCACGGCCCTGGATCTTGAAGCCGCCGAGCTGATGGAACGACTGCGGCGTCAGGCCGATGTGGCCCATCACCGGGATGCCGCAGGCGACCAGCCGCGCGACCAGAGCGGCATGCTGCGCGCCGCCCTCGAGCTTGACCGAGTGGGCGCCGCCCTCCTTGACCAGGCGGCCGGCGTTGGCCAGCGCCTGCTCGGGGCTGGTCTGGTAGGACATGAAGGGCATGTCGCCGACCACGTGAGCGCGCTCGGCCCCGCGCGCCACCGCCCGGCAGTGGTAGATCATCTCGTCGAGCGTGACCGGCAGCGTGGTGTCGTGGCCCTGGATGACCATGCCGAGCGAGTCGCCGACCAGGAGCACATCGACGTGGCTCTCGTCGAGCAGCCGCGCGAAGCTGGCGTCGTAGCAGGTCAGCATGGCGATCCGCTCGCCGCGCCGCTTCATCTCGCGCAAGGTGTGGATGGTGACCCGTGAGGTCTTCATTCCGCCCTCTCTTTGTGATGTCCTGCGCCGTCCTCCGTCTCGGTCCGAGGGATCCGAGCGGGCTGGTCCGCCGGGTGGCGGGGCTCGAGGTTGGCGCTGATGTAGTTATACCGCTCTGCGTCGGAATGAAAACCGGGATTCAAGGGGTAGGAAGGGTATGAGAGCCGTCACGCTGGCCGGGATTTTTGTAGTGGTGGCGGGCTGTTCGGGGGCGGCGGAGCCAGAGGGAGAAACAGGACGCCGGGTACCGGGCACAGGGGACCGGGGGCAGGGAATGGCGAAGAAGGAGGGGGACGAGCTCATCGGGCGGCCGGCACCCGGATGGCAGCTCGAGACCTGGTTCAACTCCAAGCCGCTCGCGCTCGAGGAGCTGCGCGGCAAGGTGGTCCTGGTCCGCTGGTTCATGGCGCCCGACTGTCCGTTCTGCAGCGCGACCGCCCCCAGCCTGAACCTCCTCGACGAGCGCTACCGCCAGCGCGGCCTGACGGTGCTCGGCTTCTATCACCACAAGGGCGCCGAGCCGATGACGGCGGAGGCGGTGAAGGGCTACCTCGAGCACTATCGGTTCCGCTTCCCGGTCGCGATCGATCCCGACTGGAAGACGCTCAAGCGCTGGTGGCTGGATCGCGAGCGCGCCTGGACCAGCGTGAGCTTCCTCCTCGACAAGCAGGGGGTGATCCGCTTCATCCACCCGGGCGGCAAGTACGCCCCGGGCTCGCCCGAGCTGGCCGAGATCGAGAAGAAGATCCAGGCGCTCCTGGCCGAGTAACCCACGTCCCCAGGCGTTCCCGCTGGCCTGGCCATTGGAGTGGCCGCGCGATCCGGGCGGAATGACACCTCGAGGTGCTGGCACCGGAGTTGCTGAGATGGGCCGGGATGCGCGCCGGGCAACTCCTCGTGGCGACGGCTCTCGTCCTCGGCCTGGCCGGGGGCGAAGGGCATGCCGCTGCGCGGCAGCCGCAGGGCCGGCGGGCTCCCGCCAAGAAGGTGGCTGCCAAGAAGAAGGCGACCACTCCGGCCAGGACCGGCAAGGGGAAGGCGAGCGGCACTCTCGGCACCTCCCGGACGGTCGCCCGCCGCCCGGTGGCGCCGGCGAAGAAGCCGGCCGGCAAGCAGGCCACCGGCAAGAAGACGACCGGCAAGCCGCCGACCGTGGAGCGCCGGCTGACCCGCGACGAGCGGTTCGCCGCCGCCGTGGCCGGCGCGCACAAGAACGCGGCGACCTTCGCGCGCGGTGGTCTCGAGATCGAGGCGGTGCTGGCGCGGGAGCAGATCCAGCTCACGCCCGGGGCAAGCAACTTCCTCGGCCGCGGGCCGGTTCGCGTCATCGTCCGCCCGAAGGTGACCGGCAAGACCTCGCGCTGGGAGCGCTGGACCAAGGCCTTCCGCTCCGACCACAACCGGCGCGTCCTCATGTCGGTCAGCGAGACCGGCATCGCGAGCGTGATGGAGGACGAGCCCGACGCGATCCAGCACCGGATCTGGCGGCGGCTCAACGCCATCGTCCCGTTCGCCGAGATCACCCACGACGTCGTCAACTCCGACAAGGCGAAGGCCGGCCTGGTCGGTGGCATCGGCGGGCTGTTCACCGCCACGATCAATCCGGCGGTGGCGGTCGGCCTCGGCATGGTGGCGCTCCGCTTCGTCAGCAAGGGCGTCCAGGAGCGGCGGGTGGCGCGCAAGACCGCCCTCGATCGGACCGCCGAGTTCATCCGCGAGAAGGAGGCGGTGGGCGAGACGCCGGCGGTATCGGTGGCCTACCGGTTCTACCAGGGTGAGATCGAGGAGGCCGGCAGCCGTCCGATCTCGAAGGACGCCTTCATCGAGCAGATGTCGTACCGGCTGGGCAAGCCGGTGCGGGTGACCAGCACGGTCGCGACCGCGGCGCCGACCCCGGTGGCCACGGCCCCCTCGGCCGCCGCCGCTTCCGGCGCCGACTGATCAGCCGGGCAGCCGGCGGTCGGACGCCAGGTAGGCGGCGATGCGCGGGCGCGCGCGGATGGCGGCGTCGAACTCGCCGAGCCGGGGAAAGCCGTCGAGCGACGCGCCCGCCACCCAGGTGGTCATCGAGTCGAGGATGTCCCAGACCGCGATATCGGCGTGGCTGAGGCGGTCGCCGACCAAGAAGCCGGTACCGCTCCGCTCGAGCAGCTCGTCGAATCCGGGCAGATATCGCTGGGTCCAGCTGCCGCGCACCAGCGCCGCCTGCAGCGCCGCCGAGTCGTCCCGCCAGACGTCGAAGTACTCGATGCGCAGATCCTCGGCGCTCCAGGCGATGGCGTCGGCGCGCGAGGCGTCCGCCAGGCCGGCCGGCGCGATGCCGTGCTTGCGCGCCAGGTAGGACATGATGACCGGCGCCTGCTGCAGGCGGAGGTCGCCGCCTTCCAGGAGCGGCACCATGCCGAACCAGAGGACGCGCGGGCGGCGCGACTTGAGCGCCAGGAAGCTCTCGCCGGAGACGTGGACGTCCTCGTAGGGCTGGTCGAGCTCCTGGAGGAGCAGCCGGATCTGTTCGGCGCGGCCGCGCTTGGGCAAGTAGGTGAGTCGGTAGGGCGCCATCGCGCCCGAGCCTACTCCAGATCGCTCAGGCAAGTCTGACGTACTGCACGCCGGCGCGCGTCTTGCGGATGAGGTCGATCGTCTCGTCGAGCCGGCCTGGCTCTTCGACGTCGCCGCCGGTGGTGTCGAGGATGAGCAGCGGGCATTCGTCCCAGGCGAAGAAACGCTCGTCCATCAGATCGGCCAGGCGCTCGAAGACCGACAGCTTGATGACCCGGTCCGCCGACTGTCCCAGCTGGCGCAGGCGGGCGCGCAGTGCGTCGCGCGCTGCGGTCAGGTAGACCACCAGGTCGGGCCGCGGGATGCGGGCGTCGAGCAGCTGGTGGATGCGCTGGTAGAGGTGGAGCTCCTCGGTGCGCAGGGTGACGCGGGCGAACAGCTCGTCGCGGGCGAAGAGGTAATCGGCGACCGCGCCGCTCGGGGAGAACAGGTCCGGCTGGGCCAGCTCGACCTGCTGCCGGTAGCGGGTGAGCAGACAATAGGTCTGGGTCTGGAAGGCGAAGCGCTCGGGCGCGCGCGCGAAGTCGTCGCGGAAGGGGTTCCCGGGGGCCGGGTCGGCGTAGAGCGTGGCGCCGGTGGCGGCGGCCAGCCGGCGCGCGAGTGCCGAAGCGCCCGACCCGGGTGGGCCATCGACAGCGACGTACCTGGGCTCCTCGGTCCGGCGCACCCGCATTGCACCATTCTGGCAACCCAGTCTGACGCAGTGGCGCCGGCGGCGCGGCGCAAGCCGGCGGAACCGGCGGGCGCGCGGTCCGGCACGCGGCTGGCAACCCGGCGGGACATGGCCGTCAACCATGTGGCAGTGCGCCGAGGCAACGACAGGGTGGTCGAGGTGACCGAGAACAGCCGCGAGCGCGAGCCCGACGGCTGGCGCGCCGGCCGGCCGGTCGAGGATCCCGACAAGATCAAGCGGTGGGGCTTCGTCACCGCCAAGCCGTCGGAGTTCCTGGTCCACTGCCGGCGCGGCAAGGTGCTCGGCTCGAGCGGGCAGGGGGCCACCTGCTTCAAGTGGCCGTGGGACTCGGTGGCGGTGGTGCCGACCTCGTTCCAGAAGGTCGGCTTCGTCGCCGACCAGATCACCCTCGAGCGCGTCGGGGTCGGCATCACCGGCCTGGCGGTGTACCGGATCGCCGAGCCCTTGCTCGCCTACCGCGTGCTCAACTTCAGCTACCCCGAGCGGGCCCAGGAGAAGCTGGAACAGACCCTGACCGAGATGCTGATGGGCGCGACCCGGCGCCTGGTCGCCAACCTCACGGTCGACGAGTGCCTGCAGAAGCGCAAGGCGGCGCTGGCCGACGAGCTCCTGCGCGAGCTCGCCCCGGTGCTGGGCGGCGAGGGGCGCCCGAGCGACGCGACCGATCGCGGCTGGGGCGTCGTGCTCGATACCGTCGAGATCCAGGAGGTGCGCGTGCTGTCGCCGCGGGTGTTCGTCGCCATGCAGGCGCCCTTCCGCGCCGCGCTCGAGCGGCAGTCGCGCGAGGCGCGCGCCGAGGCGGAGAAGCGGAGCGCGCTGGCCGAGTCGGCCGCCGCCCGCGAGGTCGAGGAGGCGACCATCGACGCCGAGGCGTCGGTTCGCGCGCGGCGCGCCGAGGTGGCCCTGCGGGAGGAGGAGGGACGCGCGCGCGAGGCGCAGCGCCGCATCGAGCTCGCGCTCGAGACCGAGCGGGCCCGGGTCGAGGACGCGCGCACCCGCCAGGCGCTCCTGACCGCCGAGGCGCAGGCGGAGATCGAGGCGCACGAGACACTGCTGCGCGCCCGCGAGCTCGAGGCGGCGCGCGCCCGGCTCGGCTGGCTGGCCGAGGGGGAGCAGCGCCGGGCCGTCGCCCTGGTCGACCTCGAGGTCGGGCGCGGCGAGGCAGAGGTCGCGCGCGCCCGCGCCGAGGCCGAGGCGGCGTCGGCCGCGGCCCGCGCCCGGCTGGCCGTGGCCCACAAGCTGCCCGAGCTGGCCGCCGCGGTCGGCTCCCGCTTCGGCGAGATCAAGGTGACCCAGATCGGCGCCGGCGACAGCCCGTTCGGCTCGGTCGCCCAGGCGGTCGCCTCGCTGGTCGCGATCGCCCGTGACTGAGGCGGCGGCGCTACGGCTTGAGGGCGCGCTCCATGATCTTGCTGGCCAGCGCCTTGGCGCCATCGAGCGCTTTTCCGCCCGGCATCGAGTAGAGCGCGACGATGATGACGTGGCTGTCGTCGGCCTCGACCTCGAGGCTGCCGCCGTCGTCCGTCATCGACAGCCAGAAGGCCGAGCGGCCCATTCCGCTCACCTCCTGGAAGCCCTTCATCGACCTGGCCCCGTTGTAGGCGAGCATGTACTGCTCGTGGGTACGGCCGTCGGTCCGGCAGTTGATGGAGACGTCGGCGTAGGGATCCTTGTCGTGGGAGTCGACGGCGCAGTGATAGATCTGCTTCGAGTTGCCCTGCGGCTTCTCGTGCGGAGCGATGGTGGAACCGATCGCGGCGGCGAAGTCGGCCTGTGACGTCAGCTCGCAGCTCGAGAAGCGCCGGCACTGGTCATCGCCGGCCGG
>Ga0111539_10012407_pt1 | contig 10686 bp, 2 predicted proteins | sample RhiMethybrSRZTD1_FD_79667 | JGI IMG/M metagenome (GOLD analysis project Ga0111539, IMG submission 79667) | Populus rhizosphere microbial communities from Tennessee, USA - Rhizosphere MetaG P. TD hybrid SRZTD1 (version 2) (version 2) | ecosystem: Host-associated > Plants > Roots > Rhizosphere >... | reverse complement strand
GGAGTTGGCCGGAAGGTCCGCATCGGTGGCCGTGGCCGTGAACGTGACCGGCACACCGAGAGTTCCCGCCTTGTTCCCGATTGGGTTCAGCACCGGCGCCAGATTCACCTCGCGGACGGTAGCGGTGAACGTCGCCGAGGCTGTCTGAGTGCCATCCGAACAGTTGACGGTAATCGGATAACTGCCGGGACCCTGCGCCTCGGTCGGGCACCAGCTGAACTGGCCTCCCGCCGTGATGGACGCCCCTGCCGGCGCTCCCGCCCCGAGGAAGAACGTGAGCGTTCCTCCACCCGCCGAAATGGCCGTCGCCGTGAAGTTGAGGCACGAGCCCTCGTTGACGGTCATGTCTCCCGGATTGTTGACGACAGGGGGTCCGTTCTCGTTGATCAGCACGGTGACGAAAAACGATTTCGTGTCGCTCAGACCGCCCTGATCCGTGACGCGAACGGTGATCATGGGGCCCGCGACCTGGTTGATCGGCACGGGCCAGCTGAAGAGCCCGCCTGCCGTGATCGTTGCGCCCGCGGGCGCTCCCGGATCGAGGGAGAAGAACAGTCCGTTGGCCGGGAGATCGGGATCGGTAGCGGTCGCCGTGAATGAGAGTGTGTTGCCCGCCATGATCGTCTTGTTGCTGATGGCGGCGAGCAGCGGCGGCAGGTTCACCTCGGCCGCCGTGACCTGGAAGGTCTCAGCGTCCGTCGTGGTCGGCGCCCCGGCCTCGGTCACGCGGACCGTGATCGAATACAGGCCTGGAGCCTGGGCCTCGGTCGGACACCAGGTGAACTGTCCCCCTCCAGTGATCGACGCGCCAGACGGCGCACCCGGGTCCAGTGTGAAGGCCAAAGCGCCCCCATGCGCCGCCGTGGCCGTCGCCGTGAAAGTGAGGCAGCTCCCCTCGCTCACCGTCTTGTTGCCGATGGCATTGATGACCGGTGTGCCCTCATCGATCGTGGCCATACCCAGCCCGTCCACGTCGCTCCAGTCGGTCCCGCCGTTGGGCCCGACCAGCTTGAGGGTGTTGTCGAAGTCATTACCGAAGCAGTTGCTCCCGAAGCTGGTGTATTCGCTGCTACCCTGCACCAGGTCGACGATGTCGACGTGAGGAGTCCCGCTCAGGCCGGTGATGGTCAACGTGCAAAGACGATAGGAGCCGGCCGCCGCTGGAAAGGGGCTGCCGAATCCGTTCTTGTAACGGATCCCATCGCCGGGGTTGATCTCGTTGAACCCCACGGTGCCGAAATGATTGGTGAACCCACTGTAGGAAACGGTCCCACCGCTCGCCGCGAGATTGATGATGTACGAGATGAGCGTCATCGGCGCGCTTGGGTCCTGAAGGCATGTGACCGGAGAGCCGTCCCGGTTGTGGTCGGTCACCACCCACAGGTTCACCGACGTCGGCGAGCCGTTCGGCGCGAGTCGATCGCCCGAGTCGTGCACGCCGTTGCCGTTGGAATCGAGGTACATGTACTGCGCGCCGGCGGGCGACGCGATGGCCACGAGCGCCGTGATGAGGAGCAAGGTTGTGACTGCCCGTTTCGAGATCATGCCGTCCCCCTGAGAACGACCACCTGTGTGTGAGCGCCGGACCGTTGCCCCCGACACCTCACTCGTTTCCGTGCCGACCTGGGCTACTTGAGAATCGTGATCGCCTTGCGCTCCTCGTCGATCCCGGCCCGAATGCGTACGTAGTAGACGCCCGAGCTGAGCCTCGCTCCATTGGAATCGACACCGTCGATCCTCACATCGTGATATCCCGCCGCGGCATCGCTCTGATCGCGCAGCGTCCGCACGAGCCGTCCATGCACGTCGAAGAGCTGGACGAGCACCGGGCCGCGCTCTTGCGTCGTGAACGTGAGCACGGCCGAGGGATTGAGCGGATTCGGGCTGATGCTGGCGGCGATCGCCCCGCCTCCTCCCTTTACGGTGACTGTCAGACCGGCCGCACAGATGGACCCGCCGGTGGATAGGTTCCCGGTCAGGGTGACCTGGAGCTGCTGCGTGCCTGTGACGTTCGAGAAGAGCTGGCGAAGATCCTCTTTACGGAAGCAAGCGGTGATCTCGGAGAGGCCGTTCCCGTTCCGGTCCCCTCCCACGGACGTCTTGTCCAAGAGCGCGTGGATCTCCCCGACGGATCCCGTACCCGCAGAGTGAAGGACGATGCTGGAGAGGTCGATGTCGGTCACGTCGTAGTCCAATGCCTCGACTTGAACGCACCAGGTCGGCTTTCCGGACTGGAGGCTGATCTGCTTGCTGCCACCGACGACGAAGGCTTGCGTGGAGTGGCAATCGAAGACGGTGACCGTCGTCGCGTCCGAATTGGTGACGCCACACGCGTTCCCGACGGTGAGCACGACGGTGTAGGTCCCGATCGCGTTGTACGCATGGCTCACCGTGGCGCCCGACCCCGTGGAGCCGTCTCCGAAGTCCCAGATGAACGACGTAAGGCTCCCGCTGGCATCCGACGACCCCGTCCCATCGAATTCGACCGGTTGCAAGAGCTGTCCCGTGTAGGGTCCTCCAGCATCGGCTACCGGTGTTGGACAGACTTCGTTCACCGAGATCGTGAACGACCGCTGGTCGTACAACACGCCATTGGTGGCCCGGACGGTCACGGGATAGGTGGTGCCTCCGGACGAGAAGTCAGGGGTGGCCGTGATCAAACCGGTGGTCGGGCTCGTGGTCTCAACCAAGACCCAGAACGGTCCCGAGACCTTGACGAAGGTCAGGGGTGCGTTGTCGGGCTCGGAGGCGAAGATCGCCTGGGTCCCGATTCCCCCTTCATCGACGGTCATGTTCGCGATGGGTTGGAGCACCGGCAGGGCGTCGTTCGGAAGCACTATGACCGTGAACGATTTCTGGTCCGACAGGCTGGGCGTGCCCCCGTCGTTGACCGCCACCGTGACGACATGGGTGCCCACGTCTGTCGGTCCTGGCGCCACGTGAACGTTACCGGCTGAGGTGACCGTAACGAACGCCGGCCCCGTTACCTTGGTGAACGTCAAGGTGGCGGCATCGCAAACGTCCGTCGCAGTGAGCGCCTGATCGGCCGTCAGTCCCGCCGTCACCGTCATGTCCGCAGGCTGGTTCAGGACCGGGAGCTGGTTCCCCAAGGACACGATGACCGTGATGGTCTCCGAGTCGCTGAGCGGCGGTGAGCCGTTGTCGGTAACTCGGATCGTGAACGGGAAGGCGCCGCCGCTCTGCGGGGTCCAGCTGAAGACCCCTGTCGACGGGCCCATCGTCGCCCCCGGAGGTGCTCCCGGATCGATCGAGAACGTCAGCGTGTTCGCAGGAAGGTCCGGGTCCGTAGCCGTCGCGGTGAATGTGACGAGCGCCCCGGGGCCGCAGGCCGTCTTGTCCCCGATCGGAGCGAGCACCGGCGCCAGGTTCACTTCGAGGACGCTGACCGTAAAGTTGGCCGAGGTCACGCTCACGCCGTCCGAACAGTTGACCGTGATCGTGTAGACACCAGGTCCCTGGGCTTCCGTCGGACACCACGAGAATTGTCCCCCGAACGTGATCGACGCACCGGCCGGCGCACCGGCCCCCAGGGTGAACGTGAGCGTCCCCCCGCCCGCGGACGTGGCGGTGACGGTGAAGTTGAGGCACTGGCCCTCGTTCACCGTCTTGTTCCCCGGATTCGTGATGACCGGCGGTCCGGTCTCACGGTCCGGCACGTTGACGCTGAACGACTTCGCGTCGCTCAGAGCAGGTACGCCGTTGTCGGTGACGCGGACCGTGATGAGATAGTTGCCCGGAGCCTGGAGGCTGGTGGGAGTCCAGGTGAAGTTCCCCCCTGACGTGATCGACGTTCCGGCGGGTGCCCCCGGGTCGAGGGAGAACGACAACGTGTTGGCCGGCAGGTCGCCGTCCGTGGCCGTGGCCGTGAACGCAAGCGTGTTGCCCGCCATGACCGTCTTGTTGCTGATGGCAGCGAGCACGGGCGCCTGGTTCACTTCCCTGACGGTGACCTGGATGGTCTCCTGGTCACTCAAGAACGGTGACGCCGTCTCGGTCGCGCGGACGGTGATCGGATAGACGCCCGGGCCTTGAGCCTCGGTCGGACACCAGGTGAATTGCCCGCCCGAGGAGATGGCCGCACCGGACGGTGCGCCCGAATCCAGCGTAAAGACCACCGGGCCTCCGCCCGCCGTCGTCGCGGTTGCCGTGAAGGTGAGGCAACTTCCCTCGCTCACGGTCTTGTTGCCAATCGCCGCCAGGACTGGGGGGCCGTCTCCCTCGGTAGGGCCCAGCCCGTCCACGTCGCGCCAGTCTGTGCCGCCGCCGGGACCCGCGAGCTTGTACGTGTTGTCTAAGTCGTTACCGACGCAGCCGCCAGGACCCGTTCCGAAGCTGGTGAAGTCGGACGAGGCGGGGATCAGGTCCACGACATTGACGAGAGCGCCGCTTGTCGCCGTCACCGTCAAGTGCGCGAGCTTGTAGAGCCCCGCGGGCATCGGGTTTTGGGCCCCGAAACCGTTCTTGTACTTGCCGTCTCCGGCGTTGATCTCGCCGAAGTTCGTCGAGAACGCCGCGCCCATGTCGTTGGTGAAACCAGCGTACGTGACGTTCGTGCCCGACAGGTTGACGACGTACGAGCTGATGCTGAGCGGTGACGATCCGTCCATGTCGCACACAGCCAAGCTGCCGTCTCGATTGTGGTTCGTGTCCAGGTAGACATTGACCGTCTGCGAGCCCGCTAGGAGGTGATCCGCAGAGGTGCGAAAGCCGTCCCCGTTCGTGTCGAGGAACATGTACTGCGCAGCTGCTGGCGATGCCACGACCGCGAGCGCGGCGATGAGGAGCGAAGCTAGAACTGCCCGGTTCGATGTCATGGCGTCCCCCTGAGAACGACCATCCATGGTGAGCGCCCGGGGCCGGAGCCCCAGGCCGCTCACCGGATTCGAGACCGATCGTGTTGCGGAGTTACTTGAGGATTGTGATCGCCTTTGACTCGGCACCCTCCACCGACTGAATCTTCACGTAATAGACGCCGGACGCGAGCCGGTTGCCCGTCGCGTCCCTACCGTCGATCCTGACGTCATGGTAGCCGGCGACTGTCGACCGCTCGTCGAGGAGCGTCTTGATGAGGCGCCCTTGCATGTCGAAGAGCTGGACCTTGGCGGCTCCCGCCTTGGTCGTCGAGAAGGTGAGCACGGCCGACGGATTGAGCGGGTTCGGGCGGATGCTCGCCGCGTGATTGCCGCCGCCGCCCGCCTTCACGGTGTGATCGATCGTGGTGCAGAACGATCCGCCCGTGAACAGATTGCCCTCGAGGCTCACGCTCACGACCTGCGTTCCCTGGATGTTCGAGAAGATCTGCTGGAGATCCGACTTCGTGAAGCAGGCGCCGATCTCATCGACCCCGTCATTGTTCTTGTCCGCGCCGACGGCCGTCTTGTTGGCCACGGCGTGGATTTGGCTCACAACGCCGGTGCCCTGCGAGACCATGACGACGGTCGACAGATCCACATTATCGATCGAGAAGCTTCCGTTCACGGGCTGGATCTGGAAGCAGGTCTGAGGCTTTCCGGCCCCTAGCGATGTCTTGTTGTTGCCCCCCTCCGTGAAGGCCAGCGCATCCAGGCAGCTGCCCGTGATGTTGGCTGTCGCCGCGGCGTCGGCGAATCGCCCGCATGAGGTCGTGACCCGCAAGGTCACCGGATAGGAGCCGGCGGCCGCGTAGATGTGGCTGGGCGTGGCCCCCGCACCCGTGGTTCCGTCGCCAAAGTTCCAGGCATAGGCGAGCGCACCGCCATCCGGATCCGAGGAGCCCGAGCCGTTGAACATGACCGGAACACCCACGAATCCCGAGTAGGGTCCGCCAGCATTCGCGGTCGGAGCCTGGCACACGTTGAGTACCGTGATGTTGAGGTTCTTCTGATCGATCAGCTGTCCGTCGCTGGCCCGGACCGAGGCCAGGTACGACCCCGCGTCCGCGAAGCCGGGAGCGAGGTGGATATTGCCCGTCGTCGAGGTCGTCGTCGTCACGGACATGAAGAGCGGCCCGCTGCTCTTGGTAAACGTGATCGGATTGTTGTCGGGATCGGTGGCGGTCACGGTCTGATCGGCCACGTCCCCCTCCGCGACCGTCATGTTGGCTGGGGCCTGGAGGACCGGCGGGTTATCGCCCGGCGTCACGATGATGGAGAACGATGCCGTGGCGGTCTCGATCCCGTTGTTGGCGATCACCGACGCCGGGTAGGTGCCGACGTCGGAAAGAGACGTGGAGATCCTAATGTTCCCCGTCGTCGCATTGACGGTCGTGACGGTGATGAAGGCCGGGCCAGAACCCTTCGTGAACGTCAGAGGTAAGTTGTTCGGATCGCTCCCGGTGATGGGCTGATTCACGGTCGTTCCCGCCACGACCGTCAGATTCCCGGGGTTGTTCAAGATGGGCGCCCCGGTTCCCGCGGGCTGCACGGTGACGTTGAACGTCCTGGCATCGCTCAAAGGCGGCACACCGTTATCCGTCACTCGAATGGTGATCGGATAGACGCCTGGTTGAACCCCATTGGCCAACGGGTTCCATCCAAAGGCGCCACTCGTCGTGATCCCCGCGCCGGAGGGAGCCCCCGAGTCGACCGTGAAGGTCAACGCATTGGTGGGCAAATCGACGTCCGAGGCGGTGGCCGTGAAGATCAGGTTGTGGCCCAGATTGACGGTCCTGTCGGCCAGCGCGTTGAGGACCGGCGCCTGATTCAGCTCGTTGACGTGCACCTGGAACGTCGTGGTGTTCGTCAGACTCGTGACATTGTCCACGACGACCACTGTGATCGCGTAATTGCCGGGGCCCTGGGCTTCCGTGGGACACCAGGTGAACTGGCCGGCGGCCGTGATGGACGCTCCCGGCGGCGGGCTTTGGAGGAAGAACGAGATCGCGTGGCCGCTGGGAGCGAAGCCGGTGACCGCGAAATTCAGACAGCTGCCTTCATTGACGGTCTTGTTGCCCGGATTGTTGACTACGGGCGGGGTATCAATGGGCTCGGCGGGAGCCAGTCCGTCCACGTCGGTCCAGTCTGTCCCACCCCCGGGTCCCCTCAGCTTGTACGTGCTGTCGAAATCGTTTCCGTAGCAGCCGCCGACTCCCGTACCGAATGACGTGAAATCGGCCGATTCCGCGATCAGATCGACGATGTCGATCCGAGGTAACCCCGACAGGCCCGTGATCGTCAGCGTGGCCAGGCGATAGGTGCCCGGCGGAAGCCCCGCCAGCCCTCCGTATCCATTCTTGTAGCGGGTGTTCCCGAGATTGATCTCGCCGAAGTTGACATTGAAGCTCGCGATCTGGTTGACGAACCCGCTGTAGGCCACGAGCCCGTTCGCGGCCATCAGGTTGATGACGTACGAATTGATCCCGAGCGGCAACGTGCTGTCGACGTCGCACGTCGCAGGCGAGCCATCTCGGTTGTGGTTCGTGACGATCCAGACGTCGACGGTCGTCGCCGTCCCATTCGTCCCGAGTTTGTCGCCCGAGTCGTGGACGCCGTTCCCGTTGGAGTCGAGGTACATGTACTGCGCTCTGGCGGCGGGCGCCACGGTGACGAGCACCATGAGGGCCAGGAGTAGAAGAACTCGGTTCGAGATCATGATGTCCCCCTGATTCCACCGGCGTGCCGGCCCATCCAGGCCGGCCTTGCGACTCAGCTCCCCAGCCTCACCCGAGCCGTCCGAGTCAGACGCCGCCCGTGTGAAATGTCATTTCAACGAAGTGGCCCAGAGAGCGTGGACTCCCCATGGTCAGGGGCTCCAGTCTGCACGAGAGGGCTGGCCGCCGCGACGGGCGTCTCAGTCGAGTCCGAGTCTTGAGGTATCGCTGCGTGCCCCGGGCCCGGATCGCCCCTGCTCTATAGGACTTGCGGGTGCCGGACAAAATACAGCGAGAGCGCGCGAGCCGGTCCGTCTGGCGCACATCGCCTCGAGGAGGCACCCCGAGGGCGATGGCGCCCACGAACCCGCTCGTGAGCTCCCCATGAGACACCGGATGAGATGCCCGGCCAGCGTTTCCCCGCACCGCTACGACCACGAAGGTGGCGACGAGAGCGAGGCACAAGGTCGTCCGTACCGAGACCATCGTAGTCCCCCGAAAAAACGAACAGGGCCCCAGCCAGCCGCGGCGGGGACCCCGGTTCGTTCACATCGTGTTTCCTCCGCCCGGGCGAGGCCCCGGGGGCCGAAGCCCCCGGGTCTCACCGGATGGAAGCCTGACTCAGGCGATTACTTGAGGATCGTAATCGACTTCGTCTCCTTGCCGTCCCACGCCGACTGGATCATGACGTAGTAGACGCCGGACGCGAGCTTGTTGCCCGAATTGTCGCGACCGTCGATACGGACGTCATGGTACCCAGCCACCGCCGCCGACTCATCCATGAGGGTCTTGATCAGACGACCCTGCACGTCGAAGAGCTGCACCTTGACCGCTCCCTGCTTCGAGGTCGCGAAGGTGAGCACTGCCGACGGGTTGAGCGGATTCGGCGAGATGCTGGCCGAAGCGAGGAACTGGCCGTTGTTCACGACGTGGACCGTGACCGTGCCCTGGATGAATCCGCCGCCGAGGACATCACCCTTGATGGTAACCAGGTAATCGCCCGTCGGCTGGCCCGCGAACAGAATGCGGAGATTATCCTTGCTGAAGCACGCCGAGATCTCGGCGATTCCGTCGCCATTCTTGTCACCGTCCACCGACGTCTTGCCGGCGATGGCCGGGATTGAAACGGCTCCGTACGTCATCGTGATCGTCGAGAGATCCACGTTCTCGTTCACGTAGCTGTTGTTCACCGGCTGCACCTGGAAGCAGTGCTGCGGCTTGCCAGCGTGGAGCTTGATGCCCGTGTTTCCGCCGGTTCCGAAGACCGTGGCCGCGAAGAAGTCGCTGATCGTCGCGGTGGTCGTGTCGGTATCGGACAGCGTGCCGTCGCTCACGGTCAGCACGACCGTGTAGACGCCCGCCGCCGTGTACGTGTGCGTCGTCGTGGAACCGGTGCCGCTGCTCAGGTCACCGAAGTCCCAGCTGTACGTCAACACGTCGCCGTCCGGATCGGACGAGCCGGTGCCGTTGAACGAGACCGCGATATTCACGGAGCCCGTGTACGGACCGCCGGCGTTGGCCGTCGGCGCATTGTTCACGTTGTTGACGGTGATGGTGAACGACTTGGTGTCGTTCGCCGTGCCGTCGCTCACGCGAACCGAGGCCGGGTAGGTGCCCGCATCACTTCCGCCCGGGGTGAGCGAGATGAGTCCGCTCGCCGAGACGGTCATGAACGTCGGGCCAGAGACCTTGCTGAACGTGAGGGTGTTGGCGGGAATGTCGGCATCCGTGGCCGTGAGCTGCTGCGTGGCCGAAGCGCCCTCATTCACCGTCATGTCGCTCGGCTGAGCCAGCACCGGCGCGACATTCACCTCGTTCACGTGCACGTTGAACGTCGTCGAGCCCGTCAGCGAGCCGTCGGAAGCGTTCACCGTGATCGGGTAATCACCAGGACCCTGCGCTTCGGTCGGCGTCCAGGTGAAGGCACCGCCAGCCGTGATCGCAGCGCCCGCCGGAGCACCCGCCGCCAGCGAGAACGTGATCGTCTGGGCCGGGACGTCGCCATCCGTCGCGGTGACGGTCACGCTCAGGAGCGTGCCCTCATCCACCGTCTTGTTGCCCGGATTGTTGACGACCGGCGCGTTGTTGACCTCGTTCACGTGGATCGAGAAGCTGGCAGAACCCGTCGCCGTACCATCCGACACGTTGACCGTGACCGGATAGTCGCCGGGGCCCTGGGCTTCCGTCGGGGTCCAGGTGAAGCTGCCGCCCGCCGTGATCGCCGCACCGGCAGGAGCGCCGGCACCCAGCGAGAACGTGAGCGTCTGGGCCGGGAGATCCGCATCCGTCGCGGTCACGATGAAGCTCAGGAGCGAGCCCTCGTTGACCGTCTTGTTGCCCGGATTCGCGACCACCGGCGCCACGTTGACCTCATTGACCGTGACCTGGATCGTCTCGGAAGCGGTGAGCGACCCGTCGGACACGTTGACCGTGACTGGGTACACGCCCGGGCCCTGCGCTTCGGTCGGCGTCCAGGTGAAGGCACCGCCAGCCGTGATCGCAGCACCGGCAGGAGCACCGGCGCCGAGCGAGAAGGTCAGAGGATCGTTGTTCGCGTCAGTCGCCGTCGCCGTGAAGCTGAGAAGCGACAGCTCGTTGACCGTCTTGTTCCCGATGGCGTTGAGCACCGGAGCCACGTTGGTCGTACTGACGTTGATCGTGATGGTCTCGAAATCATCGAGCGCCGGCGTGCCGTTGTCCGTGACCCGGATGGTGACCGGGAACGAACCCGACGCGCTCGGCGTCCAGCTGAACACACCCGACGCCGCGCCAATCGTCGCCCCAGCGGGAGCGCCGGCATCGAGCGAGAACGTCAGGGTGTTGGCCGGGAGATCGGCGTCCGTCGCCGTGGCCGTGAACGTGAGCGCGCTGCCCGTCGCCGCCGACTTGTTGCCGATCGGGGCGAGAACCGGCGCCACGTTGACCTCATTGACCTGAACCGTGATCGAGGTTCCGGCCGAGCCCGTGCCGTCCGACACGTTGATCGTGATCGGATAGCTGCCCGGTCCCTGCGCCTCGGTCGGCGTCCAGGTGAAGGCTCCGCCCGCCGTGATCGCCGCACCGGCAGGAGCGCCGGCACCGAGCGAGAACGTGAGCGT
>Ga0111539_10012406_pt1 | contig 10686 bp, 9 predicted proteins | sample RhiMethybrSRZTD1_FD_79667 | JGI IMG/M metagenome (GOLD analysis project Ga0111539, IMG submission 79667) | Populus rhizosphere microbial communities from Tennessee, USA - Rhizosphere MetaG P. TD hybrid SRZTD1 (version 2) (version 2) | ecosystem: Host-associated > Plants > Roots > Rhizosphere >... | reverse complement strand
CATAGAACGTAGCCGTTACATTCGTGCTCCGCGTTGCAGGATTCGTCACAATCAGGGACGTGCGTGAGTTCGGAATGGGATATGGAACGACCTGGATCAGCTGTGGCGAAGTAGCTTCGCTATCGAATGAGCTGGCGGAATCCCCCGTGAAATAAGATCCCTGCAAACCCGAAACCGGGCTGGTGACCTGGACCCAGCCGCCAGTTGGCGCACCAAAGATTCTGGAGTAATAGGACGTGATCTGGCCTTTGCCGGGAATACGCCCGCTGACCGGGTTGAGGACACCCGTAGCGATGGAGCCGTCGGCGTTATAAAGGGTGAATTTGACGTCCGCGTCGTAAGGAGAAGGATTCGTGATCCCGACCGCTCCCCCACCGCGCGCCGTGAAATTCAAGACAGACTGCGCCGACGCCGCCGTGGACCACAGGCTCAGGACAACAATACCCGCGTTGCGCAAAAGTGTTTTGAACCGGATCACAGCACCTCAGCCGCTGCCCAATCTTTGATAAGGCCGAATCACCCCGAATTACGACTCAACGCGGGTAGTCTTTGATCGATGACGGACCGAATTGCATCCGGGTTCGACGGCACCTCGATCGGGAGGTTAGCTAAGTCGGTCGACGTTCCCGGCAATTCGCCTCGATGGAATCTCAGCTTGAAGTCCACAAATTTCAGACCATGGGCTGTGCTGATGACGACGACTTTAGAGGACTTGGGAATACTGCCCTTGCGAACCAGTTTCATCGTCGCCGCCAGCGCTACACCCGTCTGCGGATCGTTGAAGAAACCCATTCGATCCACGCGATTAGCGGCATCTGCCAGCTCGGACTCGGTTACCTCTTCGACAATGCCATTCGTCTTTTTCATCGCCTGCACGGCCTTTGGAAAGCTCACCGGATTACCGATCCGGATCGCCGTCGCCAGGGTGTCCCCGGCCGTCATCGCCTCCATGCGGTCGAACCCATGGACGTAGGCACGGTAGAACGGGTTGGCCCGTTCCGCCTGGGCGCACACCAAACAGGGGATACGGGTAATCAGCCCCATCTGTTTCATCAAAAGAAAGCCATTGGCAATCGCGGAGATGTTACCGAGGTTCCCGCCGGGAACGACCACGAAGTCCGGGACGTCCCAGCCCAGTTGCTGCGCAATCTCAAAGCTGATGGTCTTCTGACCCTCGATCCGCAGCGAATTCATGGAATTGGCCAGGTAGATGGAGCCGTCATTTGTGATCTCCTGGACGATCTTCATGCAGCCATCGAAATCCGTGTCGATGGATAGAGTTATCGCTCCATTGGCGATGGGCTGGATGAGTTGCGCGAGGGAAACCTTATCCCTTGGAAGGAAGACTATGGAAGGAAGTCCTGACGCAGCACAATACGCCGAAAGTGCCGCCGATGTGTCTCCCGTCGAGGCGCAGGCCACCGCACGGACTTTTGACCGGATCTGGTTCACCATGGAGACCAAAACCGTCATCCCGAGATCCTTGAAAGAACCGGTATGGGACGTACCACACTGCTTTATCCGAATCTCGGACAGTCCCAGTTCGCGAGCCAGCGCTTCCGACCGGATCAGTGGCGAGTTCCCTTCTCCGAGTGAAACGATGGATTCCGGCCGAAGGTCGGGCAAGACGACTTCTTTTCTGGACCACACACCGCTCTCGCTGCCCAGACGACTGTCGAACAGCTGCCGCCACTCCGACGCGGATCGCTGCGTCAACGCCGCGATATCGTGACGAACCTCGAGCAGACCCCCACACGTCGGACATCTATAGATGATGTCTTCCAGGGAGTAGCGGACGCCGCAGCCAGAAAAGCATTCAAACCAGGCATTCAATCCCATCGCGGTGAATATTCTAAACCAGGGACCCCGTGGCACAGCGGCGCATCGAAAAAGGGTGGGCCGGATGTGGCGCTATTCTTCATGTTGCCTCAGCCCGGCTTCCCGAAGAAGGCGGGATGGACGCGGACGACGAGCAACCCGGAATTGCTTCAACGCTACTGCCAGGTAATCCGAGAGTTCTTCAACGGAATCCGTATAAAACAAAAGCCGCAGATCTTCCGGGTTGATCGTCCTCGCACGCAGCATCGAAGACAGCAGATCCTGCAGGTCGGCATAGTACTCACGACCCATGACGACAAGGGGAAAGTCCTGAATCTTGCCTGTTTGAACAAGCGCGAGCACTTCAAAGAACTCGTCCATCGTGCCGAAACCGCCGGGCATGATCACGAAGGCGTATGAATACTTACGCAGCAGAACTTTTCTCACGAAAAAGTGTTCCATTGTGACGTAACGGTCCAGATACGGATTCGGATTCTGTTCGTGCGGCAAGTGAATGTTGCAACCGATGGACGGGCCGTTCGCTTCGCGCGCGCCACGATTCGCTGCCTCCATCAAGCCGGGGCCTCCGCCGGTCATCACGGTGAAACCAAGATTCGCAATCGCGCGGCCAACTTTGCGAGACAACTCGTAATAGGGATGGTCTTCTTCAAATCGCGCGCTTCCGAATACCGTCACGCATGGACCCGTGAAATGAAGGGCTCGGAAACCGCGGATGAACTGCGCGAACACCCGAAGCGCGAAGCGCAATTCACTGAGACGTGATCTTGGGCCGGAATAGAAAACCTTTTCAGTCGGTCCCGACACTCAACCGCCAATCCAGATCATCGATTTGTGTCAACAAGCGTTGCGGCTTCTGTCCTGGTTTCATCAATCAAAACCGGTGTCTGAAATGCCTGGCGAAGCACGCCTTCGATCGTTCGCACGTAATGAATCTGGATATCCTTCAACAGCTCAGGCTGAATATCTTCCTTCACGTCCTTTTCATTCTGTTGAGGAAGGATCAGTTCACGGATACCGGCGCGCCGGGCGGCCAGCACCTTCTCTTTGATTCCACCGACAGGCAGCACGTGACCACTCAGCGTGATTTCTCCCGTCATTGCCAATCGCGGCTTTATAGGCTTGTTGGTTAGAGCGGAGACCATAGCGGTAACCATCGTGACGCCCGCGGACGGACCATCCTTCGGGATGGAGCCGGCGGGAACGTGAACGTGGACGTCCGTATCCTTATAGAAGTCCGATTCCAGACGGAGTTCGAGCGCTTTGGAACGAACCCATGTGAGAGCTGCTTTCGTGGACTCCTGCATCACTTCACCGATCTGCCCCGTCACGGTGAGATGTCGCGCGCCTTTCGAAATGTTGGCTTCAACGAAAAGAATATCTCCGCCAACTGGAGTCCATGCGAGTCCGATAACGACACCGGGGCGCTTCACGCGCTCTTCAACTTCTTCCTCGAGGCGGAACCTCGGCAAGCCAAGGAATTCCTCGACGATGTCGCGTGTCACGATCAGCTTGTCGGCCTTGCCTTCGAGGATTCGCCGGGCCTGCTTGCGACAAATGCCGGAGATTTCCCGCTCGAGGTTACGGACGCCGGTTTCGCGCGTGTAGTGGCGGATCACTACTGTCAGCGCTTCATCCTCGAACTCGATCTGGTCGGGGTTCAATCCGTTGTTGTCGCGCCCGCGGGGAACGAGATATTGCTTGGCAATCTGAAGCTTTTCCTCCTCCGTATAACCCGGCAGCTCGATGATTTCCATCCGATCTCGTAAGGCGGATGGAATCGTGTCCAGCACGTTTGCCGTCGTAATGAAGAAGATTCGCGAGAGATCGAAAGCAACGTCGAGATAGTGGTCGCGGAAGGTTGAGTTTTGTTCCGGATCGAGAACTTCGAGCAAAGCCGAGGCCGGATCTCCGCGGAAGTCCGCGCCAAGCTTATCGATCTCATCGAGCATGAAGACCGGATCCCGCGATCCCGCTCTGCGGATGTTCTGAATGATCTGTCCGGGAAGCGCACCGATGTAGGTCCGTCGATGCCCGCGAATCTCGGCTTCGTCCCTCATGCCGCCGAGGGAAACTCGAACGAACTTGCGTCCCATCGCTTCGGCGATCGATCTGCCCAGCGATGTCTTACCGACTCCGGGCGGTCCGACGAAGCAGAGGATGGGGGCCTTGCCTCCGGGCTTGAGCTCGATGACAGCAAGATACTCGAGGATTCTCTCCTTGATCTTGTCGAGGTCGTAGTGATCACGATTGAGAACGTCCTTGGCCTTGATAATGTCCATGCGCTCCGTAGTCAGGACACTCCACGGGAGACTCACAAGCCAATCGAGATAGGTGCGGCTTACCGTATATTCCGCGGCCGCCGGAGACATGCGCGAGAGACGCCCCATTTCCCTTTCGGCTTCCTTCTGAGCTTCCTCGGGCATACCGGACGCTTCGACCTTTTTTCGAAGTTCCTCGATCTCTCGCTGCGTGTCGTCGCTCTCTCCAAGCTCGCGCTGGATGGCGCGCAACTGTTCCCGCAGAAAATACTCTCTCTGGCTCTTGCCGACTTCTTCCTGAACCTGGTTCTGGATTTTGCTGCGGAGCTCAAGGACTTCCAGTTCCTTGGCAAGCTCCGTATGAAGGAAATCCAGGCGTTCTCGAACCGACGAACGTTCCAGAACAAACTGTTTTGAAACCACGGAGAGGTTCGGAAGGTTCGTCGCAATGTAATCCGTCAGACGACTGGAATCATCCATGTTGATGACGATCGTCTGCAGGTCGTCGGGCAGTTGAGGAGACAACTTCACGATCCGTTCGAACTGACCGACAACCGTTCGGCGCAAAGCCTGGAAATCGACTCCGGTTTCGTCTTCCTTCACGTCCTGCAAGGTACGAATTTTGGCCCGCAGGTAAGGTTCAAACTGCGTGAACTCGTCGACGCGAACACGGGCAACACCCATGATGATCAGGAACAAGTTGCCTTCCGGGGTCTTCATCGCTCGATGCACCATGCTGACGGTGCCAATCTCGTAAAGGTCTGCCGGCGCCGGCGCATCCACTCGCTTGTCGCGTTGAGTAAGAACGACGAGCATACCGTCACCTTGCTGAACGTCGTTGATCAGCTTGACGGAGCTCTCGCGTCCGACATTAAGGGGAATGACGGCATTCGGAAAGATGACGGCGTCACGGACGGGCAGAACAGGCAGTTCCTCAGGTATCGTATGAATCCGCTGGCTGATGTCTTCTATGTCTTCGAAGTTCCTCTTCATCTGTTCCTCGCCCTCGATCGTACTAGATCGTACTAGAAGGTCACTTTTTTCGTATGTGTTAGAATCCGCGCGTGGCTGGCGGCAAAGGGTTCGAGTGGAATGTGGCGCTCATCCTGTTTGCCGTTCTTTTCCTGGGCGTTTCAGATACCCAGCTCGTTCCACCTCTGCTCCCCTCCATCGCGCGAGAGTTCAATGTTTCATCCGGACAGGCTGGAATCATTGTGACCAGTTATTCCCTTGCAGCAGCTGTCTTCGCACTTTTTGCCGGCCCTCTATCGGATCGAGTGGGCCGCAAGAAAGTACTCGCAGGCGGGCTTACTCTTTTTACAGCTGCGTCATTTACGACTCAACACGTTACCACACTTGGCGGGCTGGTCATCGTGCGTACCCTTATGGGTTTTGCCGCCGGAACCCTGTCCACATGCGCACTATCGTTCGCGGGGGATCACTATTCTTATCAGCAAAGGGGCCGAGCCATGGGAGTGCTGTCCATGGCTTACTTCATGGCCTTTGTAATCAGTGCGCCGGCCGGTGCACTGATGGCGCCGCGCTGGGGTTGGCAATCTGTCTTTGTAAGTCTCGCAGTGCTGGGGATTGCAGTGCTCTTCCTGGTGTTCTGGAAGTTGCCTGAAGGAACGACGCGGCATTCCAATCGATTGCAACTTCCGGCATTCCACCGTCACTTTACAAAGCCCGATCGACTCGCGGGCATGATCGCCGCGTTTCTCACATCCGGCGGTCTGGTGGGATATATCACTTACGTCGGCGCATGGCTTTCCGACGAACAGAACGTAAGCTTCGACAGGATTGCTTTGGTTTTCATGATTTCAGGGATCGCCGCGGTTGGCGCTTCCCCACTTTCCGGGTGGTTATCGGATCATGCCGGCAAGAAGAACGTCATCATCTGGACCAACGTTCTGCTCGCTCCCACTTTTTTCGTCGTGGCGCGACTGGGCTGGGGCTGGCCACTCTGGGCCGGCATTGCCTTACTGGGTATTGCCGCTTCGGCACGGCAGGCGCCATTGCATGCCATTACGACAGAGATCGTGGGACCCGAAATCCGTGGTGAATATACGGCGCTGCGAAATGCCGCATCCCAAATCGGCATCGCCGTAGCGGCCGGGATCTCCGCGTATGCGTTTGACACGGCAGGTTTCAGAGGCGTGAGCATCGTCGCCGCCGCCTTCACGGCGCTCATCCCCATCAGCTGTATCTGGCTTCGAGAGCGCTGACTCAGTCTGGTATCCTTGTCAGCATGAAAACCCTCATCAAGGTTGCAGTGCTATCGTCGATTACTACGGCAGCATTGGTCTACGTGTTGTTGGAATGGCGCCCGCTCAGAAGTGAGGGGTCGCGCGGCCCGGCGGTCACCTGGGCTGAGCCGGGCATAGCGCCGGCGGCCACCACCAGGACGGCTGCCGTTCCGCCGGCACCCGCTGGCGACTTCAGCGATGAAGAAAAGACGAATATCGATGTTTATCGAAAATACAGCGCCGGAGTTGTGAACATTACTTCGTCGGTCCTCACAATGAATTCCCGGTACCAGGTCGTGCCTGTAGAAGCCGGCACCGGTTCTGGCGTCATCCTGGATACAAACGGAAACATTGTCACAAACCATCATGTGATTGAGCCGTCCCTGACACGTGGCGGACAACTGGAAGTGACACTCGCGGACCACGGCAAGTACCCTGCGACATTGGTCGGCAAGGACATCAGCAACGATCTCGCCGTAATCAAAATTGACGTCCCCCGGGAGAAACTCTCGTCGATTCCGCTAGGAAAGTCCGAGGGTTTGCAGGTCGGGCAAAAAGTATTGGCAATCGGCAACCCGTTCGGCTTCGAGCGAACGCTGACTTCAGGAATCATCAGCGCGGTGGGACGGTCCATCGAAGCGGAGAACGGCCGGATCATCGACAACATTATTCAGACGGATGCCGCAATCAATCCCGGAAACTCCGGCGGGCCATTGCTCAATAGCGCGGGTGAAATTATCGGCATCAATGCACAGATCATTTCCCCTTCCAGAGGCAGCATCGGCATCGGCTTTGCAATCCCCGTCGATACCGTGCGCCGCGTCGTTGACGATCTGATCACATATAAGTATGTTCGCCGGCCTTATGTTGGGATCGGCAAATTGTGGCCCATGGAAAACTATCCTGCGGATCTTGCTCGGCGACTCGGTGTCCCACCCAACGATGGTTTCATGATTGTGGAAGTGGCGCGAGGCAGCCCGGCCGCAGCTGCCGGGATTCGAGGAATTACCGATGCCGTTCGCTACCGATTGGGAACTTATCCTGTAGGTGGAGACATCCTGATTGCGTTTCAAGGCAAACCCATAAACTCACCGGCGGAGGTGGCCGCAGCCATCGATCACCTCAAGGCCGGCGACAAGGTGACCTTTACCGTTCTTCGCGGCGGCCAAAAGGTCGAAGTTCCCGTAACGTTGCGTGAAACGACCGCAGAGATGGAATGAATGTTCGGAGGATATTTCGAACGCGTCAGTGGGTGCTGGGTCGACGTGTGGCCCTCATCGTCATCATCCTCATCCTGGCGCTTCGAAACTACGGGGACAGTCTCTCGTCGTGGTTCCGTGGTTCGACGGACGAACAGGACGTTGTGATTACACAGGCGGAATTCCGCCCGGATCTTCGAGACGGTAAGCCGGCCTGGATCATCCGACTAAAGAATCAAAGCGGAGGCGCGACCTACAACCGATTCGAATTGGAAGCGACCTACAAAGACGACAGCGGGAAATTACTGGAAGTGGACAAAATGGTTCTTCGCCAAAAGCTCGGCCCCGGCGAGGAACAAGTCGTCGCCAGTCCAGATTTCAAGGCCAGACCAGGAGCGACGACCGGCACCCTCAGGGTTCTCTCGGCGTCGAAATAGTTGTGATTGTCGAAACATTTCCAGTCGGATTCCTTCAGTGCAATTGCACAATTCTCGGAGATGAGACGACACGAGAGGCGATTGTCATCGATCCCGGGGACGATCCGGATCTTATTCTCGGAAAACTCAACGCCCACAAGCTGACATTGAAGGAAATCATCTGCACACACACGCACATCGATCACGTGGGCGCGATCTTCGAATTGCAGCAGAAGGCCGGCACACCCGCCTCGATTCATCATGCAGACCTGTTCCTCTTTGAACAACTCGAGACCCAGGCACAATGGCTGGGAATGCCTGCACCGAAAAAGGGTGTGATCGATCGCTTTCTCAACGACGGTAGTTCAGTCGCCTGCAATGGGGTTGAACTCGGGATTCTCCACACTCCCGGCCATACTCCGGGCAGCACCTGTTTTCTTCTGGAAAACGGCCGGAACATTTTGTTCGCAGGGGATACACTCTTTCAAAACAGCATCGGACGGACGGACCTGTGGGGAGGGTCGATGCCGCAAATTCTCTCTTCGATTCACGGAAAATTACTGACGCTCGACGACGACACGCTCGTCATCGCCGGGCACGGACCGTCCACAACGGTCGGACACGAACGGCGAAACAACCCGTTCCTGAGGTAGTCATGGACGAACGTTTCCCGGCAATACGCATAACGATGCTTCCGAAAGACACCAACGCCTTCGGCACGATCTTCGGCGGAGTGATTCTCAGTTACATCGATCTGGCCGCAGCCATTGAAGTCCGTCGGCATCACAGTCAGCGGTTCGTCACCAAAGCGATGCGCGAAGTGGCCTTCGTTGCCCCGGTTTATCTTGGCGATCTGGTTACTTTCTTCGCACGGGTGGTCCGGATTGGCAACACGTCGATCACGGTGGACATTGATGTGGAAGCCGAACGTCTCGGGACACAGGGAAACCGTCAGACAGTTCAAGTCACTCAAGCGGAGGTCATCTACGTCGCGGTGGACGGCGATGGACGTCCGACGCCGATTATTCGCTAATGGAATCCCGCGTTTTCGTCATCGACGCATTGAATTATATCTTCCGCGCGTATTACGGTGTGCCGCAGGACGTCCTAACTCCGGCAGGCCTTCCCAAGAACGCGGTCCTCGGGTACACAAGAACGCTGCTTCGAATCCTGAAGGAGCACCAGCCGGAGTACATCGTTGCGGCTTTTGAAAGCCCAACGTCGTTTCGCAGCGAAATGCTCCAGTCTTACAAGGCCAACCGTGCGGTAACGCCGGAGCCCCTTTCGCCCCAAATCAAGTTATGCCGCCGAATGACGGAAGCCATGGGCATTCCTACTTATGACTCGGCCGGATTTGAAGCTGACGACGTGATGGGAACAGTCGCGATGAAGATGTGGTCGCGAGGCTATCCCGTGGTCATCGTGAGTGGCGACAAGGACCTCGCACAACTTGTGCGCGAAGGTGTCTGCATGTACGACCTGGCGAATGAAACATGGCTCGACGAAACGGCCGTACGGCAGCGCTACGGCGTGCATCCGTGCCAGATTCCCGACCTTCTGGCCTTGCGTGGAGATGCCGTGGATAACATCCCCGGCGTCGAGGGCGTGGGGCCCAAGACCGCGCAGCAGATCCTCTCCGTGTGCCTTAGCGTCGAAGATGTTGCGGTTGACGATGCGATTCTCGACTCCGTGGACATCCGTTCTCGAGGGCGAATCATCCGTCAAATTCTCAATACAATCGAAACGGTGCGTCTGAGCCGGCGCCTGGCCACGATCCGATGCGACGCTCCCCTGGACATAACTCCCGATACCATCCGCTACCGGCGCGGTGACAGGGAAACTCTGGTACCTCTCTGTAGCGAACTCGGATTCTCCGGCCTCATCGAAGATATTCCCATCGCGCCTTCGCGACCGTTGTTTTGAACCCGCGGAATATACTGTCGAAATGAAAATCGATCCCAAGCCGTTCCGCGTGAAAGCCGAAAAGACGATAAACCTTAAAAAGTGGCCGACAAGAGTGCGGCCGCTCTACAGTTCCGAAAAGCACTACCGAGAATTGCTGGACGGGCAAATCGCGCAGCTCAGTTCCCTTCAGCAGATGCATTACGCCAGCAACAGCCACGCATTACTGCTCATTTTTCAGGCGATGGATGCAGCAGGCAAGGACGGAGTGATCCGTCACGTGATGTCGGGAATCAATCCCCAGGGATGTCAGGTCTTCAGTTTTAAACATCCGAGCGCCATCGAACTGGACCACGATTTTCTATGGCGAACAACGCTTTGCCTGCCGGAACGCGGACGGATCGGCGTCTTCAATCGTTCCTACTATGAAGATGTGCTGATTGTTCGAGTGCATCCGGAGATCCTCGCGGCCCAGAGCGCCGAAGCCGCGTCGAAGGGCGAAGCGATCTGGAAAGAACGCTTTCGTTCAATCCTGGATCATGAAAAGCACCTCGATCGGAATGGGACGAAGATCGTCAAATTCTTTCTGCATATTTCCAAAGACGAGCAACGAAAACGCTTCCTGGCGCGCATCGACGATCCTGACAAGAACTGGAAGTTCGGCGAAGCCGATATGAAGGAACGCAGTTTTTGGAAAGACTACATCTTTGCGTACGAACAATGCCTCAGCGCAACCAGCACGGATCATGCGCCATGGTATGTCGTGCCTGCGGACGACAAGGAAAATGCCCGACTGATCATCTCGCAAATTGTCCTCGACGCAATT
>Ga0111539_10012404_pt1 | contig 10686 bp, 11 predicted proteins | sample RhiMethybrSRZTD1_FD_79667 | JGI IMG/M metagenome (GOLD analysis project Ga0111539, IMG submission 79667) | Populus rhizosphere microbial communities from Tennessee, USA - Rhizosphere MetaG P. TD hybrid SRZTD1 (version 2) (version 2) | ecosystem: Host-associated > Plants > Roots > Rhizosphere >... | reverse complement strand
GACGCCGAACATTTCCATCAAAACGCGGGGCCGGATGCCCCGCGGAGCACTCTGGGTGCTCGTCGTGAGCTGCTGGGCGAGCTGATCGACCACGCGGCGCTGTTCCCGCCCGCGTCGATGGACATGCCGGAGGCGATGGAGGCCGACCGCGCGGCGCGCGGCGGTGACCACGCGTGGATGCTCGGGCGGTTCATCTGCCCGGCGTCGCGGCTCGACGAGCTGCCCGTCGCGGCGCCGCGCCTGAGCGTGGTGCTCGACGGCGGCGAGGGCGACCTCGAGGCGGTGCACGATGCCCGCCTGGCCGGCCGCGAGGTGGAGCTCGTGGAGGCGCGGATCGACCCGGCGTGGATCCCGGACACGCAGCAGCTCGTCCAGGCCAAGCTGGGGGAGGGTGTCGAGGCGTTCTGGGAGCTCGCGCCCGGGCGCGGGCTGCGCGGCGCCGTGGCGGCGGTGCGCGAGGCGCGCGCGGGAGCCAAGATCCGCTGTGGCGGCGCGACCGCGGCGCCGCCGGCCGAGGCGGTCGCCGAGTTCATCGCGGCCTGCCGTGACGCGGACGTGCGCTTCAAGGCCACCGCCGGCCTGCACCACGCGATCCGCGCGGGCGACGCCCACGGCTTCCTGAACGTGCTCGCCGCGGCCGTGTTCGCGTACGCCGACGGCCTCAGCGCCGACGAGCTGGTGCCGCTGCTCGCGGAGGAAGACCCGCAGGCCTTCGCCGTCGACGCCGGCGGCCTCGCGCTGCATGGCCGCCGCGCCGATGCGGAGCAGATCGCCGAGGCGCGGCGCGACCTGTTCGTCGCCTACGGCTCGTGCTCGTTCGACGAGCCGGTCGAGGATCTGATCGAGTTGGGGGTGCTGTGACCGCGACGCGTCGCCAGTTCCTGACGGCCGGTGCCGCCGGACTCGTGTTCTGGCGCAGCGCGTTCGCCGCGCAGGCCCGCGCGCCGTTCAGCTCGTACGGCGCGCTGCAGGCGGCCGACCCCCGCGGGCTCATGCTGCCGCCCGGATTCCGCTCGCGCGAGATCGCTCGTGCCGGCGGCACGGTCAAGGGCTACCCGTGGCACATCTTCTGCGACGGGCAGGCGACGTTCGCGACCGGCGACGGCGGCTGGATCCTCGTGTCCAACTCGGAGTCGATCGCCGCCACAGGCGCGGGCAGCTCGGCGATCCGGTTCGCCGCGAACGGCACGATCCGCAGCGCGTACCGGATCCTCGCCGGCACGAACGCCAACTGCGCGGGCGGGCGCACGCCGTGGGGCACGTGGCTCTCGTGCGAGGAGTACGACCTCGGCCACGTCTGGGAGTGCGCCCCCGGGCAGGCCGGGCAGGGCACGATGCGACCGGCGCTCGGGTCGTTCAACCACGAGGCCGTGACCGTCGACCCGGTCCGCAAGCAGCTGTACCTGACCGAGGACCGGCCCGACGGCGCGCTCTACCGCTTCACGCCCGACGAGTATCCCGACCTCGCCGCCGGGACGCTCGAGCTCATGGTCACCGGCGGCTGGGCCGAGGTGCCGGATCCCGCGGCGATCTCGACGCCGACCCGGCAGCAAGTGCCGAACACCCGGCGTTTCAACGGCGGCGAGGGCATCTGGTACGACGACGGGACGGTCTACTTCTCGACGAAGGGCGACAACCGCATCTGGGCCTACGACACGGTTGCCGGCACGCTCGGCACGGTCTACGACCAGGCGCAGTCGAACGGGCCGCTCAGCGGCGTCGACAACCTCACCGTCTCACGCGCCGGCGAGATCTTCGTGTGCGAGGACGGCGGCAACATGGAGATCTGCGTCATCGAGCCGGACGGGACGGTCGCGCCGTTCCTGCGCCTGACCGGCGAGGCCGCCGCGGGCCTGCCGGGCCGTGGCAACGAGCTGACCGGCGTGATCTTCGACCCGTCCGGCGACCGGCTCTACTTCGGCGCCCAGCGCGCGTTCGGCCTCGGTGCGATCTACGAGGTGACGGGACCGTTCGCGCCCGGGACGCCGGCGCCGGTGCCGAAGGCCGGCCGCCTGCCGGTGCCGAAGCGACTGCGGCTGCACGTGCGCGCACCGCGCCGGATCTCGCTCGCCGCGCTGCGGCGCCGCGGGCTGCCGGTGACGGTCCGCACGGGTTCGCGCGCCCGGATCAGCGTCGCTCTGCGGACCGACGACCTCGACAGCGTGCCCGGCAAGCGCGGCTCGGAGCGGCGCCCGTTCACCGTGACGCTCGCGCGGCGGCGCTTCCGCGCCACGCACCGGAAGCTGCGGCTGCGGGTGAGTCCGCGCGAGGCACGGGCGCTGCGAGCCGCTCGGCCCCTGACGGTGCAGGTCGCTGTGACCGCGCGCTTCCCCAACGGGATCACGCGCGTGGACGTGCAGCGGGTGCGGGTGCGCTGAGCTCGCCGTCGAGCGCGTCGACCACGCCGAGCGCGAGATCGAGCGTCGCGTCACCGGCACCGAGCCGGATCGCCGGGAGCCGTGTCGGCGGCATGCGCCGCTCGGGCAGCTCGAGCGCGAGCGCCGCGATCGCGCGCGCGGCGGCCGCGTGGACCTGCGGGTGGCGGGCGGCCCAGAACGGCGGGCCGTCGACGATCTGCAGCACGACGACCCGCTCGGCGCCGAGGCCTTCGCGGCGCAGCTGGCGCGCCGCAGCGCCCGGGAGCGCGTGGCCGGCGCCGACGAGCAGGAGCGCCGGCCGCAGGGTCCGCGGCGGCTCGCGCGTCAGCTCGTCGAACAGCGTGACCGCGACCGCCGCGGCGGTGCCGTCGCGGTCGGCCCAGCTCGACAGCGCGACGTCGGTCGCCGCCGCGACGACGATCATCAGGGCGATCGTCGGCACGAGCTGGACGGCGCCGAGCCAGCCGGGCTCGAACCCCGCCACCCGCGCGGCCGTCGCCGCCACGATCAGCAGCGCGCAGATCAGCGCACCCGGCCCGCGCAGGCGGCGGTGGTCGACCGTGCCGCCGCGCGGCACGTCGTAGGCCGCGGAGATCGCGAGGACGACGCCGTCGTGCGGGACTCCGGTCAGAACGTTCTGGGTGGCGCGGCGCGGGAACGGGCGCACGACCATCGTCAGCGCACCGGCGACCGCCAGCACGAGCCCGGGGATCTCGGCGGCCGTCGACAGCAGGCTCCCGGCGACCGCGAGCACCGACCCGAGCGCCAGCGCCGCGGCCCACTGCGGCCGCACCCAATGCGTCTCGACCCACGCCTCGTGGCCGCGCGAGCGCAGGTCGTCGTGCAGCGCCAGCGCCGACCGCCGCTCGGCGTCCGTGCACGCCCCGCGCCCCTCGACCAACGACCGCATGGCGGAGCACCGTAAACCAATGCGGCTTACTCGCACTCGCAAGCTCACGCGAGCGCCTTAGCATGCACGGTCCGATGGACGCAACAGACCTCGCCTTCGCCGGCGCCGTCCGGCAGGCCGAGCTCGTCCGCAGCCGCGAGGTCTCGGCGCGCGAGCTCGTCGAGCTGTACCTGCGGCGGATCGACCGCTACGACGGCGACCTGAACGCCTACCGCACCACGTTCGACGAACGGGCGCTGGCCGAGGCCGACCAGGCCGACGCCCGCGCCAAGGGCGGCGACACGCGGCCGCTGCTCGGCGTCCCGATCGCGATCAAGGACGACATGGACGTCGCCGGCGAGCGGACCTGCCACGGCGGCGACGCCAACGACGGGCCGGCGAGCGCCGACGGGGAGATCGTCCGCCGCCTGCGTACGGCCGGCGCCGTGATCCTCGGCAAGACGAACGTCCCCGAGCTCACGATCACGCCATGGACCGAGTCGCCGACCTTCGGCGTCACGCGCAACCCGTGGGACCGCACGCGGACGCCCGGCGGCTCGTCGGGCGGCGCCGCCGCCGCCATGGCCGCGGGCCTCGCGGGCGCGGTGCTCGGGTCCGACGGCGCCGGCTCGATCCGTATCCCGTCCGGCTGCTGCGGTCTGTTCGGGATGAAGGCCCAGAACGGACGCGTGCCGACCGCGCCGGCCGTGGAGCCGTGGCACGGGATGTCGACGTGGGGGCCGCTCAGCCGCCGCGTGGCCGACAGCGCGCTGTTCTACGACACGATCAAGGACGGCGGGCCGCGGTTCAGCGATGCTCTCGCCCGCCCGCCTGGTCGCCTGCGGATCGCCGTATCGGTCAAGACGCCTCCGCTCACGGGCATCCAGCCCGACGGCGAGCAGCTCGGCGCCGTGCAGGCGGTCAGCACCGCGCTGCGCTCGCTCGGCCACGACGTCGTCGAGCACGAGCTCACGTACCGCCCGGCGCTGATCGCCGGCATGCTCTCCCGCTACCTGCGCGGGATCGCCGACGCCGGCCGGGCGATGCCGCATCCCGAGCGGCTGTCGCGCCGCTCGCGCGGCTACCTGCGGATCGGCGGCGCGATCCCGGCGGCCGTCGTCCAGCGCGCCAAGGCCGCGGCGGCGGCCGACGCGCAAGCGCTCTGGCCCGACGGCTTCGATCTCGTCATGACGCCGATGTTCACGCGCCGGCCGGCGAAGGTCGGCAGGTACGACGGGCTGCCGGCGATCGTCGCGCTCAGCGCCTCGATCCGCTTCGTCCCGTACTGCGGCGAGTACAACCACACCGGCCAGCCGGCCGCCTCCGTCCCGGCCGGCTTCACCGCCGACGGGTTCCCGCTGGCGGTCCAGCTCGTCGCGCCGCGCGAGGGCGAGCCGACGCTGCTGGCGCTCGCCGCGCAGCTCGAGGAGGCGCTCGCGTGGCCGGACCGCAGGCCGGCGCTGTGAGTCCCGCCGCGCTGCGGGAGATCGCCGAGGCCGTCGCCCGCGAGGCCGGCCACCAGCTGCGCGAGGCGTTCGGGGGCGAGCGCGTGAACGTGACCGCCAAGTCGAGCCCCACCGACCTCGTGTCCGAGGCCGACCACGCCGCCGAGCGGCTGATCCGCGAGCGGCTCGCGGCGGCGCGGCCCGGCGACGGCTTCCTGGGCGAGGAGGGCGGCAACGCGACCGGGAGCAGTGGGCTGCGCTGGGTCGTCGACCCGCTCGACGGCACGATCAACTTCCTGTTCGGCATCCCGCAGTGGGCGGTCAGCATCGCCTGCGAGGACGAGCGCGGCACGATGGTCGGCGTCGTCTACGACCCGATGCGCGACGAGCTGTGGACCGCCGAGCGCGACGGCCCGGCGCTGCTCGACGGCCGGCCGATCGAGGCATCGAAGCGCGACGATCTCGCCACGGCGCTGGTCGCCACCGGCTTCGGCTACGACGCCGAGGTGCGGCGCCTCCAGGCCGCGGTCGCCGCCGAGCTGTTGCCCCAGGTGCGCGACATCCGCCGCTTCGGCTCGGCGGCGCTCGACCTCGCGTGGACGGCCGCCGGCCGCTGCGACGCCTACTACGAGCGCGGGCTGAACGCTTGGGATCTGGCGGCCGGCGTGCTGCTGTGCCGGCGCGCCGGCCTCGCGGTGCGGACGCTGGCGCCGACGCCGCCGGCCGCCGATGGCGTGCTGGTTGCGCCAGGTGCGCTCATCGATGCGCTGGAAGCGATCGTGGCCGGGTAGGACCGCGACATGCTCATCGGCGCCGTTATCGGCTTTTGCATCCTGATCCTCATCCTGGCGTTCCTCGCTCCCCGGCTCTCACGCCATCCCGAGCGGGGCGGCCAGAAGGTCCTCGGCTTCGGCAACCGCGGCGCCAGCAAGGCGCCTGGCAAGCTCGGCCGCTGGTTCAGCAAGCCCTTCCAGACCTCCCAGAAGGCGGTCTCGAAGAGCGGTAGCGCCGGCCGGCGTGGCCGCGACAAGATGCCGCTGTAAGAAATAGAACGCGCGGTCTCGGCGTCCTCGGTCTCTATGAGACCAATCGCCGAGATCAAGAACCAGTTGATCTGCGTGTCGGTCGCTGTGGTCGCCGCCCTTGCGGTGGCGGCCCCGGCGAACGCCGCGCAGCTCCACTGCGGAAGCACCATCACCAAGAGCACCAAGCTCACGCAGGACCTCACCAACTGCCCGGGCGTCGGCCTGCGGATCGGGGCCGACGACATCACGCTCGACCTCAACGGGCACACCGTCGCCGCGGCCGCCAAGCGCAACCCCAAGGCGCACGGCATCCTCAACGAGGGTCACGACCACGTGACGATCACGGGCGGCACGGTGCGCGGGTTCGGCGCCTACGGCGTCCGCCTCTCGCACGCCGACCACAACGTCGTGCGCGACATGGAGATGACCGGCAACTGGACCGGCATCGGCCTGTTCGAGTCCGACCGCGGGGTCGTGGCCGACAACGTCATGACCGGCTCCAAGTTCGTCGGCGCGAACCTCACCGGCGGCAAGCGCAACCGGATCGCCGACAACGAGATCGCCGACAGCCACGGCGCCGGCGTGTTCGTCCACAGCTCGCCGGCCGAGCCGGGCAAGCGGCACGTCGTCGCCCGTAACGAGCTGACCGGGAACGGCATCCAGATCCTCGCCGGGCCGCAGCGCTCGCGCCTGACCGCCAACGCCGTCAGCGCTGCCCGCGGTGACGGGATCAGCACGTTCGAGCCGAGCACGGTTCTCGCCGGCAACGCGGTCGTGGCCAGCCTGCTCCAGGGCATCTACGCGCCCAACGGCGCGACCGACCGCGGCGGCAACACCGCGACGGACAACGGGCTCGACCCGCAGTGCGAAGGGGTCGTCTGCTCGTAGCGACTCAGGCGCTCGACTGCACGGGCATCCCCGTGCGGTCGAGCGCTTCGCGCAGCTCGCGCACCTTGTCGCGGTAGGCCTGCTCGTCGCCGCCGAGCAGGTGCGTCCCCCAGCGGACGGCGTTGTGCTCGTGCGGCACATGGTCGGCGAGCAGGTAGCCGAGCTCGGCCGGCGCGTCGCGCCGCCACAGCGCGAGGCGGCCGAGCAGGTCGAGCCGGTAGATCGACCTGAAGTACGCGACGTCGACCGGATAGTCACCCCAGTGGCAGTCGAGCGCCGACGCCATCTGGCGGTCATAGATCTCGGCGTGGCGGATCTCGTCCCAGACCTGGCGTGCCATGTCGACGTGGAAGTCCCACGGCATGTCCGGGTGCTCGTGCGAGTTGCGGGCCGTCAGCTCGGCGGCGCACAGCTCGGCGTTCATGAGCCCGTGGACGAGCTGCTTCTGGTCCTCGGAGTCGGTGGGGAAGTGGCCCTGCTCGGTGATCTCGATGTACGCGTCGCGCGCGGGCCGCTCGAGCGGCGGCAGCACCTTCAGCGGTCGCGTCTCGCCCAGCCGGACCGGGAGCGCGCCGAGGTCGTCGAACGCCGCCTGCTCGCGCCCGGCGGGCAGCTCCGTAACGTGACGCTCCTGGCGGTGCAGCAGCTGGGTCAGCAGCCGCAGGCTGGGCTCGTCGACCAGCGGCTCGAGGTTGTCGAGGTGGATCCGGATCGCCGCGATCAGGGTCGGCTTGAGCTCGCCGTAGGCGATCTGCAGATACTTGTGGGTGTCGTGCGTGTTCGCGCGGTCGAGCAGTTCGGCGAGCTCGTCCGAGGGGGCGCCCGGGTAGTCGCCGGCGTCGCGGAGCTCGTACAGGCGGCGGCGGACCTTGCTGACGGCGCGGGCGTCGTCGTGCAGGTGGTCGCCAAGCAGCGCCTTGACCTCGAAGCGCGGCTCGAGCGCGAGCTGCCCCGCGGTCAGGTGGACGAGCTCGCGCAGGACGTGGAAGGAGTTCGAGAAGCGGGTCGCGGTCTCGTCGATGTCAAAGGCCATGCCAGTGCCCGGGGCGGGATTCGAACCCGCACGCCCGTAAGGGCAGGGCTTTTTGAGAGCCCCGAGTCTGCCGTTCCTCCACCCGGGCGGGTGGAACGAATCCTAGGGCGTGGCGCGGAGCGCTTCGCTCGGTTCGATCTGCCGGTGACCGAGCGCCAGCGCAGCCGCGACGTCGTCGCGGACGCGGCCGCTGCGCCGGAAGCCCACGGCGCGCCACACGAGCTCGCGGCCGTCGTCCGCGCGGGCGCGGATCGTCCACGGGCGGCGGAAGAGCAGGCGCGCGGCGATGCCGCCGACGAGCAGCACCACGACGAGCAGCAGCTCGATGCCGAGCACGATGATCGGGAACACCACCGTGAACAGCAGGATCAAGACCGCGATGACGGCGATCACGGCGATCACGGCCGCGAACACGCCGTCGGCATCGCCGAGCCCGATGTCCGGGAAGAACCAGTCGCTGCCGCTCGGGCGTCTTCCCCACAGCACCGGCTTCTTCGGCAGCCAGCGACGCCCGACCCGCCAGGTCGTGCCGTCGGGAGCGGTGACCCGCTTGGCGCCGATCACACGGCCGCGGGGGCCGGTCCGGTGCGCTCGTTGCGCTCGGGCGGCGGCTCTTCGTGATGCTCGACCTCGACGTTCCAGGCCTGCCGGAACCCGCTCATCGCGAACGCGATCAGCAGCAGCTGGGCGGGAACGAGCAGCGCGGTGAGCAGGCCGAGGATCGACTCGTCGAGCGCCGGATCCGAGAAGCCCGCCTTGTCGCGGTCGAACCACTCCGGCGCCGAGACCGCGGCGAAGATCATGAGGACGATCGCGAGCGCGGCCGCCACCGGCAACACGCCACGGCTCCAGCGGAGCACGAAGAACGCCACCACGACGTAGAGGACGATGTAGGCGATCTGCAGCGCCTTGGCGCCCTCCAGCGCATCCCAGCCCCCGACCGTGACGATCGCCATCAGGCCCGCGGACACGAGCAGGAGCACGACGACCACCGCGCGCGTGAGCTTCGACGACGCCTTCTTGCGATTCGGGTGCTCGATGATCACCCCGGGCTCCTCCATGGCGACGCGACCATACAATCTCGCTGCCGTGCGTGCGGCGCTTGTGCCGACTCGCACGCACCCGCGGGCGTGGCGGAATTGGTAGACGCGCGAGGTTTAGGTCCTCGTGGCCACAAGCCGTGGGGGTTCGAGTCCCTCCGCCCGCACTCATCCCGAACGGTCAGTTTGCGAACGATTGCATTCGCGCGCGCGCGGGTACCGCTCCGCTCGTAGCTGCCTACAGAGGGAGGCACCGTGGGAGCAGGGGTACTCGATCGCGAGCGGACCATCGCGCCGATGGACTACGCGCGCTGGCTGATACCGCCGGCCGCGCTCGCGGTTCACCTGTCGATCGGACAGGTCTATGCGTTCAGCGTCTTCAAGAAGCCGCTGGTTGAGCACTTCGACACCACCCTGACGCCGATCGGGTGGATCTTCAGCATCGCGATCCTGATGCTGGGCCTGTCGGCTGCGTTCGGGGGAACGTGGGTCGAGCGCAGCGGGCCCCGCAAGGCGATGTTCGTCGCGGCGTGCTGCTGGGGCGTCGGCTTCCTCGTCGCGGCGGCGGGCGTCGCGACCGACCAGCTGTGGGTCGTCTACCTCGGCTATGGCGTGATCGGCGGCATCGGCCTCGGCATCGGCTACATCTCGCCGGTCTCGACGCTGATCAAGTGGTTCCCGGACCGGCCGGGGATGGCCACCGGCCTGGCGATCATGGGCTTCGGCGGAGGCGCGCTGATCGCGGCCCCGCTGTCCAACAAGCTGCTCAGCGTGTTCGGCGATGTGCCTGCGGACGCGATCGCGCCCGCGTTCGTCACGCTCGGCCTCATCTACTTCGTCGTGATGACGTGCGGGGCGATGACGGTGCGGCTCCCCGCCGAGGGCTGGAAGCCGGCGGGCTGGAAGCCCGAGGCGGAGACCGAGCGCCGGCTGGTCACGACGGCCAACGTCACGGCCGCGAACGCGATCCGGACGCCGCAGTTCTGGCTGCTGTGGGTCGTGCTGTGCTGCAACGTGACCGCCGGCATCGGCATCCTCGAGCAGGCCTCGCCGATGATCCAGGACCACTTCGACACGGTCAGCGCGGCCGCGGCCGCGGGCTTCGTCGGCCTGCTCTCGCTCTGCAACATGAGCGGGCGCTTCGTGTGGTCGTCGACGTCGGACCTCATCGGCCGCAAGGCGATGTACATGTGTTACCTGGGGATCGGTGCGGTCCTGTACTTCCTGCTCGCGTCAACGGGCACCGCGTCGGTGGCGTGGTTCGTCCTGCTCACCGGCGTGATCCTGTCCTTCTACGGCGGCGGTTTCTCGACCGTCCCGGCGTACCTGAAGGACCTGTTCGGGACGATCCAGGTCGGCGCCATCCACGGGCGGCTGCTCACGGCCTGGTCGGTCGCGGGCGTTGCCGGTCCGCTGATCATCAACGCGATCGCCGACAAGCAGACGGCGGCGGGCAAGTCGGGCGCCGATCTCTACACGCTCTCGCTCTACATCATGGTCGGGGTGCTGATCGTCGGGTTCATCGCGAACCTGCTGATCCGCCCGGTGAACGAGCGCTTCCACGAGCCGACCGAACGGCACACGCGCTTCGAGCGCAAGGAGCCCGCGCCCACGACCGCGGGAACGCGGGCGACTGCGACGGAGAGGAGCTAGGACATGGACTCATTCGCATCACGCGCGATCTTCCTATGGATGCTCGTCGCCGCGGCGCTCGCCTACGGCGTCATCAACACGATCAGCCAGGTGGTCGACCTGTTCAGCGGCTGAGAGGGGCCGTTCCGCGTCTACAATCGCCGTTCGCGGTCCTCTCGGGGGACTGGTCCAACGGCTAGGATGGCGGTCTCCAAAACCGCAGGTCGGGGTTCGATTCCCTGGTCCCCCGCTCGCCGCCGCGCTGACACGCATCCGCGTCTCGGGCTATACAAAGCGCGTGAGCGAGCTGTCGGCAGGGACGGTGTTCGCCGGTCATCGGATCGAGGCGGTCGTCG
>Ga0111539_10012402_pt1 | contig 10687 bp, 7 predicted proteins | sample RhiMethybrSRZTD1_FD_79667 | JGI IMG/M metagenome (GOLD analysis project Ga0111539, IMG submission 79667) | Populus rhizosphere microbial communities from Tennessee, USA - Rhizosphere MetaG P. TD hybrid SRZTD1 (version 2) (version 2) | ecosystem: Host-associated > Plants > Roots > Rhizosphere >... | reverse complement strand
GAGCGCGCTTCTTGGTGCAAGCTGGAGTGTACATCAAACTGCCAATGGGCTGCGCGGCGCAAGATCGCGCATGAGGGCATCCATCGATGCCGATAGATTCAAGAACTCGTGATGTCATCAATCGTGCGGCAAGGCTCACAGTGTCGCACGTCCGCGAAAACGACAGCACGGCGCACTTCGAAGGCGCCGAGCGGGAAGAGCCCAATGCCAAAGCGCGTCGGCATGGTCATCTCTTGAGCATCCGCGACGACGGGCACGCACGCGCCACTTGGCGTTCGACCCGTGTTATGTTCGAAAGGTCGCACCCTGGTCCCCTTTGCCGACGACGAGGCGACGAATGACGATTTCGAAAATCGTTCGCGCGGTCAGGTACGCCAGTACCGCCGCCATCGGGATGCTTGCTCTGGCCTGCTCGGAATCGACTCCGCCGGGCGCTTCTCCCGGCGGGGGTGCCGACGCGCAGGCCGACGCGGGCGAAGCGTGTATCGTCGCGCCGCCTCCCGAGGCGACTGTCCGCGCAGGCCGAACGGCAACGGGCCTTGTTATGCCCGGCGGACGCATGTTGACGCCGTTCGGCGTGCACGCCGTCATCGGCGGGTTCCCTGCCGACATCCGTGTGCACCCCAAGCTGGATGTCGCCTACGTAGCCAACACCGGTTACGGCAACGCGTTCCGTAGCGTGCAGGTGGTGAGCTCCAAAACCGGCGATGTGCTGCAAGAGGTCGTGCGCGACGACAGTTTCTACGGCATCGTCCTCGCCGCGGATGGGAGCCGCCTCTATGCGTCGGGCGGCGCGTCTTCGGTGGTCGACGTCTATGACGTCGGCGCCGACGGCAAGCTCTCGCCGAACGCACAAATAGCTGTCCCCAAGTACCCGGCGGGACTCGCGCTCTCCGGCGATGGCACACGCCTCTGGGTCGGCCAATTCAAAGGCAATGCCGTCGCCGAGGTGGAAACGGCCACGTCCTCCATCACGCGGTCCATTTCGCTTCCATTCGGCGCCTACAACGTCCTTCTGGTTCCAGAGCGGAATGAACTCTACGTCGCTGGTTTTGCCGATGACAGACTCGCCGTCGTCGATCTCGCGAATCCCGCCGGCGCGGTGGTGGCCACATTGCCCGTCGGCGGAAACCCGCTCGGGCTCGCGAAGTCGCTGGACGGCAGCCGTGTCTTCGCCGCTGTGTCCAATGGGGATGCCCTGATCGCGATCGACACCGCCACGCGCCAAATCGCCGGGTCGCAGGCGGTAGGCGAAGCGAGCATCGCCGATAGCGCGGGGGCGCCGCTCCCGGCCAGCAGTCCGAGCGGGCTGGTCCTCTCGCCGTCGGGGAAGATGCTTTTCGCCTCGCGCGCTGCCGACAATGCCGTCGGCGTCTACGATGCCGTTACGCTGCATCCTCTCGGGGCTATCCCCGTGGGCTGGTATCCGACCGGTGTCGCCGTCAGTCCGGATGGCAACTGGCTCTTGGCTGCCAACGGCAAGGGGCTCGGACCGGGCCCGCTTCTCAACTACGAGGCCGACAGAAGCGGCAAATTGGCCATGCGCGGTTCGCTTTCGCTCGTGGAATTGGCCAAAGCGGACTTGACCAAGCTCGCCGAGCAGGTCGAGGCCAACGCGCGTCGTCCCGATCGCGTCTACCCCTTTGCGTGCGACAAGCCGTTTCCCGTCCCCGTGAAGGCAGGCGACAAATCGCCCATCGAGCACATCGTTCTCATCATCCGCGAAAACAAGACCTATGACTGTTTGCTCGGCGATCTGGATCGCGGCGAGCGGGATCCATCGCTTACCTTGTTCGGCGAAGAGATCACGCCGAATCTCCATGCGCTCGCGCGCGCATTCACGAACCACGACAACTTCTACGACGACGCCGAGACGAGCGTGCAAGGCCATCTCTGGCTCACCTCGTCGTTCGTCAACGACTACATCGAGCGGACTTGGTTCGAAGACTACCGCGGTCAGAGCGGGTGGGCCGCCGATCCGGCGTTGAAACAGGGGAGGCCGTCTTTCCTGACCTTTTTCACGCATCTCATGAAGAACGCCATCGATTTCCGATTCTACGGCGAGATCGTGGGAGCGCTCGACACGTTCGGCGGTCAATCCGTCTCGGACTTTTCGGACCCCGACTTTCCCGGCGGGAGCATCATCAATTACGAGGTGCGTGACGAAGACCGGGCCAAATACGTTGCTCGAAAGTTGGTTGACGAGGAATCCTTTCCAGCTTTCGTCTATGTGCTCTTGCCCAACGATCATACCAAGGGCTATGCGTCCGGCGCCCTTACGCCGGAGGCCATGATTAGCGACAACGATTACGCCACCGGCATTCTCATCGACCGGATCAGCCACTCCAAGTTCTGGGCGAGCACTGCTATCTTCGTCGTCGAGGACGACCCGCAGACGGGCGGCGATCACATCGACTACCATCGATCGATCCACGTCATCGCGAGCCCATGGGCGAAGCGCTCGTACGTGAGCTCGGTTCATACGTCGTTCCCGTCTCTCTTCCGGACGTTCGAAAAGATTCTCGGACTGGGGCCGATGAACCGCTACGACGCGCTCGCGACACCGCTGTGGGACGCCTTCCGCACGGTGCCCGACTTCGCACCGTTCGATGCATTGCCGCGGCGAGTGCCCGACGCCATCAACCCGTCTCCCACGAGGCTATCCGAGCTCTCCGACGCAATGGACTGGGGCGGCGTCGATCGCAATCCGGATCTCGGCGATCTCCTGGTATGGGGCCGCCTCGGTGCGCCTCCGCCCGGCGCTCGAATCGCGTACATGACACCGGCGCAGATACGAGCTCTGCGGCACGACGACGACGACGACGACGACTGAAGAAGCGTGAGCCTCGCGCCGTCCGATCGCGTACTCCGCAAGCGCATCGTTCAACGCAGCTCGCACAATGTGAGGCAACGGCCGCAGCTGTTAAGCGAAAGAAAAGCGCGGATTGCGGCTTACGAATAACATCCGACACCATGAAGCTATTCCGCGCGCTCGCCGCACTGTTCGTGTTGGTCCTTGTCTCGTGCAGCGGTCCCTCCGTCAATCACGACGATCACGAGGATATCGTCGGCTCGTCCGCGCAACCTCTCGCGGTCAACGCCGGTTTCGTCAATCTCGCACTGGGGCGCCCCACGCGACAATCGAGCACCGTCGGCGATCATCGACCGAGCTCGCTCGCAGTCGATGGCAACACCAACGGCGATTGGTACGCGGGCGGTGTCACGCACACCAATCTCGATACCGAGGCGTGGTGGGAAGTGGATCTCGGCAGCCTTCAGTACATCGAGGCTGTCCGCGTGTTCGGTCGTACCGATTGCTGTCAGGATCGGCTACAGAACTACTTCCTCTACATTTCGGAGACGCCCATCACCGGCAACAATCCGTTTAGCAATGCGCCGGCCAACGGGTATACGGCTCAATCCTTTACGGTGCAGCGGTGGACCAACGGCGTGCCCGATACCGTCGTGATGCCGGAGTCACAAAAGCGCGGTCGCTATGTGCGGATCTACGTGCCGGGGCCGCAATACCTGTCCCTGGCCGAGGTCGAAGTCTGGGGCGCGGTCAATTTGGCACCGTCCCGAATGAGCTATGCGACGCAATCGACCACCCCTTTCGGTTTGCAAGGCGCAGCCTGGTTTGCCGCGGACAACAGCGCCGACGGACATTGGGGCTCGGGTTACATGGTGACGCATACCGGTCTGGACTACCAAGCGTGGTGGCAGATCGATCTGGGATCGGTGCAATCCATCAAGTCAGTCGACCTCTGGAACCGGACCGATTGCTGTTCCGACCGCCTTTCGAATGTCTGGGTCATGGCGTCCGAAGTACCCTTCGCGTCGAACGATCTCTGGACGCTTTTCCAAGCTGGAGTCGTTGGGCAGAAGTTCACGGGACAGGTTCCCGCCGCCGGGCCGGCCACCTTGAACCTGAACGCGACGGGGCGGTACGTTCGTGTTCAGTTGGAGTCGACGTCGCAGTATTTGTCACTCGCTGAGGTCCAGATCTGGGGGCTGCCCAAACTGGCCGCCACAGCCTCACAATCGACGACCGCTTTTGGCGGCCTCGCTGAGCGAGCATTGGATGGCAATCATGATGGCAATTGGCTCGCGAATTCCGTTACGCACACCACGCAGGAGAGCTATCCCACGTGGGCGGCGAGCTTCGCGAAGAAGTCGTCGCTCGGGATGATTCGGGTTTGGAACCGCACCGACAGCGAATCCCAGCGACTCAATGACTTCGTGTTGTTCGGGCAGGTTGGCCAGTACGTGCATCCGGGTGCAGCCGGCGAGGTGACCAACATCTGGCCGATGTCGATTCAGAACCCAACTGCATGGTATCCCACGATCTCCACGATCCTAGGACCGACGACGGCGACCGCTATTTACGTTCCGCGCTTCGATTTCCTCTCCCTAGCGGAGGTCGAGCTCTTCGGGCAACCGGTGGCCCAATGCGGTCAGAACTATGGCCACTGCTGCGCAGCGGAATTGGGCGCAACTTGCGCCAACAATTGGGTCTGCTCCAAATCCAACCAGTGTCGCCCATCCGATTGGCCCGCGAGCTCGGACTATTACGATCGCTACGGCAATCCGGCGGCGCCCACGGATTGGGATGCCCCCTGGACGAACCAACTCCAAGGCGTTGCCCACGACGCCACCCATTGGTACTTCGCCAATCAGACGAGCATCGTCAAGATCCCATTGGGCGATGACATTATGGGTCACTATTACGAACAGGACGCCGTGGGACAGCTGTTTTATAACTATTACTATCATTACGGTGATCCCACCTTTTATCGCAACGCGCCCAGCTGGGCCGATCCCATTGGCCACGAAGCGCTCATCGTTCCACTCGAGATAGACGATTCGCAGCGCCACTACGTCGTTGCGTTTACGCCGTCGATGCAGGTGATCGGCATGGTGGGTCCCATCCCGGGGAATCTCGCATGGCTCGCCTTCAACCCGGCCGACGGCTTGCTCTATTTACCGAAGTCGTACAGCGCTCTCCAGCAGCTGGACGCCTACCGCATCCAGTGGCCGACCAACGGAACACCCTTCGCCCTCATTTATGTCAAGACCGTGACCCTCCAAACCAACGGTCTAGAGCAGGTGCAAGGGGGAGAGTTTTCCGAGAATGGGCATTTGTATCTCTCCTCCTGGTCCTGCACGAACGGTGTTCTTGGCGGTATCTACGGATTCGAGAGCAATGGGGAGTACAGGATGGAGCACGCCATCCAGTACGAGAGGCCGGGAGCCTGCACGGGAGCCGGCGCAGGGGACGAGCTCGAGGGCATCGACGTCATCGACCTCGACAACATCAACCCATCGTACGGAGGACAGCTTCACGTCGTGAAAGTCGATGTCGACGCGGGAACCGACAACCTTCACTTCATGCATGTGAAGCTGCCCCCAGCATTGAAATCGAAGCTCTGAGACGCCGAAGGCGCTGGCGCGCGGCTCGCCGCTGACGCGCCAGCGGTCGGAGGCAGCCTCGGGTGATGCTGGGTTCGATTGGTGTCGAGAATAGAACTGCTGTCTCGTTGGTTACGTCGCGTGGAGACTCGGAGGCGCGCACGCCGATTTTACCCACGTGAGGACCTGGCCGAAGATGACGACATCGCGTCGAGTAGCGGTGATGGCGCTGTTGGCGGCCTGCAGCGGTTGCACCCGCGGTGCCCCGCCGTCACCCACCGCCGAGGCGGTTTCCGAGATCGCCTTCGTCCCGCTGCCGAAAGCTCCCCTGGGTGCACAAGTGGATTGGCAGACCTTGAAAGAGGTTACCCCGGACAAGGTGATGCTCGGGCGACTGCTCTTTTTCGATCCGCGGCTTTCCGCCGACCAAACGATTTCGTGTGCGTCTTGCCACCGGTCGGCGAATGCTTTTGCTGATCGAACGCCCAATTCGGTCGGCGTTCACGGCCGGAGGGGCTCGCGCAAGACGCCTACGTTCGTCAATGGCGCTTGGCAGCATCGCTTCGAGCGCGTGTTTGGATGGGACGGCCGAGCTGCGTCGCTCGCCGCGCAGTCCAAAGCTCCCATCTTCAATCCCGAGGAGATGGACAACACGTCGGCGGACGTGGTCGCGGCCATTGCCCAGGTCGAGGAATACCGCGAGCGTTTTCAGAAGGTGTACCCGGACAAGCCCATCGACATCGATGATGTCGCCGACGCCATCGGCGCTTATATGGCTTCGCGCGTCTCCGGCAATTCGGCCGTCGATCGCTTCGAGACGGGCGACAAGAGTGCGCTCTCGGACGAGGCGGCGCGCGGACGCGAGCTTTTCCTCGGCCGTGCAAACTGCATACGCTGCCACTTCAGCTGGACCTACACCGATTCGCAATTCCACAACCTGGGCATCGGGTGGAACGGCGCCGCTTTCGCCGACCCCGGGCGCGCGGCCGTCACGGCGAACGTGAAGGATACCGGCGCCTTCAAGACACCGGCGTTGCGCGATGTCGCCAAGCGCGCTCCTTACATGCACGACGGGTCAATGGCCACCCTGCGAGAAGTCATCGATCACTACGACGCGGGGGGCGCGGTCAACCCGTGGATCAGCGATCGACTCGAGCCACTCGGCCTCTCCGAGGCGGAGAAGTCGTCACTCGTTGCGTTCCTGAACGCGCTCGACGGTGAGGGTTACGCCGATCCGGGGCCGATCAAGTTACCTGGAAGTCGTTGAGCGGTGCGGGAGGGACTAGGGCCCCGCATGCTCTTTGCCCCTTTGACCTTTGCCGACCTTCCCCCGCGAGCCTCACTGCGGGGCATCTCCCCATCGGCGCTTGATTGACTTACGCTCCTAGTTGCTGTCGGCTTGGCGGGCGTTCTCGATGCGCTGCCTGCCCGCCAGCACTTCCAAGAAACGCTCGTGAAATCGCGCCTCCGTCAGCGTGGTCACGGCATTGGCGGGCCGCTTGCGCTTCGTCACGACGGTCACCCGGGTCTGCTCTCCCGCGGGCGCCACCCAGACGCCCATGAGCGTGCCCGCGGTCAGCTCGTTGGCGCTGCTGCTGGTGAGCATGAAGCCTTCGGCGCCGTGTTCCTCGATCGCGTCGCCACCCTCCGACCGAAGGACGTCGCGTGAAACTTCGAACGCGACATTGGGGCGGACGGCATAAGTTTTCGACGTCCCGCCGCCGCGCTCTTTTTCCGCCACGACGTCTCTCATCGTCGCGGGCGCGCATCCCAACGCCGTCGCCATCGCGGCGGCAACCAAGGTGACGATGAAAAGAGCTCGCCGCATGAGGAAGAATACTATCGGGCGACGCAACGTCAGTTCAAAGTCTTTCGATTAACGTCAAGATTGCTCTCCGGCATAGCGTCCCGGCCGCTCCGCTGGGATCCCCTCGTGGGCGGGGGACGTCGCCGTCCTCGCGTATCTCCGGCGCCGCAAGATGCGGGAGAGCTTTCCTGCACACGGTGGGGAAGCGGATTTCGAGTTTCGATTCACGATTTTCATGATCGGGGTCTTGCCGAGCTTCGCGCTCATGGGGGCCCTCGCCGGCCGCGTGGCGCAGCGACGTCGCCCATGGGTCAGGGTGGTACTCGGCGACGTTGCCGGTTCGATCCTCGCCGCGATCGTCGGGTGGGCATTCGCACCCGTGATCGCCAACCTGCCGTCGCGGACGTCCTCGAACGGCGCAGCCGTCGCCTACCTCGCCCGGTGGACGCTCATGACCTTTGCGGGCGGATGGCTGGCGCAGCGCAGGCATTGACCGCACGCTGCCATCGCGCCTCGCCTACGCTCCCAGCCGGTCGATGCACGCCGAGAGTGCTTGGTAATAGCCGTCGGTCAGCCATTGATAGCCGCCGCTGGTCGTCTCGACGAGCGAGTCGAAGTCGACAAAGCCGCCGGTACGACAAATCTGCCAATGCCATGCGGGGCCCTCTTCTTCGCGCAGGGCCATTTGGAAGAAGAGCGAACAAGTGGCTGCGTTCGAGTCGCAGAACAAGCGGCGAAAGCGAAAGTCGTGGTCACTTTCGCACCACGTGTCCCCGCACACGTCGTCGACGAGTTTGAGCACGATTCGCTCCTCGCCGCGGCTCAGGTCATTACCGCTAGGCCTGCCGAGCAGAGGTTCGTCGTGAATCGAGTCGACGTCTGGCCCCTCGCCGTCCGATGGCGGCGGCGCGCCGCAACCGAGAACGGCGCTGCCAAGGGTGCTCAGCACGAGGAACGAAACGAGAGCGGCCAAACGATGAACGGTGGGCATGGGTCATCCTCCTGCATTCCACGCGCCCCGAGCTGCGGGGCGGCTTGGCTTGCGAGATGCCCATCGGCGCGCAAGCGAGCGAATTGCTCACGATCGCAGTGAGACGCATCACCCTCTTGCCACGAGAGGGTGTCTATTTGTAACGTCGGCATCCACACACGATGCCCCGCCGCGCAAACGCCGTTGCGCGGCGCGTCAGTGAAAAGACATGCGCCGAGCTTCTCTCATCTTCTCTTTCTTGGGCGCTTTGGGCATTGCATGTAGCGCTGAGCCCACCGGCGGCTCGGGCGGTCACGGTGGGGGGGCTGGCGGTGCGACAGGCTCCGGCGCCAACGGGGGTCAAAGTGGAAGTGCAGTGACTGGCGCAGGCGGCGCAACGGCGGGAGCCTCCGGCGCGTCGGGCAACGGCGGCGGGGGGGCCGGCGGCGACGGCGGCTCGACCGGCGGTTCGGGTGGATCGACGGGTGGCGCCGCTGGAACCATGGGAGGCTCGGGTGGATCGACCGGTGGCGCGGGCGGCACCGCGGGAGGTGCTGGGGGATCGACGGGCGGTGCCGGTGGATTGACCGGGGGAACGGGAGGCAGCGGGGGATCGAGTGGCGCAGCGGGAACGAACGGCGGCGCGGGAAGGGCGGGGTCTGCCGGTACCCCGGACGCGGGCACGCCGGTCGACGCGCAATCCGATCGGTCGACCGTCGATGTCGCTGGCGACGCCTGCGTCGGCATGGGACCTCCCAACGTCGAGCTCGGAACTCCAACCGATTCGGATCCGTCCGACGATGTGGTCCTCGATCACACCTACTTCGTTCTTTCCTACAACCCGACGTACTACGATCCGAACTGGGTCTCCTGGCATCTCGGCACCGACGACATTGGCAGCACCGCCCGTCAAGACAACTTCGCGTCCGACACCCTCTTGCCGGCAATGTACTATCGCGTGAAGGCGACCGACTATCAGGGTTCGGGGTATGACCGTGGACACATGTCGCCATCGGCAGACAACACGGCAAGCGTGATGCAGAATTCGGCGTCTTTTCTGATGACGAACATGCTGCCGCAGTTCCACGAGCTCAACGCCGGGCCGTGGGAACGACTCGAGACGTTCGAGCGCAGTCTCGCGTTGACCGACAAGAAACAGGTCTACATCATTGCGGGACCGATTTTCGACGCGGCGCCGGCGAAGATAGGGCCAGGCGTCGCGGTGCCCAAGTCGTGTTTCAAGATCTTGGTCGCGCTCGATAGCGGACAAGGGCCATGCGATGTCACCTTGAACACGCCGATCTACGCCGTCATCATGCCGAACGAGAAGACCACCACCGGGACGCCCTGGGGAGACTACACGACGAGCATCGACGCCATCGAAGCCGCGACGGGATACGATTTTCTTTCGGGCGTGCCGCTCAACGTTCAAGCGGCAATTGAAAGCCGAGTGACCAAGGCGCCGTCCGATTGAGTAGATAGAGCAACTGAGGCACACCGCGAGCGCCATTCCCACCACAGCGACGGCCGTGGCGGCTCCTGCGCTGCGATACTTGGCCCTCTACATGGATCCAGACGTCGTGACCTTGGCTTCGAGGAAGCGGCCCACGAGATCGCTCATCTCGGCGTCTGTCTTGGCCACGAACAGGAATGCATACGACTTCGGAGTGCGCGGAAAGGTATAGACGAAAGGACGACCCCGTGCGGCTAACGATGTCAATGCCGCGCGGTGCTTTGCTTCGGGTCGGAGAACGTCGAGCAGATCGGTAAGTCTGTCGGGCGTTCTGAAAAGCGCGGCGTTCACGTACGGGTGAGAAAGGAGGAAGGCCTTCGCCGACGGGTCGAGCTGCGGATAGGATTGATACGAGGGAAAGCCGGCGAGACTTGCGTCGAGCAGCTTGCCGGCAGCGGCGTCGAATCCCGTGTCGCCCACGAAGGCGTGACTGCGCAAATGCTCGATCGGCGGCACCGCTCCATTCGGCCAATGAGCCCGGGCGGCCGCGAGGTAAGTCTCGATGAATTCGTCCGCGGAGATGCGCACTCCGCGATCGAGCACGGACTGCATGGCGGGAAGTAGCGCCATGCCTATCGGCGAAGCGGTGGGATGCCTGGTGAGTCGTCCTTTGTTCGGTAGACCCGCGGCGAAGTCGTCTGGACGGTAGTGTCGGCCGGCGATTCCATTGCCGATCGTGCACGCCACGGCTTCATCGAAGACGCCGAACGCCGCAACGGCGAGCGGATCGGCCGATGTGCTGAACTTCGAACCGAGGACGGTCTTCGCGGAGGGCGCGGTGTAGTTGAAGAAGTAGTGCGATACTTCATGCGCGAGGATGTCGATAAGGTGATCCGGCTTTTCGGCCGGCGAAACTTCGACCGCCGCGTGGTTATCGAGCTGATAGGCGACGCTCTGTCGCCGAGCGAACGCCGGCTGGACGATCAGGTGGAACTCGAACGGCGCCTCGGGCGGCAGCTCCGATTCGTAAAAGCGACTCGCCTTGTCG
>Ga0111539_10012401_pt1 | contig 10687 bp, 8 predicted proteins | sample RhiMethybrSRZTD1_FD_79667 | JGI IMG/M metagenome (GOLD analysis project Ga0111539, IMG submission 79667) | Populus rhizosphere microbial communities from Tennessee, USA - Rhizosphere MetaG P. TD hybrid SRZTD1 (version 2) (version 2) | ecosystem: Host-associated > Plants > Roots > Rhizosphere >... | reverse complement strand
CCGTCGACATGCACTATTACAACTTCGTCGACAAGTTCAACACGCTCGGCCTCGGCCCGAACGTGCCGCTCGCGAACGGCACGAACTCTGACTCGCTGCTCGCGTTGCTGCCCGACGGCCGCTGGGTGATCCTGCGCGTGCCGTATCCGCTCGGATTCTTCTCGCGGGGAATGGACGGCCGCATCGACGATCCGAACGGCGGCTGGAAGGGCCGGGCGCTCTACGCCGACTACGGCCAGAACGCGGTCTGGCACATCGAGGGCGGCAAAGGGACGCGCAGCTCGCTCGTCAAATTCCAGCTGCGCCCCGACCCGCTTGCGAAGTAACCGCATGGCGCCACGTTCGCTTCGCTCGCTGCGAATGCTCGCCGCTTTGCTTGGGCTAGCCGCGCTTGGCGCCGCGCAAGCACAGCACGATCTCACGGGTCATTGGAGCCAACGGTTTCACGAGGACTTGCCGGAACGAGGGGCGGGCCCCGAGATCGGCGATTACACGGGCTTGCCGATCAACGACGCCGCACGTCTGCGCGCGGACAGCTGGGATGCGGCGAAGTGGACGATGCCGGAGCGGCAGTGCGAGCCGCACCCCGCGGATTACGGCCCGCGCGGCCCCGCGGCCCTGCGCATCGGCAGCACCGTGGATCCGATCTCGCAAGACGTCGTCTCGTGGGACATCACGGTCATGTGGATGCTGCCGCATCGCACGATCTACATGGACGGTCGTCCGCATCCGTCCGCGAACGCGCAGCACAGCTGGCAGGGATTCTCCACCGGCGTGTGGGAAGGCGACATGCTGAAGGTGACGACGACGCACCTGAAAGAAGGCTGGGTGCGGCGCAACGGCTTGCCGCGCAGCGACAAAGCGACGCTCGTCGAGTATTTCCTTCGCAACGAGGATTATCTGACGCTCGTCACCGTCGTCATGGATCCCGTTTACCTGACGGAGCCGCTCGTGCGCACGTCGGATTGGGTGCTCGACACGGGGTTGCAGCTGAGCCCGTTCTCCTGCATCCCCGCCATCGAGATCGAGCGCCCGCGCGGCACGGTGCCCCATCACTTGCCCGGAACGAACTCCTTCCTCGAGGAATACTCGCAACGCCATGGGATCCCGTTGAAGGCCGCGCGCGGCGGCGCGCAGACGATGTACCCCGAGTTCGCGCTCGAGCTACGGCGCCTCATCGAAGGTGGAGCGCGGTGACTAACCGTTCTTCAGCAGCGTGCTCGATACCCGTTCTTGCGCTGTTGGTCTGCGCGGCGGCGAAGCCCTCGTTCGCGCAAGTGGAGCTCGAGGTTTTGCCGGCGCAAGGCAACGTGTTCATGATCGTCGGCCCCGGCGGCAACTCGACGGTGCAGATCGGTAATGAGGCTGTCGTCGTCGTCGACACGCAACCGACGGCGGCGAGCAACGGGTTGCTCGCCGCGATCGCGAAGCTCAGCTCGAAGCCGATCCGCTTCGTCATCAACACGAGCGTTGATCTCGAGCACACGGGCGGGAACGAGGCTGTATCGCGCGCAGGCACGTACGTGCGCCTCATCGACACGTTCGACCCGCGCGGCTCGCGCAGCGACGCCGCGATCATCGCGCACGTCAATGTGCTCGACCGCATGAGCTCGCCGACCGGTACGCAGGCGACGACAGCCGCGGGCGCTTGGCCCAGCGACACGTACTTCACCGAAGAGTGGGAGCTGTTCGTGAACGGCGAGGCGTTGCAGCTCATTCACGTTCCCGCAGCTCACACCGACGGCGACACGATGGTGTTCTTCCGCCGGTCCGACGTGATCGCGACAGGCGACCTCTACAACACCTCGCGCTATCCGCGTTTCGACGCGGAGAAAGGCGGCAGCGTCGCCGGCGTCCTCGAAGGGCTGAATCGGATCCTCGATCTTGCGATTCCCGGCGAGAACCAGGAGGGCGGTACGGTCGTGATCCCCGGGCATGGACGGCTCAGCGACGAAACGGAAGTCGCGAACTACCGCGACATGCTCACGATCGTGCGCGACCGCGTCGCCGCGATGATCGCGGCCGGCATGACGCTCGAGCAAGTTCAGCGAGCGAAGCCGACGAGCGATTACGACGGAGTGTACGACGAGCCAAACGGCTGGACGGCCGCGATGTTCGTGGCTGCCGTGTACCGTGATCTCGCGGGAGGGAGGCGATGAAGCACGAGCTCCGCAAGCTGCGCCTTCGCTGCTCTCTCGCAATGCTGCTCTCGCTTGTGGGCACCGCGGTGAACGTCTCGGCTGACGCCCAGCCGCCGCCACGGCCTGACGCTCGCACGCCGCGCGAGCGAGCGCCGATCGACCTCACCGGTCAGTGGGTCGCCGTCGTCGACGAGGACTGGCGCTGGCGCATGGTGACGCCGCCCGTAGGTGACACGTCGAGCCTGCCGGTCAACGAACGCGCACGTGCCGCCGCCGCGGCGTGGGATCTCGAGCGTGACAAAGCGGAAGGGAATCTCTGCAAGGCATTCGCAGGGCCGGGGCTCATGCGCCAACCGACGCGCATTCGCATCGACTGGGAGGACGGCGACACGCTGCGGCTCGAGTTCGATGCCGGCCGGCAGGTTCGACGCTTCGAGTTCGCGGCGCAAGCGCCCGTCGAGCGCGCGCTGCAGGGCTACTCCGAGGCCCAGTGGTTTCGCCAGACGCAGTCACGCGGCGTATTCGGGCAGCGCACGCCGCCCGGAGGCGGATCGCTCGTGGTCCGCACGACGCAGCTGACGGGCGGCTATCTGCGCCCGAACGGCGTGCCGTTCAGCGAGCGCGCGACGGTGAAGGAGTTCTTCAACACCTTCACGCTTCCCGGCGACGCCGGCGCTTGGCTCGTCGTGACGACGGTCGTCTCCGATCCCGAGTATCTGACGACGGAGCTCGTCATGAGCTCGCAGTTCAAGAAGGAAGCGAGCCGAGGCGCGTGGGATCCTCGGCCCTGTGACATCGCACCGCCGCTACGCGGCCCGGCGCCGACTCCCGACAACCCATTTGCCGCGGCGGCCTCGGAAACGCGAGCGCGTCTTGCGCGGAGCGACTAACGCCTCAGAGTGTGTACGCCGTCTCTACAGGAGTGCGACGATGGACTCCGCAGGTTCAACCATCGCGTCGCAGCGGGCGCGCATAGGAGACTCTCTTGATGAAAGTCGGCTTCATTGGCCTCGGGATGCAGGGCAAATACATGGCCATCAATCTCGCCGAGGCGGGCTACGATCTGATGGTCTACGACACTCGGCCGGAACCGCTCGCAGCATTGGCAGCCGTGGGTGCGAAGATCGCTCGGTCCAATGCCGAAGTGGCCCGGCATTCCGAGATCATTCAGGTCTGCGTGTTGAACGACGAGCAGGTGAAAGCAGTCGTGGCCGGACCCGGAGGGCTGTTGGATACGGCCGCGGCGGGTACGATCGTCGTGATTCACAGCACGATCGAACCGGCGACCATCGAAGAGCTCGCGCAGCTGGTTGCGCAGAAGAACGTCGAAATCATCGACGTGCCGGTGAGCGGCAGTGAGAAAGGCGCGAAGGCCAAGACCATGTCCTACATGGTTGGAGGCTCCGCGAAGACGCTCGAGAAATGCCGCCCGCTGTTCGAAACATCAGGGCGAAAGATCCAGCACGTCGGCGAGCTCGGCGCCGGCGTTCGCGCGAAGCTCGCTCATCAGATCATCATCACGGTCAACATGATGGCGGCCTACGAAGGGATGAGAGTCGGCGTCGAATCGGGCCTCGACCCGAAAATCCTGGAGAAGGTCATCCACGACGGATTGGCACAGAGCTGGGTGGCCGACCAATGGTCCGAGCTTTCATTCGGGCCCCACTCTCGTGAGGTTTTCTACAAGGATCTGCACCTCGGCCTGAAGCTGGCGCGCGAGCTTGGTATCTCCGTGCCGGGTGCAGGATTGGCGCAGCAGCTGTTGGACAAGATCGTCCCCTAAACGAAATGCGAGCTACATCGATATGAGAAGGACTAGTTCGTCGGCCCGCGACCTGGTCGACACGGCTGTCGGCGAGATCAGCCGCGAGATCTTCGTGAATGAAGACATCTACGCGGAAGAGAAAGTACGGGTATTCAGCCGCGCGTGGCTGTACATCGGGCATGAAAGCCAGATCAAGAATCGCGGCGACTACTTCGTTTCCAGGATGGGCGAGGAGTCCGTCATTCTGACGCGAGATCATGCCGGGAAGATCCATGTCTTCTTGAACAGCTGCGCTCATCGCGGCATGCGCGTCTGCCGCTACGACGAAGGCAACACCAACGTTTTTCGCTGCCCCTACCACTCATGGACTTACAAGACCGACGGCACGTTGATCGGCGTGCAAGACTACGAGAACGCCTATCAGCCGCCCTTCGACAAATCCAAATGGGGGCTCATCGAAGTGGCTCAGCTAGCCAATTACATGGGCACGATTTGGGCTACGTGGGACAAGGACGCCCCCTCGTTCGAGGAATACCTCGGCGAAGCGCGCTTCGCGTTCGACCACGGGCTCTGCGCGTGGGACGGAGGCGACGGCGGCACGGAGCTTCTGGGCAGCGTGCAAAAGTGGAAGGTCCCCTGTAACTGGAAATTCATCGCGGAAAATTTCGCCGGCGATTGGCTGCACGGAGTCAGCCATAGATCCGTCGATCTCGTGCGCCTAGGCCCTAGCGGTAAGACCGGGCGCCGCGATGATTTCGGGCAATTGCTCGTGACCGCGTACAGTCAAGGCCACGGCGTCTTGTACAGCGTCTATCCGAACGAGGAGACGCGCACCGAATATGCGGCGTCTCCGGTGACGTCCGAATATTTTCAGAAATGCTGGGAGCGGCGTCTCGCGAACAAAGGCGAGCTCGCCGGAACCTGCCCGCTGGTCGGAACGATCTTTCCGAACATGTCTTTTCACGCCCAACAGCCGCGCACGTTGCTCGTCTCCCATCCGACGGGCCCTAATGAAACGGAAATGTGGCGAACGTATTTCGTCGACAAGGATGCGCCGGAGGAAGTGAGGCAATTCCTGCGCGAGTACTACATGCGCTATTCCGGCCCTGGCGGCATGACCGAGCAGGATGACATGGAGAACTGGAACTACGCGCACGCGGCCAGCAGTGGGACGATCGCGCGACGGCGCCCGTACCATTACAAAGCCGGGCTGGGCACTGGCGGCACGCATCGCAGCATTCCGGGCGTCGTGACCGAGCGCCCCATCACGAGCGAACAGAATCCACGCGCCTTCTACAAGCGCTGGGCCGAGTACATGGACCTCGACAGCTGGGGCGAGTTGCTGAACGCCCAAACGGCCGGGTCGTGACGGGACGCATCACGATGGAATCCCACCTCACACCAGAACGGCTCGGGTATCTCGACCTCATGCGCGAGGTCGAAGATTTCTTCTACAACGAAGCGGATCTGCTCGACGAGCGCGAATACGATCAGTGGCTCGACCTGCTCACCGAGGACGTCGTCTACTGGATGCCGATGCGAAAGAACGTCTCATACGCAAATAGGCACGAGGACATCACGGCTGAGAACGACGTCGCCTGGTTTCACGACGACAAGGACACCCTGAGAAAGCGCGTGAAGCAAATTCAGACCGGCCTCCACTGGGCCGACGAACCCGTCTCCCGTGTATCGCACCTGATCACCAACATCCGTCTGACACAACCGTTAGCGGGGCTCGGCGACGGCGCAAGAACGACGACGAAGTGCAGGTTTATCGTCTATCGAAACCGGCTCGAATCCGAAACGGATTTTCTGTTGGGGCGGCGCGAAGACACGCTGACGAGAGTCCACGGCGAGCTCAAGCTCGCCCGGCGCAAGATCATCCTCGATCAAAGCGTGCTGTTGGCCAAGAACCTCACGATGTTCTTCTGAGGCGTGAATCGGCATCGAGCACGAGGCCGCGCCGGGAGCTGACCCACAGGCGCGCGAACAATTACGTCAGCCAAGCACATTGTCCGTCGTATCGCGTTCCGATCGCAGGAAGTCCAGCCACCGTCGTGATGCGTTCGATGTAGTCGATGACGTCGCGCGCCGTTTCGTTCTTCGCGATCGTCGGCCTGCCGGGAGGTTCGACGTACAACGGGACAAAACCGACGTGCAAACCGCGAGCGTCGAGTCGCACGCGGCCCAGCATTCCGTTGACGGCTTCAGGGTGGAAGGGCGCCAGATAGTAAGCCGGATCGGGTTCGAAGCCGAACAGCTGGCGCCGTTTTTGCGCCCATGCGGCTCGCGCCCTTTTTGCTTCGTCCGACCCACGCGATTGATCGGGACTGAGCGCACGCGTGACGACGCAGCCGTTACCGAGCCCGTGAAACACCGGCCTGCCGCGATAAACCTCGATTCCACGAACGATGTGCGCGTGATGACAGATCACGATGTCCGCGCCGGCATCGATTGCCGCCTGAGCCACCGGCCGCTCATACGGCGCGAGTTTCGCCGGTGTGTGCACGATTCCTTTGTGCAGCGAGACGATCACGACATCCGCAGTGCGACGGGCTGCCACGATCTGAGCCGCCATGAGCGCGAGCGATTCTTGATTCGCGCGCTCGAGTGGCGCGGAGGGCGTGATCGGCGCGCCGTTTGCCGCTTCCACGCGTATATAGGCGCAACCGGCGCCGCGCTCGGACGCCCATGACAGCTCGGGGCCGACGCAGTTGTAGCTGAGCAGCGCCACGCAGTGTTCAGCGCTGGTGAGAAGTGCTGGTGCGGTTGCTTCTTCGAGATTCATTCCGGCGCCCGCATGACGAATGCCGGAAGTCGTCAGCGCAGCGATAGTGTCGCGGATGCCCTCGGGTCCGCAATCGGCCAAGTGATTGCCGGCGAGCGAGACTGCACGGAAGCCAGCGCGCTTTAACGCGGGAACGTGGGCCGGATCGGAGCCGGGCGCCGGCACGTCGCCGATCGCTTCATGTTTGTGAGTGGTGTGCGGAACCTCGAGATGTCCGATGGAGATGTCCGCGGCGCTCACAACTCCCGCAATGCCGCGGAGCCAGTGATCCGGTTCAGGCTCGTCTAATATCAAGTCGCCCGCGAAGATGAATTCGACCGGATTCATTTAGTGATTACCGCTGGTGCGTGCAGGCGTTAAATAGTGTCGGCAGCTTTAAGCATACTGGCGCGCGGGCCGATATTCGAACGACGCGTATTTCACTCCGTCCGGTTGCATGCCCCCGAAAAAAACAAAGCCCGCTCGCGCCGCAACGCGACCAAAGGGCGAACGTCGTCGATGCGGCGCGCGTTGTAGAACGTTTGTTGAGTGTCGGTGCGACTAACCGTAATAGGTAACAAGACTTTGCGGAGGCTTCATTGCCGGGCTAACGTAAGCCGCGCTGAGACCGTTATCGGTCACAACATTCGCCAGCGCAAGAACAAACGATTCAGGCGGGATGGGGGAGTCATGCGAACTTCAGAGCAAGCTCGAGATGCCCGTTTGCGTCACGCAGCTACCGCGGTATTGGCGCTGTCGGCTCCGCCGTTTTCGATTGCGTTGGCGCAAAGCGCCGATAGCGGAGCCGTCGAACAGGTAGTCGTCACAGGCACGAGCATTCGCGGCGTCGCGGCGGTGGGCTCGCCGACGATCGATATGAACCGCGAGGACATGGCGGCAACCGGCCTAACCACCGCCGGCGACCTGGCTCGCTCCTTGCCACAAGTTCTAACGCTGGGCGCGGACGAAAGTCGCCTCGGCGGCGCGCAAGACGGCGCGGCCAACACTACGCGGACGTCGGCGATCAACCTGCGCGGCATCGGTAACGAAGCGACGTTGCTGCTGGTCAACGGCCGGCGGATTGCGCCGAGCGGCGTCATCAAGGCGCTATATGATCCCAACCAAATTCCCGTGGCGGCCATTGAACGCATGGAGCTTGTGGTCGACGGCGCGTCCGCCGTTTACGGTTCGGATGCCGTGGCGGGCGTGGTCAACCTCATCACGCGCAAAGACTTCAGCGGCGCGGAAACCATGGCGCGTCACGGAGGCGGCGACGGAATCGACCAGAACATCTTTAGCCAAACGTTTGGCAGAACGTGGGACGGCGGCAGCCTGTTCTTTGCATACGAGCACAATGAGCGTAGCGCCTTGTCGGGAGCGGATCGCGACTATGCCACTCAGGATCGACGTGCTCGGGGCGGCAGCGATGCACGCTCCAATCTGGCCGCGCCCGGGAACATCGTCATCGGCACTGCGCGTTACCCGTTACCTCCGGGTTCGGGCGTCGGGATCCCTCCGGCAAGTTTGGTGGTGGGTCCTGCCAATCGCTTCGACGAAACTAGCTTCGCCGAAATTTTGCCCGATCAAGAGCGGGACTCGGTGTTGTTCAATGCTTATCAGAACATCAACGAGTCGCTAGAGCTTTACTACGAGGGATTCTTTACACGACACGATTTCTCGGAGCGGGTGGCGCCCGCGTCGGGATCGTTGCGTGTTCCGAACACCAATCCGTTTTTCGTGGTTCCGGCAGGTGTGACCCCGGCGCCCACCGCGGTGACGGCGGAATATCGGTTCTTGCGCGAGGACGTCGATCCGAGGCTTTACGGTCAAGAAGACAGTCAACAGCACGTCGTGGGGATGCGCTTCGACCTCGCGAACGATTGGCAGATCGACGGTTATCTAGCGTACAACGACGATTCCGGTTACCAGATTCGCGGCGCGATCACGAATTCACAAACGCTCACCTGCGCGCTAGCCGGTGTCGCGACCGATCCCACGTGCGCTCCGGCCGGCGTCTCGTTCGTGGGCGCGCTCAATCCGTTCGGCGATGGGTCCGCCAATTCTGCCGAGCTCGCTTCGCTGATCATCGCGCATCGTGACACCTACGCGGATCACGTCGGCAAAGATCTAGGCTTCAAAGCCGACGGTTCGGTGGCCGATATATCCGGAGGGGCGGTGCAACTTGCCGTCGGCGCCGAGTACTACGACACGAGCTTCGAGCAAGAACTGTGGGCGACCAATATCACGCCAAACAATACGCCTTCGTTGAAGCACGTTGAGAACGATCGCCAAGTGTCCTCGGCGTACGCAGAGTTGTTCGTGCCACTGGTCGGTACCGCCAATGCGAAGAGGGCGGTTAAGCGTTTGGAGCTGTCGGTGGCCGCCCGCTACGACGACTACTCGACCTTCGGTGGTACAACCAATCCGAAGTACGGCGTGGTGTATGCGCCAACCGATTCGATCTCGTTGCGTGCGAGCTACGGTACGTCGTTCCGGGCGCCGTCGCTGGTCGATACGAATGACAAGATCCATAACATCTTCATTCAAAATCTTGCCGATCCGACTTCCGCCACGGGAACGACGCGCGGCATTTTCCACAACGGCGGACGGTCGACACTGGAGCCTGAAGAAGCGACTACATGGACAACGAGCTTCGATTGGAGGCCGGAATTCCTTTCGGGATTCACGACGAGCGTGACCTACTACGAAGTGGACTACACCGATCGCATCGATGTGGTCCCCAACACGGCATTGACCGCCGAAGCCGTCTACGCTCCCTACATCATCCGCAATCCCACGGTGGAGCAAGTCAACGCATTCATGACGGATCCCGATTTGCAGAGCCCGGTCGAGCCGGCGGCCAACATTCGCGCAATCGTGGACGGGCGCCGCGCAAATCTCGGACAGTTCGAGCAAACGGGCGTGGACCTCGGTGTGTCGTATTCGCTCGACTCGTCGAGCGGCAACTGGTTCTTTGGCTTGAATGCCGCAATCATTCAGTCGCTCGAGCGCTCCCTTGCGCCTGGGTTACCGTCGATCGACGTGCTCGACACGTTTGGCAATCCGGTTGACGATCGAGCGCGTTTCCAACTGGGGTGGCGGCGCAATGCGTGGACGGTGAACGCCTTCGTGAACTACGTCGGTGGATACACGAACACGGCGATTACGCCGAACGTGCCCGTCGACTCGCTCGAGACGGTGGACGCGTCGCTCGACTATGCGTTCGACAATGGACTCAGCGTGTCGTTGAGCGGCCAGAATTTGCTCGACGAAGACCCACCGATTGTGTTGAACGGCACTGTTTCGTGGGACAGTCAAAACGCATCGGCCATCGGGCGATTCTTGGCGGTCGGAATCACGAAGAGTTGGTAAGTCCACGGGCTAGCTGTTCGACGCGCTGACGAGGTCGAGCCCACCATGTGCTTATCGAGGATCGTTTCAGCCTGGCTCGTGGCCGGTCTTGCCTCGGCGGCCGCGACCCCGCTAGCCGCCGAGCTGATCGGCGAGCCGTCGGGAACCGGGCCGTTTCCCGCGACCGCCGAGTCGCGCGCCGAGCTACCGGGGCACATCGTTTACCGGCCGGTAAGCTGGCCGCGCGCAGCGCTTCCGCTCTACGTCTGGGGCAACGGCGCATGCAGCAACAACGGCCTTGCGCACGCCGCGTATCTGCGCGAGATCGCTTCACACGGCTACGTCGTCGTCGCGCTCGGTGTACCCGGCGGCGCAGCGGCGCCCGCAGACAGCTCGGTTGACGCGACGCAGGCAAGTCAACTGCTCGACGCCATCGCGTGGGCAGAAGCCGAAACCGTACGCGCTGGCGGCGAGCTCGAGGGCCGCATCGACCTAACGCGAATCGCGGTCGGTGGGCACAGTTGCGGCGGACTTCAGGCGCTTGCGGTATCCGACGACCCGCGCATCGATACCACGCTCGTCCTGAATAGCGGCATCTACAATGTCCCGGGAAGCGGCCGCAGCCGCGTCGCGGTCGACAAGTCGCAGCTGGGCCGGCTGCAT
>Ga0111539_10012400_pt1 | contig 10687 bp, 6 predicted proteins | sample RhiMethybrSRZTD1_FD_79667 | JGI IMG/M metagenome (GOLD analysis project Ga0111539, IMG submission 79667) | Populus rhizosphere microbial communities from Tennessee, USA - Rhizosphere MetaG P. TD hybrid SRZTD1 (version 2) (version 2) | ecosystem: Host-associated > Plants > Roots > Rhizosphere >... | reverse complement strand
AGGATCTTCCCGAAATCGTCGGCCTGTTTATCGATTTCTGCTGCTGAAAGCGTGCTGCCAGAATGAATAATGATACGGTACCTGAAAACGGCTTTCTGACCTTGCGTAAGCTTCATATTCAGCTCCTCTTTTCCTTCGCTGAATACCTTCTGGCCCAGTGGGTTAGCGGCAAAAAGCCCATAACCTCTGGCGTGCCAATACGTGGGATAGCCAGGGTTCTTTGGATGATCGATGATTGCGATAGAAACGGCTTCGCCACCTTCAGTACCGTTTAGACAGGCCCACTTAGATCTTTTACCCCACACATTGTCGCCGGTGAGTCCTTCCTGGTTAACATACATTCCGGTCACCTTGGTGTCCGATGGAGGTACCGTGGTGACGTTGCCATGAGCATCGACGAACTTGCTATTTTCCTTCGAGGGCTGCTCGAGCTGGCGCGATACTCTTATGGCGAGCATGCCGTCCTTAACGTCCTTGAATAGGACTTCCGGGGCTTTAGCTTCAAGGGTACTAACCCTGTCGATGATGTAGTCGTTTCCATTCCTGGTGAATACAAAAAGAGTTGTCTCTCCCAAAAGAATGGTACCCTGTTGATCAACCCATTGGCTAGATGTCTCCAGTTTAGCTTTGTCTTTTTTACTTTCTTTTGACACGACTTTCAAGTGGCGTATAGACCCATAGTGAGGTTTTTTCTCCGGTGCAATTGCGTCGCTGTTGTTCCAGAAGTCCAGACCATTTACACTCTCATAGTTCATCCACAATCCCAGGTGGTGCGGATGATCGGTTCGTTCGCCTGGACGAGGCGCAACGGGATATCCCCGGGTGATTGTGACACCTGAAGTTGTCTTTATTGGAAATAATACCGGCTTTTCAGTTGAATCAAAATAACAATAGGCTGTAAAAAGTTTTCCGTCGTATCGCACTTCAACTTTCTTGGAAGATGGCAGATCGACTAAGGAAAAACCTTTTTGAGCCAGGGTGGTAATGGTCAATCCCAGCATATAGAGGGAAAAAAATAGAATTCTCATTTGATTGATTGTTCGTTAATCGTTAATGGCTCACGGGTTTACGAGTCGTGGTTCATGACTTGTTCATGAATCCTACGACGAAGTAACCCCCTACTATGAAGTGCACAATTGGATATCATGGCTGCCGGGCAGAGTCAGTTAACAGTTATCCGTTGTCCGTTAATCTCCTAAATATTAAAAATTTTCGTTCCTGCCATCACTTCCTGCTTCGCCTCGTCGAACGTAACCTTCGTCCCCGTCCGCGCTGCTGCATTAGCCATGATGCATGCAATTGCATGTGAGTATCCGGCTTCAGCAGGAGCATTGGTCTCCTTGCGGCTCCGAACACATTCCATCCAATTCTTCATGTGGTTCGACGTGAGATTATCTCCGCCAGTGTTTGCACCGGTCTCGACTTTTTCTTCAACTTTCTTAAGGCTCATTTGCGGCAGCATGTTGGCTTCCATGTTCATAGCCTTAGCGTGTTTTTCTGTGAGGCCACCAAATGAGGAAACCATATTCGTGTCGAGGTTCATCTGTCCACCTTTAGAATAATAGAGTTCTGTTGGTGAATCTTCGCCATTATGCATACGTGACGCGAATGTTACCTGGAATCCGTTCTTGAGATCGTTTTCCGGTCCATAGTCAAACACTGCTGTAATGGTATCCCAGTTTTCGCGGCCATCTTTCCATGCATAGATGCCACCGTTAGCAACCACGCTGCGTGGATGCTTCAATCCTGAGAACCAATGTACCGTATCAATTTGATGGCTCATCCACTGGCCAGGCAGGCCGGAAGAATATGGCCAGAATAAGCGGAACTCCAGGTGCTTCCTCGCGCTGAACGGCTCGAAGGGACGATTCATAAGATAACGCTTCCAATCTGTATCTGCTTCCTTCATGCGTTCAACGTCTTTTAATCTTCTCCAACGGCCTGGCTGGTTAACGTTCCAAGTAAGTTCGACCATCGTGATGTCGCCAAATTTTCCTTCTTTAACGAATTTGGCTGCTTCATGATAGTTAGCGCCGCTTCGACGCTGTGACCCGATCTGGATTATTTTCTTTGATTCCTTGATTGCCTTAAGCGCTGCGCGGTTGTCGTCCATCGTTTCAGCAAACGGCTTTTCGATGTAAGCATCACAATTGTTTTTTACAGCTTCAATGCCGTGCAACGCATGTTGAAAGTCAGCTGTACTGATGATTACAGCATCAATTTCTTTGGATGCATATAACTCGTCGTTATTTCTAAACGTCTTAACATCATGACCCATCTTTTCCTTCAGCTGCGCTTGTCCTTCTTCGCGACGCAATCTCCAGATATCCGAAACTGCGACAATATCAAAATTCATTGCTTTATGATGGTGGGTAAAACACGGCAGCAGCGAGCCTCTGAATCGATCAGAAAATCCAACAACACCAACGCGCACACGATCATTAGCACCGATGATATTGCCATAACTCTTTGCACTGAACCCCATAGCACCCACGTAAGTACCTACAGTTGCCATGGCGGATTGTTTGATAAATTCTCTCCGTGATTTTTTCATACGAATAATTTTAGTTGGGCTAATTTCTACACTTTAAGTTAAAGTTCACAGGACACTTTGCGTTTTAAGATTCTCATGAATCGCAACTTCCGCTGTAATGGAGACTTCGATTTTGGGCTAAACCCTTACAAGAAGCATGCGGGAAATGGTGGGCGGTGGATTGGTGAGGTGGCCGGTTGGAGGGATAGGGAGGTAAGGGGATAGGGAGATAAGGAGATAGGGAGATAAGGGGATAAGGCGGTGAAGAATTGTGGTCGTAATATAAAATTGTAAGGAAATCTGGTGAAAGCAAAACGGTTGGGGAACGGAGAACACCCGATATTTGGCCATCGATTATGGCAGAAAGGAATTCAGAGTACAGTTCATACAAGGATTTTACGACGCTAGAGGCCTGGAAAAAAGCAAGAACGTTGAAACTCTTTTTCTATAACGAAGTCATACCGGTTATGCCAAATGAAGAGCGTTATAATCTAGGTACACAAGTGCGTAGGGCAAGTGTTAGTGTAACGGCAAATATTTCGGAAGGCTACGGGAGATACTACCATCAAGAGAGCATTCACTTTTATCGTATATCAAGGGGTTCGATGTATGAACTTAAGGACCACCTAACAACTTGCTTAGATTTGAATCTTATCAACAAAGAGCTATTTGACAGGGGAACATTTTTGATAGAAGATGCAAAGAAAACGCTCAACGGATACATTAAATTTTTGCAAAACAATAAAGGGCCGGTTACGGATTAGCTAGTTGTACATTATTCCCTATCCCCTTATCCCCTATCTCCTAATATCTCTTCCTCTTCTGATCTGCAAACTTTGACTTCTTTGAGAAACCGGGCTTGGAAGATTTTCCACGTTTGGAATCGCGTCCGCTTGATTCGCTCCTTTCGGACCTTCGCTCCGTAAGCTCCACACGTACCTGGCGACCGCGATACTCCATTTCTTTGAATCCATCCAATATTGCATTGGCTTTTTCTTTTTCAACTTCAAAAAAAGAATACGCGCCTTTTAATTCGATTCGCCCAACGGCCCTGCCATCTACGCCGCATGTATCATCGATGAGCGACAGCAGATTACCTTTCTCAAGCCCATCCATTTTTCCGAGATTAATAAAGAATCTACTTCCCGTTGAGAATCGATCACCATCAGAATCGTGTGCCCGCACTTCATCCTTGTTGAGGTCAGGTGCGTTTCGATAATAATCCAGGAACCGGTTGAACTCTATTGATGCAAAACGTTTTATCAATTCTTGTTTGGATATATCGTGAAGTTCTTCGTAGACAGCAGGAAGGAATTCTTCAATTTCCGATTCGTTGACTTTTACTTCTCTTACGCGGTGCATTAACGCAAGCAATTGCTTCTGACAAACTTGAGACCCACTCGGAACCTGCATCTTTTTGAATGGTGACTTTAGCGTTTTTTCCAGCTGCTTTACTTTACCTAGTTCGCGTTTTGTTATCATGGCGATTGATGCCCCTTTCTTTCCCGCCCTTGCCGTCCGCCCGCTGCGATGTGTATAAAACTCCATTTCGTCCGGCAAATTCATGTGAATGACGTGTGATATGTCTTCCACATCAATGCCGCGAGCAGCGACATCAGTAGCGACGAGTATCTGAAGAGATTTCTGACGGAACTTCAGCATCACCCGGTCGCGTTGCTGTTGCGTAAGATCACCATGAAGTGCGTCCGCGTTGTAGCCATCTTTCATTAACATCTCGGCTATACGCTGTGTGTCGATCCTCGTTCTGCAAAATATCAATCCAAAAATGTCAGGATTATAATCCAATATTCTTTTTAGCGCCAGGTACTTATCTTTTTCGTGGACAACCACAAAGTGATGTTCAATATTCACATTGCCCGTGTTTTGATCTCCTACAGTCAGCTCATGTGGATCAGACATGTAATTCTTCATGATCGCCTTTACTTCACGGGGCATCGTGGCAGAGAACAACCACGTGTTTTTAGTATCGGGAGTGAATGAGAGGATCTTGTCAAGATCTTCCTTAAAGCCCATATTAAGCATTTCATCAGCTTCATCGAGCACTACATAACGGATGGTGTTTAAGTGTACAGCTTTTCTGTCGATTAGATCTATCAGTCGGCCAGGAGTGGCCACAATGATCTGCGCACCTTTCTTCACTTTTCTTATCTGTTCACTGATGCTCGATCCTCCGTAGACGGCTACAATATTGACGCTCTTGAATTTTTCCGAGAAGTTTTCAAGGTCGCTGGTGATCTGCAATCCCAATTCCCGTGTCGGGGCAAGGACTAATGCTTGTGTGTCGCGGCTCTTGCCATCCACCAGCTCAAGCAATGGAAGTCCAAAAGCAGCGGTCTTACCCGTTCCGGTTTGAGCAAGACCTACAAAATCGCGGGTTCCCTTTAGTAGTACAGGTATCGCTTTCTCCTGTATGGGAGTAGGTGTTTCGAATCCGATTTGAAGAACAGATTCCACTAGTCCCCTGGACAGGCCCAGGGATTCAAAAGACTTCATTAGGTGTGAATTAAGGTGCGAAGTTACATTATTTATTTGGTGATATAGAGATTGGAAGATTTAGCGATTTGTCACACTCTGTATCATAGGTGAACGGCAATAGATTATAGCGTTGATATGTATTAATGCCTAATAAATGAAAGAATTCAGATGCGCTGGCAATTAAAAGAACTCAATTATATTTGCCACACATTTGCCGATTTGGAGGTTTAGAGATTTGGCGATGAAATTTTAGGATCGCCGATCACCAAATCACGAAATCACCAAATAAATTCGGGGCATTAGCTCAGCTGGCTAGAGCGTGACGCTGGCAGTGTCAAGGTCATCGGTTCGACTCCGATATGCTCCACTTTAGGAAGGTATAGAGGTATAGGGTATAGGGTATAAGGTTCAAACAAAATTAACTTGGTAGGCCCTATACCATATACCCTATACCGTATACCTCCTCACTGCATCCGGTTCCGCTCGATAAAATCCCTGAACGCCTTCTTATAAGTTTCTCCAATAGGGATCAACACATTACCAATCTGAATATCACCCTTGTGAATGACATCGATCGCTTTAAGTGCCACGATGAATGAATTGTGCACCCGTATAAACTTTTCAGGGGGTAGCTGATCTTCGAGTACCTTCAAACGCTGAAGACTGATGATCTTTTGTGTGGGTGTATGAATCGTAACATAATCCTTAAGACCTTCGACGTACAAAATGTCTTCAAGATTTACTTTCACCAATTTTGTCCCATCCTTTACAAACACAAATGGTGGGCTAGTCTCCTGGATTGGTTTGTCGGAAACTTGAATAACATTTTTCTCCAACCTCTCGGTCGCTTTTTCAACTGCTCTTAAGAACCGTTCGAAAGTGATGGGCTTTAAGAGATAGTCGGCGACGTCAAGCTCGTAACCTTCCAAAGCATATTCGGAATACGCCGTAGTAAGAATTACCAAAGGCCTTTTCTTTAAAGCCTTTAACAAAGATATGCCGGTTAGTTCCGGCATTTGAACGTCAAGAAACAGAAGATCTACAGAATTATTACGAAGCACTTCCATCACAGCCAACGGACTGGAACATGCTTCCACAAGATTTAACGAAGGAACCTTGCTAACATAATCGATCATCAGGTTGCGGGCAAGCGGTTCATCTTCGACGATGACGCAGTTAATTTTCAACGTATGGAAAGATTAAGTTTCACCAGATACTTTTCTCGTGTGTCTTCCGTAACGAGCTTATATTTTTCGGGATAACTAAGTTCGAGACGTCTTTTGACATTCTGAAGGCCGATCCCGGACTTTTCGCTTCCGTCTTTTTGCTCAGTGCCTCTGCTGTTTTCCACGGTATAAATGCATTCATGGTCGGACAAGTCGATGGCAATATTCACCCATGCTTTCGGATTGCTATTGCTTACACCGTGCTTGAATGCATTCTCAAGAAAAGTTATGAAAATTAGGGGAGTAATCCACACGTTTTCAGTGTTGCCTTTAACTTCAAATTTAATAGGTATCTGATCGTTCAATCTAAGTCGTTCAAGGCTAATATAGTTCCGCATGTATTCGATCTCCTTACTAAGCAATACCTTCGGATGATTTGAATCATAGATCATATAGCGCATCATCTGTGACAACTTTGCAATCACTTCGGTGGTGTTCTCCGACTTACTATACGCGAGGTAGTAAAGATTATTCAACGTATTGAATAAGAAATGAGGATTGATCTGAGCCTTCAAAAAATTCAACTCTGCGGTAAGTTTTTCATTCTCCACTTCATTCTTCTTGGCTTCAAATTCCAGCCAGTCCACTGCAAAACGCAGCATGGCCACAAAAACCACGATGAAAAAATTAGTAGTAATGACAAACACGACAAAGCGAGTGGTATAGAGGTATTCCTCGGTTCCGGACAATCCATCAATGAAGTAACGTTCCAGGGTCAGACGAACTATCATGACGACGGAAAAGGGGACAATAAACTCGAGCAGATAAAGCCACACATTTCGTCGGCGAAGAAATCGCGGAAGAAAAATGAAGTAGTTGAGGTAAGAGGCGATGACAGCAAAAGTTGTCTGAATCGTTGCAATCGTTATAACTCGCTCCAAGTCCAGTTCACGGCCACGTCTAGAAGTAATTTGAAACAGGAGAAATGACACATATACGCACCAGAACGAAAGGTGTAAGAACACAACACGATTACGATGAAAGATTGCCGACATAGACTCTCGAAGGAAAATGACAATAAAGGTAGCCCTTCCTAAACAATGTATTGTCCGTTATTAAGACTTTTCTACCGTCCGCAAAATTCAATCGACCAACGCATGATGTTTCACTGACGATCGGCTCTGTCGAATAGTTGACGTGGTTGTCGAGCCAAAAACCCCGCTCGTATAATAACGGTTTAACGTCCCAACAAAACATCTTCCTTTGCAGTTAAATGCAGAAGCTAGTTTCAGCTTTAAACACGCTAGCGAGATTTACTTTTTAGGAGAATGAAAAAAATATTTACGCTTATTTTTTGTACAGGATTTTCATTAGCCGCAGTTGCCCAGAATCCATCAGCCGGCACTCCAGCTCAGGAGCCCGCCAAAGGACATGCAAAAATATTCGGTTCCATCATTGATGCCGAAAGCAATCAACCTGTGGAGTTTGCCAATGTCGCGTTGATCGATCCAAACACATCAAAACCTGTTGATGGTTCAGTCGCCGATGACAAAGGAAAATTCAACATAGCCAAAGTAGCAGAAGGCACATATCATGTTTCGGTCTCATTTATAGGCTATGAAACACAGGAGATCAAGAATATTACGGTTGACCGAAAAGGTGACGTGAACCTCGGCGTGATTAAGCTTAGTACCAGTACGAAAATATTAAAGGAAGTTGTCGTCGAAGGACAAAAAGAGTTGATCGAGGAACGTGTAGACCGGACGATATACAATGCGGAGAACGATGCAACTGCGCGCGGCGGCGATGCAACGGATGTACTAAAGCGAGTACCTATGCTTTCAGTTGACCTTGATGGCAACGTATCGTTGCGTGGGAGCACGAATGTTACAGTATTGATAAACAACAAGCCGTCAACGATTATGGCCAGCAGCATTGCCGACGCATTGAAGCAAATACCAGCAGACCAAATAAAGAACGTCGAGGTGATCACTTCTCCATCTGCTAAATATGACGCAGAGGGTTCGGGAGGGATTATCAACATAAATACAAAGAAAAATACACTGCAAGGAGCAACGTTGAATATTGACGCTGGCGCTGGATATCGTGGATCAAACCTTGGTCTTAACGGAAACTACCGCAAAGGTAAAATGGGATTCTCCATTGGAGGATTCGGACGCGCCAACTACAATGTTACCGGAAGCTTTGAAAACAGCCAGTTGACGCGCGACACGACAATGTCCGGTGGTGTAGTTACAAACCATGAATACCTCAATCTTCAACGAGCCGACAATCTCAACAAAGGGATCTTTGGAAATTATACGTTGGGATGGGACTATGATATAGACAAGAAGAACTCGTTAGCTGCCTCAGTAAGATTCGGTGCGCGTAACAACAAAACTTTCCAGGATAACCTATTAACGGAAGCCTACGCGGACGATGTGTTTAGATCCAGCACCCTTCGCGATGTGGTGACAAATGACTTGTCAAACACTGTCGATGTCAACCTTACCTACACCCATTTATATGAGAAGCCACAGAAGGAATTCAGCTTGATGGCTCTTTATAGCAAGAACAACCGTAACAACGATTTTGAAAACATAACCAAAGAAATAGACGGCAATGCGTTTCTGGAAGGATTTAAAAATCTAAACGATAGCTACAACCAGGAAATAACAATCCAGGCTGACTATCAAACTCCTATTGGCACAAACCAAATGATTGAAATCGGCGGAAAGGATATAATGAGGAAGGCTTTCAGCGACTATACGTATTTAGCGGATGTAGATGGAAGCGGCAATTATGTTCCTACGGACAACCCAACGCTCACAAACAACTTGAATTATGATCAGAATATCGTAGCAGGATACCTCTCTTATACGGTGACTCTTCCTAAAGGATACAGCTTGAAAGCAGGTACTCGATATGAGTACACCACCATAGATGCATACTCAAGAACGGAAGAAAACATTGAGATACCGTCATACGGCGTTCTGGTGCCAAGCGCCAATCTCTCTAAGAAACTGAAGAATGGTACGATGAAGGTTGCCTACAACAGACGTATTCAGAGACCTTCTATTCAGTTCCTGAATCCAAATGTTCAGGCGTCTAACCAGATCGACATATCGTCTGGAAATCCTGAACTGGACCCCGAATACACTAACAACTATGAACTGTCTTATAGCACATACATAAAAGGTTCTTCACTCAATTTTACTTCATTCGCGAGGAACACCACGGGATCAATTCAACGTGTTCGCCAGACTACAGACATAGAAGGACAGATCCTTACGACATTTGAAAACATCGGAACTGAGAATGCGTACGGTCTAAGCGTTTTTGCAAATGTCAATGTCGGTAAACTCTCACTTAATGGTGGTGGCGATGTTTACTATTCTATGTTGGATAACCATATCGATGCACAGAATGAAGGTTGGGTTGCCAGCGGTCGTATTTTCGGAAGTTACAATCTTGAGAAAGGCTGGGGCATTCAATTCTTTAGCTTCATGCGCGGCCGGGATGTTCAACTGCAGGGTACTCGTGGTGGATTTGGAATGTATAGCGTTGGCCTCAAGAAAGATCTTAAGGAGAAGAAGGGCAGCATTGGTTTCGCTGCAGAAAACTTCTTCACTCCGCATTTTAAGATCCGCGGCGAACAGCATGCTCCAAACTTAGACCAAAAGAGCCTGACGATAAGAGATCAACTCAGTTTCCGGGTCACGTTTAGTTACCGCATTGGTAAGATGAATGTCGACGGCAGCCGACCAAAACGGAGAAGATCAATTGACAACGACGATCTGAAAGATGGCGGTGGCGACGGTGGAATAGACGGTGGTGCCCAAGGCGGTCAAGGTGGCGGTGGCCAGCAGCGTGGCGGAGGCTTCACACCACAGAACAACGGAGCTCCTAGAACAAGCGGCGCAGTCGCAGCTGGAGCAGCTACAGTAAAAACTCCACCGGCTGATCCAACAGCAGTCGTCAAGGCCGATGGATCGTGGAATTATACAGTAGAATCTCCGCAGGGAGGAGAAGGAACCATCCTGATCAATAAGGAGGGCGACAACTATAGCGGATCCATTACCAACAAGAGGTTCAATTCAACGACGACATTAAAATCAGTGACAGTAAAAGGAAATGAACTCTCCTTTGAATACGACGTCACCCGGCAGGATGGAAACACAATGTCGGTAAGTATAAAATCAATAATTGCCGGTGATACCTTAACTGGACAAATGAGCGTAGGGCAATTCGGTACATTCCCGATTAAAGCCAACCGCGTTCAATAAAAGATACCTTGAAAGTTCGAGGGGTTAGATTTGGTTAATGAAGGGGGCTTTTGTCCCCTTCTTTTTTTTACTCAAGATCCTTAGGCTAGTTGTATTTTGTAACCGCGGATTTTAATCCGTGGAAAAAAGACAATCAAGTCATGGAATGCCGCAGGCACGAAACATGTGACGGCTTGCAGGGACTATTCGCCCATACCTCCTTTGGT
>Ga0111539_10012399_pt1 | contig 10687 bp, 8 predicted proteins | sample RhiMethybrSRZTD1_FD_79667 | JGI IMG/M metagenome (GOLD analysis project Ga0111539, IMG submission 79667) | Populus rhizosphere microbial communities from Tennessee, USA - Rhizosphere MetaG P. TD hybrid SRZTD1 (version 2) (version 2) | ecosystem: Host-associated > Plants > Roots > Rhizosphere >... | reverse complement strand
GGGACGGCCTCGCCGCGTTCGTGGATAGCGCGCGTCACGGCCACGTGCGCCGGCTGCTCGCGATCCAGGAGCAGGAGGCGCGGTGGTGGCGAAACGCCTGCCTGCTCTACTTCCAGACGTTCTCGCGCCGGCCGCTGCCCGCCGGGCTGGAGCCACTGGAGGGGACGCTGGAAGAGTATGCAGGCGCCGGGAAGGCAGCCCCCTCTCCCTGACCCTCTCCCCGCTGCGCGGGGCGAGGGGACCGGATCAGACCGGACCGAGGCCCCCTCCTCTGCCGCGGGACCGGATCAGGGCGTGGCGGTGCCGACGAAGGTCGTGACCGAGCGCGCGGGCAGCACGGCGGTGAACTTTCCGTCGACGACGGACACGGCGCCCTGCGCCTGCAGGTTCGTACCCTCGGCGGTCAGCCAGGGCGTCAGCGCCGTGACCGTGCCGCCCGCGATCACGAAGTCCTGCTGGAGGTCGTTGGATTTCTGGTTGGCCGCGACCACCACGACGCGGCCGCTCGCGGGATCGTGGAACGCGCTCGAATACACGTACTGCTGCGACTCTGCCGTCGCGGCGACGCGCACGAAGCCGGGGCGCACGAACTTGCTCCAGTTCCCGAGCACGTAGGCGCGCGGCAACAGCGTCAGGTTCGCCGTCAGCGCGCCGTTGCCGCCGCCGCCCCCTGCCGGCATCAGCCACCAGTAGTGCCAGGCGCTGACGTTGCCGTTCACCAGGTTGTCGTGAATCATCGCGGCGACGCGTAAGCCGGAGTCGATGGTCTGGTCGACCGGCTGGCCCTGCTTATCGTCCGACACCTCCGTCTGCCACAACACCTTGCCCGCCGCCTGCGCCGGCGCGTAGGCGAAGGGCGAGCCGGCGTAGTGGTGCATGGCGATCGGGCCGACCATCCCTAGCGCCGTGGAATCGGCCATCAGCGGATCCGCGTACCTCCCGAACTGGTCCCACCCCTGCGTCTCGGGCGCCATCACCGGCACCGAGAGGCCCTGTGCCGCCAGCGCAGGCCCCAGGAAGTCCCGGATGAACGTGACCAGCTGGGCGGGCTGATAGGTGCAGCTGTCCCAGCCGGTGCTGCAATCCAGGGTGCCGTCTGGCCCGAGCTCGGCGGTTGCCGCGTAGTTGGGCTCGTTCTGAGCGGAGATCGCCGCCAACGGAATGCCCTCGGTCGCCATGGTGCTCGCAAAGCTCGCCAGCCGGTTCGCCCAGTCCTGCCGGTAGGCGTCCTGGACCGTACCGGCGTATCCGCAGCCATCCATCCCGGTCTTCCAGGCGACGGGCGGCGACCAGGGCGCACCCCACACCTTCGCACCCCGCGCCGCGGCCTTCCGCGCGGTCCCGAGCTCGGCGGTGTTCCCGGCCGGCTTGATCTGCACGCGCAACAGCGACAGCCCGATCCCGAGCTCGGGCGAAAAGAACTGGTCGGCCAGCGCGTCGGAGATGTTGGTGGCCGTCCACGCGCTCGACGCGCCGAAGCCGTCGATGCGCTGATATGCCTGCGTCAGGTCGACCGCGACCGGACCCGGCGGCGGAGGCGGCATTCGATCCGGCCGATCGCCGGAATCAAAGCAGGCGGCGGACAGCGCGCCCAGCGCCAGCGCCACGACCACCCCATGAGAAGGACTGCTAAGCGATGTCATAAGAGAAGCGATTCTAGCTGCTCCCGCGCGAAGCGCGGGAGTGCAGCTACTTTTTTGATGATAGTCGCAAACCGCGCCTTCGGCGCGGAGCGACTAACCGGGCGGTCAGCGACAAGCACCGCCCGGTCTTCGTGCAGCTACGAAACCACGAAAACGCGAGCTACTTCTTGCAGTTGTCCTCGCCCATGAGCGTGAAGCCCTTGCCCATGTCGACCTCCATCTTGTGGAAGCCCTCTTTCGGCCCCTTCGAGCCCATCGTCTCGCGGGTCTTCATCTTCATTCCCATCATGTAGCCCTCGCCGGTGTAGGTCGCGCTTTCGCCGGTGATCTTGCCGGCGCCCGACCCCATCCCACCGGTGCTGTCGATGCCGGTGACGATGATCTGCTGCGAGCCGGGATCCCAGCCGATGAAGAACTGGCCCTTCATGGGCATGTCGAAGCCCTTCTGCTTCTTGATCTCGTACTCGCCGCGATAAAACATCCCGTCGTACTCTTTCTTGAACTTCACGGTCGACTTCGCCATCACCTCGGGCGAGCCGGGACCCATCGCGCCGGCGGCGAACTTGGTCTCGCACTTCCAGCTGCCCTCCATCGGCTTCATGAACGCCGCGAGCTCCGTCGACGGCTTCGGCATGGCCGGCGGTGCGGCGGCCGGGGCCGCAGCGGCGGGAGCAGCCGCGGCCGGCTTGGCGGCGGGGGGCGCCGCGGCGGGAGCAGCCGCAGCCGGCTTGGCGGCGGGTGCCGCGGCGGGCGCTGCCGCGGCCGGAGCGGCCGGCTTGGCGGCGGGAGCCTGGGCAACGGCGGGTGCGGCAGCGGCGGGTGCCGGAGCCGGCTTGGCCGCCGGCGCCTGGGCCGAGGCCGTACCTGCGGCAGCGGCCAGCAGGACGGTTGCGATCGCGATCTGGGACTTGGTCATGGGGGTCATGGGAGCCTCCTGAAATGAAGGGGGGAAAGTAACCCCATCCAGAAATAGGTCAAAGGGTTTCAGGGCCTTCCGGCCGGTTTCAGCCTTTGACTGCACCCGAGGTCAGGCCGCTGATGAACTCCTTCTGCAGGAAGAAAAACAGTACGGCGGGCGGGATCATCGCCAGCGCGGTGCCGGCGAGATAGATCCCCTGCTTCTGGCGGTAGACGCCGAGCAACAGGTTCAACACCACCGGCACGGTGAGGTTGTCCTCGCTGTGAAGGAAGATGTTGGGCTGGAAGAACGCGTTCCAGTTGGCCAGGAACGCCACCAGGCAGAAGGCGGCCGCCATCGGCCGCACCAGCGGCATCACGACGCGAAAGTAGATCCCGAATTCGCTGCAGCCGTCGAGCCGGGCAGCGTCCAGCATCTCGTTCGGGACGGTGACGCACGCCTGCCGGAACAGGAAGATGCCGTACGTGCTCACCATCAGCGGGATGATGACCCCGGCCAGCGAGTCCACCAGGCCCAGGTCGACAACCATCTTGTAGAGCGGCGCCAGCAGCAGCACGGACGGGATCATCATCGACCCGAGCATGAACAGCGTCAGCGCCGCCTTGCCGCGGAACTCGAACTTGGCGAGCGCGTAGCCGGCGAGCGACGAGAAGAAGATCTGCAGCGTCGTCGTAACCGTCGCGACCACCGTCGAATTGAGGAAGTACTCCCAGAAGTAGACCTGACCGTGCAGGCTCGGCCGTCCCTCGCCGAGCTTGCGGAAGTTCGCCAGCGTCATCGTCTGGGACCACTTCTCGAGCGGCGGAAAGAAGACGTAGTCGTTGAACGCGTCGCCGCTCTTGAAGACCGCCGGCACCAGCCACACGAACGGCGACAGCACCACCAGCGCGCCCGCCGCGATGATGGCCCAGCGCGAGAACCGGCGCGCGTGCGCGCGGTCGCGCGCGCGGATGTAGAGGTACACGAGCACGAGCCAGATGAGACCGTAATGAAGGAAGCTCATGACCGGCGGCGGCGACTGTAGCGTGCGCGTGCAGCGAATCCCAGGGTGAGGACGGCGGCGAGCGCGCCGATCAGGGCGATGGGCAGGCGGCGATCGCCGCGCGCGGGGACCGGCGCGAGCGGCACCGCCCGGCGCCGCCGCGCCGCCAGGTCGTCGAAGACGGCGCGGATCTCGACGTCCGTCATCGGCGCGTCGCGCGTAACCAGGGCGCGCAGCGCCGCCCGTCCCGCTTCGAAGGAGAGCGGCGCCGTCTCCCACGAGGCGCGGCGGCCGACATCCGCCTCGTCGAGGGCGGTCGGCAGCGCGCGCGCGATCAGGCGCGCCGTCTCCTCGGGCTGCTCGCGCGCCGCCAGCGCGATCAGCCCGGCATCCTGGATGCCGCGCCGGATCGCCTTGAGGCGGATGGAGGGGAACACGGCGTCGCTGCCGAGGGACGACGCCGCGAACTTCCCCTGCTGGCGGCCGGGATACAGCAGGATGCCGTCGCCCAGCGAGGAATCGCCGTCGGCGTTGTGGAAGCTCTCGGCGGTGACGAACGGATCCACCGGGCCGTGGCCGCCGCGATAGTCGTCGTTCCAGTAGATCGACTCCCAGTAGAACCAGCGCTCGATCGCCATCGTCGCCGCGATCCAGCCGTTCGCGATCAGGCCACGCGGATCGGCGTCCAGCGTCACGGTGCCGGTGCGGGGCAGGATCCCGTTATAGATGAAGGCCCGGCGCCCCGAGGCGCGCGCCTCCGCCGTCGTGCCCCGAGCGAACTTCTGGGCCGATAGCATCGCGATGTCGACGGCCTGCTGGCCGGGCGGGTCGTCGCAAGTCTGCGCGACCGCGATCGGCCGCGGCGGCGGGTGCGCGGCGAAAGCCTGCTTCCACTCGCCGGCGCGCGGGCTCGCGCAGGTCTCGTCGATCGCATACAGGAACAGGTCGGGTCCCATGGGCAACCGCGCCGCCATCGCATCGACGCGCGACAGGACGTGGGCCATCGGCGCGCGCAACGCCCCGTAGGCCCCCAGCGCGACGACCGCGGGCGGCCGGCCGACGCCCGGGCCGTGGTACCCGGCCGCCTCGGTGAACAGCGTGCCGTCGTAGACGGCCGCCAGCCGATCGACGTGCGCGACCTGGCTGAGCTCGGCCAGCGCATCGACATGGTGCGCGTGCAGCAGCTGCCACAGCTGGCGCTCGACCGCGGCGGAGGCGGCGCCCACGAACATCGGCAGGCGCTCGGCTTCGTAGAAGGTGAACGCGCTGGCCGCGCGAAACGGCAACGGCGTCGGCGGCACATCGATCGCGATCGTGAACCGCGCGAGCACGCCGCCGTCCGCCTCCAGCGTGGCGGCGCCCTGGTAGCGGCCCGGCGGAGCGCCGTCGGGCACCTGGACGTCGACCCAGAACGTCCCGGTGGCACCGCCGGGAACGGCGGCCGCAGGCGCGACCGGGCGGAGGTCGATCGAGGCCGGCACGAGCGCGTCGGGGACGTCACCCAGCATCGCGGCGTCGGACGGCCGCGCGCCCGGCCGCCAGCCCAGCGATTCCGCCGGCGCCCGTTCGTTGCGCGAGCGGACGCCGATGCGGCGGTAGTGCTCGCGGAACACGGCGGTCCCCAGACGCGCCCCCGCCGGCCCGACGAGCTCGGCCAGCGCGAGCGCCGTCGCCTGCACGGGCGCGTCGCCCGCGACCACGACAACCTGAAAGCCGATCGTCTCTCCGCGCAGCGCCGCGCGCGTCACGACACCGCCCGCCGGTGGAAGCGCCTGGCCCAGGCGCCGCGCCTCGGCGACGTCCGCCCGCCGCAACCGGACGTCGCCGTCGACGACCAGGACGTTCGGAGCCGCCGCCGTCGCCGCTCCCGCCGCGCCCGGGGGCGCGAGCGCGCACGCGACGAGGAAGACACCCGGCAGCCGTCGCACCAGCGCCTAATCCTCCGCGATCCGCGCGATCCGGATCTGGATCAGGCTGATCGTGAAGATGATGAGCGCGATCACCCAGCCGACGGCGGAGCCGAGCCCCAGGTCCCCCGTGTGAAAGCCCATGAAGTTGAGATAGGTGATCAGGGTGAGGCCCGCGTTCTTGGCGCCGAAGCCGTAACTCTCGGACAGCAGCGTCAGCGGCAGCTCGAACAGCTGGTACGACCCGATCACGGTCATGATCACCACGAACACGACGACGTGGCGCATCGACGGCAGCGTCACGTGCCAGAACACCTGCCAGGCGTTGGCGCCGTCGATCCGCGCCGCTTCCTCCAGGGACTTGTCGACCGTCTGCAGCGCGGCGAGGAAATAGACCATGTTGAAGCCGACCCACAGCCAGAGCGACGCGAGAACGACCGCGAGCCTGATCAGCGGGGGATCCAGCAGCCACTGTTTGTCCAGGCCCCAGTGAAAGAACGCCTGCAGGCCGCGCGGAATCAGGCCGTAACGGGGCGTGAACAGCACCGAAAACAAGATCCCGACCAGCACCTGTCCGACGAAGTTCGGCGAGAAGAAGATCAGGCGGAAGATCCCGCGCAGGCGCGAGCTGCCGCCGTTGAGCAGCAGGGCGAGGCCCATCGCCAGCGGCAACTGCACGCACACCGACACCAGCGCGAAGACCGTGGTGTTGAGCAGCGCCGTATGGAAGTTCGTGTCGTGCAGCAGGAAGCGAAAGTTCTCGAGCCCGACGAACGCGCGGCTGCGTGGCCCGTTGGTCTCGTAGAACGCGAGCACGATCGCGTTCACGAACGGCACGATGAAGAAGATGGATGCCAGCAACACGTACGGCGACAGGAATAAGTACGGTGCGCTTCCCTTGTAGAGGACCTTCCCCGCCGGGCGCTTCATTTGCCCGCCCTCAGCTTGTGCTCGCGATCCGCGTAGCGGCGGACGTCTGTAGCCGCCTCCGCGAGGTTCTTGCGGATCGCCTCCATCAACCCCGCCTCCCCGTATTTCATGTAGTGCTCGGCCGACAGCGAGTAGGCCAGGTTCCGCCGGATGCGCGCGACCGCGTCGACCGGACTCGAATACACGGGCGGCGTCTCGGGCGCCAGCGCCGCGTACGTCTTGCCGATCGGCAGGTTGGACCAGTATGGGTTCGGGCGATCGAACTCCGGCAGGTCCCACGCGTCCTTGAGGCTGGGAAGGATGTTCGTGGCCTGGAAGCGCTTGCCCAGCTCCGGCGTATCGAAGTAGAGGAACTTCGCCAGCTCCCAGGCCAGCGTCGGGTTCTTGGTGCGCTTCATGATGACCAGCCCGGTCCCGCCCCACACCGACGTGCGCCGTCCGCCCGGTTTCCAGGCGGGCATCGGCATCAACGCCATCTTGCCCTTCAGCGACGGCACCTCGTCCTGGAACACCCAGCTGCGCCAGTCGGGCGTCCACTGGAACACCACCAGCCCGTCGATCATCGCCTTGGCGACCGGCTGCCCCCAGCCGCAGTCGTACGCGATCTTCTTCGGTCCGCGCGTCTGCAGGATGTACCAGCGAAACAGCTCGGCGTTGTCCTCGGTGGCAAACGCGACGTTGCCGTCGGCGTCGAAGAACTGACCGCCGCGCTGGAACATCAGCGTGTCCAGGCCCCAGGCGCCGTCGAAGCGCAGGTCGATCATGTAGTGGTCGATCAGCCCATCACCGTCGAAGTCGCGCGAGATCCGCTGCCCCGCCTCGACGAACTTGTCCCAGGTATCCAGCTGCGACACGTCGATCCCCAGCTCGGCGACCAGATCGCGCCGGTAAGCGAGCATCACCGGGTGAACGTCGTGCGGCAGCGCGTACACGCGCCCACGCGCCGACCACAAGCTGAAGCGCGATTCGACCATCCGATCGTAAAGGCGGTCGCGGCGCAGCCAGTCCGTGAGGTCGAGGAGGCCGAAGTCCTCGGCCGGGCCCCGCGTGAAGTAGCCCAGCGAGCCCTCGAATATCTCCGCCAGATCCGGGAGCTCGACGTCCGCCAGCAGCGAGTTCTGCAGGCGCGACTGCAGCGACGCCCAGTGGGCTTGCTGCACCTGCACCTTGACCCCGTGTTCGCGTTCAAAGCGCGGGACCGCCCTTCGATAGGCGTCGTAGTGCGCGTCGCTGTAAGTCACAAGGACCAGATCGGGGCGCTCGCCGTGGCGGCGCGCGATCGCGACGCGAAGCCCGACCGAGACGATCGCGATCACCAGCAGCGCGAAGGGCGCCTTGCCGTACGGGTATTTGTCGATCAGCGACACCCCGCCCGCGTTTCTACTAGAAAACCGCCGTCGGAACGATGGTTTACGGCGGCGAGCGTCTTGTCAGGAGAATCCTGATGGTCAGATTGATCACCTCGACCATGACGGAGGACAGAATGAAGACGATCCAGAACTCGCTGGGAGCCCCTTTCTTGCGTTCACTGGCGCTGGCAGGCGCCTTCGCGCTGATCGCGCCGGTCGCGGCGCGTGCCGAGAGCCCGGCGGGCAAGGCCGGCAACGAGATGGAGAAGAAGGGCAACACCGAGGAGAAGGCCGCCGACGCCGAGAAGGCCAAGGGCAAGAAGATGCAGAAGAAGGGCGAGGCGATGGAGAAGGCCGGCGAGAAGAGCGACAACAAGGCCCAGGAAGAAGCCGGCAAGAAGATGCAGAAGAAGGGCAAGGCGACGGAGAAGTCGGGGGAGGCCCGCCACGAAGCCGCCGAGCAGATGGAGAAGTCCGGCACCGAGGCGGAGAAGGCCGGCGCGAAGGCGGAGAAAGACGCCGCCAAGGCCAAGGCCGACGCGAAGAAGTAAGCGTCGGGCGACTGGCCGCTCCCGCGCGGAGCGCGGGAGTGCGGCCACCTCAAAAAACAACAGTCGCACACCGCGCCTGCGGCGCGGAGCGACTGGCCGCTCCCGCGCGGAGCGCGGGAGTGCGGCCACCTGAAAAAACAACAGTCGCACACCGCGCCTGCGGCGCGGAGCGACTGGCGGCTTGCTCGCCTTCGCGGTTCGATCGAACATGGTTGTCGCATGTCGTCGGCGCTGCGGTTTGTCTTTGCGGCCGCGGCGGCGCTCGCCCTGACGGCGGCGTGTTCGAAGCGCCCCATCCGTTCCACGCCGCAGGACGCGATGGCGCAGGACGCGGCGCTGCCAGACGCGGCGCCGCAGGACGCGATGCCGCCGCAAGACGCGGCGCCGCAGGACGCGGCGCCGCCGCAAGACGCGGCGCCGCAGGACGCGACGCCGCAGGACGCGACGCCGCAGGACGTGATGCCGCATCCGCGCGCGTGCGTGGTCGCGACGCCAACCCAGCCGCCCCCCTTCCCGACCGAGTTTCGCTTTCGCAACGACACGGCCGCGCCGCTGTTTATCACCAAGAGCGGCTGCGTCGGAATCGATTACAGCGTCAGCTCGTGCGCGTCCGGCTTTCGCGATCGGGTGGGACCGACGTTTCATTGCGCCTGCGCGTGCGACGCGGCGTCCTGCACCGGTCCGCTCGCGTGTGGCGCCTGCGCGCCGCCCGAGGGCGTGCTGGTGCCCGCCGGCGATTCGGTCGCCGTCCCCTGGGACGCCATCCAGGTCACCGACGATCAAAAGCCGCGCCCCAACGGGGGGACGCTGTTCTCGTGCGTCCGTTCGCACCCGCTGGAGGCGGCCCGCTACCGGGTGGCCATCCGCGTGTTCGACGACCAGACGGCGGCGGCCGCGGCCATCGGCGGCCGCACGGCGACCCGCGACTTCGAGCTGCCGAGCGCGGGGAACGCGGTCGACGTGCCGCTCGGCGCCACGGCGCTCGACCGCTGCGACCCCGCCCACGACGCCGCCACGCCGATCTGCACGGGGACCGAAGCACGCGACGTGCCGTGCAGCCTGGCGGAGCCGCTCGCCTTCGCGTTCGAAGGTGGATTGGGCGCCTATTTCGACTCGTCGCAGCTGACACCGCCCGTTACCTTTGCGCGGCGGCGCGTGTTCACCTTCAACCCGATGCCCGACCTGAATTGCGCGACGGCGATCCCGCGCTGCGCGCGCGACAGCCGCGTCGTCACGACCTCCGACCTGGCCCGCGTCCTCACCGATCCAGGCGTCGCGTCCGCGTACGCGGGCGGCGTCACGCCCGTATACGGCTACGATTACCGCGCCAACGACGGCGCCATCCTCGTCCTGCGGCGTCCGGACGGAACGTCGCTGGCGATCGGCGGTGAATGCGACAGCTGCGCCCGCCCGCTCACGCCCGCGCTGAAAGCCGTCCCGCCCCTGTTCTCCTTGCTCGAGCAGCAGATGTTCGCCACGCCCGCCTGCTCCGCGTTCGGGCCGGCGTACCGTTACTGACCCGGTCCCTGCACCGCCCGGTGTCCATTCCTTGACACCGAACGAGTGACTCGCGCGCCACACCGGCGTGCGGCATCATGTTTGCTTCGCGAGGTCGTCATGAAAAAGCTCGGCGGGGTGTTGGCAGTGTGCGCGGCGGTCGGCGGTTGCGGGCCGTCGCTCGAGAAATCGAATGCGCCCGCGACGGCGTCAGCGGCGTGCAGGGCGCTGCACGGGGTGAGCGCCACGCGGTCAGCGCGCTGCCTGGGCGGGGCGCAGGCTGACTGGGAGGCCTACATGGCGAGCCAGGACGATTGCGCGGCGTACGACCGACACGTCGCCCAGCACCAGGTTGCATACGTCCCCGCGGGATGGGACGCCTGCGTGGCCGAATATGACGGCCCCTGCGACAAGATGATCAGCAACTGCTTCTACGAGATCCTCCACGGTCTGGTGGCAGACGGACAGCACTGTCAGGATACCGAGGTGTGCGGGACCTACTCCGCGTGCTTCTCGGTCAGCGGCGCGACATGCGGTGAGGTCTGCGTCCGCGCCCCGAAGGAGAACGAAGCATGCGGACTGCACTGCGACAACAGCGGGACGCCGTGTATCGACCTCCCGGTCTGCTTCTTCGATCTGAGCTGCCAGAACGGGATCTGCGCCAAGGTGAAGACCACGGGCGCGGCGTGCGGCGGCGGCGATCCGCTTCCGTGCTCGATCACGCAGCACTGCACGGCCGATCCAGCCGATCCCGCCAGCACCGGCACCTGTCAGCCGCGCGCTCCGGGCGGGCCGTGCCACGTCGACAACGATTGCCCGGGCACCGAGTTCTGCCTGGCGGGCACCTGCACCATACGCCGCGCCCTGGGGCAGAGCTGCGCCGACGCGCCCGAGGGCTGCGTCCCCTGG
>Ga0111539_10012397_pt1 | contig 10688 bp, 8 predicted proteins | sample RhiMethybrSRZTD1_FD_79667 | JGI IMG/M metagenome (GOLD analysis project Ga0111539, IMG submission 79667) | Populus rhizosphere microbial communities from Tennessee, USA - Rhizosphere MetaG P. TD hybrid SRZTD1 (version 2) (version 2) | ecosystem: Host-associated > Plants > Roots > Rhizosphere >... | reverse complement strand
CGGAAGCTGCGGTCGCGGTCGAACACGGGCAGCCCGGACAGCTCGACCTGCAGCCGGCCGCCGTCGACCGGGAAGCCGACGGTCAGGCCGCTCCAGGTCTCGCGCGACGCGATGGCGCGGGCGATCTGCTGTCGCGGGTCGAGCCCGAGTTGAGCCGCGGTGTCGCTCCAGGATTGCGCCAGCGCGGCGGTGGTGTCGCGGCCGATCAGCGCGGTGAAATCCGTCGAGTCGATGATGAAACGGCCATCGGCGTCCATCTGCCAGACGAAGCGCAGTGGCTTGTGGCGTTCGGCTGCGGGCGCGGGCGGCGGTTGGGGCGCCGCTTCCGGGGTGGCGGGCGGCGCGGCCGCAGGCTCGGCCGGCGCGGTGGCGACCGGCGGTTCAGCTGCGACGGTCGGCGGCGCCGCGGCGGCTTGCGATGCCACGGCGGTCGGCATCAGCATCAGCACGGTCGCGGCGTCGGCGCCGATCCGTTCAATCGTGATCTCGCCGGCATTGGAGAAGCCATGGCTGCGTCCGCTGGCCAACGCGGTGGCTGCGAGCTGCGAGACGCCCAGCGCGCTGAAGCTCTGCAGTCCGCGCAACCGCGCGGTCGCGGCCGGCGTCGCGTGGATCAGGGTGCCGTCCGGCGTGAACATCGCGACGGGCTCTTCGCAACCGGCCAGCAATCGCGCGACGCGCTGTTCGAGCGTGAGCGCCGGACCTGAGGCTTGGGTCGCCACCACCAGGATCGCGGCGGTGCGGTCGGTCAGCGTCACCCGCGTGCAGGCGCACACCAGAGCACCGCCGAACCGGCCGCCGAAACCGCGCAGCCGTTCGAGGCGCGGCGCCGCGCCGTAGCGCAGCGTGCCGGCGAGCCGCGCGATCTGCAGCGCGGCGGTGCCTTTCGGATCGATCGTGTAATCGGTCAGCGTCGGCGCGCCGAACACCGCGGCGGCGATCGGGTTCGCCCACAACACGCGCGTACCATCGACGCTCCACAGCCACACCGGCGTCGCACTCGTGGCGTGCGCGGCGAGCCGCGGATCGCGCAGATAGACGAGGCTGGAACTGATCTCACCCATCCCGCGTTTCGTCCCCCAAGACGCAGCGTCAAACGGCTGGATTTTATTGAAATTGTAATAGGCCCGGCCGGCCGCGGCGTCCACGCTGCGGCGTGGTTACGCACCAGAGGAACCGGACTAACCTTAATCTCGCGGGCGGGGCGGCGAACGCGGCGCACGTCATCGATAACGGGCAAAGGGGGTCGTCAGGGAGGTTAACGTGGCCGAATCATCCGCACCGAAATTCGAGGTTCCGTCCGAAATGCGCAGCTTCGCGGAGCAAAGCTTCGAGCAGGCGCGCAAGGCGTTCGACAGCTTCTTTTCGGCGACCCAGCGCGCGATGTCGAGCTTCGAGGGCCAGGCCGCGGCCGCCCAGGCCGGCGCCAAGGACATCCAGCACAAGGCGGTGAGCTACGCCGAGCGTAACATCGCAGCCTCATTCGAGTTCGCCCACAGACTGCTGCAGGCGAGCACGCCCGACGAGGTCGTCCGATTGCACGCCGAGCACGTCAAGGCACAGATCGAGAGCCTGTCCGAGCAGGCCCGCGAACTTGGCCGGACCGCGACCCTGAACCACGGCAAGCCGCGGCAATAGACCCGTCGGGTTCCCAAAATCGGGCGGCTTTCCGGCCTTCCCTGGGCTTTTTTGTGCGTTGCAAAATTTATGTTGCAATGCAATATAAAGTCACCTATATTGCTTTTGGACGATCCCGCCGAAGGCCCTCGCGGCCGCTCCGGCGGGTCCCTTCACCGATAGACGCTCGGGCCGACAACAGTGGCGGCGGCACCGGGCATTTGGGAGAGACCGCCACCAGGGATGAGTGCCATGGCAGAGGCCACCGTGACTGCGACCAAGCCGAAGGCGAGGCCGAGCGCCGCGCCGACCAGCGACGAGAAATTTACCACCCCGGGCTTCGACATTCCGAAGTTCGAACTGCCGAAGTTCGAGATCCCCAAGCTCGAGGTCCCGGCGGCGTTCCGCGAGTTCGCCGAGAAGGGCGTCACCCAGGCCAAGGACAACTGGGAGAAGCTCAAGGCGGTCACCGAGGAAGCGACCGACGTGCTCGAGGACAGCTACTCCAAGGCGTCCAAGGGCGCGACCGACTACAGCCTGAAGCTGATCGAGGCCGGCCGCACCAACGCCAATGCGGCGTTCGACTTCGCCGCCAGCCTGCTGACCGTGAAGTCGGTCGCCGAGGCCATCGAGCTGTCGACCGCGCATGCCCGCAAGCAGTTCGACACCTTCACCGAGCAGACCAAGGACCTCACCACGTTCGCCCAGAAGGTCGCGACCGAGACGGTCGAGCCGATCCGCGACGGCGTCACCAGCGCCTTCCGCAAGGTCGCCTGATTTTTCGACCGCGAACTGACTGATCAAGCCCGGGCCTTGGCCCGGGCTTTTTTGTGCGCCGGCGTGCGAATTCGCCCGTTAATGACGGGACCTAACCGCGCGGCCGCGCTGCTTGCCAAACCGGACCCGGGGTCCTAATTTCCGGCCACATCACGTGCAGCTGTAGCTCAGATGGTTAGAGCGCCGGTCTGTGGAACCGGAGGTCGGTGGTTCGAAGCCACCCAGCTGTACCATCTTTTTTCAGCGCGCCGCCCCGCGATCCCCGCTCAAGACTGAATCCGGCACCGGCATCATCGCCAGGCCGAACAGCGCGACCTGCTCGCGTCGGATTACCACGGTCGGCACTTTTTCCAGCCGCGCCTGCATCGGGCCCTTGCGGATGAACTCGGCGCGGAACGCGGCGGCGTCGGCAAGCGGCGCCCAGGCGGTGGCGACGCTGCCGCAGAAATAGACCCCGCCCCAGGCCGCGAACGCGAGCGCGAGATCGCCGGCGACGCGCCCCAGCACCAAAGTCAGCAGTTCGAGGGCGCGCGCCGCAATCGCGTCTTCGTTGGCGCGGGCGAACACCTCCGCGGCGTCGGCGATGGCGTGGGCGCGCTTGTTGAGCGCGCCGGCAACGCGGCCATAAAGCTCGACCACCCCGCCGCCCGACAGCACGTCTTCGATCGACGCGCCCTTCGGCGCGATCTCAATTCCATCGATCGCGAGCGGCCCGAGCGTCATGTGGCCGGCCTCGCTCGGGTTGTTGATCCAGCCGCGGTCGCGGCATGCCGCGCTCGCCGCGCCAAGCCCGGTGCCGACATTGAACGCCAGCATGGTTCGCCGCTCGGGCCGCACCGGCGCAAGACGGCCGATCGCGGTCCAATCCTCCGCACCGAGATGCGGCAAAGCCGCCGCCACCGCCTCGAGATCGTTCACCACGGCGACCGGTACGCCGGCCAGCGCGGCCGCGACCTCGGCGCGGTCGATGGTCCAGGCATAGTTGGTCAGCGTGACCCGGCCGTCATCGACCGGTCCGGCCGCCGCAACGGCGCAGGCTTCGACGACGGCGCGATTCTGTCCTTCGAGATAGTCGGTCAGCGCGGCGACAAACGACACGCAGTCGGCAACCCGGCGGGTCTCGATGCGCTGCAATGCGCCGCTTCGGTCCGCCAGCGCGAAGCGCACATTGCTGCCGCCGACATCGGCAACCAGCCGCCGGGCCGTCAGGCTGCCTGGCATTGGGTGACGCGACTCAAGGCCTCGAGGAACTGCTCGCGCCAATGCCTGACGTCGCGGGCCCGCACCCGCGTCAACAATGCGCGGTGGCGCTCCGAGCGTTCGGCGAATGACATGTTCAGGGCGCGCTGCATGGCGTTGGCGACGTCATCCACGTCGTACGGATTGACCACCAGCGCCTCCTCGAGGTCCTCGGCGGCGCCGGCAAAGCGCGACAGAATTAGCACGCCGGGATCGTCGTCGTCCTGCGCGGCGACGTATTCCTTGGCCACCAGGTTCATGCCGTCGCGCAGCGGCGTCACCAGGCCGGCCTTGCTGCCGCGAAACAGCGCCGCCAACGTGTCGCGCGGGATCGAACGGTGGATGTAGCGCACCGGCGTCCAGTCGAAATCGCCGTATTCGCCGTTGATCGCGCCGGAGAGGCCTTCGAGCTCCTGGCGGATCTCGGCATAGGCCGGGACCTCCTCGCGGGTTGGCGGCGCGATCTGCATCAGCGTCACGCGCTTGACATTGTCGGGATGCAGCTCGAGCAGCCGGCGGAAGGCGCGCAACCGGTCCGGCAGGCCCTTGGTGTAGTCGAGCCGGTCGACGCCGATAATCTGCATGCGGTTGAGCGTGCGCTGCGCCAGCCGCTGGATCTGTGCCTCGGCCTCGGGCGTGTGCGCCATCTCCCGGATGCTGTCGACGTCGATGCCGATCGGGAAGCAGCGCGCAACGATGCTGCGGCCGAACGCCGAGATCTGGCCGTTCGGCCCGATCTTGCCGTTGGCCTGTTCGACGACGTAGCGCTGGAAGTTGGCGGTATCCTGCGAGGTCTGGAAGCCGACCACGTCATAGGCAAACAGCGCCTCGATCAGCCAGGCATGGTCGGGCACCGCGACCAGCACGTCGGGCGGCGGGAACGGAATGTGCAGGAAGAAGCCGATCGGGCCGCGCACGCCGCGGCTGCGCAGCTCCGAGCCCATCGGGATCAGGTGGTAGTCGTGCACCCAGACGAGGTCCTGCCGGCTGATCAGTTTGGCGAGGTGCGCGGCCATCTTGGCGTTGACCCGCCGATAGCCGTCCAGGAACGCCGATTGATAATCGAGGAGGCCCAGCCGGTAATGCAGCGAGGGCCACAGCACCCGGTTGGCGTAGCCGAGGTAGTAACTCTCGTAGTCGCTGCGGCTGAGCGGCATGGTCACCGTGGTGACCTGCTCGTGCCGGACCAGATTTGGCTGCGGCTCACCGTTGTCATCAACGACGTTGCCGTCCCAGCCGAACCACAGGCCGCCGCGCGACTTCAGCGCATCGCCGAGCGCGACCGCCAGTCCTCCCGACTGGGCGGTCGATTCCAGATCGGCGACGCGGTTGGAGACGACGACCAGCCTGCTCATACGACCGTCTCCCAGCCGCGGGACAGCCGCATTGCGCCGTTGACGATGCCGACCATGGAGTAAGTCTGCGGAAAATTGCCCCAGGCCTCGCCGGTCCTGATGTCGGTATCCTCCGACATCAGGCCGAGGTGATTGCGGGTCCGTAGCAGCTCCTCGAATGTCTCCCGCGCCTCGCCGCGCCGGCCGATCCGCGCCAGCGCGTCGATCCGCCAGAACGCGCAGATGTTGAACGCGGTCTCGGGTGTGCCGAAATCGTCGGCCTCCTCGTAGCGCATGACATGAGGGCCATGCGCCAAGACCTGCTCAATCCTCTCCACGGTCGCGATGAACCGCGGATCATCCGGGGCGATGAAGCCGACTTCGCCCATCAGCAGCACACTGGCGTCAAGATGCGCACCCTCGAAGCTCTCAACAAAGGCCTGCCGCTTTTCGGACCAGGCGCGCGCCAGGATCACGTCGCGAATGGTCCTGGCCCGCTCGGCCCAGAATTGCGCCCGCTCGGATTGCCGCAGATGTGCGGCGATCTTTGCGAGGCGATCGCAGGCCGCCCAGCACAGAACACTGGACGACGTGTGAATGCGGGCGCGGGATCGAAGTTCCCAAAGCCCGGCGTCAGGCTTGTCATACAGATGGAATGCGCGTTCGCCCAGGACCTCCAAGCGAGTGAAATCGGAGGCGCCGGGCCGCATGAACAGACGATTGTCGAAAAACGCCGGCGCTGCGCCCAGAATTAGGTTGCCGTAAGTGTCATGCTGGAAGTGCTCATATGCTTGGTTCCCGACTCGCACCGGGCCCATGCCGCGATAGCCGGGCAGATGATCGAGGCAGCCTTCGATCAGCTTGCGCTCCAGCGCGATCCCGACCACCGGCTGGATGTGACCGCGTTGCGCGTCATCGACGATGTTCATGATCCAGCGGAAATAGTTTTCCATCGTCCGCACGGCGGCCAGGCTGTTGAGCGCGCGCACAACGAAGAAGGCGTCGCGCACCCAGCAGTAACGGTAATCCCAGGTGCGGCCGCTGTTGGGCGCCTCCGGGATCGAGGTGGTCATGGCGGCGACGATGGCGCCGGTCGGCTCATAGCTGCAGATCTTCAGCGTGATGGCGGCGCGGATCACCGCGTCCTGCCATTCCAACGGCAGCGCCAATCGATGTGTCCAGTTGCGCCAATAGGCGGCGGTGCTGTCGCCCAGCGTGCGGCTGGCCTCGGCGGGTCCTTCGGACAGCGTCTCGTCCGGTCCGAGGATCAGATGGACCGGCTCGTTGATCTGAAACGCCGTCTCCTCGAGCAGATAATCGATCGGCGCGTCTGTGGTGAGCCGCAAAGTGATCCGGTCGCCGATGTAGCGCACGTGGTTCGAGCCATACGTGATCGACGGCGCATGCTTTCCGTAACCGAACCGCGGCTTCACCCGGATGCGCAGCCGCGGATTGCCGTGAAGCGGCACGATGCGGCGCACCAGCATCTGCGGCCGGTAGGCGCGATCCCGGGTGTAGAAGCGCGGGCAGAAATCGGTGATCTCGACCGCCCCGCCCTGGCCGCGCAACGTGGTCTTGAGGATCGCAGTGTTGTCGAGATAGCTCTGCGCGCTGCCGGTTTGGCCGTCGATTTCGATGGAGAACACGCCGTCGTCAGGCGCCTCGCGCGGCGCGCCAAGCAGCGCATGGAAGATCGGGTCGCCGTCGAAGCGCGGCAGGCAGCACCATACGATGCGTGCCTGGCGGTCGATCAGCGCGCTGATGCAGCAGTTTCCGATCAGGCCCAAATCGAGATTGCTCACTGCGCTGGACCTCCCAGCTTCCCCGGCAGCGCCCGCAGCCAGGCCAGGAACTGGCCGATGCCCGGGGCGCAATAGGTGGCGTGCGTCAGGCCCGGCCCGATCTTGATCGAAATGCCGTTCTTGGCGTTGACGAACATGAAGGCGTCCTCGTCGGTGACGTCGTCGCCGGCGAACACCGCGCGACGCCCGAGAAACGGCGCCTCCTTGAGATAGTCGGCGATTGCGGCGCCTTTGTCGCCGGCGATCGCCTTGGCCTCAATCACCATCTTGCCACGCTTGAGTTCGGTGCCCGGCAGCCCCGCGACGGCGCTTTCCATCGCTGTGATGCAGGCGGTTTCGAGCTCGGGGCGGGACCGATAGTGCAAGGCCAGCGCGCCGTATTTGCGCTCCAGCAACAGGCCCGGATGCTGCGCGATCAGCGACGACAGCGCGCGGCTGACCGCCTCGGCGAGTCCGATGTTGATCGCCGGCGCGTACATGCGACCGCGCGCGTCGCGCCGGGTGAGGCCGTGGACGCCGGCCACCGGCAGATGCAGCGGTGCCAGGAAACGGTCGACCGTGGTGATCTCGCGTCCCGTGATGATCGCGAGCGCGCCGGACAAAAGCTGGCTCAGCTCCACCAGAGCCTGCCGCGTCGCAGGATCGAGCTTGACCTCATCGGGGCGGTCGGCGATCGCGACCAGCGTGCCGTCGAAATCCAGGAATAGGGCAATCTGATCGCGATCGCTGAGGTCCGGCAGAGTCATATGATTTGGTTCGATATTCGCGGGCTGCGCGGCGAAAATTCCGCCGCGATCAGCCGGACTTGGGCCATGGCCTGGGCCATGGGGTCGGATTAATCGAGGCTGACTCATCTTGCGCGCGAAAGAGTCAACGCCGTGGCGGCGATTTGGTTCGCGGCCAAAAACGACTGTCGGGCGCCAATTGTGACGGATTCTCAAATGCGAACCGCCCCGCCGGTGTTCCGGCGGGGCGGTCTGCCAGAGCTGCGATCAGCTCAGCTACGTCACGAGCCGCGAGCGTTGCGCGTCGATCAGTAGCGCTGGCTGATGTACTTCGGAGCCTGACCGTACGCCTTGAGCGGAGCGACATGCGGCGGGACCGGGCAATCGCAGTCCTTGATGTCGCGCACGACGCCGGGGATTTCACGCTCCTCGACGACGCGCTTACGCTCGGTGTTGTACTTGTGCTCCACGAGGTTGACGACGGTATTGACGTGCTTGTTGTCAACGTTCCGCTTGGTCAGAACGAGCTCCTTCTCGATGATGGTATGGTTGTGCTGAACCGTACCAATGTTCCGGGTCTCGTTCTCGTGGATGATCAGGTGGTTGGTCTCGATCAACCGCTTGGACGGCACCACGCTTTGGGTCTCGATCACGCGAGAGTGGTCGATATCCCGGGTCTTCTTGACCACCTCCTGGCTGTCGTAGTTCCTCGGAGGCGGGCACTTGTGGCAGTCGTGACGGTAACCAGGGCCAGGGCCGGGGCCGTAGACATTGCCAGCCACAGCCGGGCTGGAGGCCGCCAGCACGATTGCCAGCAAAGCCCCCGTAGACACTGTGAGGTACTTCATCAAACGCTCCCTTTTCGACGCGGCTCAGCCCGCGTACGTGACTGGTTCAGAACCTGGGCTGAACCTCCCCATTGGCCTCCTCACAGTGGGGGCGACGCTAGCGGGGATTTTAGGGCTTGTTAACCAATCTTTTTTACCAAGTAAGCCTTTGGAATTAAGACAGAAATTGTGTTTCAAGATGAAACAAATCGCATTCGTTTTGGAATTGGCCTTTCACGATTTTTGACGGCGAAAATGAGGCGCCGAAACGCCAGCATCCATCATGCTTTGCGCGGCATCGCGTGAAACACGCGAGGTGATCGGTTTGCGCTACTGCTCGACCTTGATGCCGGCTCTGGCGACCAATTCCTTCACGCCGGCGATCTCTGCGACAAGACGCGCAGCCAGTTCCTCCGGCGTGCCCGCGACGATCATGTAGCCGGCGCGCCGCGCGGCCTCCTGTGCGTCGGGGCGCGCCATCGCGGCCTGCGTCTCCTTGAGCAGGCGCGTCAGAATCTCCTTTGGCGTGCCAGCCGGCGCGAACAGCGCATTGAAGGTGTCCGAAACGAAGCCCGGATAACCGGACTCGATCATGGTCGGCACGTCGGGCAGGGAGAACCAGCGCTGGGCGCCGGTCACCGCCAGCGCGCGGATGGTGCCGGACTTGATCAGCGGCTCGACCGGCGCCAAAGCCACCGAGCCCAGCTGCACGGTACCTGCCACCACGGCTTGCGTCGCGGGGCCGCCGCCGCGGAACGGCACGTGAACGATGTTGATATCGGCGCGCAGCTTCAACTGCTCGCCCGTGAGATGCGACTTGGTGCCGACGCCGGGCGAGGCGTAGTTGAATTTATCGGGCTCCGCCTTGGCCTTGGCGACCAGATCGGCAATCGACGTGATGCCGGAGTCCGGCCGCACGAACAGCACGTTCGGTGCGTTCACCAGCTCGGAGATCGGCACGAAATCCTTGATCGGATCGTATGGCAGGGTCGGAAACAGGCCGGGGTTCACGGCGATCGCCGTTGACGTCAGCATCAGCGTGTAGCCGTCCGGCTTGGCACGGGCCACCAGCGCCATGCCGATGTTGCCGCCGGCGCCTTGCCGGTTGTCGACGATGACGTTCTGACCGAGCGACTGCGACATCGAGGTCGCGAGAATCCGCGCGATGATGTCGGTCGGGCCGCCGGCCGGGAACGGGACGATCATGATGATCGGCCGCTCCGGATATTCGGCTCGCGCGGGCGTGAGGCCGAGCACGAGGCTCAACACGGCGGCAGCGACGGCGGTCAGACGAGGCATGGCATTCTCCGCGGGCAGGGGTCGATCCTAAAGGCGTCATCGAGCAAAAACCAAGCGTTGTGGCGGATGCAGATCTGGGCTCCGGGTGCGACCGACCGTCTCGGCAGCGCGCGGCCGCCGGTGTAGGCTAAGGTCGGTTTCGAATGACCAGCGATCGGTGATGACCATGAATGCTCCGACCCCGCAACAACTGGCGCAGTCCGGTTCGCTGGAGGAACTCTACGGCCATCTCGGGCAGATCAATGTCGGGCCGGGCTGGGCCAAGAAGACGCCGTCGCTGTGGCCCGAGCCGAAGAAGAATTTCCGCGCGCACCGCTGGAGCTACGCCCAGGCCAAGGGCGCGCTCGATGCCGCGGGGCGGCTGATCAACACCGAGCTCGCGGAGCGCCGCAATCTGGTGCTGCACAATCCGGCCGGCGACTACGCCACCTCGCGCACCATCGTCGCGGCCTATCAGATGATCATGCCGGGGGAGACCGCGCGCTCGCACCGCCATACGCCCAATGCGCTGCGCCTGGTGCTCGACGCCGAGCCCGGCGCCTATACCATCGTCAATGGCGAGCGCTTGTCGATGCTGCCGGGCGATGTGGTGCTGACCCCGAACTGGTGCTGGCATGGCCACGGCAATGACAGCCGCGGCTCGGCCTATTGGCTCGACGTGCTCGACGTGCCGCTGGTGCAGCTGCTGGAGCCGATGTTCTTCGAGCCGCATCCCGAGGAGTTCGAGACCGAGGTGACGGTGCCGAACAATTCACCGATGCACTTCGCCTGGGCCGATACGCAGCGCCGGCTGGCCGAGGCCGAGGCGAACAACGGCTCCCGCCCGGTCGAGATCGCGCTCGGCGATCCCGCGCTCGACACCATGGCGCTGTCGATGCTCAGGCTCAAACCCGGCGCCGGCACGCCGCCGCGCAAGCAGATGGCCAACAACGTGTTCGGCGTGGTCGAGGGCGAGGGTACGACCGAGGTCGAGGGGGAGACGCTGTCCTGGAAGCGCGGCGACGTCGTGGTGGTGCCGGCCTGGCAGTCGCACACCCACCACAGCAACGATGGCGCGGTGCTGTTCCG
>Ga0111539_10012395_pt1 | contig 10688 bp, 13 predicted proteins | sample RhiMethybrSRZTD1_FD_79667 | JGI IMG/M metagenome (GOLD analysis project Ga0111539, IMG submission 79667) | Populus rhizosphere microbial communities from Tennessee, USA - Rhizosphere MetaG P. TD hybrid SRZTD1 (version 2) (version 2) | ecosystem: Host-associated > Plants > Roots > Rhizosphere >... | reverse complement strand
CCGCGCAACTCGCAAAGCTCGCTGCCGCTCTGCGCGTGGATATCGGCGAGCTTCTCACTGAAAACACAGCGGCGGCCGCACCTGCGGCGGTCTCGAACCTGCTCTGCCTGACGCAACAAGCGGACAGTCCCGGCATGGTACGTCTCCAGATCGACCAGTCCGTTCCCGGTGAGGTGGCCTCCCGGATTCTCGAAATCCTGCTGCAAGCTCGCAAGGATTCGGGAGAGCCGGAACTTCCCTGGCCCGGTGTGTCGAAGCGGAAACCTCGCAAAGCCCGAGCGCTTGGATCTGCATCAGAGCAATCCGGAACGCTGGCAGATATATTGCTCCCCCGCACACCTCAACCGCCTGAACATGCGCGTCAGATACTTCGGCTCGACGGACCGCCACATCGTCCCGTCAATGGCTCGACGGGTGCCGAATGATGCCGGAAGAACACATGCGCCCCGTTCAGCACGATGAATCTGAAACCCCGCAGCCCAAGGTCATGCATCTGCATGCAGAGCGGCAACTCGATGATTGTTCGAAAATGGCTTGCGACGATTGTGCTGCGCTCATAGGGAAACCCGCTCGCGTTGAACCGCATTCCGCCCTCTATGGCGAACGAGCGCGCGTTCGCAGCGACGGAATACTGGCGCATTTCAAATGCCGCATCTGCGGCACTCTGTGGGAGCGTTTCGAAGCGAACAAGTACTTCAAACGAGAGCCGCAGGTCTGGACGCTGCGCCCGGTGACGAACCAGAGCGTCTGGGCAAGCGCCAAGGTAAAAGCTGTGCGCCGCTGATACTCGGTTCACTTTCGGCGTGCAGCATTGCTTGCGCCGACGCGCCCAGCAGCACCCGAGAAAAAGCAACCGCCGAGACAGATCGGCAAGACGAATGGTCGGGGTGAGAGGATTCGAACCTCCGACTCCTGCGTCCCGAACGCAGTACTCTACCAGGCTGAGCTACACCCCGATTGGCAGCGAGATTTCAGTCCGTCAGCGTCGGGTGGGGAAGCGCCGGTTGGAGCGGCTGGAATGCTGACGTGATCGCGTGAACGTCAGAACGTCCGCGTGACCGCGAAATCGGCCAATTGTAACAGATAATCTCGATAGCTCGACTGCGGCAACACCGTGAGCGCCGCGCATGCGGTGCGTGTTTCCGACTGTGCCTGTGCACGCGCGTACTCGAGCGCTCCCGACGCGCGAATCGCGTCCAGAACCGCATCGAGGTCGTCCAGTCCGCCGGACTGAATCGCCCGTCGAACGAGTGCGGCCTGCCCCGCTGTCCCATGCTTCATCGCATAGATCAACGGCAGGGTGGCCTTGCCCTCCGCGAGGTCGTCGCCCACGTTCTTGCCGATGACCGCATGGTCGCCCGAGTAATCGAGGACGTCGTCGATCAGCTGGAATGCGGTACCGAGATGCGCACCGTACGCCGCCATCGCCGCTTCGGCAGCATCGCCGGCCCTGCCCAGGATCGCGCCCAGGCGGGTGGCGGCCTCGAAGAGCTTCGCGGTCTTGTAGCGGATCACCTGCAAGTAGCCCTGCTCGTCGAGGTCCGCGTTGTGGCAGTTCATGAGCTGCAGCACTTCGCCCTCGGCGATCACGTTCGTCGCATCCGCCAGCACGCGGAGCACTTTCATGTTCTCCACCGAAACCATCATCTGAAAAGCGCGCGAGTAGACGAAGTCTCCGACCAGCACTGCCGCCGCGTTTCCGAACAGCGAATTGGCGGTCGGCCGGCCGCGCCGCAGCCCGGACTCGTCGACGACGTCATCGTGCAGGAGAGTCGCCGTATGGATGAACTCGATGACCGCCGCGAGCTCGTGGTGATGACGGCCCTCGTAGCCCGTCGCGCGGGCGGCAAGAATCAGCAGCACCGGGCGTAGCCGCTTACCGCCGCCGCCGATGATGTAGTCAGCGATCTGCCGGATGAGCACCACATCCGAATGCAGGCGATCACGAATGACCTGATCGACCGCACGAAGATCGTCGGCAATGAACTCCCGGAGAGCTTCTATCGTCACAGCGGATACAAAAGGTGGGATGCTATCGTCACGAAGATCTGATCGAAACCGCTTGGCAGATGGTTCTAAGCCGTTGAAAACGGGGGGCTAAAGGCCGGACACGCCGCGATTATACTTTGACTCGCCCCTTCTGTTTTTGTAGAATGCTCGGTTTTCTCAAGCACCAATCGAGTAAGGGTTCGCCATGTATGCGGTCATAAAAACCGGTGGCAAGCAATATCGCGTGAGCGCCGGGGAGAAACTCAAAATAGAACAGATACCGGCGGACATCGGCACCGAGATCGTGCTCGACCAGGTGCTCTTCGTCGGTAGCGGCGAGGACGTCACGATGGGCACGCCGCTCGTGAGTGGTGCGTCCGTGACCGCCAAGGTCGTTGCCCAGGGACGGGGCGAGAAGGTCCGCATCTACAAAATGCGACGGCGCAAGCATTACCGGAAAACCCAGGGACATCGCCAGAACTTTACGGAGATCGAAATCGTGGGCATCGGTCCGTCGGCTGCACAGGACTCCGGCGCGAATGTCTCTTCGGAAAACGCTGCTGCAGATCAGCAGGCTTAAAAGGGCTCGGATATGGCACACAAGAAAGCAGGCGGAAGCTCGCGTAACGGCCGCGATTCGCAGGCGAAGCGCCTGGGCGTCAAGGCGTTCGGTGGTGAAGTCGTGACGGCGGGAAGCATCATCGTGCGTCAGCGGGGCACGCAGACGCATCCCGGCGACAACGTCGGAGTCGGACGCGATCACACGCTCTTCGCGAGAGTCACGGGCCGCGTCGAATTTTCGCAGCAGGGCTCGGCCAACCGCAAAACCGTGAGCGTCGTGCCCGCCTGACGCTCCGCAGCCGCCAGCACTGAAGCCCTGTTCGCGCGACAGGGCTTTTTCGTTTGTGGGGCGGCTCGCAACGTCCAGGGCAGGCAGGCAGCGCCCGTTCATATGAAATTCATCGATGAAGCCGTAATCGAAGTGCACGCCGGCAAAGGCGGCGATGGCGTTGCGAGCTTTCGGCGCGAGAAGTTCGTCCCGCGCGGCGGGCCTGACGGCGGAGACGGCGGGCGTGGCGGCAGCATCTTTGCGATCGCCGACCGCAACATCAACACGCTGATCGATTACCGCTATGCGCGCATTCACCGTGCCAGAAACGGTGAGAAAGGTCAGGGCTCCGATTGCTACGGCCGTTCCGCCGAAGATATCGTGCTGCGGGTCCCGGTCGGCACGGTCATCTCCGACTTCGAAACCGGCACCGTGATCACCGATCTTGCGGAGCATGAGGCGCGCGCGCTGCTCGCGAAGGGCGGACGGGGCGGACTGGGCAATCTCCACTTCAAGTCGAGCACGAACCGCGCGCCGCGGCAATTCACGCGCGGCGAACCCGGCGAGAGCCGGAAACTCACGCTCGAGCTCAAGGTGCTCGCGGACGTCGGGCTGCTCGGCCTCCCGAACGCCGGCAAATCGACCTTCATCCGCGCGGTCTCGGCGGCACGCCCGAAGGTCGCCGATTATCCGTTCACCACTTTGCATCCGAATCTGGGTGTGGTGCGCGTCGACGAGCGCCGGAGTTTCGTGATCGCGGACATCCCGGGCCTCATCGAAGGTGCAGCGGAGGGCGCGGGGCTGGGGCATCGCTTCCTGCGACACCTCGCGCGCACGCGACTGCTGCTGCACCTTGTCGATATCGTGCCCGCCGACTCCGAACGAGATCCGGTCAGGGAGGCGAAGGCAATCGTCGCGGAGCTCGAGAAGTACGACGAGGCGTTGTATCGCAAGCCGCGTTGGCTCGTGCTGAACAAGATCGACCTGCTGCCGGAAGACGAAAAGGACAAGTACGCGCGCGCCTTCGTGCGGCGGTTGGGGTGGGAGGGCAAAACGTTTATGATCTCCGCGCTCACCGGGCAAGGCTGCCGCGACCTGGTCTACGCCGTCATGGATCACCTCGAATCCGAACAGACGGACATCGAACAAGCGCCGGCGGTCGCCGCGCCAAAGCCCGCAACCGTGCGGCGCTCCGGGGCAAAGCGCACCGGCAGCGCGTAAGGGTCCGCGAACATTCGGCATGCGTTCGGTCGTCAAAGGCGCGAAACGCCTCGTCATCAAGGTCGGCAGCAGCCTCGTCACCAACGAAGGCCGGGGGCTCGACCGTCCCGCGCTGGCCCGTTGGGCGCAGCAGATCGCCGCGTTACGGCTGCAGGGGCGCGAGGTGATCCTCGTTTCGAGCGGGGCTATCGCCGAAGGCGTGCAGCGGCTTGGCTGGAAACGGCGGCCGCGCGCGCTGCACGAGCTCCAGGCTGCCGCGGCGGTCGGGCAGATGGGACTCATCGAGACCTACGAATCCTGCTTTCGCGAGCACGGCCTGCTTACGTCCCAGATCCTGCTCACGCACGACGACCTTGCCGACCGCAAGCGTTACCTCAACGCGCGCTCCACGCTGCGAACACTGCTCGCGCTCGGCGTCATTCCGATCATCAACGAGAACGATACGGTCGCGATCGACGAGATCCGCTTCGGCGACAACGACACGCTGGGCTCGCTCGTGACCAATCTCATCGAAGCCGAAGTACTCGTGATCCTCACGGATCAGCCAGGACTGTACGAACGGGATCCGCGCCGGGATCCGGGCGCACAGCTCGTGGGCGAGGGCCGCGCCGGCGACCCGGCTCTCGAAGCCATGGCCGGCGGCGCGGGCTCGGCGCTCAGCCTCGGCGGCATGCTCACGAAAGTGCTGGCGGCAAAGCGTGCGGCGCGAAGCGGCGCGCATACTGTCATCGCCTCGGGTCGAGAAACGGATATATTGCTGCGGCTTGCAGCAGGTGAGCTCATCGGAACGCAACTCGTCGCCGGGCAGCAGACGATCGCCGCGCGCAAGCAGTGGCTCGCCGATCACCTGCAGGTGCGCGGCCGACTGGTGCTCGACCAGGGCGCAGTCAAGGCGCTGACCGTCGGCGGCAAGAGTCTGCTGCCGATCGGCGTTCACGAAGCGTTAGGCGACTTCGAGCGGGGTGAAGTGGTGAGCTGTCTCGATGAGACGCGCCGCGAGATCGCACGCGGGCTCGTGAACTACAACTCGAACGATACGCGGCGCATCCTGCGCACGCTCTCCACGGAGATCGAAGCGAAGCTCGGCTATGTGGACGAGCCGGAGCTCATTCACCGCGACAACCTGGTGCTGCTTTAGTCAATCAGAACCACACTCGTCTCGGTGAGCGGCGCGCGCCTTATTCTCTATTCTGCAGCACAGGACTGAGCGGCTGGCCGAGTTTCAGCGCGGTGATCACGTCGCGCGGCGCAGGCAGGCTGTAACGCGACGGGCACAGATAATCGCGGTACAGCATCCCGTAATGGGGGGCCGCCGCGTCAGTCGAGGCGATGCGCTTCCATTTCGGATCGCGAGCGCGGGCCCATGTGCCATCGTTGTGGCCGAGCGCATACAGCTTGTGTTCGCGTGTCTCGCAGCGCATGCCTTCGAACGTCACATTGGTAGCGCCGCCGGCCGCTTTGATCACGCTCGTGTAGCGCATGACGCCGTCCTCGCCGCGGGAGATCGAGCTCCCGTCGATGAAGATCTGGTGCCGTCCAGTGCCGCCCACGTCGAACGGTATGAGTGCATCCGGCTTGGGATAGGGTGGGATCTGCGCCTGAATCTCCTTCCAGCCCTTCTTCTCCTGGTCGAAGTCGTCGTCCCAGGCGGCCCACTGGGCGTCAGTCTCGGCCGAGACTGACGCAAGCAGTGCGAGCAGCACGATCGTCCTGGATTTCTCAGCCCGCATAGATGTAGTCGCGTGTGGAGGGCACGCCCAGCCGCCCGTTCGCGAGCGGCTTGCCGGCAAGCACCTGATAGATGGACATCCACCCGCGTTCGAACGCATGAGCGGATCCCGCCATGTAGATGCGCCACACGCGGTAGTTCCTTTCGCCGACGTAGGCAAGCGCCCGCTCGGCATTCGCTTCCAGCCGCTCCACCCAATGCCAGAGGGTGCGCGCGTAATGCGGGCGCAGGCTCTCGACGTCCCAGCTTTCCAGGCCCTGCTCCGACATTTCGCAGATCACGTGCGAGATGTGCGTGAGCTCACCCCCCGGGAAAACGTACTCGTCGATGAACGAGCCGATGTCGCTCCCGAGCTCGCGTTGCTCGGTCGAATTGAGCGTTATGCCGTGATTCATCACGAGCCCGCCCGGCTTCAGCAGGCGAAAGATCTTGCCGAAGTACATCGGCAGATTCCTGCGCCCGACATGCTCGAACATGCCCACGCTTGCGATCTTGTCGTAGGGCTCGCTTTCGTCAACATCGCGATAGTCGAGCAGCTGCACGTCGCACGAGTCGGCGAGATTTTCTTCCTGTATGCGCTGCCGTGCATATTCGTACTGATTCTGCGAAAGCGTGATACCGGTGGCGCGCACCTTGTAATGCTGAGCTGCCCACCGGATCAGAGCGCCCCATCCGCAGCCGATGTCGAGAAAGCGCTCGCCCGGCTTGAGCATGAGCTTGCGGCAGATGTGATCGAGCTTCTGTTCCTGGGCGAGATCGAGCGTATCGTCCGCGCGACGGAAATAGCCGCACGAATACACGCGCCGCGTATCGAGCCACAACCCGAAGAAATCATCGCTTACATCGTAGTGGTGGTGTATCGCCTTACGGTCGAATACGCGCGTGTGACCGATCCATTTCCGCAGCCGCGACCCCGCGAGGCTGCTTGCGCCTGGCGAGCCGGAAAGGGCTTCGCCGAGCCGGATGATCTGGCGCGGCTCGCCTTTCAGGTCGAGCTGCTGCTCGACGTAGTGCCGGGCAAGCTTGCCCATGCTGGGATGAATGAGCGACGTCAGGACCTTCGGCGAGTGGATCGTGACGTCCACATCGGCCGCTCCGTCCGTTGCGACGCGGCGTCCGTCCCACAACGTGATCGAGACTGGCATCTGTAAATCGCGCATCTTGTTCTCGATGCGGCCAAGCAGGGTGTCCTGCTCCATCACCACTCCTCGTGTCTTGCGGCCATCGTCAGTGCTGGCGCCGGTGTTCGAAACTCGTCAGGCGAGGTCCTGGCGCAGCGAATCGGCGAGCGGCGCCTCCAGGACATCGATCGCAGTCGTATAGGCAGGGTGATCGACACCCATCGAGATCTGCGCGCCTCGGAGAAGCGCTTCCCTCACCGCCGGTGCAAATTCGAAGCGCAGAAAATGCACCGACGATGTCTTCTCTTCGTTCTCCCGGTCGAGGTCCTCGTCCGCGATCGCGTACACCCGCGAGCAGCTTTGCGCCTGGACCCACACGCGATCTTCGATGCCGATCAGCTTCGCAAGCATGGCCTGTCGCTCCCCGGGGTCCGCATACTCGATCATCATCGTCGCCTTCCAGTTCGACCCGTCGGGCACCAGCGGGTTGTAGGCGTCGAGCTCCGCGCAGATCGCCTCTTCCTCGAACAGGCGCTCGGTACGCAGCATTTCCTGGATCTGGTAGCGCACCGTGAGCTCGTCTTCGAAAATGAGCGTGAGATTTGGACCCAGTCGAACGGTGCGGTTTTTCTTGTGATCCATGACGCGCGCACGAAACTGATGCCGTTCCTTCGCGTACCGTTCAAGGGTCCAGAGGCTGTCGCGTTTTATTGCGGGCACGGGGCCTCCTGGGCTGGTTGGGTAAACCGTCTGTCAGATGCCATACGCCAGACGCATGAGGCTGATCGGATGCCGCTTCTTGCCCGGCGGCAGGCCGGCTCCCTGCTCGATGTGGCGCGCGGCGATCGCGCAGTCCGAGCTCACGTGATCCGGGTCGCCTTCGGCCATCTGGCGAAACACGGGTCGTCCTATTTTCATCGACTGCTCGAAATATTCGGTCTTGACGCCCCACGTACCGTCATGACCGGAGCAGCGTTCGACCGTCGACACTTTCGTTCCGGGCACCATCTCGAGGAGCTCGCGCGTCTTCTGGCCGATGTTCTGCACGCGCAGATGGCAGGGCACGTGATACGACACACGCCCAAGCGCATTCTTGAAGTCGGTCCGCAGCAATCCGTCCCTGTGTCTCTGAACCAGGTACTCCAGCGGATCGAACATCGCGCGGCCAACTGCAATCACGTCCGCGTCCTGGGGAAACATCAGGGGCAGCTCCTGCTTGAACATGAGCGTGCAGGAGGGCACCGGCGTGAGGATCGCGTAACCCTCGCGCGCGAGCGCCGCAAGTACAGGGATGTTGACCTCCTTGTTGCGAGCGACCGCTTCCAGGTCGCCGAGCTCGAGCTTGGGCATGCCGCAGCACGCTTCGCGCGGGACGATGACGGTCTGAACATCGTTGTGCGCGAGGATCGCGAGAAGATCGTGGCCGATGGCCGGTTCGTTGTAGTTGACGTAGCACGTCGCGAAAATCGCGACCTTTCCCGGAGTGCGGGCGCCATCGGTCACCGCGGCGGGCGTATGCGTGCGTGCATGATCTCGAAAGCGCGCGCCCGCGTACTCCGGCAGCACACGCTCACGATGCACGCCCAGCGTACGCTCCAGCATCGCGCGCGCCGGCCGCGACTTGTTCGCTGCGTTCACGAACTTGACGACGACCGGAATGGTCGCGAGTTTGCCGAGCCGGTCGGTGCTCGACAGAACGCGCTCGCGAACGCCCGCGCCCTGCTGGCGGAACTTCAACGCCTTCGCCCTGAGCTGCACGTGCGGGAAATCGATGTTCCACGGGTGCGGCGGGACGTAGGGACATTTCGACATGTAGCACATGTCGCACAGATAGCACCGGTCGACGACGTCCCAGTAGCGCTCCTTCGCGACGCCGTCGACTTCACCGGTGGGCCCCTCGTCGATCAGATCGAAGAGCGTGGGAAATGCCGTGCAGAGATTTACACAGCGCCGGCAGCCGTGACAGATGTCGTAGATCCGCTCGAGCTCGGCGAAGACCTTGCTCTCGTCGTAGAAGTCCGGCGAAGTCCAGTCCAGTGGGTGCCGGGTCGGTGCGTCTAGGCTGCCTTCTTTCACGTTTTTATATGCGAACGCGCCGGGAGATGGAAGCAGCTGCCTTCATCTCCCATGTCCATCAATCGGCAAGCGCGTCCAGCGCTTTCTGGAAGCGGTTGGCGTGTGAACGCTCCGCCTTGGCGAGCGTTTCGAACCAGTCCGCGATCTCGGTGAAGCCTTCATCGCGCGCGACTTTGGCCATGCCGGGATACATATCGGTGTATTCGTGCGTTTCGCCTGCGATCGACGCTTTGAGATTCTCGCGCGTGCGCCCGAACGGCAGATCGGTCGCGGGATCGCCACAGGTCTCGAGGTATTCGAGATGGCCGTGAGCGTGTCCGGTCTCGCCTTCGGCGGTCGAACGAAACACCGATGCGACGTCGTTCTGGCCTTCTACGTCGGCCTTCGCTGCGAAATAGAGATAGCGCCGGTTGGCCTGGGATTCACCCGCGAACGCAGTCTTGAGATTGCCGTGCGTTTTCGAACCTTTGAGTTGCATGACTTCGCTCCTTCACATCGGAATGGCCGCTCCTGCGCAACTGCCGATGACGACCTCTGCGCCTCGCGTCGCGCCATGGCCTTCACAGATCATAGAAAACGCTCGTACAAACTGTCAAACGGCGTCCCCACCGTCAGCGCACGAGCTGCGCTTCGATCTCCGAAAATGTGCGCGCGACTTCACTCGTCGAAATGACGACGCCGAGCTGGCGCGCAATCTGGGTTGCGGAGAACAGGCCGCGCACCGTCTGCCGGCCGCTGGCGTCCTGCTCGGCGGTAATGGCGTGCTGGCGCCCGGAGCGCTGCAACGTCGCGACGACGTGACCGACCTTGGCTGCTCTGACGTCGTTCATCGAGAGCACCTCGAGCCGCTCCTGCGGAGTCATGATGTCGCGCACGAGCAGCTCTTCGCGCCGTATGCCGCGGTGGGTTATCACCTGCAGCGGCTTCTCGCCGAGGATGTCCGTCGCGGTAATCACGCCTACGACCCGACGGTCCTGGTCGACGACGAGGAGCAGCCTGACGCCGCGCTGGATCATGCGGCGGTGTGCTTCTTCGACGGTGTCTCCGGACAGAATGATGACGGCGGCCACCGACCGGAAGTCCGTCATGACGTGCTGCGCAGGATCGTCGAGGCCGACCCGGTCGGGCACCGTTTGCGTCGGCTGCGCATAGGCCGCGCCCGGTTGCAGCATCGTGGAAGCCAGAGGTGTGTAGTCTCGCAGCACGCTTAATCTCCTGTAGTCGTTCGATAACGCCGATTAGCGTCGCAGCGATAGATTCCGACGTGAGGCGCCGGCCCACCTACCGGGTTTCAGCCGCGCGAAAAGTGGCTGGCGGTGCGCTCGGCTACGTGCACGACGGGCCGGTAGTCGTTGCGCCGCCTCAGATAGCGCGACAGCTCGCTGAGGGCCTTCTGATAGACGTCGCGCTTGAAATCGATCACGGATTCCATGGGAACCCAGTAATCGCTCCAGCGCCACGCATCGAACTCGGGTTTCTCGCTCGCTCGCAGGCAGACGTCGCAGTCGCGCCCGACCAGCCGCAGCAGGTACCAGATCTGTTTCTGGCCCCGATAATTGCCACGCCAGTCGCGCTTGATCCACTGGTCGGGCACGTCATAGCGCAGCCAGTCACGTGTGCGGCCGAGAATCTTCACGTGCTGCGCGCACAAACCGACTTCTTCCTGCAGCTCGCGGTACATGGCGAGCTCGGGCGTTTCGCCCGGTTTTATGCCGCCTTGCGG